>OBIC01000035.1_pt1 | contig 84114 bp, 58 predicted proteins | sample 1519831 | NCBI WGS metagenome assembly OBIC01 (sample SAMN03019805, study PRJEB22545) | beach sand metagenome | biome: beach; feature: sea beach; material: beach sand | place: USA: Municipal Pensacola Beach, FL | collected 2010-10-20 | depth 40-45 cm m
GATCCACGGCGTATCTACATCGCAATGCACTGCCCGTCACGGTTTCTTCACCCGTGTCGGGATCGCGTGCAGTCAACTGTTTGTAGTGAAACCCAGGCTGTCTCAGGACCGGGTTGCCCCAGAGGTTGATCAGCAGCCTTGGGATCGGGCGTTGGGTGTCGCTGGTACGCGTAAATGCCCCATAAAACCTGCTTTCTGGTGCATACATCTGCACCACAATCCATGCGAGTGCTTCGAGGCTCTGCTGTCCTAGGTTTGCAATGCGATTGCTGCTCAGGTCCCACATGACCATGCGCTGGATCGGTGCGCCAGTGCGGCGGCGATGTAGAGATGATGGGTCGGACTGTCCCGTCCCTTGAGGTGGCTGGCGTGCTTGCGTCGACAACATCCAATCCAAAAGTCCAGCCGGGATGTCGGTCAGATCATTGTCGTGTAGTGAAACATAGTTTAGGTTTGGGTAATGCCGAAACGGGGAAGGCAATGCCCGTGCTGTTTGGTCTCGAAATGGGTGTGGTTTTCCCGGAAACAACAAGCCGCTGTACGAACGGATGTTTTGACGGATGTGATGGGTGTAGGCAATGCTGTCCAGGGCAAGCCACACCAATGTTCGTCGAGCCATGGGATGGAGTGCTGCCTGAAGGCCGCTGTCCTGAATCAGGTCCAACCAAGCACGAGCGCCAACATCCAGATCGCGGTTTGCCTGCGTCGATACTCTGCTGGGCATGGTCAAGAGATCTCGTAGCCAAGATGGGTCGCGCAACGCAACGCGATTCAGGTGAAGTTCACGAATCACTGGCGCCAGACTCAGGCTCAGGGGATCAAGACGTGTCAAGTCGATGTTTGCGACCGTGGTCAGGACTGGCCAGGGCGTGATGCGCAACGGTGTCCATACTCGCCGGCCAACCTGGGCCGCCGCTTCTCGCCACTGCGCTAGGTAAATGCGTGTGAGGGGAGGATTGGCGTCCAGACCGCTTTTTGCTAGAAAATCCCGGACGCTGCGGTGGTCGAGAGCTGAAGAAACGTGTTTGACCGTCAGGCTGCGTAACAGGCGATGGTAGACCGGATCTCTGTGGATCACGGCCGGCATTTCAATCCCACTGTCTTCCCACCGACCCGCCTCGTCTGGTGCAGGACCCCGCAGACCGATCCGCTCTACGGTGTGCATGCGGTCCAGTCGGAACCAAACATCGCGTTCTCGTGTCGTCGTTGCGGTCGCTGCTGCTGCGTCATCGTCGTAACATAGATAGCCATCGCCGATCGGACCACTCTCGTCCAATACCACCAAATCGCGTGTTAACAACCGTCGCAGGAACGGTTCTTCCCAATGCGGTACAGACTGTCCAGACAACACTGCATCCTTGAGGCGTTGGTGTTTCTGCCGATCTTCCAGATTGTACCAGGCGCGTTGTTCCACACGCTGGTCGACCGACCAGGCGCGTCCCCATTCTTCCAAGGCGAGACCGGTTTCTAGGCACGGGATCGCTACGGAATCCAAGACCATATCCCGCACCACCGCCATGCTGCACACGGTCTCTCGTCGATCGATCTGGTAGGACCAGGGCAGAAACAGAGCGGGCATGGGATGTGGTGGTTCTGGGAGAGGCAAGTACCGTTCTGCAAGTGCGATCCTCCTGGGATCAACCAGACCCATCATCCGTGCTCTGTACAAAAAACTGTTGTGGTCGTCTTGCAAGAACCGCAAATATCGAGTCACCACCTGCCACTGCGTAGTCAGGTCCTGCGCGTCAACGGTTTGCGTCGACGACGACGACGATCGTAGTTGTGCGTCGATACCACGTACGATGCTCTGTTGCAACGACCGCACTACCTTTGCAGACGTAGCGTCCGATGGTCGCCGACGTGCTGCCAATAGCCACTCTGGCTGTCCTACGTCCCGAGGCCATCGCTGCTGGAGAAACGTACGCCGATCCGGGCCAGACCAGCCTTGCCACAATACATGATCGATTGCGTTGCCCTTGCCACGGCTGATTTGGTAACACCATTCCTGTGGCGCACGAATTAGGTCTGGGATTGGGTGTCGTAGCTTGGTCGATGCCTGGCCGAGGCTGTGAATCAAACTGGTCCAGGCGGTGTACAGGCTCGCATCCAGAAACTTTTCGGGTTGAGCCAGCAGATTTTTCAACGAAAATCCGCTAAATACACGGATTTGGTCGCTGCTGTCACTACTACCCTCACCACCATTGTCGCGAACACTGGCCACCGCCACCGCCTCATTGAGTACCATGTGTGTCCAAACCAATATCGAAGCCAAAAACCCTGCAAAGTACCAGCCCAGGTCCCGTAGCCGCACCACAGCCGTCGGGATCACGGGGTCGATCGGTTGCAAGTGTTGCGGAGCCGAGCGTGTGTCGGGAGTCACAGCCGTCAGTATATCATCATCGTCATCATCGTCCTGCATGATATCCACCCACACCGGCGAGTAAGGAGGTGTTTGTGGATCGTCGCTAGTGGTTGCTGTTGCTCGCATCGCTTGCTTGAAATCGGCTTGGAACGCAAGGGCCAGCGGAGAATCCTCGACAGGCACCAGGTGCGTCTCGTGTCCAAACCGTTCTGGGGCCACGTGGGCATAGAGGTCGGTCGTGCCAATCCCCAGACCGCGGTTCTCGTCGGCCTGCAACCAGCTGGGGGCTGGACGTCCTGCCCGTGAATTCGCTTCGGCCTCTTCCGAATACGGTTCCGTGGGTGCACGGTAGACGTAGGTATGTCCAACCCACTCGGAAAACAGGGTGCGATAGACTTCGGGGTGGGTCAGGATATCACGCCATTCCTGCACCGCTTTGCGGTTCCGACGCGGATCTGTTTGCCAAAGGCCGAGCACGTGTTTTGCCGTCTGAGAAATGCGCGTGGCCGCCACGCGCGTGTTGGGGACGAGTTTGGTGGGAAACTGTGGTCCAGCGAGTCCACCAGTCCGTGCATCAAACGGTTGGGCCGCCACTAGTACATGGGCCAACTTGCCGGACCAAGAGAGTTTATCGAGTTTGGCCAGGGGTTGCTGGCGCGCGTGGTGTGTTGGATCGTCCACTGCAGCAGCACCAGTAGTAGTAGATAAGAACTGCGGTTTCATGTTTTTATAGACAAAAAAGTCAAAAAACCGATTGGAGTGTTTTTGTGTGTGTGTGTATGTACGTGTTTTCTTGTTTCGACGCGTTCCGCCTCTGCAGTCTGTAACGCGGAGATTTTCCTACGGAGATTTTCCCCGCACGCACGCACGCACGGAATATCCGGGTTGGAAGGCGGGGGGCGGGAGCAAGAAAGAGGTCGGAGAAAAAGAGTCAGCGCGTAGGACACGCTTTTCACCAAAGCCATGCCGATGCGTACCGAGGGCTATTTGGTTCAAAGGGGCTGAAAAAAAAGTAGTCTGCGCGCCCATCTTTTCTTGGACCAACCAGCCCGACAATTGTATATAAAAAACAGTCGACACAGCCATGTACCAAAGAAGGGATCGAGGCGTGGATGGTGGCGACGGCGGAGATTTCGACTATCCGCCCATGCGCTACAAACCACCGCCCGAATCCGAGTACGGTCCAGTCCGAGGACCAGGCGGGGCACCGCCCTTACAGTTACGCGACTGGCTATTCATGGCCGGCCTGTTGTTTGTACTTGCACTCGCTGCGGTGGCACTCGGTCTGTCAATATGGGCGACGGAGCGGTCTGGCAACAATAGCCGTCGAATCGACGATTTGGAAGACGATGGTGGTGGTATGATGAAACGAACCGCGCGTGGAGCGCCGATGGGACCCCCATTCTCGACGGGTCGAAAACAGCGAGAGGCCCAGGAATATCAGCATGGGCAGACGTTTTGGTGGGACGCAAAACAAAAGGGTTGGGTAGTTGGTCACGGACGTCTGGGCGACATGGAAGACGTGAGTCTGGGTAGCAAGCAGCGTCCACTAGAGGATGGGGATTTGTTGCAGTGGCGACAGGGACAAGTCGTGAACGCGCGCGATCGGGTACTGGAACAGGAACTCGGGCATCATCTCGATACACAATTCCGAAACCTGGCGACAGGGCACATCATTATTCGAAACCAAACTGCTGCACAATGGCGCAACGTGCCCCTGTCTGCACTATTTATGCTGAGCAGCCTGGGCGACGTCGACCTTGGTCCGTTTGCAGAAGCAACATCACCATCTTCGTCGTCGTCGACAAAGAAGCGCCGAGTGTCTGACAAGACGATTCCAGACCAGAGCATGTTCCTCTACGACAGCAAGACACACAAATGGACTGCCAGGGCACCAAGAGCACGCGCTTGGCTACGCTTTTGTCCGGGTCCAGAAAAAGATCCGCAAGAGGCCTGGGGCCGCATCGATCCTGCCTTGCAGCCCGAGCGGTGGTCAAGTGTTCGACCAGTATCTCCAGTCGCCGGTGTGTACATGACTGACATGCAGTCGCGTGGTGGATTGTTTGTCTCGCGCGAAAAGGCATCCATCACCACGCCACGGGCAAGTTACACATCACGCCCGGGCTTTGGACGTCCCTACCGTCTTCGCGCCACTGTGAGCGCCATCAACATGCCACCGGGCGCCTGGGGCTTTTTGGTCGGCAGCGAGGCCGCCCCCTCTGACGGTGGGTTTCTCGCCGACACAGACAACAACAACAACAACCAAAACAGTGTTGGGCACTGGCAGTTTGAAACGGTGCGCGACATTCAGGACGATCAACGCATTGTGATTGGTTACCGGATCTCCAACACTACCAGCAGTGATACCAACAGAAACATTCCCTTGATTCAGTGTATGTTTTTCAATGTAGAAGAATTGTAGAGTTTTCCTTTTTTTGGGCAAAAACATGTTTGTTTATTGTATTCACATGATAGCGGTGTCATCATCATTACTGTCCGCACTTTCCACATCATCATCCGGATCGACCGGATCCTGAAACAGGGGTGCAAGACTAGGTTGTGGTTCGAGTTCGTCGTCAGGTTCAAACTCGGACTCGAGTCCCAAATCAATGGTTTCCGCGACTGCAGCTACCGTGTTGATGGTGGGTGATGATGATGGTGGTGGTGATGACGGTGGCAATGCTTGGTCGGCCTGCAACATTGTTTCAAGGGCTTCCTCGTCTGCGTCGGTGGGATCGCGAACAATCTCTTGCAAAAACTGTTGAGCTTGGGCCGTGGCGGCCGCTTCTGCTTGAAACATGGCCTCGGCAACCGGTGTCGGTTCTGACACGCGTTGGACCAGATCGCGTGAATAGAGCGGCAACTGGGCCACTGCTTCCGCACGGGTATCAAACCGTACATCGAGGCGTTTCATGACCGTCAGACTCTGCGGTGGTAAGAGTGCCTGAAAGGGTAGACCATGGTGCTGTGTATACACGATCCGGGAGAACCTGGCGGTCGCGATCGTCTGTGAACTGGTCCTGAGTTCTACAAATACCTGCACGAATGGCCAGCGTTGGTGCGGCCCTCCTTGCCTGCTGGCACGCGAACAAAAGAAGCGATCTTCCAGCCGGTCCAGAAACCCGCGGTTGTCAACGGGGTGCACAGTCCCATCTCCGCCCGAGGCCTGTTCCAACCAGTCCACAGCATACACGGCTTGCCATTCATACGCAGTTTCCGCCGCCTCTCCCGTATCACTCACGAGAAATACACCCTCGGTCCTTGGTGCCGTTTCCCAACTAGGAGATTCTGCTTCTTCTCCTTCTTCTTCTTCTTCTTCTTCTTCTTGTGTTTCTTGTCTGGCCGCACGCACTTCAGACGGTTCCGAGAGAAACAGAATAAAGCTGGCTGTCAAATCAGACACGGTACGCGCCTCCTGATCACCCGTGTCATCCTGTCCGTCACCATCGCCACCATCGCTGCGAACAAAAAAGGCCGCCTGGTCTGGAATGTATCCCACAAACACGGCATCGGTGGTGGCGGTCGGCAGTATTCCGAGTTCCCGCTCCTGCGTCTGGTCCCAGGACCGAAACCTTAAAACCACGTGCCCACGCAGGTACCCGCGCGGGGCCGGTGGAATCCGGATCCGCAACCCGATCGGTATCGCATCGAGTTCTTGGGGAGTGGTAGGTCGGCGGTCGGCAATCAGCACACGGTCCATGGTGTAGGCAAACATGGGGTGTTGTGTGAATGCCGGCACACCGCTCTCTGGTGAAAACAGGTACTGCAATCCATCGACTTGGGCAGCCAGGTTGATTTCGTGCTCCACCGTGGCGTGTTGCTGCCCAAAAAACATCGATTCGACCAAAGCAGGTTCCAGCTGCCCGGCCGGAACAAACACGCCACGCGGTAGATTTGTCGTGCTGATGGTCTCGTCAGCATCATCCTCTTGTCCATCATTGTCTGGATCGATATCCTTGGCCTGTAGTAACAGTCGCACACCAAGGGTCTGGAGCTGGGTGGCAAACGCCGAGGCAGAGTCGAGAGTCTTCCACATGGTTTGTTCGATACTGTGGAGCATTGGTGACGATTCTTGCTGTTCGCGCATCAACAAAGACAATTGTGCACGAAAAACGCTCTTGAAGGATTCCATGATGGTATGGTGCAGAGGAATACGCGATAGTCGCAAGGTCGCCCACATGCGTTCCATGGCTCTGGCGGCCAGTTCGTAGTGGATCGAACTGGTCCAGTTCAAGCTAGCCACCAAGTCACCATCGCGCGGTTGAAATTGGTAGAGGCGTGTTTGGGCCGCCGCAGCCATCTTGGCATACATTTCCCCGGTGCGAACCCAGCTCTGTTGCAGCGCCTCGGTTGCCGCAGGCTTGTTCAACTGCTGTACCTGTTCCACGGCCGTTTCGTACTGCGCTTGGGTGATCAACAGGCCCGCAGGATCCAAGACCCATCCACCTTCGACGCGTTGGTGTCCGTTCGCAAGATCCGTCTCCGACGCGGGCAGCCCGTATCCGTGTGTCCAATCCGTGGGCAACACTGGCGATGCGGCATTGTTCATGTGTGTCACCAACGCTTGGTGTGCAACATGGTTCATGGCGACTTGCACGTCACTGGTGCTCGGACGCTTCACCGTGGCCTTGTAGTGAATTTTTGTCTGTTTGTTTCCACTTTCTGTGCGACCATTGCGTCGCATCCACCCAAACACCTGCTGCCGCATCACGCCGTCCCTAGCCGCATCATTATCGACGGCGAAATATAAACCCCGGTCTTTACGCGGCTCCGTTCCGGGTCGCCGTCGTGGGACGGTCGCCCGTTCCGGGGGCACGGATCGTTTTCTTGGCTCGTCGAGAGGTTCCTGGGGTTCCAGAGGTTCCTGGGGTTCGGGTTGCATGGGTATGTTTTTTTGTTTTGGTGCGCAAACGATTCCTTACAGCTATGGCTGTTTGTGCAAGCTTTGACCACCATTCTTTTGCCTGACATGAGTATCATCCAACGTTTCTTTTTTTTGTGTTCTTTTGTGTATCCTGTTGATTGTAAAATTCGAAAAAAAACAAAGCTCTATTCCATACGAAACGCGAAAAAAAAAGAACATGGGGCGAGGGCGCGCAGTGTACAAATCAGGAAAACAAAAAGGGTTTTTCAAAAAGCCTCGCGTGCGTGCTAGGAAGACTGCCCGCGGAAAAGTAAAAGGACCTCGGCACCGGCGGCAACATAATCAGCGGTACTGTAGTTGCTGGTCCTGGTACTGGAATCAATTTCCATGGGATCCTCGCGAATGTGTGGCTTGGGAGTCGACCGTCCACTGCTGCTGGTATCGCTGGGATCATCATCGTCGAGAAAATCGCGGAGTGTAAAGGCGGCTTCGCGTTGGGCGCGGTACCCTCGCCCCGGGCTCGATGGTCGATAGGCCTCGGTGGTGGCAATGTGTGCCGCAGGCGGAGAAAACGATGGGGATGATGTGGTGCTACTGGGACCACCCGACAAGAGGGCATGGGCGTGCCGTGCGCGTTTGCGAGCTTGCATGGCGCGACGGAATCCTGCGGGATTGCACACCGAAGCTGAAGACCATACTTGCAGCACTTTGAGCTGTTTGGCGAGCTGAATGCCGAAATTACGCCGCTGTGCAACGCTGCGGCAGGGCGCACTTCCCCATTCGACACAAAACTTGCGAGCGAGGGCCTGTTGTGCAAATCCACCAATCACACTATCGACCGACCACCCCTCGCGCCGAATCAGGGTCCATGTGAGTCCAGGTACGGGACGCCCGCGCTTGCGGTTTTTTCGAGGACTCTGGGTGTCGTCGTCGCCGTCGTCGCCATTTGAGGATGACGCTGATGGCGATAGAATCGATGCTGGGTTCATGACGGGGCAAATATGCACACGCTCTCCATTGCCCGACACAAACATGCATGCAAACCAAAGAGAGTCGTTGTTGGCTGCATCCATGTCCAAACTCTCGGCAGTCGATCCTTGCATGCGTAAATGTTTGTTTTTGGCGCTTGCGTTGTTGTTTTGTACACCTTTGAGGAGTGACGGACGTACTAGAATCGCGCGGGAAGCGAGGGGAAGTGTCTTTGCTTGTGTTTTGGGTGTGGTAAACATGCATGCAATGTCGAGAAAGGTTGTGTGAGAGGCCGGCACGGATTCCTGCGGTGTTGGATCCGTGATCTGCTTGTGGTTGTTGGAGAGGAAGGCAGCGACTTCACTCGCCATGGGTACTTGTCCCTGATAACGGCAGATGGCGACCGAGATGGCGCGCTTGCCGGCAGTCACATCTTTCATCTGGTACCGTTGCATGAGTCGGTTGGCTGCACGTGTCGACACGGTTTGGTCGTGACAGCGTTCTGGGATCAGGTTCACGGCCACGTGATTGCCACATTCGATCGGTTGCTGTGCGGTGCGGGAACCAATTTGACCCGACGAGCCATAGTGTGGTAGGGTACGGATCGGTGGTAGGTGCTGGTCGAGCCACCAGTCCCGCGGCCACCCCGACGCCGAACCGACTTTGATACCACAGGTCGCAGCGGTGTAGAGAAAACCAAGCACAAACTGTTCCAGGCTGGAAGGCCCCGAAGAAGGATCGCGTCTCCTCCGCAAGTGATCCCGGATCCAGGTTTTGTTTTGCGTACTAATATTACTACTACTACTACTACTACTACCATCACCACCACCATTAGGCACCGCTTCTGGCACCGATGATTCGTGCATCACAAAATGCCACAGGTAAAGCACGGAACGCACCAGTTGAGTGTGACGCTGGCGATCAAAGGGAACGATCGGGGCAAGAAACTTTTCAAACGATTCCGTGGCGATTTGGTGAACCTGATCCGCCGTCAGGATCGGCCGACCGGGAGTCTTGGTAGCATCGACACCGAGGGTCGCGGCCGCGGCGGTTGGCTGGGGTGTGGCGTGCCCGAAAAAGCACCGAATCGCGCCTTGATCCAGCTGCGCTGTGATTGACTGTGGTGGTCGCATGGTTTTACGGAGCTGGTGTTTGGCGTGGACACAGGCTTGATTGCGATAGAAAAGGTTGCTATTGCGCCGTGCCGTTGCATCCCACAAGATGTCGTGGAGTACACGTTCCACAATGCATCGTTCCCTGTACATGAGGCGCTGAAACCCTAGGGACATCCCATCAGTATGCGTGGCTTCCATGTATGCCTGACTTCCACCCATCATCATTTGGTCCTTGAGGACGCGGTTCAAATGGGCTTTCTGCTTTCGTGCCGTGAGACGATTTTGGTGATACTGAACGTTGCTACGCCGCATGATTCGTTGCTTAAAGTCGAGTCTGGACCCAGAAAACCGTCGCACACCTCCACGGATCGCATTCCCATCCTCTTGTTCGGGCTCTTGCTCTTGCTTTTGCTGCGGTTCGTCTAAAATGTCAGACATGATACTCCAGTTTTTCCCACCAACCGCATCGTCGTTGGATTCACTTGCGTCTTTTTCCTCTTCTTCCGCACCATTGTCGTCGTCGTCCATATCGACGTCGTCGTGGTCGCTTCCATCTTCGACCGTTCCGGAAGCATTTTCATCACCACCACCACCACCACCGTTCCCATCACCATCGAGACGCGGATCCACCCAATCCAATTCAAAGCGAGCCCAGGCACGTTGACTGGCCTTGCTGGCGTGGCCAAGATCGCCTGACAAATCTGGTATCGACAGGGGTTGAGTCACACCGTTTGGGTCGGTGTTTTGCACCAAGGCTGCATAGGGTTGGGTCGACCACATAAACGTGGCGTCAAAAGCCGCCGCGTTCGTACCAGGTGCCAACGCTTTTGGTTCGTGGACCGTGATCGCATTCAGCGTGACCACACCTTCCATTGGATTCCAGTGGGCAATCTGTGGACACCCATTTCCGTCCTGATATTGCCACGCCACGGCCTGAGCCCGTCGCGCATTCTCTGGGTTGGTGGCATCGAGTCGACCCGACTTTTCCCACAGACCAAACTCAGTGTGGCGGCGTGCGCGTTCGGCGTCGTACCGCAACGCTCCGCTACACATACCAACACCGCTCTGGTGGCAGATACACCCCGATTCCAAGCATACCAGTGTGCTATCGCCCGATTCTTCCAGCGAATGACAGGTACGTGGATCGGCGCGACATAGGTGCACCATGCCCGAGGCTGGACACGCCATCAGGCGGTAGCTGGTGGGTGATCGCGAGTTGGCATCGATCAGGTTGGTGTGTTCTTCTCGACAGGCAGAGTTGCAGCGGTAAAACAACTGGATTGTCATGCGACCTTTTCCAAGCCGCCTATCTCGTGTCCCGTGGTTGGCCTGGTACCGGAGCCAGCTCCAAATACGATCGTTGATGATCCGCCGCACGTCCCACTCCCAACTCACGTTGCCAACACTGCTGCTGGCCTCTGGCCGTATCACCACGCGCCTGGCATAGTGTTGCCGAACCAACGCTGGGTCCTGACTAGGTTCGTGTAGGATCGCTTGAGAGACTTCCCACGCTGCTCGATCTACCGCCACATCGTCGAGTGGTCGACAGGGCGTCTTGTACGTTCCCACCCGGCTCGTGGTCCGCACGCTCTTCTTGTACATGGCCACCATCTGTTCCAGACGATCCACCGAGAGCTGGTTGTCACCATCTTTGCCGTTTGTGGCACTTCCGACCGACAGAACCGTCGGTCTCAACATGGCCTCGATTATTCTTTTTTGCGTATGAAATGGTCCTGACTTGAAATGATGTACAGTGAAAAACCGAAATCTGAGTCGGTGCTGCAAAAACCCCTGGTCTCTAGCCACGCCACCACGCAGGAATCAGAGATCCATGAATGATTTTTTTGTATTTTGTTTTGTTGAGAAAAAGCTTGTATTGAATCGAAATGAAAAAAAAACCAAATCAAGAAGAATGAAAAGCAAAGGGTGGGTGAATCGCCAGCCATGTCAATACAAAGATTCCGGCTTGTTTTTTGCTAAATGCGTCCTTGTTGGCCCAGGCTTGTATCGATTGGAGACACAATCCTCCCCGTTCCGTCACCGGTATAGATGCATAGTCTACTTGGCGCAAGTCGGTATAGTGTGGTACGCAGACATCTAAAAGTTGATTCCAGGACTTGTTGCCGCGTTTCGCCGCAGCAAAGTGAAGCAACGCCGCAGCCAGAGGTGTGATGGTCAGATGATCTTGTTGCGAATCGAGGAGAACGACATCCTCTGGCATATCATGCAACCCGGACGCAGCGGTGTCAGTATCCTTGGTGATGGTGGTGGTGTTCGGTGCTGTGTCGTCACTACCAAAGAAATCAAATTCATCAACAGAGATAGTTGCTGCGGTCGATTTGTTGTTTGAGGCGAGAAGCGATCCCAACTCAGATTCCGTCAACGCAAACCGGCGGTAGTTGTCGTTTGTTTGCGTGCCTTTGGGTAAATGCAACTGAATCACCAAACCCACCATCATCATCAATGTTTTCGGGCCGTGAGCGTGCTTTTGGCAAAACTGCAACAACAAATTCATGGTTTGCTTTGCGGTAGTTTCTAAAGTCTTTTTTTTCGAAGCAGATTTGGCGAGCGCCTCCGTCAACTTGGACCAATCTTCTACACATTCACTGCCCAGATCGGTCAGAAAGTTGATGCCCCATTTCGAACTCAGGGTTGGACTCGAGGCGATTGCATTGACCGGTCCAGCATCAGCCAGAAACAAAGCCTGGATCATATAATCAATGGTGGCGTCGCTTCCAGCGTCGGTGTTGGCAAATGCGTGCAACTGCATCTGATCCGATTTGGATCCATGTTCACCATAAAGCTGTACGAACCAGCTAGGGGTGGGAGCGTGACTGGCCTGATCCGCCAATTGCTGAATTTTTCGATCCGTTGCAACGCTAATCGATTCCAATTTCTCTTGCACCAATTCTTCTCTCCGCTGCTGCACAGCGAGGCTTTTGGGTGTCGGTTCGGCTTTGGTGCGAGGTTTTTTCGCGGGCGGAGGAGAAGCGGGGGAAGTTTCGGTCTTTCCCACAGGTTCGGGCGCGGTCTTGTCCGGCTTTGCGCGTTTTTTTCCTCGCTTTGGCGATTTCGTATTGTCTGGTTTCTCTTGCAACAAATCCACGCGGTGTTTGGAAATCCAAGCGGGTCCATTGGATTCTGTCGCGGTGGTATCTTTCTCTGTCACTTGGGGTTCCGATTGCGATTGTTCTTGTTGTTGTTTGGCCGAAAGCGGAGGAACAGGTAGTGATGGTGGTGGTGGAGCAAGAGGAACAGACACAGGTGGAGCGGTGTCAATGGTATTACTAGATTCCCACTCTTTGTCTTCTTCAAGTTTCAGCAGCGTGCGCAAATCCTCGTCCAGAATATCAATCTCGTCGCCATCAGGGTTCACAGGGTACGTCACACCATTTGCCAATTGGATGGCTTTGCCGAGTGCGTCAGATTCCATCTCGTACACAAAACGCGCTGCCGGTAAGGTGAACGTTCCCAAAGAAGATCGTAAAACTTCCGGATCGCTTGTACGCACGGGTTGCGGTGTCTCGGTATTTCCGGTTGTATCATCGTCTGTGTCACCTTCACTCGCCGCAAGCACTGACTTTTCGATCCGCGGTTTCTTGGCCAGGGGGGGTGAGGAACCGTCGCCACGATTCCAAGCCGTTTGCACACGTTGTGCGGTCAACAGTTTGTGAAGACGACGGCTGTCGATTGCAGGAAGAATCTTGAGTCCAGGAGGTGCAGACTTGTCGCGTTCTTTCCGCGTGCGACAGATGGCGGCGGATTTCATACCGTTCCAATCCGGGAACCAAGTAAACGCAGTGCCATTGTAGCTGGCAGCGGTCGCCTGCGCAGCTTTCGTGATCATTGTGGTGATCGCGGCCGAAGGACTGTTGCCCCATGGGTACAGCGTGTACAGGACCTTGATCGGCAAAGGTGATATCATGTTGATCTCTCTGGAACGGCCCTTTTTGTAGCGGTACATGATGCACGCCAGGGTCCACACAGTCGGCGAGTGGGGACTGTCTCGATACAACGCCCAACCAACGTATTTTTGGACCCAACGCAGTTCTGGCAACGTGTCGCTCTTTGATCCAGACTTTTTTTCCTGTTTCTTTTGCACTTTGTCACAGAACTTCTTGATGATTGCTTTCAGACTCTTTTCCGCGGGCTTGTGTCCAGCCCATACTTTGGAGTCGCCTTTCAGTGGGCAAACCTTACTGCGTGGCTTGCAAAGCAGAGCGATATCGTCAACGCCATTCATGAACGCATCCACATTGCATGGACCGACCATCTGTGCTTGCTTGACAAGCAAGCGATTTTGCTCTTTGCTCAGGGATCCAGGAGAATCGGGCAGGATCTCACGAATCTCTTTCAGCGACAGAGGGCATTCCGCGGTGGGTGTTGATCCCTTGTTGGTGTTTTTGCTGCCTGGCTTGTTGTTGGTGCCACCATTTTCGGAAGAACGAGCACGCTTTTTCGCTTTGGTCAGGCTTACGGCTTCTTTGATGGTGTCAAGCACCATTTGCGTCGCTTTCGGTCCGTGTACTTTCGTCGCGCGCTTGGCAAAAGCAATTGCCTCTTCTCGATCGTCCGCATAGAATCCATTTCCCTCGCGAATCATGTCGGCCAGGATCAGGTCGCGTTGAAACGTGGTTTCGGCATCGCTGCTTTCACCTTCTGCTTCCTCTTCTTGATCCCCATCTTCTAGATCGAGCAAGGCGGATTCCAGATACGACACCAGGTACTGCATGGCCCTTCGACGCCGTTTGTTGACTGTAGTGTCACGCGGCATCTCATGCACACTACCACGAAAGGCTTCCAGCGATTCCTCGTTGCTGTTTTTACTGAAATCGATCGCCAATGGTTCGTGCGCGTCTGCATCCTGCTCGTCTGCGAGAGACTTGACACGCTTGCGCACAAACTGAAACAGAAGGGGTGGCCAGGCGTCGGGACTGTCGCGAGCGACCTTTTGCTTGCCAACCAAATAATGCAACACATCCATGTCTTGCTGGATCAGCACCTGATGCAAAGCATCGGTATCCACAATATCTTTGCCGTGCTCGTCTGACGTCAAACAGCCGCGAAGAGCCAGATCGGCTTGCGTACAATGTCGTTGAAATGCTGTGGCTTCCTGATGCGCCTCGGTTTGCCACTTGATCTGGTCCTCCAATTCCTCTGCTTCATCTTCCGCTGCAGCGTCTTCATCAAAAGCAAAGTCTTGGTCTTCGGCCGCTTGGAGTTCTGTGCATGTTGGGCAGATCCAATCGTCGACACCATCATTGTCGGGTGGGTTGTCGAGACATTCGTTGTGGTACACATGCGTGCAGGTGGAACATATAAACATTTCCCCATCGGAGCCGCATTTATGACAGAAATTCTCCGACGTTTTGACACCACCGTCGTCGCTGCTGCTGCTGCCAGTAGCACCATCGTCGTCGTCATCATCGCTATCATCTTCCACCACAGTGTCTCCGCCAAACTCAAACGTTTTTGGGGCCCGAATCGAACGTTGGGGGCGTTTACGTACGCCAGTGCTCCATTCTTTGCGATACTGTTGTTGCAACTCTGCCATTTCGCTTTCGAGCTTTGCTTTGGCCCACTGCTTTGCCTGCTTGGTCTTGCTTGCGTTGCCAGCGTACGGGCCGTTGTTCCGCACCCACTTCACCAGCAAACGTTCGTATCGGAGTTTTTTCGTGGCGTCGTCCAACAGCGCATACTGGTGTTTCAGTGGGATTCCGTTGTTTCCAGAACTCTGATCGGCCTTGCTCATCGTGTCTGCCAAACTTTTTTCCAAAGGGATGTGATTTGTTTTCGACAGACCGGAACCGGCGGCCGCGCTAGTACCAGAATTCTCCGATCGGGGCGCCGGGATCTTGGCCGGCGGCGATGACAATTTTTTGTGTTCCGAATGGAACAGGATCGACGTAGTGCCTTCCATGGAAAGCTTCGGTACCACCGGAGAGGCACCCGAAGAGTAGTTTAGGAGTTCCTGATCAGACGCTCCTGGTGGCGCCTCTGTCATGCGCGAAGCAAAGTGCAGCATACTGTCGTCCATCGAACCTGTTGTGGTTGTGGTTCCAGACAGAATATCGGACATGTTTGCGGTCCCAGAGAGCAGTTGTTCTGCTTCTTCGTGGCTCATCAAATCCGCTGTGGTTTTTTGGAAATCGCGTGTGAGAAGAACAAACTTGTGCGGACCGAAAAAAAGACATGTGCGTACCATTATCGTGATTCATTGTTGTGCAAAAACCTTTTTTTCCAAAAGATGTATCCCTTTGTTTTGTTGTGTGTTGTGTGTTGTGTGTTGTGTGTTGTGTGTTGTGGTCGGCGACCGGAGAATTTTTGCGGCTCCCATCCAAAAAATTCTCCGGTGTCGATCGTATTTTTTTGTGTTCTCGAGTCTACAGAGATTTTGTATTTTGTGTAAAACAACAATGAATCGAGTGTCGCTGTCTGGCAACACATTCGTTTGGGACATCAACGCAGAAACTGGGGAAATTGTTGTGGATGCAACTGTGTCTGTAAAAACAAAAAACCTCTCGGCCGCCTGTCTGGAGCAAATCATGGTGTGTCGTCATTGTCGCAAACCGATATCCGAAATAGCCGCATCATCTACCCAATTCTACGCGGGGGCTTACGTCGTTTACTTTTTACACAAACGCTGTGCAAGAGTTTTTTCTGACGATCAATAAAAACAGAAAAGAACATTTATGAATCATAGCCACGCTTGGATCGTAATCAAAAAGTGCAACGGCAGAGAACATATGGTGGAAGATGTAAAGTCGTTCGATGACGTTTTTGCGGATAGGGTAACAGGCGACTATCCTGCAAAGTTTCTATGGCGTGTGTTTGGGGAATGGATCAAACAATATCCTCACCATCATTATGCGATCATCGATTGCACGGTAGACGACATACCCACCTTGTATAGAGTAACATATGGATCTGTATAGAAAAAAAGCGTATTTATTTCACTAAAATCATTCATTTAACTTTCTTGTTCATCATCCACAATCATTAAAGATTTTCCTAAAGCGGTCAGAATTGTTTCCTGCAAAACATTCGGATCCACACTTTTTTGACCTTTCAAGTGTTTGCATACTTGTTTATGCTGTTTCCAATGTTGTTTTTGACAAACACTGGAGCAATAAAACACCGATTTACATTGTCCACACAGTTGTAAATTTCGATCGAATGCTTTTTTGCAACCAACACAGTGCTCCAGCATTTTTTCCATTAAAACATTGTCTAATCGAGCGTGTAAAACATAAGTTTCATCGCAAGGATCACAACATCGTCCATAACCAAGTGCTGGTTGTTTTGGATTTTCGCGAGTGGCATTCACAGTATAAGGATATGGATTATTCCCCAAGCCAATAAATTTAGATGCACAGATACAACATGTAGTTTCTTCTTGTGAACCCCAAGGAAGAGTTTTTTGAAGGCTGTTCATTTTTTATGTTCAAGATGTAAGATACTTTTTGGGCCGGAGATTTCCGGTTTTGTGCGGTGGAAAATCTCCGTCGGAGATTTTATTTCGCGTGCCGCTCCCACCCAAAAAATTCTCCGGTGCCGATCGCACTTTTTTTCCACACGGCGGCTGCGAGAAAAAGGTTTATCCGCCGATATTCAAAAATACAAACAAAAGGTAATCTTAGCCATGCAAGAGCATGCAACGACGAATTTCACACGTCCCAGATTTGCGTTGCGTGTTCTTATCATGGCCTTGATCCTGCTGTTCGAGATCGGGTGGGTGGGAGAAGCCTTTTACAATCTTCTCCCAGCATTCTGGCAGAGCAAATACGGGACCCCGCCTCCAGCGATGTGGAGCCGATGTCTGCTGTTTGTGGAAATCACCTTGGTGTTTTGTACCAGCACGATGCTGTTGCTGTTCTTGGATTATATCTACCAAACCGGGATGCGATGGTTCTGGATCGTATCCATGTTTGTTTGTATCACGGTTTTGGGTGTGGTCTTCTGGGGCACGGCTCTGTTGGTGTATCTGCATCGTACATACGCAGACATTGCATGCGAATACATTACAAGCATCCTCGTGATGATCCGTCATCAGCGCTTGCAGATGAAACCATGGTGGATCGATGGATTGGTTCCAGCACCACAGTAGAAACTCGCAAAAAATCAAGATCCATCCGCTACACTGTTTTTTTCTCGAATCAAAAATAAAAGCGAGAATGTATTTCAACATCGGTAAACAAAAAACACGGATTAAAGGATGAGATGAGCTCCTTTAAGATCGATCACTTCTTGCCACAGTTTAATCAACATGGTAATCTTCTCACCTTTGCTTTTGACACGTCCAGTCCTCTTTGATCGGTAATCCTTTGAATGGAATGTGAATTCCAACGTATATGTATCATCCGTGGCTGTGGTTGAATCTGCACCCAAAGATTTGAAATCATCACACAATTTTTCGGCGGATGGTAGTTGGGCATGGATGTGGTATGTCAGGCCACCAATGAGCCACGCCACTTCTTTTCGGAATAGATAGTCTTGGTTCGTAAAGTAATTTTTAAATACTTTTTGAAAATTTTTGCATGCCTGTTCAATTGTGAATTGATACTGATATTTGTGCTTTGATGACCAACGCCGGTTCGAACGCTGATCAACAAGACCATTGCCACACGTGATTTCCGCACACCAATGCCACAGTATTACCCGCGAAAATTGGGGAGGGGATGTTTTTGTGCGTGCATTTGGTTTTTTAAAATGCGCGTTCAGTCTGGGGGTTTTTGACACAGGATTGGATTTTGGTTCTGTCATGATCGCGGTGTATGTGGTGTAGTTTCCGTCGGAGAATTTTCAGGATTTTGTGCGTCGAAAATCTCCGACGGAGAATTTTTTTCGCATATCGCTCCCATCCAAAAAATTCTCCCGTGTCGATCACGATCGATCATTGCCGATCGTTTAAAAAAAACAAAACACCCACATACCGCTGTTCTATACGTACATCGCATGAATGTCTACAGACTCTGCCGCCACGTCGACTTGGTGTGTGAAACTCACTTGGGAGGACGCAGTTGGTGTCGCGCGTGCCTCCAAGAGTTTCCCAGCGACGACCGTTCCTATCCCACACGAGAAATGCAACGGAATTTTCAACAACGAAAACAGAGCGTGGTGCGAGCATTGGAACGTAAAAAGAAACGACAGGAGCAAAGCGACCTGGATCGATTGGTCAACAAACCGTTGGGAACGCAGCTACAAGCACACACCCTGACCTCGTCTCAGTTACACCAAATGCACAAGATGCTCTGTATCGGACGCACAGACACACCATAGCTAAAAAACAAAAAAAGGCACATTGTATTTTTTCGTGCACATACAGTAAAAATAGATAAAAAAGTATTTTGTTTTCTTCTAGGCTGTGTTGTCTTTGGCAAACACCTTGATCATTTCTTTCCGGAGGCGAATACCATCTGCTCTGGTCACGATCGCAAAGGTGGGTGTATCGGGTGTGCGGAAAACGTGCTGGTTCGCAATGCAAGGCATGACGGCATTGACTCCCTTCACCGCCTTTTTGACTCTAAACATCGGTCGTTTCAGGAAACGGCGCCCTCCTTCCGTCACGGTCAATCCACCATTATTCCAGAGTTGGTGCACCTGTCGGTTTCTATGCAAAGAATCATCGTTTGCACTCCAGATCATTGCGCGGAGCTCGTTATACTTTGGATCGTTGCAGAATGTGCGGGCCCTCTTCGCGAATGCATCCATTTCCTGTTGCTGTTCTTTGGTCGGTGGTGATTCACCTACGACACTACCTCTGTCGTTCGCTTGTTCATTCACCGGTTCATGTACTCGGAGTTTCTTTCTGGGAGGCTCTCTGTTCGCATCGTCCTGACTCGAGTTTTCTACACATAGAGTTTCTGGAGGACTGATGCTTTCCTGGGTGTCGTTCCTCGGCACGTTAGGATTGTCTTGGACTGGTGTACACACCTCGTCACGAACCCGCGGTTCCTCTGGTTGTTCGTCTGACCGATTCAAAGCCTTTAAGCGTTTGTATCGACAGTCACACGCCTTCCAAGTGCGACCAGGAATTCTTGTACCGATCTCTTTCCATGACAAACCACTTGTTCGCAGATGAATCAGACGCTTGTCTTCTTCCGGTGTCCAGGTATTTCGTTTTCGCTTGTCCCCAACCTTTGCGTCGTCGTCGGCGGCGCTGGTGGTGGTGGTATGGTTGGGTTTATCGACCAGAAATACAGCAGTAGCTTCACCACCGTTACCACCCGATCTTTCACCCTTCGAATCCGCACGTGCGCCTTTTGTCTGTGGATGGCGACACCGCGCGATCTCTCGAAGAAAGTCAGAGGGCGACAGGGTGTCCAACCGCTTTCGTCTGCGTTTTTGGACCGCGAGGTCGTCTTCCAGTTGTTTGATTTCGGCATCGATTTGCTGCTTTTTCAGTTGCAAAAACTTTTCTCGCTCTGCATCGAGGCGCACCATGCATTCTTCGATAGCCGGTGGTAAAACTGGTGGAGCAGTTGTCTGTGGAGCCGCAGACGATGTCACAGAGACTGGTGGTAATCGCGGGGACGATGATCCGGACGAGTTTGGGGAAGAAGAAGAGCCAGATTTTCGCATGGAACCATTTTTCCCTGGTTTCGATGGTCTCCCGCGTTTGTGGTGTTTTGCGTCTTTGCATGTGTCGGCAATTCCTCTCTGAACACAACGCGGACAAGGTCGCTGGTCTGCACAGGAAAGATGATCCTTCTTGCATGTGGCGCAAGCCTTGCGAACCTGGGCACGCGGTTTTTTCGGGACTGAATCCACAGCGATGGACATCTTGTTTACAATGTACTGTATCTTGTGGGAACAAAACAAAAAAGTGTGAGGTAGTGTGTTGTGGAATAATTTTCGAGGGAAAACGTTGGTCGCGACCGACGGAGAAAAACAAAAAATCTCCGCACACCGGAAAACCGATCGGGACCGGAGAATTCTTTGATGATGTTGAGAAAATCTCCGACGGAGAATTTTTGATGATGATGAGGATGACAGGAATAAAAGTGTGTATTCAATTTTAAAGATTCTTTTCGTCGGAAGCACATGATGTACAAATCTCGAGGGGGTCGTCGTCGCCTCGATCTTCCATGATCTCGGGGACTTGGGATACATTGTGATACACCGACAAACATCGATCACAGATCCATTCGGACTTGTCCCCCGCCCCAGTCTTGACACAGTCCTTACACAAAACTGTACAGACCCCTGCACCATCCATGTCGAGCAACTTGTTCACTTGTCCGCGATAGTGTGGTAACCGTTCACAAAACAGGGCCTGGACTTCACAAGATCGACACCACCAGCCTTGGTCATTGCGCGCCAAAGATTCCAGTTTTTTCAATCGGTCTCGACATCTGGCCATTTCTCGATGCCGGCGTCGCAACGAGCGGACCATGCGTTGCCCTGCCACTTCGAATGCAGCAATCTCTTTGGACAATTTCGAGGCCTGCTCTTGCATGATGGCAGCCAGCTCCTGTCCAAAGTCCTGATCCGGGTCGGCCCAGTCTCGTTCAGCATCGGTCTTGCACTGTTGCATGGTTGGTCCGTCCGGAAACAGTTGATCATGCAAGGCCTGTGTATCGATTTGGATAGATTCGCCCATGTTTTTTTCTGATTGTATTTCGAGGGGAAAAAAGAAAGAAAGAATGTAAAAAAAGTAATGTGTGTGTGATATAGTTTTTGTCGGAGAATTTCTCAACGGCACCACCTCCGTCGGAGAATTTTTCCGATCCGCTCTGTGCGCGTCGGTGTACGCGTTGATGTTTGGAAATGTATGCGATGGAGTTCGTGTGGCGACAAACAACAATGGTTGTTTGAGGGGATTTGTTTCACGTATATTCAGGACTGAAAGAAAAATACACACGATTTTTATTTCTTTTCTTTTTTGCGATACAAATGTCAAGTTCTCGCCTGCAAATGGCTATTGTTCTCCGTCGGCAGAGACCCACACTTCTGGGTGACTACGCTTCAAACCTCCACAATGAATACACATGACCGTGCCCGGCTTGCCTGGAATCAATTCTTTGCCATAGGGTGCAAATGGGGTGGTTCCGTCCTTGCACACGCGTTGTTTCTCCAATATGTGCATCTTTGGGTCGGACGCCACAGCCTCTGCGCGCCGCTCTCGTTGCTTGGCAGCAGCCTGCGTTTCGAGGGCAGAGGGTTTCAGGGACTGGTCGCGGAGCTTGGCGATCACGTGTGCTCCAGAAAATGGTGCATCGTGATCATAGAGATTAAAGTCAGCCTTGTCCCCCGAAAGGTCTGCTTTGATCGCGCGTCCGCAAAAGTAATCAATATTTCCGCCTATGATCGCGCGCTTGGCCTGGCTTTCATCAAAGCTCGGGCCGCTGCCGTTGCCGAAAAAGAGGGCCGGTTGTTGGTTTTCCCAGAGCGCACGGAGCACTGCAATTTTGTCCAGACCTGAAATGTCGGTCATGATTTTTTTTGTTGTTGTTTGTTGAATAATGTTGGGGGTTTTACATTGACAACGTGCGGAGTTTTTTAAAACTCGGCGGGTTCCTATGGAGATTTTTGCGTGTGCACGAGCTCGCGTTGCCGTGCAAAAAAAATCTCCTCTATACAACAGCACGTAGCATCATTGAGACCACAGCGTACATGGACGCTACCGACGATGCCAGCACCACCACCAACAACAACAACGGTGGGGTTAGTGACGACGCGACACCCACTACGACGATTTATTGCGGTGGGAAAACCTTTAGTTACAAGCCGAAAAACAACGCATTTGCTGCGCTGTACGACGATGGCATGGATAATAGTGATATCGAATCCCTGCTGAAAGAGGTGGCCAAAGACACGGGCGCACAGAGCCTCGACTGGTTTTTCAGCATGGGTCGCTGCGGGCTCAAGGTGAGCTGGGCCGAGACCCGTGCTGGTCTCGTGCCAAAAGTGATCCAGGCATTCTTGGATCGCGGACACGCGCTCTACATGAACGACGGAACGTCGGTCACCTTCCCCGGCCACTCTTTCTACAGTCCAGCACTGCAAGAAGTTCGCCGCCTGACCGGGCTGACCGAACTCGTGGCGGTTGGTGGCCGCAAAATGACGCGCACGTATTACTCACTCGATCCCAAGGACTGGAAAGTGCCGGTGTGCAAACAAGTGGTCAGGCGCATCAACGAGCTTCCCAATGACAATGTACGTGTCCGCCTGACGCCCGACCTGTTTATTCGAGAACGGGACTTTTCCAACCGTCGCCGGTGGCACGGGGTCTGTGAGGACATCACCTGGACCGACGATGATGCGGCAGATTTCAAGACGCTACAGCGAAGCATCCGTGACACATTTGACTGCGATCTCCAGAAACCAACACCCCAAGAATCTCCAAAACCTACGGAACCTACGGAACCTGCGGAACCTCCACGCAAACGCCCGCGTCCATCTCCTCCAACCACCAGCGACATGGACCGGGATGTGATTGTACTCAGCGATCGCGACGACGACGATGATGGTGATGGTGACGATCGTACCCAAAGCAAGCCTCCAGTGCCTGTCAATGACGAATGCTGCGTCTGTTACGAACGACCGGCCAACACCATAGTACTGCCATGCGAACACGTGGTGTGTTGCAAGCAGTGTTCTGACCAGCTCCAGTATACTCCCAACGCGCGTCTCTGCATCAAGTGTCGGCAACCGATCAAACACATCCTCGACTAAGGCTGGGGGGATTGGACACGGGGGCAGAGTAGTCGCAACCGCAGCGCGCGCCAGCCACAGCACAAAAAATTCTCCGATGTCAGCCGTGGGGGAAAGCCGGCGCACGCACCCACACGTACACACATCTTGTTGGACCAGCGCGCGCGACGCTGCTGCTGATTCCATTCGATTTTTTTTTCACAACACATGATACAGTTTCGTTTTTTTCTTTTACACACCATTTTTTGAATTTTTCAAGTGCGCGCGCCACTGCCTTGCTTCTCTGATTGTTTGTGTGTCTTCACCGTCTATACTGAGCCACAACGAAAATAGGATTTTTTGTGCCCAACATGTCGAGCAACAACAACAACACCACCAACAACAACGGGTCGACCGCCATGCAAGTCGAGACACAGCCGGTGGCGACAACAACGGCGACCCCGACCAAGCGCAAGCGCGCCAGAGCTAGTCGAAAGAGTGCAGCAGCAGCGGCGTCTTCTTCGAATGGGGGCGTGGCGCGCAAGCCAAAACGGCAAAAACGCAACGACATGAAAGTCCCACCGCATTCGCGTCCGGATACAGCATCATCGTTGGCGGAGGCCCGAGTGATTTTTGAAGAGGCGCGCAAACACACCTGGCTCGAGGTTGGCAAGAAGGCCAACAAGCCCGAAAACCTCGATCCGGAAGCGCGTGCAAAGTTTGGACAAGAGGACACGTTTCTGCAAGAGTTTCGTGCCCTCTGCGAATACGTGTTAGTGGTCGCGGCACGTGAGATTTTTGGGACCGAGCCAGTGCCCCACCTAACCAAGAGCCAGGCAGAGCGCATTCAACGCCCGTTTCGTCTCTATGAACTGGAACGCTTTTACATGCCGTCCGACGGTGCCGACAATAATGGCGACGCTAGCAGTGATGGTGCTGGTGCTGGTGATAGTACCAACAAGGCGTCCAAGAAGCCGCGAAAACCCTGCTGGATCCTGGACGAGATCCGCCGCGATGATATCGGTGTCGCTAGCACTCTGGTTGACCGGCAAGCAATGTCCTCAAAGGATCCAATCAAAGCGGCACGCGGCTTATCGAGACTCAAAGATCCCGTGTACCTGCGCCCACTGTCGGATCGACTATGTCTGACGGTGGGGTGGGCCGTCCAAAATTATGTGGTGTTTGACAAGTCTGGCAAGGTGTACCCAAACGACCCCCGAGCAAAAGTCGCAGCGGTGGTGCCCATCAGTAGACAACTCGATTACCAACTGCATCCGACCACGATTGACGAAACAAACCGACTCCACCCAATCACCAAAGCCCCCCGCAAGTGCTGTGTCACCAATCGCGAATTCAAAGTCGGCGACCAGGTCTTGTTTTTCCGCCTCGTGATTCCGGTCCGTGCGCAAAGCAGACCATTGTGCACCGTCTACGATCGATGGCTGAACGACAAGCACATGTATCATGCGGATAACAACACCGACACCGAGAACAACAATGGCGTAGATACCGCAAAATCTGACGTGTCGCTCTATCGTGTGGTGTTTGCCCTCGATCACGCAGAATTGCAGCAGCGCTACCAGGAAGTCGGACAACCGTTTGGCAACAGCAAAAAATCATCCACTCGCCGCGTGTCACGGCTTGCCCGCATGATCTTGGACTTTGCGCGTGCCGAACCGTGGATTCTAAAAAAAATTTTTCCCAGGATCCGCACGTCCATGCTGTCGGAAGAAGGCATCATGAGCCACGATGTGTTGGAAAAGCAACGCTGCAGCGCTTCTGGAGCCAGCGGTGCTCCCGTGCCGAAAAAGAACAAGCCCGACAAGGTCGAAGAGCGCATCAAGGCGTGGCTGGATTTTGCGTTTAGTCCTCAAGGCATTCGCGATATGCTGGAACTGTTTGAAGAGTTCAAGATGCTTCAGATATCCTTTCTCAAAGCTTACAAACTCTTGAAACCGTTGGTGGTTGTGTCGTAAAAAACCATTTTTCTGTTGTATATTGCATTTTTTTACGCATGTGTCCCTTTTTGCATTACACAATGACTTTTTCTCCAAAAGCCCTTGCGCGTGTCAAACAGTTTCAACGTACAAAATCGATTGAAAACAACAACAACAACAACAACAACAACAAGTGTCACGGTGCATTGTTCACCAACTGGCGTGATTACTACCACAGACGCGGGGTATACTATCGCCGATCCCGCACAAGTGCGATTGTTCATTTGCACCTCCTCCGCATGTATCCACCAGACTACCTGCGACGGTTATCAGACCCGGACGTGTACCAGGCGCGCATTTACGCGGGGATGCGTTCCTGTGCCGATGATCCCCACCGCCGTGTCTGTTGGTTTGCCATGCTCTACAACAAACACGTGTACCCAGAAAATCAAGAGTGAGTGAGTGTAATAGTAATATCGAAAAAAACAAGACTTGGTTTATTCTTTTCCCGCCGGAAAGCTACAGAGATCCTTTGTTTTGCTTGTTTTTTGTTGTTGTTGTTGTTGTTAGGAAAATTGCAAATCCATACGATTTCGTCCACCATAGTGTGCAGGTCGTCGCATAAACAGTTCGTTGGCCACCAAATTGAGTTGAAACGCCATGGCCAGATCGTCATGAGTCGACCCGCGCTTGCCATGCCATCGAAGCTTGGCAGGTTTGCTGGGATCGGCGGGGCGCTCAATGTCGGCGCCGTACCGCTGCAGCTGGTCGACAAACCGGTTCATGACCACATCGGCTGTGGTGCCACGGATCTGATCGCACACGCACACCATGTTGCTGTGAAACCGCAGCCTGCGTCCATTGATGGTAGGTGCGGCGGTGGCACGCATGTTGTCTTTGGAAAGGAGCGGGTTGGGACCGCCTGTGCGCAGACCAAAATTGGTGGGATCGTCGTCGAGAATCAGAATCTTGCCGCGGTGCTGTGGTGTCCTGTCTCGGTATTGGATCACGGCGTGCGCCAGTTCAGTAGAATCGCGGCCCATATTGCACTCGGGTGCGACCACAAACATGGTGTTGCTAAATTCTGGAAACCGTCCGCGCAGCGCATCCAAATGCCGGTGAAACAGGTCCGAGACGATCGTGGTCTTTGACAGTGGGAAATCTTCCATGCCCACCACCTAGGTATGCACACCACGTGGTTACGATCAGGGATTAAAATTCAAAATTCAAAAAAATACAAAAACAGAAAAAGCAGTCTTCTTTTTTTTTCTTTGCCATGAATCGAGACAAGAAGACGAGTACAGCAACGACCGGAGCAGCAACGACACTGTCGGACCGCACGCTGTTTGAAGGGATCATGGATGGTAACGAGGCAGAACTCGCACTGATGCTCCAGGCGTTTCTGGAACTGATGAGCAACCACCACCAGCATTTAGAACCGCGGATCGGGCCGATTTACCGCACCCTAATCGAGCTGTTGCGTGACATGGCCACCGCAGACGTGCCGTGGCTCGACAACGATGACGATCCGCAGCAACCACAACAACCAGCACGCGTCAATCCAGATGGGAAGGCTTTGCGTGCGGTGATTATGTATACCGCCAAAGCTACCTTGTTCCAGGCCCTGATCCACTGTGTGTCGATCCAGCGGCGCTACGTGACGGGCAAACCCTACGGACCAGGAGTCGGGGCGCACTTGGCGATCAAGGCGCACACCGATCCGCAGATCCGTTGGGATGCGTATCGTCCGGAACTAGAGCCGGTGGTGGAAGCCCTCGTCAAGTATGTGCAAGACTATGAGGAGATTCTGGTGGCAAATGTCCATGATACCATGGCGATCGCCTTCAAATGCCGTTATGCCGTGTTGCCGGATCTCTGTCACCGATACGATCCGGAAGGCGAAAACCTCACACACACATGAAAATTCGTACCACAACCGTGCCGTTGGTTTCGAATACGGTACTGACAACTGCATAGTTGGAGAGCGTGCTACCAGCAGCCGGGTCCACGGCAATAAAGCAGTACTGATAACTCTGGCTCAGGAGGCGGCTGACCATGCACGTGGAAGGAAGGTTGTCGTTGGTTTGCACGGCGGTGGTCGGTTCTGCTGGTTCTCCATCGCGCTGCAGCAAAAAGGCAAGCCCGCGGGGTGTAAAGGCCGGAATGAAATCTTGGTCACCCTGGATACCGAGGGCCTCGCGTCGCCAGGCATCAGGATTGTTGGACATGATGGCCTTGACTTTGGCCTCGTCTTCGCTGCTCTGCCATCGCGGCAACAGATCCTGTTTGTGCATGCACTGCTCTGGCATGCCCTTTTCGATACAGTCGTCACAGACCAGCGAATAGGTTTTCACCAGAAACACGGGCCGGCCCTGATCGTCGCGACACTCGGTCTGTCGCTTCCAACTATCAAACATGGGGCCCAAGGTTGAAATCGTGAGCAGTACCGAACCGGTGCGTGTCAGCAGCGGTATGATGATCTTGTCTCGAATCTCTGGCTTGATAAACGCCGCTTCTTCCATCAATACAATATTGTTGTGTTCGTCACCATCGCTTCCAACCCCGCGCAACTTGTAAATACCGAAAAGTGCAAAAAGAGACACAGAGAAAAGAGAGAGAGAGAAACAAACATTAAAAAATTATTCAACAAATATATGTGAGTCGTTAGGAAAAACAAAAAAAAGACACAACAAAAGGTTGTGTGCTATGCTGTGCTATACAAATTCGTTTTCACTGACCACGCGTTTGTGTACAAGAGATCCCAGGATCATCGAAACCAGGTAGGTAATCTATAAACCACCGGGACCCGTTGATTTTTCTATCGAGACGTTTTTCGTGGCTTGTTTGAAAAAAATACACACACACAAAGACCACAATTTTTTTCTGCGTAGAAAAAATGGACAACGACTTGGAAACACCGCCGTTGGCCACGCCCCCAGCACCGTCAGGGCGTCTTGCAAGAATTTCGCCCTTTCTACGCGAAACACGGACAACCATTTTCATTTTGGTCGGCATCACTGGCGTCCTGTTTATCTTGTGGAACGTGGCAACCACCATGCACGACACGTATCAGGCACCAGAATTGACAACGATAGACACGCGGTGGGTCCCTTTTGTTCCATATGTGCCACCCGTCGCAGCACCGAATACGTCTGATCCAACAAGCGTCAGCAACAAGACCATAGACTCACGTCTCACCCAGAGTAACGACTACGACGATGACGATGACCAGAGTCTTTTGGCGCACGCAGCAGAATCCTGGTTGGGATTTCGGCAACAAAATCCGCCCAACGACTGGCCTGCGTGCTGGCCGATACAGCAAGAACCACCCAGATCGCAACAGCGTGACCAACGCCGATGGGTGTTTTGTCACATGCCAAAAACGGGTGGAATGACTATGCGCGGCCTATTGAAACGGTGGGCCACACGAGATCATCAAACTGTTGCACATCTCAACAAAAATTACAACCGTCCAAAAACTTGCGGCCCAGGTAAGTGTAACGGCATTCTGGGGACACAGAGTCAACCACAGCTCCGAGAATGGTTTGGAGATTCCGACCAACACCGACCTTGGTTGCTCACCATGCTTCGGGATCCAATCGCCCGTTCCTACTCTGCCTATGATTATGTGCTAAGGGAAAGCAATAAACCGATCCACCCGCTCTACAAGGCCAATAGTCTCGAGTCGCTCTTGAAGACAAAGCGGTTCTACAATGACATTGGATTGGGTGCCAATGCATATACACGCGTCCTCTCGGATTTTCTACCAGACCAGGCAGAGGCGTGCGAACGACGCTACAAGAAACACCAGGGGCAGTGGAGCGATCGGTTAGAAGGTAGGGAGTATTGGGACTGTCGCATGGACATTGCCAAACGGGTGCTGTCACAACACATGGATTTGGTATGTGTCACCGAGCGCTACCGTGACTGCATTGACGTGGCCGCCACCGAGCTGTTTCCGACTTGGTTTCCGAAAAACTATGGTCGCATACCTGTGCGAAACGCAGCACCAAAACCACACCGGTCCAAGAATTCTCGCGTGGATGCTTTGTTGCGGCAGGCCAACCAACAGGATCTAGAACTCTATCAATACGCATGGCATCTATTTGAATGTCGTTGGCAGCAGTACACGCTTCGACGGGAAAAACAGGCACAATTAGTTGCCTGGGGAAACAACCGGCATGGACAACTCGGGGTTGCACAACCTGCGTGGATATACCGGCTCATCAACGTCACGCTACTCGAGACAAGGACCGACGCGGTCCCGGTACAAATCGGAGGAGGGGGTGGAATTTGGGACTGGACCGCGAAAAACCAACGAGTTTGTGGCGCTTACAGCCTCGTACTCACGAGCCGGGGGACCCTGTTCTCGGCGGGGTGGAATCGCTGGGCACTGCTAGGAAGACAAGGCAAGCGCGGCATGCAAGATGATTCCCCAATGTTTGCGCCGATATCGTTTGTCGATCCTGCGACGACGACGACAACAACAACAAACAACTTCTCGGCTACGGTGTTGCAGTTTTCTGCTGGACATCGCCATGCCCTGGCTGTGGTGGCTATGGTCGATCGGCGGGAATTGTCTAATGTTTTGTTGTATGTGTATGCATGGGGTATGAATGGGTATGGACAGCTTGGAACCGGAACGGTCGGTTCTTCACGCCCTCAACGTGTGCGAGGACTGCCAGATGCCAAGACTGATCCAGTGGTACGTGTCGCGGCTGGTGGTCGCCATTCCCTTGCCCTGACGCGCTCAGGACAGGTCTGGGCCTGGGGTCTGAATCAGGGCAACCTCTTGTTTCTGGATCGTACAAAAACCAAACGAAGCAGCCACGGGGATCACGTATACGCACCAGAACGTGTCGAGCCACTGCGGCAGGTTCATGTGGCAGAGATCTGTGCCGGAACTCGCCATTCCATGGCACTGGATCGACAAGGTGGAATCTGGGAGTGGGGCTGGTCGGCAGAGTGTCCAAAGGACCAAATGCGACTGTGCAAGCGAGCAGAGTTCCGCAAGGTTGAGCTACCCTTAGATGCATCACAACCCATCGACGTTGTATGCGCTGGTGGTGGGAGCTTTGCTCTGGATGCACAGGGACAACTCTATGCGTGGGGGACCAACGCAGTTGCAGAACTAGGGCTGGGGCACCCGAATCAGGTCGGTGAGTATGTAATGGATCCGATCCGAGTTGAGGGTCTTCCACCACTGCAGCGTGTATGGTCTAGCTACGACTATGTTCCGGGATTTCACGGAGGTATGACCCTGGCACTGAGTCGCCGAGGGCACCCTCGTTTATGGGCCTGGGGACCGTTGGGACCTGGCGTTCATGCCAGCCGCATCGACGTCGGCACATCCGCACAAAGATTTGATGAGAAAGACGCCCGAAAATGGTGTCAGGAACACCATGATGGGCACCTTGGAAATCAGCTGGAACGATGTGCCTTGCAGCTCTGGCGATACATTGCCACGAATCCCGTACAATTGCACCAACATTTATCTTCCAAGGATTGTCTCTGGACCACCGCTGGTGTTGTGAACCGAGGCTCTGTACTGTATAGCGTTTGTGCGCCATTGTTTGGAATAAATACATCATAAAGACACACCCACACATCGTGATATCACAAAAAACATTTTGTGTAGTTGGCCAAAGCACTGGCAACAACAACGACGGCACCATATGGATTGGCTTGTGCATGTATGGCAAACGATGGACGTTGGTGCACTGCGGCTACATTCTTTGGGTCTCTTGTTTGGCATGACCGTGAGTCATGTTTATTTATGGAGCCAAGCCGAAAACCGGAACGCGTATCATCGATGGCGGTCAGCGAGTAAACATTGGCCAAAGATCCTGCTGCCAGGATGGCTGTTTCCGTTTGTATTGTTTGCTGGTGGCCTGTGCGAAACCTACATTCTTGGTTGGTATTTTGATCAGCGACGAGTGGTCTCGGCACTGCCGGGAACGTTGTATTGGACTATTTGCGCCCTGTCGCTCCTGCACACACAAGTCTATGTATTTTGGTCGTTTTTCCTCTTTCGGCACGACCCTGTCAAGTCCTGGACCTGCGTGGTCATGTCCAGCATGACAATATTTTTTTGCAGTGTCGCGGCGCACGCAGCGATGGGCCACAGTCTGTTTCAACAAGACGCTGACAGATTCGTGTCCTGGATTGTGATCGTGTGTATGGTCATATACACATCCATCGCAGGGATTGCTTTGCTGTTTCCCAGCTTTTTATTTTGGGTTTGGGAAGAGGTTCTTTACGCATCTCAGGACAAAACAAACACCCAAACCAGCACTGATCCGAGTCGCACATACGACATTGTTCAGGCAGACGATCCTGTTGAAACTGATGGTGATGATACATGTCCATAACTGTGATGTTGTATTTTTGGTTTGTAAAAGAAGAAACGGCACTACCGTTACAAAAAAGACAAAAACCGATCCTTGTTTTGTTTTGTTTTGTTTTTTCCATCACTCGATCACGCCCCACCACACTTGTCCGTTCAAACTGTCGCGTTCCACAACTTGACCGTCACGTTCCAGCGCCTCGAGGATGAACCGTAACACCTCGGGGTCGTACTCTGGAAGGCTTTGTTCCAAAGCCGTCTGCGGAGCATACATACACGCGTCGTCGTCCTCCGAGTCGTCTGAATCGCGGTCGTGTCCCTGGGGCGTCGCAACCGCAGTGTTCCAAACAAGTTCATAGATTTGTCCACAAACAGATCCAAATGCCAGTAACGCGACCCGTCGCATCTCTTCCATTGGACCTTGCCCAAACGGTCCCCAAATCCACAACGATGACCGCGATGATGAGGATGACAATTTGACCTGTGTCGGACCAAAGTTGGTGTTGTACTGCAGAGCCCACCCCCCGGTGTTAGATGTTAGACGGGCATGCCCGTGCATGTAGAGCCAGATGGCTGCGTTCATCCAGACTTTGGTTCGGATATGGCGGGGATCAAAGCTATTGGGATCGTAACCATAGGGAGCAGACGACCAGTTGATTTTTAGGTCGGGTCGGTTCAGTAACCGTGCAAACCCAGGTTCACTCACGCACAAGTGCAGCAAGCGCTCTAAACGGCATTGGGATGGTTCCACGAATCTGTATAGAAACAGGACGCAGAGCAGTTCCTGGGCCAACACAGGAATCGTGCTGGCCTGATTGTGATAATCGATCAGACGACGCACGCGTGGTGCTGGCAGCATCTTTGCTCGGGGGGTCACTGTGTATGGCTTATTTGCGGTGATGGCGGTTATGCTCGGGTAGGTTGGTAGCGGTACCAGTGGGGCGGTACGTTGCTGCCATGTTTCTGACGTTCGATCGAGGCACGGGTGGACTGGCAGTTCTCCTTTGGAATAGATTTTGATCCCCAACGTTGGTGCATGCAGGCCCTGGGACGAGACGGGAATGAGCCATTCGGCGTCAAAGTGGGGAAACAAAACCTTCCAGCGAAAAAATCGCTTGCCTTCGCGGCCCCCATCAAATATCAATTGGAGGGAGACGTTGCGATCTGGTAGCTTGAATATAATTCCAAAGGGCAGTGCCCAACACATCCAAGTCCAGAGTGGCTGCGGAAGGTTTTTCATGTACACTAGGTTCTCGCCACACGCAAAAGCGAATAAACGGACAGATGCGCTTGCCGCGAAATACTGTAGACTCGGCACGCCCATGAGTCCGTAGGCGTAGCGGTAACAGGTATTGAGCACTGTCAGATCTGGTCCGTAGTGTTCCAGGTCGGCCAGGCAAAAACTACCATTTACACCGTCGACAGGAAACACTGAAGAGGGTGCGCGCGACGCGGTGATGGAAAACTTTTGAGCGCGCTGTTTGTGTTTTTTCCGTGCAGGCTCGGGACCGGGCATGGGTTGTACATCGCATATAATACGGTGATACACTGAGGATGCCGCACTTGCTCGCTTTCGCTTGTGTGATTCCGGTACTGCTGTTGCGCGCGATGTTGGGCGTGGCAGATCAACATCCATGTTTTTCCGGGAAAAGAGATTGTCTGCGTCTTGTTGTAGGTAAAAAAAGAAATGATTGTATTTTTTGTCTACTTTTTTTCCGATCAATCGCGCGTCGTTGTCGGTGGGTTTACCCAACATTTTTTTTGTTTTTTCCCGTGTGCATGCTTCAACTCGTTGATTGATCTTTGTTGCTGTTGCGGTTGGATTTGACACGAACGCGCTTGCGACGATCACGTCTCCGTCGCTTGGTCGCCGTGCCAGTCTTGGCGGACTTGCCTGGTTCTGCTGCTGCTGCGACGGGTTCGTGTTCGATCACGCGTGGGTGTTTCACGGCCGTGGTCGGGACGCGGTTGCCTGGCAAACCGTGGTGTTTGAGGACCCACGCTGGGTCGGCTTTGGCACGTTCTGTGGCATCGACCACGAGCTTGCGAAATCGTTGCGACAGTGCATCGATGCTGGGGTCGCGATCCTGCAATGTCGCGTCAGTGGTGTTGCCACTGCCACTGCTCGTATTGGAGGCTTCGATCAGATGGTCAAATAGGATCATGTCAGCATAGGTGGGGCAATCGGGACGCATACGGTGTTGCGCGAGTTTGTCCCAGATCCATGCGCCGTTGGATTGGGGTGATTGAGGTTGCTGCTGCTGATGATAGTGTGGAGGAGGACGTAACATGCCCTTGCGCAGTTGTGCGGCTTTGTCGTCGAGACTCTGTCGCTGGTGCAGGCAGTCTTGCCGACGTTCCAGGGTATTCTTCACCACGTCTGGGTGGGCTTTGGCCATGTACGTTGAGTCGACGCGTAGCTTGATCGGGACCAAGCTATGGACCGCTTTGGTTCCATCGATCCAGCGCAGGTTGATCAGCAGCAAGCAGAGTTCGTAGGCTTCCAGGACATTGGCAGCATAGCGCTGGCACAGCGTAAACAGGTGATCATAGTAGAGCGGCGGTCGCACTTGACTGTAGCCATTACCGCAATCGGTGACGTGGTCCTTGTAGAGCGTGCGAAGGTTGTCGATCGCTGCGCTGTGATCCACCACATGTTTGCGGAGCATGGCCGTGTGCAGCCAGCTGATCACGAGGCCCAACAGCGTTTCGGCGCGGCCTTCTCGGGACATGTCTGGGTTGTTGATTCGGTCGATAAATGCCTGGATCTCGGGTCGCATCTCGGGCAACGGCTTTTTGTTTTGCTCTTGCTTTTGCGCTTGCTTTTGCTCTTGTTCCTTGATTCCTACCTGGCGATCTGCCTCTTTGCAGAGCTGATCAAAGGCGTCCAGGCGAGCCGTGTAGGATTTACCCTGCAGGGCCGGAGCAGACACGAGTTGCCGGAGCCACGGGTGAAGGGCAGGATCGTCTTTGGGGTACCACAGGTCGAGTTCGCTCTGGTTGCTTGGGATGGGGAGAAACGCCAACGGGAAAAACCATTGACCGCACCAGTCCGGTAACGATCCGCAATGCGGCACCTCTGATGCGAGCTGCTGAATGGGTTTGCGAAGCACCGAACAGCACATAACACCGCGCTGACTCAGGGTGGCAAGCCGATCGGGGCGCTGGGCGCGCTCCAAGTCAAAACCGCTCAGGACTCCCTGTGGACCGTCGGGCTGTGGTGGCCGGACTCCTGGCGTCGAAACTCGGTCGATCGCGTTGCGCATCAGCACCGTGTATTCGTCGAGCATGGCATAGAGTCCCATGTGCCACGGGGTCACGCCATCCAGCAGCTGGTTGGTCAGAGGACAGGTCGGCATCACCATGTCTGGGACCAGCTGCCACAGATTCCTGCCGTGCAGCTGGGGCAAGTGTCGATAGACAAACGAGACTAGCAGATCACGTGACAGTGGCACGCCGGCGCGGATCGGCGGCATTCCGCTCGCGGGTTCGCATGTCTCGGCACGATAAAAGAAACTTTGGCGGTCGCGGCACTCGAGGCCCAGCGCGCCCTTGCCTGCCGCTGGTGGGTTGGCATACGGTGCCAACACGTCCGCGCCGAGTGGTTTGCGCAAGTATCCGCGCGCGCTGTCTACATGTTTGCCGTGTTCTTGCCGCCAAGCATCCAGGAGCTCTTTGGTCTCGGTCATGAAATTGTCGACCTTGTCGTTTGGCGCGCGCAGGATACGTTCGACTTCGGCCGCACGGACCAAGATCACCCGCGCCACCTGACCGGCGTCGGGATCGTTGTCCATGGCTGTGGTCATAAACACACCGTCACCAGATGCGAGTTCGCGGGTTCGTTTCAGCAGCGACGTGACCGGCTTGTCACGCCCGGTTTTGGGGTCTTGGCCCAGAAGCGCGCGCGCCAGCAACGACAACACACTGATCATGGCCCTTTTGCGCTTGCGCGCCGTGCCGTGGTCGGACGGGTCTTGGCTCTGGTGCAAGTCCTGAAGCGCAGTGTTGTTGATTGGCAACGGGCCATCGTCCATCTCCCCAGTCACGGTTTTGAGCTGCCCTTGCTGCGCCTGCAACAGTCGAACAGCGTCGCGCTCACGCCGACCGCGCAATAGTGGTGGTGGTGCATCGGTCGCTGCTGACCCGTCTGTGGGTGTACCGTCCGCCGCCGTCATGGGCATATCAAAGTCTGGGGTGGAAGCATGTGCCGCGCGTCGCTGCTGCTGCTGTTGTTCCTGCTGAAATTCTTGCATGGCCTCTTGTCGTTCTTGGATCAGGTCAGGTGGCGTTTCGCCGTGTGCCGCCCAGGCAGCCAGTTGGCGCGAGAGCCGCTCCACCACCGCTTCGGCTTCCTCTCGACGATTCGCGAGTCCGGGCAGTCCCTGCCGAATCAGGTTGGCGGTGTGCAGTTGAACATTTTTCTTGCACTGGATGTAGGCAGCCTGCCGAAGGTACCATAGCGCCGACGGGGGCGCCGAACTCGACGACCCACCTTGACCGCCCTGTCCAGTTTCCATAGGGTCGTCACATTCCATCGCACCAGAATCGCGCTCTGCCTCCAATGCGTCGCCGCACGCACGCGACTCTGGCACGAATCGATTCTCCTCGCGAGGTGTCGTGGTCAACGTGCGGTCAACGCAAGTCGACATTTTTTTGTCGTGCCGCGGTGCAGTTAGGGATTTTTCAGGGTTCATCAGACCCCGACCCACCATCATCGCCGCCGCACGCCCATCGGACATGGGTCCGTGCGCCGCACGGTCATTTGGTGCATTATTCATTCGGTTCATTTGCCGCACGGTGGATGATGTGCGTGCGGCGCGCGCGGTGGGGGATGATGACATGGGTTGGTCTGAAAATGACGCTAACTCACCCGCCGCACGCACTTTTGGTGCATTATTCATTCGGTTCATTTGCCGCACGGTGGGTGGGGTGCGTGCGGCGCGCGCGCTGGGGGATGATGACATGGGTTGGCCGGAAAATGTCGCAAACTCACCCGCCGCACGACCATGATTTTCGACCCCGTGCGGCCCGCTCCCCACAGATGCGCACGTGCCACTAGGGTCGTCGGGTTGTCGCGATTGGGTTGTCACGTTTGTGGGTCGGGACGACGATGATGATGGTGGTGGTGGCGGCGGCGCGCGGAACCCCAAGATTTGCGGGACCTGTTCTGGCGGCACGACGCGCCACCGGTCCGCAGAGCCAGGAGCACGTCCCACCATGCCACGAATGACCATGAGTCGCTGGATCTCGTCTTCGCTCGGGATACTTACCTGCGCCACGAGCTTTGGTTTGTCCTTTCGTTGTTGTTGCTGTTGTTTTGGTTCCATTGGAAACGATTGTTGAGTTTTGGGAGATGCCAGACGCTTGTTTTCGTCGTGGTTGTTTTTCTGGCGTTTGTTTTTGGTTGCCACACTCAATCACACATACACACACGATATAAAAAAGTCAGTTGCTTGGGCCGGCACACCGCACCAAATGTTGCACCAAGTTTTTTGCGTGTATACCTGTGGTTACATCATCGACAGCAAAAAAAACATTCAGAAAAATACCACACAAAAACGTGATGATACTGCACGCCCTTCCAATGTGCGTGGTGTTGCTATCGGTGTTGTTGGTGGTGACAACGACCTCGGCACAACAACAACAGAACGAATGTCGGCTGATATTCTCCATCAACCCTGGCCGGTCGGGGTCTGGGTACCTTGCCCGCGTGCTTGCGCTGGCTCAAGGTGTCGATGCCGGGCACGAGCGCCACCCCACCATGTTTCAAAAAGTGTTGGTCGATGCAAAGGTACACGGATTGAAGCACTCGTTTGAGGAACGCAGCAACCAGAAACTCGCCGCCATCGATGTAGTGTTGCAGCGGAGACGAGTCTATGCGGAAACGTCGCACGCATTTATCAAAACCTTTTGGGATGTGGTGATGAATCGGTACCGACAACAACAGCAGCAACAGTGCCGGATCGATGTAATTGTGCTGATGCGACCCGCGACCGAGATTGTTTGCAGCCTCTACCGCCGCAATTGGACTGCGATCCACCGCGACTGGCTGATAGAACCGGGCACTGCACTTTCAACCGCTCCAAACCTGGATCTCGATCGGCCCCTGGCGTATGATATACAGCAGCCGGATACAGACAGTCAAAAACCGGTGCGTGCCAAGGAACTCGATGCGGTGATTTGGTATCTCTATGATCACTGGTTGAAACAGCAGCAGTTTTGTGCAGTATGGCAAAACGATCCCCATGTCTATATTCACACGCGATGGCTGTCGGAGATACAAACACGCGCCGGTGTCAAACGACTGTTTCGCGACCTTGATTTGTCCATCGACCCCGCACGGACAAACACAGAAATCAACCATGCTATTGGCAGTCCGTACAATGCAAACGCGCACGCCACGACCAAGATTGCCTGTTCGTCCGTCACGGTGGGTGAGCGTGCGTATGCGCTCATGCAAGAGCTGCGGGACATGATGGATCCCCAACAGCCAGGTTATGATGTCGATGGGGTACAAGACAACAACAGCGACACACTTGGGTTTTTGCAGCAGTACTTTATCGACGCCGAGCTACCGTACAATGAAAAACTCCGATCCGGCGCTTGCTGATTCCTAGAATTTTTCTGATCGATCTTTTACATGTGTGTGCACGTGAAAGGCAAAACCAATTTTTTTGTATTAAACAACAACAACCATTTTTTTCACTACACTCGCGATTTCATTATCCTCATTACCATGACAACTCCCGACGCAACCATGTTTGTGACCGACGCTGCTGCAGCGTCCAAGCGCGCGCTGCCGGTCGACAACGGCAAGACCGAACCGACCACGGCGACCGACAGCCACGGCACCGTCGCGCCTGTCAAAAAGCGTGCCAAGACCACGCGCTACAATGCGGTGCTGGCAGCGATCGGTGACGCTCCTACCACGGCGGATCTGTCGACCCGTGCCAAGGGCACTGCGTGCTACGGTCTGGTCATGAACCAGCCAAAGGACAAGAAGAACACCGTGCGCAAAACCGGCGCGGCGTTTCATGTCACCCAGCTGCGCGTAAAGTTGGGTGTGCCGGATTTCGCCAAGGATGTGCTCTACGACGAGAAAAACGACACGATCGAGTTCGTGATGCCAGACGCCGACGCTCTGGAGGCGGCCAAGCGCGAGCGCGAAAAAACCGACAAGTTTGTGCCGGTTGAAAAGACTGACACGTACAAAGTCGACCGGAGCGGTGTGCACTGGCTCAAAGTGCCAGACACGTCCTCCTTGCCCGGTGTAGAGTTCCCGTCGGTGGTGCGCATCACGGGAATCCATGCTACGGCGAGTCGGGCCAAACTCAAAAACAAAGAGACGGGAGAGTTTTTGGTCGACGAGACCGGCGCGCCGATCTATGGCCGCGTGTTCAAGGACATGAACGCCACGGCAGTAACGCCATTGGAGTGTGTCGGTCGTAGTCCATCGCGAATGGTGCGATACATTTGTGAAAGTGGAGCCATGTCCAACTGGTACCACGAGATGCCGCCCTACGACGCCCAAGTCGATGGATGGAACAAGGGAGGCGACCGTCCCTTGATCATCCCGATCGTGCGACTCGACGACGAAGAGGCTTGGGATCGCTTTTTCCCTGTTTCGGAAGACCGCGGGTTCCGGGCCCTGATCCGACATGAAGAAATGACCCACAAACCCGAGCGTTATTTCTACCTTCCGACTCCGACGCGCAAGGCCTATGAGGATCGGGCCAAAAACGACAAATCGGTTCGAATACCCAGTGCTGGGGATGTGACCATGGACAATTGCGACGAATTTGGTATTTGTGTCAACTGGTCGATTGTAGTGACGCAGTGGAACAAGAAGATTCACCCAGCCATGTCGGAAGAAAATCCGCAAGTGTACGACATCAACCTGAGCGCTTATGGTTCCGGTCTCTGGTCTGCGGGTCTTTCGCATCCTCAACACTGGTTTGTGTTTCGACACCATATCCCGTTCATTGGTGGTGTCCTGATGTGTCAGGAAAATCGCGTGCGGACCAAAGACTACAAGATGAATGCGCCCCGACGCCAAGAAATGCAATTGGCCCCGCGAGGATCCCCCGTAGCACTGGGAATCGGACCGCATATGAAACAAGCTCCGGCCGTATGGTCACGTGGTGTGCTGTTGGACGTTGAGAGTTATTTGAAAAAGTACGCGCTTCGCTGCTCCTACGCAACAGCGACCGTGCTTCTGGGCAAGTCACCTGGGGAGGCCGAAAAGCAGGGAGTGCAGCTCGACTACAATGGTGGCAAGTGCGGCGAAGAATTTATCAAAGACAAGGACGGAGAATTTACCAAGCACACGACCCCGCTACGCTTTACCCCGGAAGGCTTTTTCTGTTTCAATGCTGCGCAAGACGTGGTGTACTTGGACGAGGAGAACCTTACGATCGATCAGTACTACGTGTTGACTGGATTTGTTCCGCGGCTGGATCGCCGACCCGGATCTCTGGATGGCAAGCAGACCACGGCCATGCTGAATGCGCGCAAGATGGTCGAACTGGTCCCCAAGATCCAGGACGAGGAAGTGCTGGCCATCTGCAAGGATGCCGTCTTGGACGTCAAACACCAACACGATGCGGTCGAACGTTGGTCGCAACCCGGCGTTACCGAATCTCAACGAGCTGCGGCTGAATGGCTCAAGTGCGCTCAGCTGGCGGCCATGAGCTACGACATGCGACGTCGCCCTCCCTACCTGGTGTTTGCTACCCGAAAACCCTCGAGCGCCCTCGCGACCGAGCGTTCGGAAGAAGCCTTTGCAAACGCGGTGCGAGGCTGGTCACTTGGTCCGACCCGTGCCCTGATGAACGCCCCAATCCGTATCAACAAGCCCAACGAGGACGAACTCGATGCTGCGTTGGATCAGGCTGACGACGACGACGACGACGACGACGGTGTGGATGCTGATGGGGACAAGGCCATGTCGGATGCTTCTGACGACGACGACGAAGGAGAGGAAGAGGAAGCTCGTGATGACATCCAGGCGACTCTGGACTGTGACGACGACAGCGACCAGGATCAGGACAGCGACATGGCCATAGAGCCTGCAGACTGATCTGGGTGTGTGTGTGTGCCTTTTTCTCCTCTCGTGTGTGTGATGTATGCGTGCATATATTTTTCGTGATAACCCTGCAAGAAATGTTCTCCGCAAAATGCGCTTTAAAAACTGCAAGAAATTTTTACTTTTATAACACACACTTGTTTTGATTTGACTGCAATAAAAAAACCAAAGCACGCAATTGATATCTACAACAAAAGCATACATTTTTTCTCTTGCCCATGTCGTATTTACGTCATTCATCGATGCGGCAGCAGTATCAACGACGTTTTGGTTCCCAACCTGCCGCCGCCACCGCCACCACGAGTCCCTTTTTCGCTGCGGGCAGTGCTGCTACCGCTAGCGTAAGCGAGAGCCACAACAATGAAAACAACGGATTGCGGATCCACAAAGAAGGCATGCACAACCACGTGCCAATGCGGGATCCGGACGGTTTGGGTGCGAACGCGCAGGATGTGGATATCGGAGATGTGCTGGATCGGATTCGGGACACGGTAGGTTCGGTACTCCGACGCCGTGGGTTTCCCCAGGCCGATGTTCTTGATATGATGGTTCAGCAACAACAGCAGCAACAGCATCATGATTACGTAACCAGCCAGTCTGACGAGTGGAGCGATGATGACGAGAAGGAAGAGGAGGAGGACGATGGTCGTCCAAACAAAACTACAGCAGAGCAAGAGGGTCGTTGGCGGATGGTAGGGGTTGGGTGGAAACAGCAGTGTCACATGCTGGCGTTTCGCCTGGGAATCCAAGACGTATGGCAGATTGTACGCAACATCGTGCTTGTGTTGGCCTTTGGTTGGTTTATGTCGGCCACCAAGGCAGGGTACCCTGGCCTGTCTCGGATCGCCAGCTTGCTATTTTTCGCGTACTGGGCCCTTTGCCTCTACCATGCCGCCAAGCACTTTCGGCTCAGTAGCCGCATGGCTCCGATCCAGGTCGTGTTTCCGGTCGCAAACATATCCGACGACCTGACAGAGAAGGACAAAACCAAAGCTGCCCTCGCCTCCCTGGGCCCCAATTTTCGATGGGGATGGTATCACCCGCAACGCGGCCCTGGCCACGGCAAAGAACCCGACGCTGAATTTGCTTTGATCTGGACCATTTACCCGTGGGACATTTCCCAACTCGTCGTCGATACTGATATGTCGTACGCCCACGGTATTTTCGGGAACCGCATGCCATGGCTGCGACACTTTTGGAACCAACTCGTGTGGTTGACTGCTCCCAAAAGCTTGCTCACGATCCTCTGCGTGCTCGGATTTGTCATTGGTCTGTCAAACCTGCTGGTACACTGGCAAGGCTACAATCGACCGCAAGACGGTATTTACCGCGTATGGCATGCCCTATTGCGCGACACGCGCGTGTTGTGATCCGGATTGACGACAGAAAAAAAGACAAAAGAAAAAAATGAATGTTGGATGTCCCCATCTCTATTTCGAACGCTATGCTGTACAAACAGAATAGATTTTGTTGTTTTTTCAAAAAACAAATCACAAAAAGACGTCAGCGCTTTTCTGTGTCTTGTGTCTCTGCCTCTCTGTTACCCACATCTATTGTTTTTCCGCTTCCCCGCAGATGCACCAATCAAGCTTGCTTAGTGATGCACAACAACAGCACTTGCAAGCATTCGAAGAGGTCGATGCTACGGACTGTGAAAAACCGACCACCGAATCCAGCCCTGTGCGCGTCACCATCAATACGCAGCGAGTAGACGCAGCCACAAACAACCGCCACTTGGCGCGATTGGCCAAACAGTATGCCAGACGCGTGGCCCTGTTTTTGTCTGGGAACGGCGTCAAGTCGCCCCTGGGCGCATTTGCACCACAGACCCCAAGCCTCGACTGCATATCCAAACCCAACACACGCGGAACGCCCACGAATCGGCAGGCCGGTCTGTGCAGCCGCGTCGTCCAGATCCGGCTCTGTCTGTCGTGGGCAGGCCCGTCTGACCTGATTGGTGCCGATCGACTTGCGCGATTCTTGCTCGAACTCTGGCCCGCAAACCAAGCAGCGTCGCTGGTTCAGCTACTACATATGCGACTGAGCCTGTCGGCCGGGCACCGGTACTGGCACTACGACCTGGATCCACAGACACGCAAAGTCAGTACACGAACGCAGGGGCTGCGGTTACGAAACTATCGCCGACGCCAACGACAGCACCAACCGCCACGATCCGCCTCGGCGTTTCGCTGTATCTACACGATCGAAGCACACCTGCAACGGATCAAGGGTAGACCGAGGCTCGCAGTCTTGGCGCCACAGCCACCACCACTACCGAGATCCGATGCATCCCATACGAGTATCGGCGTGACTGGCCGCAAACGCAAGCGCAAACATGTCTCATCCACCTCGGCTGTACGTGTCCTCGCGTTTGGCAGACCCCAAAAACGCGTGCGACCCAACGACTGTCATGGATCCAAAGAAAAAAAGATGTAACATCCGCGCGTATGGTTATGGTGGGGTGAGAAATTCAATGGTGGTAAATGGAAAGGGGGGAGGGGGGTTGTGTGTGTAAAAAAAAGTGTGGTTGTAAAGCATTTTTTGTGTGTATTTTCGTTTTTTTTCTTTGATGAAATCGGTTGCACCTGAAACCACAACGGCTGTGTTGACCCCAAACGGTGGTAGTGGTGCGTTGGGTCCAAAGGACCGTCTGCGTATTTTGCAGGAACTCGAGGATATCTGCGCGCGTGTCGACAAGGTAGTCAATGGTGATACGCATGCGATTCACAATGGGGTTGGAGAAGTGCGTGTGCATACGCATCCACACGTGCAGCATGATTTTGCAGGGGCTTGCTTGACGGCCGTGGATGGGCTGATTGGGGTTGGCAAGACGACCTTTTGTCGCACGATCCTGAAACAGCTGCAACAGCACAGCCCCGATCGTCAGCACACGGTGGTCATGGAACCCTTGGTCAACGAGGCACTCCAGATGTTTTATGCCGATCCGGCGGGCATGGCGGAACAGTTTCAGCTGTTGCAGTGCTGTCTTTGTGTATCCTCAGCGAGACTCGCACTGATCGCCAACGGCAACAGCCCGCGTCCTGGCAGTGTCGTGCTCGATCGATCGCCCCTTGGCAACATGAGTTTTGCACTGACCCACCACCTGTCTGGCAACATCTCGGACCAGAGCTTTCGGTTCTACAAGATCGCGTTGGCATCGGCTGGTGTGATTTGCATGCCCAAGACGTTGCATTTATGGGTGCCGCCTCGGATCGCCATGCGTCGTATCCAAAAGCGACTGCGCGAAACCGACCGCAAGCGCAAGTGCGAGTCCACGATTCCACTGACGTTTTTGCAGCAACTCGACGAGGTTATGGTGCTCACTACGGCCTACATGGGTGCTACGAAACGTTCGCAAGTCTGGTTTGCCGACTGGTCGGAACCGTTTCGCGATACCTCTACCGTCTTTTCTGCAGCGGCGAATGTCAGTACTCGTAATGCTGCCGATGGTGATAAGGATGACGATATTGCCCCACCACACTTGGTGGGAAAACCGATCCAGATTACCCTGGACCAGCTCAAAGCCACCACGTCGCACGAGGAACTGCTCCGCTTAGTAGGCTTGTGTCCATAAGCGTGTGTCTACAGGCTTGTGGTTGTTATTGTTGTTTCTATATCATTCTTTTTTTTGTCTTGCAAATCAATACACGGTTCCAAGATACGACGCAGAAAAAATAAAATAACAAGAGACAAACGCGTGGCGGACTTCTGCTACCGTATGCGCTTATTCTATATTTGCGCAAAAACAGATACAAGATGTTGCTTTGGTGGAAAGGATGTGTCCCGAAAGACATGCCGACCTGGATCTTGGCCGCGGCAACCACAACGGCGGTCCTGGTCACGATCGTCAACCTGAGCTGGCTCTGGTCGATCCATCAGCGTGCATCCGAGGCGGCGCGCGCGGCGCGTGGCGACACGCTGGAATCGGACTGGGCGTGCGAAGGCGATTGTGTCACGGCTCGGGCACGCACACCGCAGACCTTACTGTACTCGCCGTTCAAGCCCGATCCAGAGGCGGTCTGGTACTTTCACCACATCCCAAAATGTGCGGGGACGGCAGCAGAGCAGGCCATGCGTTCGGTGCGGAGCTTTGCCAATGGAGTGGTGCGAGACGATGGTATTGCGGGTCCTAAACGCAAGCTCGGCAAGAATCTCTTGCCCGGATCGGTCATTACCGGACACTGGCCTGCAGGTGCGTTTCAGCGCTATCCCCAGCTCTTGTCGATGCCAGACAAACATCGCCTGTTTGCCATCATCCGCGATCCGTGGTCGACACGCGTCTCGCTTTTCTGGTACCACCGACGGCTACAGTTTATTCCGCCCGACACCGATCTGGTCAAATACATGCTGAGCGAACCCAACACGATGCAGCGCATCCGCACCTACCGTTCCAACCGTCCACACAAATTCTGGTATGCGCAACAGCCGATGGTCCTCAACTACCTGCCCTACTACTTCAAGTGCCACAACGAGTCGCACTGTGCCGAGGTGCTGAACCGCTATGCTTACATTGGCGTGCTACACCAACCAGACGCTCCCAACCCGCTGCTGCCCCTCACGATCCTCAAGAATGGCCATGACAGAGCGGGCGCACCGAACCTGATGGCGTTTAGCCGCACCAACCGTCGTCAGACCAAACTGGTGGGCAAGGGCACGGACTATGCGGCGCAAATGGCCCGTCTCGACACCAAAGCCAACCGGAGCCTGTTTCGGACCCTGAACGCGCTCGACTACTGGGTTTATGATCGATGTTTGCAACGGTACCTGAACGACTGGCACCGGTTGGTGACACTACACGACGAATGAATTGGGTGCGCTATTTGATATGGGCCCTGTTGGTATGGACCCTGATCACAACAACGGTGATCGAGACCGCGTCGTGGTACTACTGGTCTCCGTTGGAATGCTACTATGTCCGATCGCCAACGGCGTGCGCACAAGAATTTTGGGCGTTTTTGCCCAAAAGCGCCGCACCTGCGTGCCTGCTGCTACTCGCGATTTCCTGTGCGGCATTTGTAATTCGTAAACAACGCACCTGGACCTGGATCAGGAACTTGGCGACCCTCGTGTTTCACACATCGCAGCTCGTAGTCTTTTTGATGCTGGCGGGCCTGTGGCTCGATCGAATTCGGGGACGCACAAAGCCTGTGTGAAGTTGTGTGAACCTGCATAACGTTTGGACAATAAACGGCAAAATCTTTTGTTTCGTTTTACATTATTATATCGTTTTTTTGCGTGCCCAAAACACCATCATCATGGCAGACAACCAGCGTTGTCCTGAAGCTGACGACAACGCATCCGTGTCGCGACAACAACAGCAAAAACAGCAATTACAATAATGACAACAACACTATGGATTCGGTAGATCTAACCAAAAGGCTTTGGATTCTGTTTTTGGTGGCTTTTTTTCGTAGGGTCGAACCAGGGTGAATTCACCAGGTCTTGGTTTTTGTGGTGCCTGCTCTCTGGGTCTGCGTCGTAGGCGCGTAAAGTGTAACCAGTACCAAGTCTGCACACGTTCCCACAACTCACGCCACGCTTTTGTTTTCTTTACGTATTTTCGCATCTTCCGTTCCGCTTTCGCAAACAACGTACGGCCGGACCCGCGGGTAATATCGTTGGTGCGTAGATATCGAGGACCTACACCCATCCACGCTTCCACCAAGTGTCTATTGAGGCGAATCGCTTGTGCGGTGACCAGGTCTATTCCATAGCGAGCTTGGCGGGCTTTGACAAGATCTATGGGAAACTGAAACGGACGCTGTTGTAGTTCAGGATAGATGGCCGTGCCACGCTGTACACTCAAGACCATTTGAATCATCTGCTCTGTCCGGTGGTGCAGCAAAATCAGATCGTTGACCACGAGCAACCGTTCGTCTCGACTCGAACTGCGTGTCACAAATCGATTCCATCGTTTTTCTTGATCACTAGACGAGTGGATACTCCTTTGCCATCGAACAAACACACCCCACTTGACAAATCCCCAGTGACCCCAAAGGGCCTGACGTCGTGCAGCGATCACACCGCCGACGTCCAACAGATCTTGCGCCAACGCCAGATACTTGGTACGCGCCTCGCTCTTGGGCTCGGTCTCAAAGTAATCAGCAATCCGACGTGTCATATTAAAATCCATATAGTTAAAGAACTGGTTGTCTGCGGCTCTTTCCAACATAGCAAGCCGCGCGATCAGACGCTGCGTATTCTCTATAGAATTCTGCAACAATTGGTTCCCCTGAAAAATATCGATGTGTGGTCCCAGGTTATGCGGGTGGATGTCGCTGTTGTACCGAACATCGTTTTCAAAGGGTGTGGTGCAGACCCGAACCCACTTTTTGAGCTCATCGATCGACGCCGTTTTCGGATCAATATCTTTTTTTTCGTCGCCATCACCACCACCACCACCACGCTCTTTTGGTGCGTCGAGCATGGGAACATCCATGGCGTTGTTGTTTCGATACTAAAAAAGACAGGAACGTGTTGTGTCGGTAGGTAATGTACAAACGAAACCAAAAATTTATCTATCCATACGCGCTTACAAACAACACCGCTGGCCTTGAATCACCAACAAAACGAATCCGGCCACCACAATGCCAAAAATGATTACCGAACCTGCAAAGTACACCGCTTCGACCCAGTTCCAGTTGCGAGGGTCGGGATCGTACCCGCTCCTGTACACTACCTGAACACCCTTGTCTCCGACTCTCTGTCCCACACGCATTGGCCGTCCCCAACCATCGGTACTGTAATCGATTCGCCTGCGTGCTGTTGTTGTTGGCTGCCCCGTTTTTTGCACCACTTGCATGCTTTTTTTGCGTGCGTTTCTTTGTGTGTATGCGAACGAGTGCTCACTAGCTAGTTATACCAAAGAGAGTCTAAGCAAATCCTCGATTGGATACAGGCGGTCTAGAACCATTTTTTATGCGAAAAACACGGATACAAAAAAAAAGAACATAGCTGCTTTTTTTCCGCAAAAAATATACAACAACAACAACACCAAAAAAGTCCACAAGACATTGTCTCCACCAAAAAAAGGTAAAGTATGGTCTACATCGAGATCAACGGCGTGCGGTTGCACCAAGAAACCCTGTTGGCGATTGCCGAGGGAATGGTCGGACAGCTCTGTATCGGCCTGATTCTGATTTTGGCCAACGGAGCTTGTTTTCGTCCGCGCGACCCCAAAATTTATTGGTCGCGTATCTGGCGCATCAACACCAGCCTGTATGCACTGTTTGCGTTCTTGTCGCAAGTGTTTTGGGTTCAGTTTAGCCTGTACAGCGATACGGAAAAGAGTGGTGTGGGCTGTACCTGGACGCAAGCACGACTCGCGGCCTGGCTCGGCATTGAGTTTAGCTGTCTGGTGTGTCTGATGGGAGCTCTGACCTATTTGCAGCGGTTGGGCGTGGTGCGGATGGTCAACGGAGCGGTGTCGATGCATAGTGTTGGAAGCATGTGTATGGGCATGCTGACCATGTACGAAACCGGGCCTTGTGTGATGGTCCTGTTCCCGATCCTGGCGGGCGGTATTGGCATGGTCAATGTATGCTGCTGCGTCCCGTGGTACACGGGTTCCTGGTCGACCTTTGACGACTATTACAACAATGTAAACCTGACGTTCAAGGGCGGCAAACACTTTGATACGCTACTGTCCAACCTCCAAGTCTATATTCCGAAAAGCCTGGTCAACATGACCGATGCGGGTCGCCGTAGACGACGACGTTCCAGTGGCAACTCTGCCACCAGTTCCCTGATCATGATGGCAGAAACGGATGTCGAAGAGGGAGCAGATATGGATATGCAGCATCATGACGCTGACGACGCACATTCCTCGGCGTTTGTGGATGATCCCTTTGCCGATCCACACTTTTCCGATCGTGACGATGATGAGGATGAAATTCGTCCTGCAGACGACGGCACACAGACCGCACAGAGCTACGAAGAAGAAATGGAGCAGTTGGAAGCGCAGGTGCGACAGGAGCGGCAGCGGCAGCAGAAACTCGATCTGACTTGGCTGGGGTGGTGTTGTGCCCGACGTGCCAGAAGAAAGTTGTGGCGCCAACAACGCAAACGCAAGGCCAGGGCCCAGGGAAACGCACCCATCATTGATCCAAGCAATTACGAGAGTGAAGAAGAGCAACACAGACAGTTTGCGCTGGAACGCCCGCGAACAAACGATGGCTCCTCGTCGGGATCGTCGTCCCTGACTACTTCCAGCGACGATGAGTCAGAGGGAGAGGGAGAGGGGGGAGAAAGCAATCACAAAAAGGGTGTTGGTGTCACGAACCATTCCGCACAAGGCGATGCCCAGGTGATTTTGGCGCAACTCGATCCCGACGAGGAAGACGAGGACGAATGTGACGTGGTGGACGATTTGCGGCAAGAAATCGAGTCGTGGCAAGACGGTGTCCACCAGGCGCACGCTCCAACACGTTCCAACAAGACCAACCGACGTCGAAGACGAAAAGCCACAAAACGCAGCAGCAATCCCCCTGACGCGGATGGTGGCAAGGTGCGGCTACTCGTGCCGATACAAGCAACCGCAAACAATAACAACAACAACACCACCGCTACCACAAACCACACATTACCGCATGACGAGTAAGGCTAATCGTAGCTATATACAGGAATTTTTCGTATATGAATGTATGTATTTTTTCCGCGTACATGTACATACACGCCATGTCTAGTCGTTATAGTGCACCGTCCATCCATTGTTGTCCTCATCATCCTCGTTGTCTTCATCGTCCTCGTCGTCGACTTGTTTGTTGGCGAGGACACGTTCCTCGCGCTTGGCTTTGGTTTCGGCCATGGTTTCTTTGGCCCAGGTATCGCATTCGTCATGCAGCGCGACCAGTGTATTGCCAATGTCTTGTAGTCGTTTGGCGTTGTTGTTGTGGTTCTCGTCGTCCGTATGTTCTTGGTACACTGCGGGGCGGCCCCATGGAAACACGCGGTAGAGGGCACGGACCACGCGAAACTGAGCCCAGAGGATCGTCAGTGTCCAGGAGACAGAATGGATCAGGAACGTAAAAGCCGCAACTACGGTCCATCGCATCAGCCACCAGACAATGTTGACAAACACGATTGGGATCCAGAGGGGCCACAACACGGCGACCACTGGAGACGCCAGGATCGACAGGAGCAAGATACCAATCGCCGCAAGGATCCGTAGCGCCGGATAGTGGTGCTGCCACGTAAAGCCCAGCTTGGACGCACGGCTCACATCACGCACGTAACGCAGTACCGCCATCAAGACAAATACTCCGGCCAGGGCCATGGCAAATAGGACATAGGCCGTGATGGTGGCACTCGCCCATACACCAGCCTGTGTAAACAGGCTCTGAATGCCAGAGATCAGCAAGTTTCGCAATGTGATGGCATAGTCCTGTCCCTGCGGACCTTTGTGAAACGGGTTCCAGTCGGTGAAGAAGGGATTGGGACTCTGATGCCCACCGGCATTTCCAGCACAGTTTCCGCTTGGCATACTTTTTGTTTTTGTTTTTCGGGGGTAGTGTTTTGGTTGTGGTTGTTGTGATTCTTGTAATTCTTGTAATTCTTGTACAAACGCGAGGTTTTTTTTGATTCCAGTGTTGGAATATCTTTTCGCGTGTGTTGTGACAACGTTTTTGTACAAGACGACCGATAGAAAAAAACGTTCATACACTTGTGTTTGAGGCGAAAAAAAACAACAGTGTGTGTGTGGAAAACCCCATGACGTCGAACAAAGACGATGATGTGGCCTTGCACGCTTTTTTGCGACAAGAGCTCGCGCAAAACCACTGGATTCGCCACTATGCCAAACTGGAACGCGATGTGCGAAAAACGCACGCAGAGGCACTCTCACCAACAACCATTGGGGCCAATGGACAAAAACGAGCAAGAGACGAACCAGAAGAGCCTGGGCGTGATCGACGCCGCGTCTTGCAAAAACGTGCCCCCGTGCCGTGGTCCGAGGTGGGGTCGGCAGCACAGACGATTCGCAATTTGGAACTGCTGTTGGAACAGGTAGCGACTGGGCAGGAACCAGAGATTATGTTGCACGTGTTTCTGCCAACGCCTGACGACTTTCCAGCACTCAGCGATTTTGTCGGCATTCCCGCCACACCCATCACCTACTTTGGACCATCCCCAATGCTCGCAGAGCGTGCTAGAGCCAAGGCCAGGCGATTGCGCAGTTGGCGTTGGAATTCTGTGGCCGATGCGGCGCTGGTGTTTGCATGGTTTTCGCGACCATTGGAACCAACGCCAACAGAAGAAGAAGAACAAAAAGAAAAGGGAGAAGGTGAAGCAGAAGGATCGAGTCTTTTGGGCGAAGATGTGCGTGCGCGTCGCCGTATGCGTATCGCACGTGCGTTGCATGACCATACGTTCGTGTCTGGCATTTGGCGTGCCTGGCTCGACGGGCATGGAGCAAAAAACAAGGCGGGACGCTGCACAGAGACAGCGGTGCGAGAACCAGAGCCAGACCCAAAGACTGGACGCTATCCACGCATTTGGTACACGGGCGGGTTTCTCGCGTCGGTGGTGTTGCACCGCGTACTCTACAACAGTGCCCACAATGTCTTGGACTCGCGAGATGTGGTGAGTGCCCTCACACGATTTGTGCACGACGATGAGAACCGCGAAACCATGACGGAACAGGAGCGCACACGATATCTACTCACAGTACGCACGCCGGGATGGATCAATCGATGGATGACAGGGAGGTTGGAGACGCCAAAGATTTGGCGACGCATTACGACTTCCTACCGCCTGCCCAACGCGTGGTTTGCACCGCAGCTGTCGTTTGGGTTTCTGTACCTAGACTTTGTGGCCCCACACAAAGCAACACGCATCATGCGTGCACGCGAAGGGAGCGGTGTCTCGATCCCGGACGATGGATTCATTCCAAAGCGAGGATTGCGACACTTGCAGCTGATGCATACCCTGGCCGAAAAACATGGCAATCACGTGCCGATGGTGGTGCGTATGCCCGCTTTGACCCTGGGAAGTGTATTGGGTGCAGGAAAACAAATGACCTGGGGGTACACACCAGCACATGCACGCAACAGTTGGGTGCGTATGCCGGGACGAGACACGGACGATCCCACCAACACGCCGGCGAGAGCTTTCGATCCGCTTGCGGTGCGACCCCTTTTGACGAGCGGCACCTTTGTAGTGGCGGGAATCCCTGCTGCGCATAGTTTTACCGACCCACCGATTGGACTCGTGGTCCCCGACGATCCACCACCCAAATTCCTGGAACCCCCGCCGGTACCTGCTCAAGACGCGGAAGAAGGCACGGTGATTGAAGTGTCGGAAGATCTACTGGTCAAAGACGATCCAGAGGCCATGGACGATTACGAACTGGAATGGTTCGAACACGTCAATGATGTGTGGTTGGCCAACGTGCGGTTGGATTCACCGATTACGATTCTGGCAATGTTGGCCAAAGTCGGCATGCGCTGGACACCGACCATTGATGGTGCGGCAGCGATTCCACTGCGCACCTATGAGCGGCGGTTGGGTGCCCAGGACGTGGATGAGGACATGCTCCGACCACAGGGAGGCCGGGGGCGCGATCCGCCAGAGTATCCGTATTTGGATGGAAAAAACGTGATCTTGTCGCACTGCTGGATGCCACAACCACACGACAGTTGGGTACGAGGGCGGCGGATCCTGGACGAAGCGTTTTGGGACCCTCGCCGAAGGATCTGGATCATGGATGTTGGGGACAGCACGGCGTATGTGCAGGTACTGCAGATTGTCCGGTGTCATGGTGGCCCCGCACTACCGACCGTGGTTCCGGACCTGCGGATGCGACATCTAACCTATGCGGTCCCAGTCTATCCGAGCGAAACCGATCCGACCCAGGAAGACACAAAACGGATTGCCAACCACGGGCGAATTGATCGGATCTTTTTGTTGCCCGCAACATCATTCATCTTTGACCGGGTGGCATTTTCCCGTGAAATGTGGACCAACGCCGCGCACTGGCGAACCGGCGTCCTCCAAGAAACCAATCAGGGGGTGCGATTCCGGCCGGGTTGGGGTCCATTGTATCCAGACTTCCACACCACGGAACCGGTCGAGATTCACTATGATTTGGAGCAACTCGAAGACGAGCTGCGGGATCGGATCACGGAACAGCAAATTGCTGCGGTGCGTGCACGAACCACGATCCCGGGCCAGAAACTTTCACACATCAGTCTCCGTGGACTCGCCAACTTGGTTGCGCTGGTCACGCGATTGGCACGTCTGCCACGGACCGTGATTCAGCGAGTGCAGTGGACAAACATTTTGTTTGTGGCCGACGATTACCCGGGCATGACTGCGGATCCGGCGCTCTCTACACCACTGGTCGACTGGATGCAGGCCATGGACACGGCGATGCACGGCCTGGTTGGCAAACACGTGTGGCTGAGCCTCCACCCGACCCTGCGCGATCGACTAGGACGCACCGTGAACTGGAAACGGATAGCATTTCGGACTTTCAGTACCGTCAACAGTGAGCAACTCACGGTCCGACTTGGCATCACCGAACTTCCAGCGCGGGCCGACAGAAACGACCCCCTAGCCCTGATGGACCGGTTGCGCACCGACGCTGCCAGGAATCGCCTTGTGGGACGACAAGACATTGAAGAGTTTGCGATCATCGATTTGGAAAACAACCACATCAGAGCTACCGAAACCGCGCGGCGCGTGATGCACTATGTCAACCATCGTTATCGTCGCCTGGATCGCACTGGCCTCATCATTCTGTTGCACGGAAACAATATTCACACCATCCAACAAATCAAGTTTCTAGAACCGTTTCGCGTGTTTGAGTTACGCAGTGCCTACGAGCTCGTACGAGAATTACGGCGTCGGCGGGGCTACGAAACCATTACCCTACGCATCCTCGCGATCATGATCAACTACCGTTTGCCAGTCAATGTGGACGTGACGATCCCGGGTGACACACGCATGCTCTTTGAAGGGCCCGACCCGGTCTATCGCAATCCCTACGGACAAGTCTGGGTGATTCCGCCCGATAGAAGAATCGGTGGGGGCGGCGATGACGATGACGACGACGACGACGAGCGCGGGGATATACGTGTGGTGCCCATGCAAGACTAGCGCATCTTTTTTTTTATTTTCCTTTGTACCAATACAACTTTTTTCCCCTCGTACCTTTTTTTTTGTGCTGAAATCCTCTGCCAGGGAAAAAAAGTACGCACACGCACACATACGGGCGCGCAAAAAATAAAAAACAATGTCTCACCACACAAAACACGCGACATGCGCGATCAACGACGTGCTGCCACCAGAACTTTTGGTGTATATTCTAAAGATGGTCGATCCGAGACTCTATCCGCTGTTACGGCACGTCTGCCGTCAGTGGAACGCGTGGGCCCTGGATTTGATGGGGGAGCCCGCGGAGAATTTTTGGTCCGTGATGGAATGGGCGTTGATGGAAGGTCGCATCGACTTTTTCCAGCGTGCCATTGTACCGCACTGGAAGCGGCTCAAGCTCGATCCCTGTGGGCGTGTTGGAGTACGTGCCGATGACAATCGGGTTCAGGCGAATGGGATCATGGGCACGCTCTACCGTTGTGTCCAGCGCGCCGTGACCAACTTGACCATGATGCGGTCCAGTATGTTTGAGGGGGTGTGTAGTGATACGTTTGAAGATGCGGTTCGTAAACTCAAGGCCCTCGACAATGTTCACCATCCACCAGAACCTGTGTGTCGAGCGGCGCTGGCTGGCGGTCACAAGCATATGCTTGCGTATATCTTTCCGCGTAAACTCGGTGTCAAACTCACCACCAAGGACTTGCTCCTCGCGATTGAAGTGGGCACACTCGACACGTTTCAGTGGGTCCTGCATCGAATGAGTCAATCCAACGTATCAGCACACCGATTGCACGGCAAAGAAATCGAGCTGGCCGCTGTGCGCCACGATCGGCTCGACGTGCTGCAGTACTTGGCACGGCAATACCGCAAGGTGGATCGACGTATGGATCCCAACCACTGGTTCGAAGAAGCAGTGTTGTGTGTCCGCAAACGCATCGTTGCTTGGGTGGTGCAACAGGACGATTTGTGCTGTCAGGTACAGCGTCGGCTAGACGACATCGAGAATGTGGCGGCCAATGAAATCCTTGACTCTTGTACCGAGGTTTTGTTGCGCCCGATCCGGTGGAATTCTCCGATTGTCCCTGCCGACGTGGCCTACCTGTTTGATCAGTTCAATGGAAACGCGCGCACCAAAGGCGGCGATGATGATGATGATACCACCAACAGTTATTCGCAGTACCTATTGATGCGTTACCGAGACGATCCCGACGCAGACACATCGTATTTGGACCCGTGCAACCGCACTTCGCGTTCCTATGTGATTGCAGCAAGACTCGACGACTGGGCAGGACTGGAGCGGCTCCACAAGGATGGTATTGGGCTCAGCACGCTAGTGTCGTCTCAGGCAGCAAAGATTGGCGACCTAAAACTGATCAAGTGGCTCGTAGACCATGATTGCCCGTTTGATGCGGGCGCGACCCTGAACGCCGCAAACTATGGACACCTCGACCTGTTGATCTGGTTGCGCGACCGCAACTGTCCCTGGAACGAGGCACAGGCAGCATGGGGCGCGAAAATCAACCGCCACTATCACGTGTTGCGATGGATTCAGCAGCACGGAGAACTTGGAACCAAAGCGGGCCAGGTAGCGCCCGAACCGGTCCCACACGAGATTGTAGTGTTTCGCAAAGAACGGCAAGAGGCACCAGATGGCGGTTTAAAAACAAAAACATAAAGATAGGCTTTTTTTTTTTGTTATTGTTGTTATGCAAAAATATACATGTTCCACTTTTTTTTCCGTTCATTCTCCACCGCTACCACCGTCGTACAGAGGACTGGTGGTTTGTTGATGTTTTTCCTGGTAGATGGCGTTGAGTTGCGTGCCTTGCTGTTTGGAGAAATCTTGTTCCCAGGCCTGGATGTCGTGGCGCGATTTCGCATAGAGAAGAGCAACAATGACCGCGACTAGCGCCAACAGCCCCACGAGACAGGCGCAGGCAGCCAGGGCTCCCAAGACACTGCCTACGATAATACCGGTAGGATCGTCCGACCCGGAGCAAGTCGACCCAACTGCGACGCACTGCGTTCCAGATGCTGTGGTGGCACAGACACCGGTTTGGCAGCTGTCACCCGGATGCGATACGCTGCAGTCTTCGGTGCAGATACAGACTCCGCCACAGCAAAATCCACCGGGACGGCAATCATCGGGGCAGGGCGTGGCTCCCGGGTTGGGACAGGTCAGGGCCTGGGCCAAGCTGAACGTGACCTGTCCCAGACTGTCATAGTCGCCAACCAAGATGGCGCGTTCGCGCGTTTCGGCCGACACCAAAGTCCCAACCGTGTCGGTGCTCTGGGCGTCGGGCCACCATCCGGGACAGTCGGAACCATCGTTGAGGGCAATGCGGTTCAGGGTCCCGCAGCTAGGTCCACCACCTCCGCAGGTCGCAATCACACTGGGGTTGTCTGGTACACCAACCGCGTACACGGTGGGTTGGGTCGTGTTCCACTTTTGGCGGTAGGCCACACAAAGCCAATCGTCATGCCGGTCGGCGCAGCTGCCAGCACCACCAGTATCGTCAATGTCGTAAATCCACTCGTTGGCACTAAACGTCAAATCAGTGATGGTTCGGCCACCACCAAGCCCTGCACAGGGACGGTTGCCGTTTCCATCGGTAATCACTACAATTGCCTTGCTGGTCGCGGCACGACCATTGTTTTCGAGTTCGTCCATGGCCAATGTGATGCCCTTGACGGTGGCGGTGTTGCAGGTCCCTTCCGGACACCCACCCAGACACGGGGGGCCCAACTGCGTCACGGCTGGGGAAGTCATGGTATTGAGCAGGCCCACCTTGTCGGTGCTGAGGCCCGAGATGAATACAGTGTAGTTGCCCACGAGTGGTACGGAGCAGCTTCCGCCCCCAAAGAACCGATTCACACCCACCATAAAGTCCTGCTCAGAGACCGAGAGTTGTTCGATCAGGTTTGCGGTAAAGGCAGCGATCCGGGACCAGCTTTCGCCGATCGAACCGCTGTGGTCCAACACAAACATCAGATCGAGTCGGAAACAGCTCGGGTCGACCACGGGACAGAAACTGGGAATGCCAAACACGTCGCTGTCGTTAAACGCCTGTGGGTCGGTGTTGACCGATCCCTGGGCAAACAAGTAGAGCACTTGGGCCGATTCCTGGGGTTCCAGAACGCCCACGACCTCGTTGCTGCTGTCGGTGCGACACCAGGTAACTACAGTGCCACGGTTGGTGGTGGTTTGGAACTCTATCAGTTGCGATGCAGGCACGCCATTCACGTCTTGCGACGCGGGTGTGGTGCCTCCAACGCCGGAACTCGGACACCACATTTGCGGCAGTTGGTCGGGAAACAGATCTTGCCAGCCACAGTCTTGTGTGGGTTCGCACCAGGTGAACCGCAAAAACTGCGACTCGTAGATCCGAAGGTCGCTGTGCGTCAAGTTGGAGTTGGGAAAATCCGTGTCGATGCGCAGGGCTTCTCGCCCACCACTGCCCAGCTCATCGGAATAGTAGAGCGTGGATGTAAAACTCCGGATCAGCTGGCCCGTGGTCGCGTCGTTTTCCTGGATCGTGACACCAGTGGCCACAAACCGTGTCTGGTCTTGGGCCGCGACCCATGGCACCGTCGTGGTGCAGAGGAGCAACCCCAACCACAGTAAACCATAATTTGTCGCTAAACACAAAATCTGTGTATGCATCGTGTCTGTTTATGTTTGTATAGAAATTTTTCAAAGTCGAAATAAATGGAAAAAAAAGTGTTTTTTATTTTTTTTTCTGTGGCTGCTGTCGCAAAACCAAAACAAAAAAACCTCGGAGTTTTTTCCTCAAATTCTCCGACACCGGCGCGTGGAGATGCACGTGCGATGTTAAGGCGGAAAAATTCTCCGCAACCGGAGAATTTTTTGTTTTAATTTTCTCCGACGTTTTGAATGTATATAACAACAACATCAATCATTGATCATGAACCGACTGTGCACGGCATGTCATGCGCGTCCATGGTGGCACTACGCAACGTGTGCATGTGCCACAAGGCTTTGCGACGAATGCTTCTCGACCGACATGAACCGGGAAATCTGTACCGTTTGTGGCCAGAAAAAGCTGTATTGTGTTTCGTACATGCAAGTGCGGTCCCTGTTGGAAGACGATGAATATTTATTTCAGTATTTGCAAGACAAGAATCCAACATTGCAACGCAGTCTGTTTCCGAATCGAACCACTCGTAAAAACATCGAAAAGTAAAATTGTACTCGTGTGTGTACCCAAAAACCATTGTTTTTCCTACAAAAAATACATTTATGAATCAATTCATCAAGAAGGTTTGGCGAGTTCTTGGAGGCGTTCCCATACTTCCTGTGGTACATACGCTTTGTATCGTTTTTTGTGTGAACGGTTACGCTTGAATATGCCACGAACCGAGTGTAGTGCAATGGTGTAAAGCGTTGGAACTTTCCACTCGAGCTTGAAACGCGCGTCTTCCTCATCATATTCAATACGGTCGTGTTCTGATTCAATGGCTTCTGCAATCAAGAGATTGAGAATGTTTGGGGGGAGTTGATGTCCAACCACGAGTTTGATTTCCATGTCAACACTGCGCTCTCCCAACGCACGGACAAGTTTTTTGATCCCGGCGTGTCCGATGCGAGGATTGTTGGAAATATCAATTATGACAGGCGAATACAGATTCAACAGTGGCAGGGCTTGACTTAAAAGCTTGATGGCACTGTTTCCCAGATTCAGTCCAGAGAGATCGAGGTGTGACGGGTCCGGAAACGTCTCTCGATCGTTGAAAACGAGCTTACCAAGTGTCGTAAACATGTTCGACTCAATCACACGATAGTCGTAATGTTTGTGACAACGAGGAAGGGACAGGATCCAGCGTTTGCATCGCGGACTCGCCACGAGGATCGGTGGCTCGTCGGTCTCCCATGGACCGAGAGTAATATCACATTGTGTTTCGTAATACAACCACTGAGCGAGGAGGAGTCTGTCGTGCTTTACGGCCAGGTAAAACAGAGGAGGGTGACCTGTGTCACAATTGTCCGGGTGGATGCCTACCTCTTCAATACAGTATTGTACAATTTTCATGGCCCCATGTCTGACAGCTTCTTCCTGAATCGCGTATGGTCCGCATAAATTGCATTGCTTCATCGTTTGCCCCGTTTGCGCCAAATACTTGCGAAGGGCATCAACGTCGTCGGTAATGATGGCAATGCATACCTCTGACAACCAAGCACAGGCATACCCCATCAGCGGTTTGGAAAGTATATGGCGCGCGATCTTGGTGGCGTATTTATCCTTTGCGATCCTTAGGTGATCTCGAGTTCGGTTCCAGGATGTTCCGAGGATCGGAAAGAAACGCTGTTCCAGAATGCGGTATCCTTCCAAGTCATCACGGCCTATAATTTCTGTCACTACTGTGGAGAAACCATTGCCTAGTAAAGCCTGCGTCGCCTGTTTTGCGTCGACGCTCCGGAGTAGGGGATGCAGATGCGCCGCCTTATCCCACACAGGTTTGGTCGATGCAATGATCGCAATGATCTTGTCCACTGCCACAGTGGTACTACTGTTGTCACTTTCAAGGCGCAATCGTTTGGTGTCTGGCTCTGTCATGATGTTCAAGTGCGTAAAGGAGAGTGAAAAACTGAATCGGCAATGCTTTTTCTTTTCCTTTTTGTATTCGCACACTTTTTGATTCCTCTGTATGCGATGTGTGGTTTTTTTGTTTTCTCAGCGCACGTTTTCCAAAAGTTCTCCGGTGCGGAGAATTGCGTTCAAAATCTCCGCGGAGATTTTTGTCGGAGAAATACCTTTTTAAATAGGTTTTCGTTTCCGGAACCAGGTGCGGGTTTTCACAACACATGTTTTCAAGTGCCCTAAAACCTACACAAACACGCACCATGGCGACCGCAATGCCATGGGATGCCAACACGCTCGCACACTTTACACTGCAAATGCGTGACCTTGGAACAAAAGTGTTGGACCTGCATATTCCAACACCACCACCATCCGAGCGTGCATATTCGTTTGCGGGGGCCAACGGAAACAGTGACGACGAAAAAGAGGACGACACAGAGTTCTTGGAGATGACCGACGTGGTTGATGAGGATGAGGATGAGGACGAAGACGATGAGGATATTAGTGACACTGATTGGTTTTCAGAGACAGCAGAGGGACCGCGGCCACGCAAACGGGCGAGGTGGGTGCGCGACCAAGACGTGACCACGGTGGTGGAAGCATTGCAGAATCAGTTTCAACAACTCCCGGCCGAACTGCGTCTCTTGGTGTTGCAATATGCCCTGCGACCACGGTTCCTTCCGGCCTACGAATGGAATCGTGCGACTCAAAGCTATCGCCGTGTCGATATAGATATGCGCAAAGCCCACGCCATGCACGAGATACGACGGTTGGCCGCTACCTATGTTGCTGTGATGCGCCTGTCGTCCACCTGGCGAGACTTTTTACGCGATCCGTACTTGCGTGTCGCACTCTACCGGTCTTGGTTCATGGAACCCACGGCCCCGTTTTACCTGGACGCGAGCAAGCCCGACACGATGGTGTTTCCTGGTGGCCAATGGACCCGAGACCAAGTCCAACAATTTGAACCGTCGGTTCCAGAACTCGACCCGTCCGTTCCCTACGATCCGAGCTGGTTCCCAGTCTATTTGGCCAACCGGTTTCTGCACGAATTCCTGAGTCAGCAGTCGCGCGACGCATGGAAATTGGAGCGAGCTTACCGCCAAACCACTTTCCATCGTTTGTCAAAACGTGTTTTTTCTGTTATTCCGTGGGACGGTCGTCGCATGTCGTATGCTTCTGTGGTCAAACAGTATGCATGGCCATTGGCGGCAAACATTTCCAAAGGATACAGCTTTGAAGAGCGCTTTTACAGGAAAGTGAACGAGGACGACGATGCGGATCAAGATGCTGACGATCGCGATGAATTTCCAGACTACACTTACACTGTGACACTTCCGGGCTTTAGCCGAATGTCTGGAATCATTGTAGGAGACCAGATGACACGCAATGAATGGGCGGATCGTAAATTCCATGCGCGCTGGATTTGGGGCGATCCGTTGGTGGAACCTCAGCACTTTGAATTCTCAGACGTAGATCTTACAGGCCATCCCACAGCCAACATTCCAGATCCTTTCATCCTTTTTGCTCATCGCAGTCTGACCGCTGCCAGTGTGCTTCGGATTCCCACGATTCTGTTGCCAGCCGTCAACCATCTCAGTTTTTTCGACGGCACCGACAGGAATGACGATTGGAATATGGCAGACCTTGAAATCCGGTTGGTTCGCCGCCGAACCTTGTTGTTTGATCCTCCGGTACGCGTTCCTGCAGACACCGATTTGGAAATTGCCGTATCGTTGGGAAGCCCTATCGAACCTACTTTGGGATTTGGTGTCGGATTTCTTCCTCCCCCTCAATTGGTTCGGCTGCAGAACGTGCGTCTGGGCAGCACACAGCAGACACGATGGGTACTGTCACAGCTCTTGTATATCGGTGCGGCACGACCCATGTGGATCGAATTGGAGCAGACCACCCGTGCTCGCCGAGATCCTGCTGGCGACCTCTACTTTGACATTGACAACAAACTGTTTCGGGACGCACGTGACCCAAGGTTTCTCCTGCGGTACCACGCGATTGTCATCACCCTCCGCGAACCTCCTCGTCATGTCAATACAGACTTGGAACAACCACTCGGATCCGACGTGCGGCTGAAAAGGATCGGGTCACCACCTCCACGGAATCACTACCTTGCACAACTTGTTCGTCCGATCGATACCAGTCTGCCAGATTCACGCCCCGACCTCACTGAAGACACAGTAGAAGAGTTTTATGGCGTCAATATGTTTACAGGTAGCTACAGTTTGTTTGCCGATTCCACCTACGTGTATATCTGAACGACTGGCGGTACAGAAAAAAAATGTTGTGTTCCCCGACTACATCCCCACTCTTGTCTACGTTCGAGCATCTGTAGTATCAAAATACAATCACTGCTTTAAAGTTCTTTTTTTTTGTGATTACGCGAATTACCCACATTTCCAACATGCAATGGAACGCAGAGGATGTCGCTGCGTTTGCTCTACTGTTTCGACGCGTCGGTGCAGACCTGATGACGTTTCCTCACAAGACCGCTAGACCACCATTCATGCCCGTGGGGGCTAATGGCAACGGAACAGATGATGATGAGGGAGAGGATTATGAGGATGACGACGAAGAGATGGGTCCAGCCAAACGTCTTCGCCCTCGGGGTGATGGTTCGCCGGGACAACCGCCACGGAAACGACAACGTCGGTCCCTGCAAGAACTGCGTGCCTTGATTGATCGAATGCCCGAAGAGTTGTTGCTCGACATTTTTTCTTTCACGCTGTATCCACGGTTTCTGCCCGCCTATACTCTCTATACAGACACGACTGTATCGCCAACCCAGTCCAGCCAAGCAAGACTCTGGACTCCCGCGGATCCAAAAGTGCGACACGCACGTGCGATTGAAGAAATCCAACAGCTGGCCAAAACGTTTGGCAGTTTGTCCGCAACGTCCCAGCAGTTTCAACGCGTGGTCAACGATAAATTCTTGCGGATCGGTCTCTACCGTCGGTGGCTGCTGCAACCGCTGGAACCATTCTGGCCACGCCCACAATTTGACGAACACGTGGGATTTGATCGACAGGTCCGTCATACCGCTGCGCGCGTGGATGGTGTCTATAGTCGTTCAGTGCCAGAACTCGACACGCATGTGGAAGCGACCGAGGGGTGGTACAGCGAGTTTTTGGCCAACGTGTTTTTCAACTGGTATCTGGGACAGTTTATGCGCGATCAGTGGAAGATGCAAGCCATGAAAGCTTTGCGCGGACGTTCTCACATGGTGTCAGGAAATCCGCCTCGACAGGTGGACCTCGGGTGGGACGGTCGCTACTACACTTATCAGGAACTCACTGGATCTGGATTGCTGTGGCCAGGCATCAAAGCAGAGGAAAACAATTGGTGGCATTTCAAGGTGGGTACAATGGTGAACATTGGCAGCACGCTCTATAAATTGAGCTCGAGCGTGCCTGGCTATGTTAATGTACATATAATGTCAAGCGGCTCTCCAGATTTTCCTAGGCACGGATGGATGTCACCGACTGTGGAACAGTTCATTTCTCCCAGGTCTCGCTATTTCCAAAAGGACAGTGGAGAAAAGACGCCCGAAATTGCTCGATTTGCCTTGCGCAGTTTAATCGCGATCACAGTGATACGCTTGCCGAGCCTGGAGATTCCCAGAGGCAGCTACATCGATCAGCTGAGTCCTCCAGACGTTGGCATCACAACCGCATTTGATTTCGCTCGTGCGACACTTTGCGAAAACTTTCCTACGTTGATCTGGGATCCACCGCTGTATTGGAAACCAAAGCAACGCAAAGCATACCCCAAAGTAGAAAAGCGCATTTTATGGCCACACTTGACACCGCCAATATTTGCTGGTCTGACCGTGGCAAGCACGGAACGCGCTGGTAAGTTTTTGAGCTTGCTAGCCGCCATCCACGTTCCTCTGGTGCGCATTGACTTGGCCAATGTATTTCAACAGAAAGACGACGGAGCCATGATAATTGATTATGTTTCGAGTGGGTTTTATATCGACGACCAACGTGTTTTGATAGGTGGGCCCAAGGCTCGTATCCGCGATCCCGTCCGACTCAAACGGTTGGAAATCCAATACAACCCGATCAAAACAAAGGATCAGATTCCCGCTTACATGCAAGGTTACCGCATTGTCACACCATGGGCAGACACGGACGTAGAAGATGATGGTGAAGAAGATACATGATTCGATTTTTTTTTTGCGTACAATAAAAAAAAGTACAACATACAATTACGCACAACATTCTGGCCTGTGATTGATTTGAATTTTTTCCGCATCATCATTTTTGCCATCATGCGCAACGGCACCAGAAACGGTGTACGTATCAACACACGCAACGCCTATTGTTTTTTCGGGATCATTGTCATGTGGATGCTGCTGGCAGGAATCCTTGGCTACAGTTCGTGGTGCAATCGGACCCTTCAGGCCTACCAGTACAGCATCATGCACAGAGTGGTGCATTACGATGACGATGGCGGTGGTGGTGAAGAAGGGGAAGGCACGCGATTTGCGAGCGATCCAAAAGAAGCCCCACAGCAACCACCGGCACCACAGCCGTCACCACCGTCACTGGCACAACTAGAGACGCCCCGTCTCTGTCGATCTTGGTCGAGTCAGGCTTGTCGCTACCTCAATCGTACACGCCTGGCACTGCGACACTGGCGACAGGAGCGACACCAACGCAGGAACGTGAAGCGCGACCTGGCCTTGTGTGGCTACATAGATCAAGACCGAGAACCCGTGCCGCCGGTGCGTCTTGCACTACGCGGGACGCATTTCCGCAGTTGGTGGGGTCACGTGATGCCAGAGATTGTGAAGAGTGCCGAGGCGTCGTGTGCGGTGCCGTGTCGCATTCAAGGCGTTTCAGTACAGAAGGCACATGTGGTGGTCGATAGTGTGGCCCCCGCCGGACCGTTGCCCAACCCCTCGGAACAGGTTTTGGCACTGGTAGCTCTAGAGAATGGTGGCAGAGCCGGTACGCATGCGCCCCAAACCCTAGCCAAAGTCGATTTGTTGGCTAGCTGGATCCGCGATGGTAGCGACGTACCCATCAATTACATGTATGCTTGGCAAAACCTATGTGAGCACATGGGGCGGAACCTAGAGTCTTGTGCGTCCCCGGTGCCAACCCAACAAGAGTTGGAGAAAAAACAGTTGGCCGCCGCGTTTGTCAGCAATTGCGACGCAAAAGACCGCCTGGCATTTATGCGCGAACTGTTTTCGCACCTAAAAGAGGCGGGTAGACCGGCGGATAGTTGGGGAAAGTGTTTGCACAGCAAGCACCTGCCCAAATCCGATGTGCGTGTCCAGGGCATCGGCAAACGGATTCGATCCAAGGCTCGTCCTGCCCCAGGCAGTGGTGCCGACGCACAGCGTGGCATTCGAAAAATTGCGTTGCTGGAAACACGCTACAAGTTTGTGTTTGCCTTTGAAAACAGTATTCGACACGATTACGTGACCGAAAAGGCCCTGCAGCCATTGCTCGCGAGTGTGGTGGTGGTGGTCTGGGGAGCACCACAAGCCTGTGCGTTTTTGCCTGGTCCCATCCATCAGGGTGGTTGCATCAATGCCCTCGACTTTGCGACTCCGGCCGATCTCGCCCAGCACCTGTTGGCTCTCGACCAAAATCATACGGCCTACCTGCAGCATTTTGCTTGGCGACGCGACCAGGGAGGTCCAGGTCCCTCGCCTCGGTTCGTCGCCATGCAACCATACAGTTTTACACAACTGGGAGCAGAAAGTTGGCCCTGTCGCCTCTGCCACGCCTACCGCGATCATTATTGCTGAGAAAAAAATATTGTAGCGGTGATGTCCATACCATCGACCACGCCGATGTCCAAGATTAAAACAGAATCGACGAGAAAGGGGTGCGTGCGTGCGCGTGTGTGTGTATCTGTGTCTGCCTACATACTCATTGATTGTGTGTCGCCTTTTTTTGTGTCATGGCATTTTTTTTGCGATAGGAACCAACCGCCAACCAAAAAAACCGGAAAAAAAACAACACAGCTCTATAGTCATAAGACTGCTGTTATCCCACCTGTTTCTTGTCAGAATACAACAGTGAATCGACTCTCCTCTCACCACCAAAAGAAAACAGCTTTTGACGAGAAAAACACAAGCGACAGTCGCATTTCTCCTTGCTCTTCTTTTCACGTACGGTCGTTACTAGTACCATTATCATTCGATTCTTTCAATCTCTTTACGTATCATCATCAGCATGCATCGAGGATTACGAGGAGGCAGGCCCCCAAAAGTGGTGGGTCAACCATTGATTGCTAACGTGGCTGTCAGTGACCCATTCAACACACGCTACCGTGGTGTGTGGGTCGTTGGCGGTATTGTGGGCGTGATTTTGCTCTTGCTGGGCGCAGCAGGATTCGGTCTCGGCCTGGCAGCTTACATTCGCGACAATCTTCACCACGATCGTACACACAACCATGTACGAGCGATTGGATTCAGTGTGGCCAAAAACGATACGCAAGCCATTGTAGACAACACGACAACCATTGTTACCACATGGACCGCCGAAGACGGTGTGCCCCTGTACGACCGCACTGGTGGCTTTTTCAATGGTACCAGTGGCATTTATACATCGACGAAAAATCACAAGTTTATCGCCACCGCGTCGATATGTTGGACGCCGACCGCCAATGGCACACGAGAAGTCAGGCTGGTGACCAGCGGCACGTCCTCTGCCGTGGTGTTTGCACGCGCCGTTGGCTCTGACACGCTCTCGGGCGACCAGTGCCTGGCCGTCAGCCAAATCATGGATTTGCCCCGCGGCACTATGGTCTGGGTGGAAGCCTTTAGCGATTCCGGCAACGAAGAAGCCGTGACCAGCGAAAGCCGGTTCAGCGTGGAACGTATTGCTGTCACCAACCCGACATAGACGCATAACCACAACAATGACAGCAACACTGCTAGAAAAAAAAACAAAAAATTCTCCGACAGGGCGCGCGCGCGCTCGCGGGCATGACGTCACCGCTGCTTGTTTTTCGTTTTTTTCATCCACACCTTTTTTTCCATCAAACACCACACGCACAAAATCAAGGCGACACCACCATTGCCAACACCACAACAACAACAACATTTTTTTCTCTTGCCAGCATTTTTATTGCCACAAACCACACTTCTTTTTTGGTGCTATAAATACACTTGCTTTCTTTTTGTGACAACAGCAATATCATCAATAACAATAACGATCATGTCATTGGTGGAAAACACTTGCATCGTGATTGTACTGTGCATTGTTATGGTCAGCTACCACGTTTCGGTGTATGTCAAACAAGAGTGGAGCGAATCGCGGCGGGTGTCAGAGTCGGAACGCCAAAAACGTGAAATTGAAAATCTAAAAGCTGTGGTGGACAACTGGCACGAACAAAGAAAGCGCATGGGAACCGCTCTCTACGCAGACGCTTCCGAGAGGGTCTTGATCGCGATTGAAAAACGGCTCGAGGATGAACGAGACCGCATGTTGGATGGGATGATTGCGTGTGCTACAGGCGACGAACATGCCTGTGTTGCTGTGAGTGTCCAATCCCTTGACACGGTCGTGACAACATTAGAGCAGATCGAAGCCAAGAAACAAGAGATTCGTCGCCAGCAGACACCGCGGGCACCCAGGCCTATCTAGACGCTTTTCCTAGTTTTCCGCCGTGGCCCGACGAGGACGGTGTGTTGGTGACGCCACACAAGCGATACCATCGCTAGAAAAAAAAGCCATGGCAAGCATCATAGCTGTGGCTGCGATGATCGTTGTGTTCCTGGCAATGTTGGGGGTTGGATTGGGCATCGCATCGTACGTCAGGTGTGGTCAACTTGAACAGTATTACTCTCAACACCAACACTGACAAAGGAGGAGGTGGATTATATAGAAGGCGTCGAAGGAGTGCTGCTTTGTATCATCGCCACCATATTCATCATATTCATGATAACGATGATCTGCTACCATCATATTATCTGTTCAAAGCCTCTATGGTGAACCTGGCAGGCACCGTGGACGCGCCGTGTTCGGAGAATTTTTTCTTTTTGCACGCGCGTGCGTATCCGCGGAGATTTTTTTTGTGTTTTGTATCCTTGCAATTTTTTCCTGTAAAAAATATACTACATCCACAAAACGCCAGTGTCGTTTTTTTGCAAAAAACAAATATCGTCCAATTACGATACACGACAATGATATTTGTAGCACATACCATTGCAGCAACGGCGCGATTCCGCGTCGGCATACTGATTTTACTCGTCGCGATCCTTGCATGCGGGCGGGCGCAAATCACAAACTTTCCCTACCTGGAAACGTTTGATGGCACGCCGGCCTGTGCCGATTGCGAGACGGGTGGTACGGAAGGCGACTGTCTTCAGATCGAAACGGATTTGGACTGGACGCAGGAAGTCGCACAGGACACGGCACTGACCAACTGGATTGTGTGGTCTGGAGACGCACCGACGTTGGGAACGGGACCCAAGGGTGGGGACCATACCTCGGGCAGTGGCAACTACCTATGGATACATCAAGGCACGGGCCGCATAGCCAATGGTGACGATGATGACGGCGAACCCTATTGTGAAACCGAACCTGCTGCTTTTGTGGACGAGACTGTGGGGATTGTGAGTCCCCTGTTTGATTTTTCAGCGGTCGATCCGGTTACCGACAATATCTTTTTACGCTTTTGGTACTGGATGTACGGATTGCGGGTAGGGACGCTTCGGGTCCAGGCCACGACCTCGGGCTCTGTGAACGGACCCTGGACACGCAACGTGACGGCCATTGGACTCAGCGGCGATGGGTGGGAAGAAGCCGTGGTGGAGCTGACGGGCATGCAGGGCGAACCCACGGTCCGTTTGCGGTTTGTCGCAGAGTTTCTACCGACCTACTGTCCGAGCGGCACTCCCTTTTGCGTTTATACCGGCACCAGCCCACATCCTGACGACATGGCCGACCAGGCGTTTGATGATGTCGAGGTTTTCCTGAGCAGCAACGCACCCACACTCACCGCGGGGTCTGAAGACCGTGCCATTTGGGTAGATTTGACCGAGAGAGCCGCACTGAGCGGTTCTTTGCCCTTTGTTAGCGAGGCACAGGGCGCGTGGTCCAATGCACCCAGCTCGCTTGGTGCACACCGCATGATGATGTGGGGCGGCATTTCTGCGAGTGGAGAGGCGATCGACCAGTTTCGCGTGTTTGACTATGTGAACCGTGCATTTAGCCGCGAGCTGACCACGCCACAAGTCCCGGTCCCTCGGCGCCGCGGAAGTTTTGTGAGCTTGGGGTCGGACGCTGCAGCAGGCAATGCCACATCTGTGGACCATATCCTGATCTATGGTGGTCGGGGTGTGTTTGGTGTCACCAACCAAGTGCTGGTGCAAAACCTGCAGGATGGTGGATTCGAACCTGCGGGTGCAGCGCTGGGATGCACCGATTTGACGCCAGGAGAGTTTAGTCACGACAATTTCCCATCTGAGGGCGCCCGTGCCGTGCTCGACCCATTCGATCCGACCGGACAGACCCTCTACGTCACCATGGGCCGTAGCTTGGTGGTACAAGTCAACTTTGTGACTCGGTACGTGTTGACCAACATTAGCAGCGGAGCGTGCACCCTGGAAGTCTTGCGACCAATCATTGGTCCAGATCCGCCTAGAGCTCGCTGGGCACACGTCGCTGGTGCGTGGACTGGTCCCAACGGAAACACGACTTTCCTATTCATCTTTGGCGGCCGCTTCCAACCGTCCGATACCGATCCAATCCAGGTCTTGGATGACGTGCGCGTGTTTGACGTGTCGTTGGTCCAGTGGCGTTCCGCATTGACCGTGGCCGATCCAACCCAAAAACCCGCGGCCCGTTCGGGTGCTGCCGCCGCCAACAACCGCGCTGGCGACAAACTGGTCCTGTTTGGAGGCGAGGATGCCAGCGGCAACGTGTTTTCCGATGTCTATGTGCTCCAGTACGACCTGAGTTTTGAGCTCTGGAAACGTCTGCAGCCAGGCCTCGATGTCAACACGGTTCCAGGCCGCAGCCGCCACCTGATGCTGCCCATGTTTTTCAGCGACACGACCCTGGACCCCCTGGCCCCCAGCAGCGAAAACAGTGAAGGATTCATGGTGTTTGGGGGTGTGGAACAGGGAGGCCAAGTCTCCAACCACATGGCCAAACTGCACTTTGGGAACCTGGACCTGAGCCCCATCGATACTGGCGACGACGAGGATGATCCCACCATTGCGATCGTACTCGGTGTGGTCCTGCCTTTCTGTTGTCTGTTTCTGCTGTTGTTGGCCGCTCTCGCTACCGCGATTGGCATTCTGGTGCTCTGGCGCGTCATGGTCAAACGGCGACTCAAACGCAAGTATGGCATTGGACAAGAAGTCACTGACGAGTTGGGAATAGGAGGCGAAGATGCCGAGGAAGAAGTGGTGCAGGCACTTGTGCGGGGACAACCACAACCGTCACAAGACATTGATACGGCCTGGGTCGAATCCTGAAAAAAATGAATCTTGATCTCTTTTTATGTTCTTTCAATGTGTATACAACAACGACAAAAAATGTCGACAAACAATGACGCGGCTTTGTTTCTTCCTGCCCCCCTCCCCAATCCTCCTTGGAAATGTGCGGCAAAAAAAAAGATGGATGCACCCGAATACGACCATCGTTGACGCTTCTTGTCGCTATGGTAACACAGATCCCAGTTGATTTGATCGGACGCACCTAACAACGTTTTTTGTGGGGGCTTGATAGATACCACCCCTCCTTGATGATATAGAGTAAAACGTCTGGACCTATACACACACACAACAACCAAACGCACACAAAAAATGTATCGCCTCATGCGCGATACGATGCGCCATCCACCAACGCTCCCCCGCCGGTCACGGTCTCCATTTGTCCTAGAGCAGCGCTGGAGCCGCTGGTTGGTGGCCACGCTAGGACTGTTAACCATGATAGCTATTGGGCTTGTAGCCGTAGGCATTGTGTACGGAGTACTGGAGAGTCGCGACAATCGAAGATTTCGAGAGTTGGACCGCGATATTGACCAGTTACGTGCACCCGTGGGTTTCCTGGCACGCAAGGCTGCAAGTCAAACCATTCCCGTCAGTACATTTACCACAGTAACTGGTTGGATCATTCCCGGTGCCGCAGATCCACCCGCCTACGACAACTCGAATGGTGCCATGAATTTGGCCACGGGTGTCTGGACCACGATTCTGCCAGGCAAGTACCAAGTATCAGCATCCATTTGCTGGACCGCGGGCGCCGTCAATGTAAGGCAGATGCTTTTTGTCACCAACGGTACAGGATCGACGACACCCGTCGCATCGGTCCTCGCGTTTGGCGTCACATGCACTACCAACAGCATTACCATGAACTTGCCAGTGGGTATGAGTGTAGAAGTACAAGTATCGAGGTCCACAGCAGGCGCCGAAGTCGTCAACGCCTTTAGTGTATTCAGCATCGAACGTGTGGCCGACCTGTAAAAAACTCTGGATCTCATTATTATTTTTTTGTGTACCACAAGCATAAATACGGTTAAGGATCGCATGACGATTCTTTTTTGTAATCCACAGACCTTTGTACACGTATGTGTCGAAAAATCATGCAGCTAGTGATCATGATGATGGCGTTGATAGGGATCCTTCTGGATCGACCAGCACAGGTCGTGGCGCAGTTTGAACTACCACCTCCACCATGTACCAACGCGTCGCTCCACCAACCAAACTTTATCTGGAGCACCACCAACCAGGGCGCGTTCAGTACCGACGTGGCTGGTGGGGCACGCATGGGCGCGCTGGGGGGTGCTGGCAATCGCATTGGCAATAACCAAATGTATGTGGTCAACAGCGTGGTGTTTGGGTTCAACGGAAATATGACGCACAGCAACTCGGCCCTGTTTAGTTTCGGACGCGGCAACAACGGCGGCAGTGCAAGCGGGGCGAGTCACGAGTTCCGTGTGCGTGCCGACAATGGCGCTGTGTTTGACCAAACACCGATCCGCGCGCCATCATTTCTGATCCAAGACGATTTGCAAGAGCGGAAAAACGTGACATCCCTGGGCCAGTACCTGACCGGTCTCAGCACTACCGCGACACAGATCTTGCTTGGTCTTCAGGCCTATCGGTACCAGTGGAGCACCAATTTTTCTCCAGAGGGACGGTTCCGCTATGGGTTCGTGCCGTCCGAAGTTGCTGAGGTTGACAGTACGTTGGGTGTGGTGAACCGCACGTTTCACGAACAGATTGGCACGCCTGCGGTGGTCAACAAAACCGATGTGTGTCAGTTTGCCAACGACCCACCTTCACAACTCTCATCCATCACGGACTTGAACGGTGCAGTCGACCTCGTTTCCTTGGTGGCACTCATGACGCAGTCGATCCTTGAGCTCAACACTCGGCTCGACCTATTGGAACAGGGCACCATCACATAAAAATAGATCTCTGTATCCGTCTCGTCTTGTGCAAAACCGGAACAAGAAAAATCCATGATCACAGTTTCCTTTTTGTACAAAAAAATGAAAAACCTCATGTATTTTTTTTCTATCAACCGATTACGTCAACATACGAAAAAAAACTGACAATTCAAAGCACAAAAACTTGGATGTGTGTTTGCGCGCGTGTGTGTGTATGTGTTATGGAATCAGGTAGTAGCGAAACAGGCATGCTCCGCTGCCACCGTTGCCGGCACTTCCGCCACCAGCACATAGGGATCCGTCCGGATCAAACGAGCCAATGCCGCCCGGACCAAACATGCTTGCGGCACCACAGCCGGTCGATCCGTCACAGACACTGCTGTTGGTCGCAAACCCACCGTTCCAGGCGGCTGCGCGGGACGTGGTTGTTGGTGTTCCATTGGTAGCCGCACTGCCGCCACCGCCCGCACGCCAGGTCAGGTTGATTTCGCCGCGCTGCCCGTCGGTAAAGGTTTCGCTGCCCGTGACCAGACCACCAAGACCGCCCGTGAGTCCACCCTCGTTGCCCATGTCCCCCGGGGTCACGCCATTCGCATTGCCGCCACCTCCACCGCCAGCGCCCCCCGCAGCTCCTCCTGCCGTGGTGGGTTCTCCACCCCCGCCGCCATAGCCAATCAGATTAAGGTAAAAGTCGGTATCGCTTTGGCCGCGCAACACCGTCGTGTTGCCATTCCCACCAGACATACCGCCAGATCCGGCAGCACCACCACTACCAATTTCGCAGTTGAACCGGAAAAATTTCGTGGTGGGGTCATAGATGCGGAAGTTCTCGTGTCCCGACCCTGATCCACCGCCACCGCCACCACTGCCTGCGCCACCGCCACCACCACCGCCGCAGACACTGATTTCGATGTAACCAAGGTTCCCTAGTTGCGAAATGTTGCTGACACCTTCAAAGCCAGGGTCTGGAAACAGGCGCGTCACATTGACCAACACCTCCACAATCTGTGGGATGTCGGACAGGTAGGCGATCGTGCCGTCTGCGTCTTGGACCGCCATGGTGATGTTTGTGGCAGTGCTGACGATCGAGAGGTCGAGTCGTACTTGTGCCGTGGGATCGCCATCTTGAAATACGATGAATTCCGTGTCGGTAAAGGGCAGCGACGGGCCCGTGATGTTTTCCAAGTACAGAATCGTGCCACTCGCGTTCTGTACAGTCATGACCGTGGTCTGGCCAGCGCCCACCTGTGAAATGTCGAGCATGACTTCCTTGGTGGTGTCGGGATCGTTTTGGACCGCAAAGACATCGTCGAAAAACACGGTGGGTTGAGCCGTGATATCGGACAGGTAAGCAATCGTTCCACTCGCATCTTGCACCGTCATGAGTACTGTAACACCCGAACCCACGGCGGCTACACTCAACATCACCTGTTTAGTGGTCACGGCCGCATTTTGGACCACAAATTCATCGTCCTGAAACACGGACGAGATTGGTGGAATGTCGTCTAGGTACGCGACGACACCGCTTGCGTTTTGAATCGTCCAGGTCACCAGGCTGCCTGGGTCCAGGCCCGACAGGTTAAACTGGATCTCGGCGGTGGGGTCGGCTGCGGGGAAAATCGCAAACAACGCATCGCTAAAGTTACTACTAAAGGTAATGTTTGGTGCTAGTGTGCAGTTGGGAACCGCAGAGATGTTGGCCACTAGCCCCTCCAGAAATCGAAACGTGACGTCTGTGTCGGCAAGTTCCGCATCCAGGTTGTTTTGTCGCCGATAATCGCGCACCATCAGTACACAAAACACGATTGCGATCGCTACATAGGCAAAAAAGAGAATGCCGAGTGCAAACCAGCGAATCTTTGCGCGTAGGGGGGTCGCCGCGTCCACGGCTTCCATTTTTTTGATGGGATCTGGAGGCAGAAAATCCATGCTTCCTCGATCGGTTCTGGTCGTGGACAACCCATCGCCCTCTCCCGGCGACATGTAACGCCGACGGGGAATACGATTCATTGTGGTCGGAAGAAAATGATTGTAATATGTTTCGTTTTCTGTGCAGAGATCAAATCAAATCAAACAACAAATCGTTTTTTTTGTTTTACATGTACATACAACAATCGTGTGTGTCTGTATTTAAAAAGCAGTTGTGATTGGGAGGAGCGCGGTGAATAGATAAAAAAGCATTGATAAAAAAACCGCACAAACTGCGTGTATGCGTGCGTGGGGAAGACTAGATCTCGAGATCACGAATCTTTGTCCAGGATGCGTCTGCTTGATGTGCAAGCTTGATCACCAACCAGCTACGGCAGTAATTGCGACCAAACACCGAAGCTGCGTTGTGTTGCACAGGCCATTTCTCGTGCACGGTGAACCCGTACCAGGCGCGTGGGTTTTCGGCCGGGTCGGTTGGAACGACCTCATCGAGCATGGCAGCCATGGTCACGTCGGTGGGGACTTCAGTAAACTGCATGGTGTTGATTTGCAACAGGTATCCATGCTTGGCAATGTCGAGAGGCGTCATGCCCTGGTGAAGCACATCGGCGGAAGGAAGCCAACACACACTTTTGGTGGTGGCGGTCGCGATACCACGAGCCTTGTCGATTCCATCATCACCCTCGTCTTCGGACAGCTGGTCGAGGTCTAGGACACACTCTGACGCATCGTTGGTGTCAAGCAAGTCGACCGTAGCTAGAGGTCCGATCCGACTGTTGTGTTGAGGTTTTCTAGACTTGACGGGGGGGTCGTGGTGACGAAGGTAAAAGGTGGCTTCACGACCGGGGGACATGGTGGATTCTTGTGGAGACAAGTACTCATCCTTGTTGAGCGCCGAGAATCTGCACGGGACGATGGTGACGCTAAACTCACCAGCATCACGGTCATCATCATCACGATCACCAGCATCCTTTTTCTGATTTGGCGGATCGGCGCATGGGTACCAGATGGCGATCCGAAGCTGTGATGTCTGGTTGAGGCAGAAATCCGGGACGGCAAGTACGCGCACAGGACGATCGTCTTGAACGTGGTCATTGGCGTGGTTGTGGATCAGGATTGGCCGCAAGTCGTGGTATTGGGGCAGACCGTCGGTCTCTTGTCCCTCCACATGGATTTTTGGAATCAAATAGTGTGTTGGTTGCCGCTTGAGTCCCTTGACGAATAGTAGCGGGCTCGTGCAGGTGTCGGGTCCCGGAACAATCGATGGTGAGGACAAAGACGGTGTTGCACACGCAAGCAAGCTCTGATATACAATTACGCCAAGGATGATATAGATCACCCGTCGTTGTGGTGACAATCGTGGCATACTGGAAAAATGTTTTTTTCTGTTGCCCACCGTTGTATAACACACACAAGAAAGAGAAAAACAACCGTGTCGTTCCACCCCCGCCGTGTCCTTTTTCCATCTCGCTGGAAAGAAAAAAAAGGGCAAGAATAGACGTATCCGCGCAAGGATACAAAAAAATTCTATTACATACACGGAAAAACGCCATCATGAATCGATGGTTGTTGTTGCTGATGTTTCTGTTGTTGCTATTACTTGTCCGTTGTTGGCACACGCATGCACGAATCGCTGCGATTCCAGTGCCTGAAAACCCACAAGCAACCCCACTAAAATATTTCCCAGGCCTTTTGCGCGAGGCATCATTGTCATCGCCTCTGCGCTGGAATTCACCGATCGACGTCTCGAAACCATCGTGGCGGGCCAGCAACGAATCCGAGGATGACATGATTGTCCAGTTTATGCGCTGGTTCATGACATGGCCGGGGTCGGTGCGACGGTTGCAGAGGCACGGTCGAATCAATCAAGGCTACCAACGACCCAAACTTGCGCGTTGGGTATGGGATCGACTCACGGAGAATGGGACGAATTGCCGGCGTTTGTCGGAATGGACGTTACCGACACGACCCGGCTGGTTTCCAATCGGGTTGGACGATTACGTAGTGCCTGTGGTATATCATGGCAGCGGAGCTGCCTTTTCCAATCACTTGGACGCGCCTACCCTGACATCCACCGCGTGGATGGGGTCCGAAACGAGTCTCGCAAACCTCGCAAAGCTGGTGCTCTACGATGGCCAATACACGGCTCCGGGAGGCACCTTTGAAATCTCTGGTCTCGCAGACGAGTCCTTGAACAACAATCACAACATATCGCAGTACCACCTCCACGTTTGGCCCTTGCCCGGATCGGGACTCTTGTTTGATTTGTCTTTTAAACACACCAGCACACCATTGGTGCGCGCGGCTGACTACAAGTATGCGATTGGTTTTCGTGTCGTGTATGCACGAGAAAATCGATGTCGGAAAGACACGGACGACGATGGTTGATGATTAGACCTTTTTTTGCTATGGAATGTATATGTATAAAAACAAAAAAGATCGGGTGAACATCGATACAGATCTGTTTTTTGGTTTTCCACCGTCTCCCGCCCTTTGACTGCTTGATGTGGGCTTTTTTTTTCACCAAAGTTATCGTACAAAGTATCGGACAATCGCTTGACCTGCACCACCGTTGGTGGGTGTGCCCATAAAAAAGTTACGCTCCGTCGCACCGGCACACCGAGCGACGTCGTCATCCGTTCTTGTGTTTGTCCGCCCAAAAATGCTGGGTGCTCCCAGGAAATCGTCATTGTCGTAAAAGCCACCGCTTTGCACACCAAACTCGACCGGCGTTACACAAAAACTATTAATGGCAAACCCACCGCCACCAGAGTACCACGGGAACTTGAAGATGCCGGGTTGGCGGAACGCGTCACAGGTATCGGCAAAGACGAATCCGCGTGTACCGCTGAGACCACCGAGTCCTCCGGAAGCCCCACCCGCAGTGCCTATTCCTTGACCGCCGTGACCACCCCCACCACCACCTGCACCGGTAATAGTAGCGTTTGCAGCGAACCCGGCACCAAAACCACCGGCACCCCCAAACGCCGATAGTTCGAAATAAAATCCCGCAGCGCTATCCCCAACAACACTAGTGGTTCCTCCGGCCCCTGCTTGCGTATCTCGGCAATCGGTAGCGTTGCTGAGTCCGCCAGCGCCGAGAGAGATATTGAAACGAGTAAACTTGCTTGTTGGATCCAGGATGATAAAGTCTTGAACAGTCGCTCCTGCGCCACCTCCTCCACCCCCACTACCATCCGAGGTTCCAATACACGCACCACCACCCCCCCCACAAAACGTGAGTTCCAGATGGGTCAGATCTCCAAGTCCTGCCAGGGTCGCCACACCCTCATTGGCAACGTCGGGAAACGTTCGTGTCTGGTTGATCACAACTTCAATGATTTGCACAACGTCGCTCAGATACGCGATCGTGCCCGACCGGTCCTGCACCGTCATGACCACAAACGTCGAGGTACTCACCAACGACAGATCGAGACGCGTGTCGGCAGACGGATCTCCGTCGGCAAATACGCGAAAGTCGGTATCGGCAAAGGGTGGACCAGTGGCGTTTACCAGATCGCTCAGGTAGGCAATGATACCATTCTTGTTTTGCACCGTCATGATGCGTGTGACGCCGGACCCAATTCCAGAACAGTTGAGCATGACCCGTTTCGAGTTGTCCGCCGCGTTGACCACCGTAAATTCAGAGTCTAAAAACACCGAGGGAAATGTGGGAATGTCGGACAAGTATGCGATCACACCACTCACATTCTGCACGCTCATGATGCGGGTAAAGCCCGCGCTCACCACACTGACATCCAGCATCACGACCTTGGTATTGTCGGGGTCATTGATCACGGCAAACGTGTCGTCCTGGAACGTTGCGGTCTGTTCCTCAATGTTGAAGAGGTAGGCCACGGTACCGCTCACGTTTTGCGATGTCAGCAACACGGTTTGTCCCAACGAGAGCTGACTCGCATTGTATTGCATCTGTGCGGTGGGATCCAGATCGTCAAATAGCAGAAACTCATCGTCAGGATACCGGTTGGGTTCCGTAATGTTGCCGGGGTCAAAGGTGCAGTTGGATGGAATGCTAACGTTTAGCACCTCGTTGATCAAGTTGTCAATGTCTGTGGATAAACGCCTCAGATCATCAAGTTTGTTGCCACGATCGCGTGCTTCGATTGCGAATCGCCATACCCCAACCCCGAGCCACGCTGCGAGCAGCACAAATGCCAGAAATGTGAGTCCAGCCAAAAACGAACCCCAATTTCCTTCTCTGGGTGGCGGTAGCTGCACCGATTCGCGCGGTGGCGGGGATCCAAACCTTCCTTCTCCTCCACGATATCGAGGATACATGTGTGGAGTTTTTGGTTTGTGGTTGTTGTATCGTTCTACGCTTGTATTTTATAAAGGAAAAAACAGGCTCGTAATGTATTCTTGGCGGTACACGACACCAAAAAAATATACACATTTGATTTTCTGCTGTCGCTAGTCGACCTCCTCGACAATGGGGGGCATGTCATCATCGTCGTCGCCATAGTCGTCCGCGTATTCTTTTTCCCCATACTCATTCGGTACGGTGACATCGCGTGTGACACACAAAGGATGCAGGTTCGAGATCGCTGTCAACAACATATCCATCTCCTCGTCCAGTTCAAGGTCTTGCGGATCCGGCTGTAGATAAAAGGTTTTGTCGTGTCGTGCCGTTGGATATGATAGCGTGGTAGTGACGGTGGGATCAATCCTACGAAAATCAGTATCGGCAAGCCACCGTCGAAGTATAGCTGGCCTATATACATATTCCAGGTGCAGGTTGCAATCCATGGACAGATCAAACAGATCCGATGCAGAACCTGGGCTTGGTGGTACAACAGTAACGGGTCTGCACCGTTAGATAGGTGAATGGTCGGTCGGCATTGCAGTGTGTGGGAATGGTGATGGCGTGCCGTCGTTGCGGATAGATGGCATCGACAGGGCGAGGTTCATGATGATGTGGTTGCTGTGTTTTTTCTTGTTTTTTTCTTCAGTCGCGTTGGGAAAGTAGAACAAACGTTTTTTCACACACGTAAATCTCCGCCGGGCTTCCACCCGGAGAATTATAAAAATCTCCGTCAGTGCGGAGATGTTCTTTTTTCGCTAGGTATAGGTTAGGTGTTGTGTTTGTTTGCGTTCGCGTCCGCGCACGAGCTTGGGTTCGTAGCCAATCAGGCGAAACCCTTCCATGACCCATGCATCGGGTCGGAGTAGGGGGCGACCCTCACGCAACAGTTGAAGGGCTTTACTCGCGGTGTAGTGCGACTCTTGGGAAAACAAGCGTTTGTAGGCCACCACCACGGCGATCGCAAACATGGCACTGCGGTTCTGCCCCAGCCGGCAGTTGATGTATACCAGTCGACCAAAGCGAAGTTGTTTGGCCACCATTTCAGCGTCGTGCACGAGCAGTGGTCGCATGTATCGATGGATGGTTTCCCGCCCTTCAAGCAAATCTTTTAGATCGACAAACAGGGGACCAGTGCCGGTCGGGATCTCGGCCTTGGCACGGTTCTGCGGTTTGGTATAGTCGAGCGACCCCACTTTGTAGAGGGACGGTTCAATGCCCAGCGCACGAAACTCTTGTTCTTTGGCCTCACGCGCTTCGCATGCACCCACAAACATGGAACCCAAAAACACCGCGTCATAGTCTGGTGGGGGCACACCGGGAGTTTTGCGTCGTTTGCCACCAATCGGAAGCATGTCTGCAGAGTCCATGTTGTGTTTTGTTGGATGCGCGTGGTGCGTATTTTGGTTTTATGTCAAACAACAAGTGTCGGCGGTGGTGTTTTCGGGTAGAGTACGCGGGTTTGTGGCGAAAAAAAGCGAAAAGGATGGCAAGAGATACGGGCGTTGTTTTTTTATTTTGCGGCGCAGAAAAAACACTTGCGGAAAAACTATACCAGGTACCATCGGAGGATTTTGGGGTCCCTAAAACGTGTGGTTAGTTTTACATAATTTTGAAGAAACCCACGGAAACTTGAACGCAAAATGTGTTTTGGGTTGGTGTGCCAAAACTGTTTTTTGTATTTTGTTCAAACTAGACAGGATGTAATATCGCAGAGTGCACGGTGCCTGAAAATGATGCAGTTTTGATGAATATGATAAAAACACACCAATCTCAATTTTTTTTGTACGCCGTACATTTTTTGTCATGAGTAGTTTTTTGATTTTTGCGAAAACCAGTATCTTACATTTATCGGAAAACTCCCCCGCGTCAACAAGCGGTTACTTTTTTTGAAAAAAATCATTCCTTTTTCCTTGGCTTTTTCCTTTTTCGATCCGGACCCGCCCGTGCCCATCAGACCATCCAGTACCGGATATGCACCAGACCATTACCGCCCGCGCCACCACTGTTGCTGCTATCGGTGGTGCCCGCTCCTCCACCACCCGCACAGGTACCACCATCGTCGCCATCGGCGTTGAGTCCAGCACCGCCATCACCTCCGGTTCCAAACAGACCTCCGGCTCCGCCGCCACCACCAGCAGCGCCACCGGCTCCGTTGAGACCGCCATCTCCACCACCAATCCACGGCGCGCCATCGAGTACCAGTGCTTGGCCTCCAGCACTTCCGGCATGCCAGGGATAGCGGAGGGCGCCTTTACCATCTTCGATCCCAAGCACACCACCTGCCAGACCGCCTTCGTTTCCGGCCGAACCCGGCGTGTTTCCCGAGGCCGATCCACCCGATCCACCACCAGCACCACCCGTGCCGTTGGTTTGGCCGCCACCGCCGCCATAGCCAAAGACCTCAAGAAAACTCGTCTCGCCGAGCGGCACGCCAATCACTGAGGTGACACCACCGTCTCCGCCATTGGTTGGTGTCGTGGTCGAGCCCGTGCCTCCTGCACCACCAGCACCGATTGTGCAGTTCAGGACACTAAACAGGCTGCCGACATTGTCGACAAAAAACTTTTCCACACCCGACCCTGAACCACCACCACCACCACTACTGCTCGCCCCATCACCGCCGGCTCCGCCTCCACCCCCACCACAGAGCCAGATTTGTATTTGTGTGACCCCGAGTTCGGACAGAGTACTAGCACTCTCAAAGGCGGGGTCTGGAAAGTTTCGACTGCTGTTGATAATCACATCATTGTACACATTGGTTTGGTCCAGGTAGGCGATCGTGCCGTTTCCGTCCTGTACCGTCATGACGCTGGTGGCACTCGGAGACACGAATGTGGACACGTCGAGTCGCACCAGAGCCGTGGGATCGCTGTTGGACACCACCGCAAACTCGGCATCGGAAAATGTGCCGTTGCCAGTTGGAAGGTCCGAGAGGTATGCAATCGTTCCGTCTGCGTCCTGGATCGTCATGGTCACGTTGATCCCGCTCCCGACCACACTCACGTCCAACATCATCTCCTTGCTGGTATCGACAGCGTTGCGTACCGCAAACTCATCGTCTTGAAACACCGAGGTGGGTACAGGAATGTCTGACAGGTACGCAATCACTCCGCTTGCATCCTGCACGGTCATGGTGCGGGTGGTGGCAGCGCCGATCACCGAGCAGTTGAGCATCACGGCCTTGGTGTTGTCGAGCGCATTCACGACCGTAAAGGCACTGTCGAGAAACACCGTGGGAAACACGGGAATGTCCTGGAGGTAGGCCACGACCCCAGACCGGTTTTGGACCGTGAGGAGCTGCAGCGCCGCGGCCGTAATGTTGTCGAGACTGTGCCGTAATAGTTTGCTGGGATCGATCGCGTTGAATATCGTGAATTCATTGTCGGCAAATTCGGTGGGAAACGTCACGTTGATGCCGGTACAATTACACTCGACACTGATGTTGGCAAACGTGCTGTTGAGTTGGTTAAACTCGACCTGTAGGGCGTCGATCCCACGCCTCGTCTCTGCATCCTCGTTGGCAATGTCGACCCAGTGAAACGTAAACACGGCGATTGCTCCTATGAGCAACCCAAACGCGACTATGATGGCTCCCACACTCAACCTACCCTTCCAGTCCGGATTATTCCAGTTTCGCTGGCGAATCGCTTGTTGGCGACGCCGCTGTTGCATGTATCGAAAATCTCCGACTTCGGATTCCATCCCCAAACAAAAAAAGAAAAGAAAACAATGTTGATTTTCCTCCTCTCCTACGTTTTCGTGTTTGTACACCCCCAGTGAATGGTTTACAAGAGGGTTTTTGTACAATGTTTCTTCTGTTGCAGAGTCGTGTGGAAAAACCCTGTGCGCATACGCCACATTTCGCTTGAAAAAAAAAGTATTACATATCGTTTTTTCCACTACCACACTTTTCCGCCTCGCCCCAGCTTCCATGCAAACAGTGTCAAACCACCCTAGCGACAACGACCGCGACCGCGTTCGCGCACCCCCTCCACCGTCGTCTCGACAGCACGTGCGCGTACTGCGTGGGGGCGGACTGTGGGGTGGTAGCAGCGATTCTAGCTGTGTAGTTGACGAAAGCGAATTGGGAATGGTGGCGGAATGGCAAGAGTCGTGTACCGAAACCTTTGCATTGCGGCATCGGAACCTGGTTGCCACACCTCGTGACGGAACGCGACCGCTCCACGTGCTCGGACCCGGCGAACATCCACGGTGGACCGCGATCATGATCACAGACGCGGGCTACACAACCCTCCGCCGCACATCCGGAATTTCGCAAAATGTGCAAGACGTCCCGTCCTCACGGGTGGCCCTTTGGATGATTGGTCGCGATACCCACGGTCGATCTGTGAGTGTTTGGATTCACCATTTGGTCCCATACTTTTACGTGGGCATTTCGCATCCAGACCCAGCATGGGCAAAGAGTCATGCACCTGCCTATGCACAACAGCTCAAAGGGTTTTTAGACTATCGAGCCGGACAGGAAAAAAACTGGCGCAACCGGCCCCAAGTATTGGACGTGCGTCCCGTCCGCCGTCGATGGTTTTATGGGTATCGGTTTGATCCGAAACACGATCAGCGCGAACCACGCTGGGATCCACGTGAAGGTGGTAGTGAGCCCAACCGGTGGGACGGATCCACGACCCAGGCATCAGATTGGTACCTCAAAGTGAGTGCGGGCGCTCCGTACCATGTCAACCAGCTTCGGAAATGGGCTGCAGAATGGGCACAGTCGATGGGGAAACTTCCTGCGACACGCGCAACAGATCGTTGGAAGATTCCACAGGTTCGCACCACATCGACCGTGATGGCGCCCGTAGAACTCACCGTGTTTGAAGCCAACGTAGAGTTTAGCCTACGGTCCATGATTGATCGCGGACTGGTGGGGTGTGGCTGGTGCGTACTCGACCTTGAAGCCGTGGATCGGCCAGGCACTGGGATCACCAGCGATCCACAGAACCGCTCCCGATGCGACCAGAGTTTTGTGATCGACGGTCGTGCGTTTGAACGGGCAGAACGAGCACGCGACCAGGCCCTGATCGACGAACAAGATCCCTGGGACGCGATCCGCACGTCTCTCGCTGAGCCCGAAACCGGTCAACAGCACTTTCGGTTTGTGGCCAGAGAAGCCAGCCTGCAGCGCTTTGTCGATGGTGTCGGAGAAGGCACTGCACATCCGGATCCGCATGCTGAATGGTTTGAGGAATTGCGCCAGGCCAGAGCACCACTGACGGTCATGAGCTTTGATATCGAATGCTGCAACCCACAAGGATCGTTTCCAGAACCCGACCAGATGCAGAGTCAAGTCATCAATTTGGCGATGCGTGTCTACCGACTCGATCGGGTCGAGGCCTATGAGGCGGCAAGAACTTCAGACAGCACGCCAGATCCGTCCTGGGCCAAAGCCGGGATCGATGTACGGCGTACGAAATGGCCACCACCCTTTGATGCGGTGGTGATGGGCCTGAAACCACGCGAAGCGATGGTGAATGGGGGAATGGATGGGTATCGCGTCGATACCTTTAGCTTTGAAAACGAGGCAAAAATGTTGATCGCATTTGCCTGCCTGTTGCGGCAATGGGATCCCGACGTGATTGAAGGCTACAACTCGGTAGCATTTGACATGGCGTTTCTGTTGCGGCGTGCGGAAACCCTGGGGATTGAAAAGTATTTTTGGGACTTGGGACGACTCCGAGGGTTTCCGTGCAAACCCAAGAGCCAAGAATTTGGCAACAAGGCCAAGGGCAAACGCAAAGAGTACCGCGCGCACCTGCACGGCCGCATCCAATTCGATTTGTATCGTGTGTGCACCGACGACATTGCCCTGAAACTTCGCGATTACCACCTTGGCAAGGTTGCGTATGCATTGTTTCGCGAAGGGAAAAAAGACATGAAATACGAGCATATCCCCTATTACCACCGGACCAGCGACCGTACTCGTCGCATCCTGGACGAGTATTGCGACTCGGATGCGGTGCTTCCTTTCAAGATTGAGCGACACCAGTCGTATTTGATGCGCTACATCGAACTTGCACGTGTCACGGGCGTGCCGATGCGATTTTTGCTGACAAAAGGACAGCAGGTGCTGGTTTACGCTCAGATCGTGCGCAAGGCTCGGCAAGAAGGTTTTGCGGTTCCCTGGCTTCCCGTGGTCGAACCCGAACAGACCCTGACCGAAGCGCGCAAGAACAAGGCCTACCAAGGAGCGGTAGTGATCGATCCAAAGGTGGGTTTTTACACGCTGCACCAAACCGGCCCAGTCGTGGTCAACGATTACAACAGTCTCTATCCGAGCTCGATGATCTCGCAAAACCTGGGATACACAACCCACGTGACCGACCCTGCGGCGCAGCAACAGTGCCTGGCGGTTCATGCCGCGACCAAGCCGCTGCACGATCAGAGCCAGCTGCAACTCGATCCGTGGTACGATGGCGAGCTCAAGCTACGCAGAACGCTTCCAAAATTTGTG
>OBIC01000037.1_pt1 | contig 82521 bp, 75 predicted proteins | sample 1519831 | NCBI WGS metagenome assembly OBIC01 (sample SAMN03019805, study PRJEB22545) | beach sand metagenome | biome: beach; feature: sea beach; material: beach sand | place: USA: Municipal Pensacola Beach, FL | collected 2010-10-20 | depth 40-45 cm m
ACTTTGAAAGTTAATTTTTTTAACGTAAAATGAAAAATTTTAAAAAAGTCCGGGAAATTTTTTTTCCGCACACAAAGTTTGTGTGTGGAAAATCGAATTAATGACCCTTGTTTACTTTTTTTCAAACCACTCTTCTAAACAACTGCTATTTTAGACCAATTTTTACATACAAATGTCATGAGGTGAACAATTATTTAAATTTTTTAAGATAATATTTTCACGTAAAGGTTAACATTCTGTAATAACCATTAAATAATTTGCCATCTAATGATTATTTTTTTAACATATCCACAGAAAGATAATGATTACGTTATTTTAATCTAATAGAAAATTAAATTAAAATAAGATTACTTTGTTTAATGCAGGAACATCCGCATATCCCCTCCTGTCATAAACATTTTAATTCCAAATTTATTGCAAGCCTCTATAATTTCTTTATCTGCAATACTTCCTCCAGGTTGAACAATATATTGGCACCCAAATTCATGAGCCACTTCAATATTATCTGTAAATGGGAAGAATGCGTCGGATGCCACACTGACTCCTTTAAGAGATTGGAAAAACTCACTTTCTTGAACCAGATGGGTTTCAATGAAGGAAATAATTGCATTAATTTTCTCTTGATGAGTTATATCTTGAAGAGTATCCATATGTTTAAGGCAAAGCGGATGTTGTTTTAAATACCAGTTCATAATCTTTCTTTTCACTAGTTTCATACAATCAATTCGGGACTGTTGCCCTGCTCCTACAGCAATCACCTGTCCATCCTTTGCAGCAACTATTGTATTAGACTGAGTATATTTTGCTGTTGTATTAGCTAATACTAAATCAACTTTAGATGAGAAAGGGGTTTCTGGATCATTAAAGTGATCAAGTGTTGTTAATTTAGAATTCTTTTCTTGAACTAAAGTTACACCGTGTAATTCCCTGATTTCTGGGTCATTAAGATAATCATCCCAATTAGAGGTTGCCTTAAGAACTACATAGGAGCCTTTCTTTTTATTTTTTAGAATTTCTAATGCTTCTGGTTCATAATCAAAAGCAATAATTCCATCGGAAATATGTTTTGCAAGCAATTTAGCAGTACAAACATCAACTGTTGTGTTAATGGCTACAAAATCACCAAAAGAACATAGAGGATCAGAATTTCTGGCTCTGATGTATGCTAAAGCCGGAGCAGTTAAGTCCATATTTTGTGTAAAATAAACCTTTTCAAGTGTTTGCGATAATGGAGTTGTTGCCAATCCAACACCGGCGGGTGAAGTATGTTTAAATGATGTTGCAGCGGTCATATTTAATATTTTCCTCAATTCCCAAACCAGACTATAGCTATAAATAGCATCTAAGAAATTAATATAACCTGGATTTCCATTTAAAGTTTTGAAAGGTAGGGCAGCCTGATTTATATTTCGATAAAGACCTGCAAACTTTTGTTGTGGATTAAGACCATATTTAAGATTTTGTTCTTTGGTATATTGTCGAGTGATAAGATTTGGATTGAAATAATTATTAATTGCCATGTCATATTGAGTAATATGATTAAAGGCCTTGGCTGCAAATTGTTTTCTTGTATTTAAAGTAATATTGTTAAAATTTTGTTTTAAGTAATCATAGTCATCCGGATCAGTTATAGTTAAAACACTTTGATAATTTTTTGCTGCTGCTCTGATCATTGCATGACCACCCACATCAATATTGTCAATAATATCATCTTCTGTTGCATTTGGATTTTGAACTGTTTGGTGAAATGGATAAAGATTTACAATCACAAGATCAAATCTGGGAATATTATATTTTTGCAATTCTTCCACATGTTCTGGTGTATTTTTAGCTAAAATACCTCCATGAACTTTCGGATGTAATGTTTTCACTCTTCCACTAAACATTTCTGGACTTTGTGTGAGAGAAGAAATTTCAACAACATTATTAAGATTATATTTTTCTTTATTAAGTTCCATCAGGCTTTTGTATGTTCCACCAGATGAATAAATTTTTACATTATTATTTAAAAGAAATTTACCTAAAGGTAATAAATTGGCCTTATTGGAAACACTGATAATGGCATTAAGTAACATTTGATTGAATATATTGTATTCATATACTCAACCTTTTAAATGAATTAAGATTTTCATTTTTTAAAATTATGAATTGATAGATTCACACCATTGATAAGCATTAATAAAAAGATTCATCCAAGGAGAATATAATTCATGGGTTGGGTTAGTATCAAAGGGTAATTGCCAATTAATGAAACTTCTTTCTGGATGTGGCATCATTGCTAAATGTCTGCCATCATTTGAACTTAAGGCTGAAACACCATTGATTGAACCATTTGGATTTAATGGATAAGTTTCAGTCACATCTCCATTATAATCGACGTATTGAATTGGTATTTGCTTGGGTTCTTTTTCTAAAACAAAGCGACCTTCACCATGGGCTATCCATACCGGTAATATTAATTCATTCATATTTTTGAGCATAATTGAATTAGTGGAATTTATTTTTACAAAAGAGCATCTTGATTCAAATTTATGAGATTTGTTTTGTACCAATTTGCATTTAGGAATCCAGTTTAATAAAGACATTAATTGACAACCATTACAAACACCTAAACTAAAGGTGTTTTTTCTATTTTTAAATTCATTAAAGATTTGAAGAATTCTTTGATTTGATTTGATGATTTGTGCCCAACCATTTCCAGCACCACTCACATCAGAATAAGTAAATCCACCAGCAAAAGCAATTCCTGAAAATAAATCCAGATTTATATCTGAATTCTGAATAAAGTCATTCATACAAAAGTCAAATGTTTCGAATCCAGCCTTAAAAAAAGCTGCTGCAAGTTCCCGATCGCCATTTGTTCCTTCATCTCGGATAATAGCCACTTTATATTTTCTAAGTTGAGATGGTAATTCAATTGGTATATGATTAGTAAATGGTAATTCAATAGAAGTGTTTATTTTTTTATAAAATCCATATTCTTCTTCAACACATGAATGATCACATTGTTGTTTTTCCATTTCAAAACTAGGTTTTTCCCAATACCATCTCAAATCATTGATTTTAATATTAATCACATCATCAATAATAATTATATTTTCTGAAGTTGTCTTTCCCAAACTATAAATATGATCTTGGAATAATTTCTCAATTTCATTTTGATATTGTGACTTTACTTCAATCACCAAACCCAATTCTTCACTGAATAAAAAATGAATAGGATCTAAAGTTTGAGGCAAATTAATCTTAAAACCAATTTGACTTGAAAAGGCCATTTCACATAATGTTGTAATTAAACCACCATCACTTACATCATGGCCAGATAATATTTTATTTTCCTTTATTAAAGTTTGAATCTTATTAAAGATTTCTTTTAATATTTGGGGTTGATTTACATCTGGACATTCGGTTTGATCACCCAATTGGTTATAAATATAGGCTAATGATGAACCACCCAATCTCCATTGATTTGTGAATGAGATATAGTAAAGGTGAGATTCTGATTCTTTAAAATTAGGGGTTATTTTTTTACGAATATCATTAGTAGGTGCATATCCCGATATTACCAGGGACCCTGGACACTTAATTATATTTTGATTATCTTGATAAGTCATAGAAAGACTATCTTTCCCTCGATCACATGCAATTTCTAATTCCCGGCTCATTTCACACATAGATTTACATGCCAAATAAAGATTATTTTTTTCACCTGGGAATTTCAGTGGCCACATCCAATTTGCAGAATATCGAATATCATTAAAATTTGTGATTCCGGCGAAAATCATATTGGTTATCATTTCTCCTAATGCTAATCTGGCCATTTTTTCTGGATTAATAATTCCTTTAATGGGTTGTTCACCAATGGAAGTTACTGTACCAGAAAAATCAAAATAACTTTGAGCAGTTATTGAATAATTTGAAAGAGGTGTTTGCAAAGGACCAACGCATTGTTGTTGGACAATAAGTCCTGTAACACTTCGATCAACTTTATTTGTCAAAAATCTTTTTGATCCTACAGTTGGTAGAGAAAGAACCTTTTTAGTCATTTTAAAGATATGATCATCTGGAAGATTTAGTGAAGGCAAAGAATTATAATTTGATTTTTCTAGAACATATTCTTTTTGTGGCATATGATCTCCTACAATGGGTTCCAATGGAAGATCCAAAACTAAATACCCATCATCATAAACTTTAATAACTCCAGTGTCATTAATTTGTCCTATAACTGAAATTGTTACATTTTCTCTTTCCGCGATTTTATGAACTAGCTGGAGATTTGAAGGTTTGATTAATACAGTATTGTTTTCTTGATATTCACTAATCCAAGTTTCTAAAGGAGATAATGCAGGATCACTTTTATTTATTTGATCTAAATAAATATTTGCCCCATTAGGATATACTATTTCCTTTGTGACATTGGCAGTTCCACCCGCCCCTTGATCATTGATATTTTCAATAGGATTATGCTCACCCATTTCAATACAATTTCGAATAAATCTGTTTAATCTATTTTCCATTTCTGGATCACCTCTTTGAACTGCATTTAAATCATCATTAATATTTTTTACATTTTGGTCACGACTTGAAGCGGCACCACCACCAAATCCAATTTTAAATGCAGGACCACCAACCTTAACAACTAACATATCTTTTTGAGGCGGATTTTTATGAATATGATTTTCATGAATCATTCCCATTCCTCCAGAAAACATAATCGGTTTGACCCATTCATGGCGTTGATCAAATATATCTTGCCCAAAAACTCTTGTAAAACCTAAAATTAATGGTTCACCAAATTTATTTCCATAATCAGATGCGCCATTACTAGCTTCTATAAGGGTTTTCAAATTCTTTTGCCAGTATTTACTTTTAGATGGTTCTATTTCACCCACGCAATATCCTGCAACTCCAGAAATTACAATTCCTCCTCTTCCTACACATTGATTATCCCTGATTCTTCCACCTGTCCCAGTGGTTGCACCTTGGAATGGTGCAACACTTGTTGGAAAATTATGAGTTTCGGATGTATATGTTAAATGAAATTGTTCTTCTTGTGTTGAATATTTATTAGTTATGAGATTAGGTAGAAAATAATTAATCTTTTTATCTGCCCTAAAAACACAGGAATTATCCCTAAATGCTACAATACTCCTATCATTTGTATATTTTTGTGTGTCTTTCACCAATTGGAAAAGTGATTTTGGTAAAATTATATCATCTTTAATTAATTTGCCTTTAAAAAACCAATGTCTTGCATGTTCACTATTAGATTGGGATAAGTCTAATAATTCAAGATTGGTGGGATTTCTTTTCAATTCATTGAATAATTGAGTATAATATACAATATCAAAATGATCGAAGCCCAAGTTTTTTATTTGATTTTCAGTTTCAATATCAGATACTTCATAAACATCTTTAATTTTCTTACGATCATCAAAATTAGTTAATGGAATTTGATAAATTGTCTCAGTTAAAGGATCAATTGTATAATTTTGAAATTTATCTTTAGGTACAAGACAAGTTTTTTCAATTCTTTTAATTGATTTTAATCCCATTTTTTGTAAAATACTTTGACAATTCGAAGACCATGGTGTGATTAAGGAAAAAAGAGGTCCATATTCAATAAATTCATCTGGGTCATATTTAAAATTAATATAATCTATATTAAATAATTCTTTTAGATGGGTTATAGTCTTAACATCTGCATTTTCTGACATTTGAACATTATAACATGTAATCAGATCACTTTTATCTTTTTTATAGAGTCTTATGAAATTTGACATTTTATATATTTATTCTTCTATTTATTTTTTTTAGAATTAACTGCGTTATCCTATAAAAATAAATATAGTTAAAGATAGATAGATAGATAAAATTATAAGATGAATGTTTTAATTATTGGAAATGGAGGTAGAGAACATGCAATTGCCAAAAAGTTAAGTCAAAGTGATTGTCAACTGTATTATTATGGTCCTAATACAAATCCAGGAATGGATCAATTTTGCAAAATTATGGGAGTTGGATCTTATCATAATTTGGATGAAATTCGAGAACTTGCTTTAGAAAATAAAATTAAGATAGTTGTTGTTGGTCCAGAATTACCCTTATCTCTAGGAATCACAAATTATTTACAAAAAGTAGGGATTCATGTAATTGGACCGACAAAGGAACTGGCTCAAATTGAAACAAGCAAGCTATTTTGTAGAAATCTATTATATGATCATGGCCTAGATAAATATTCTCCCAGTTTATTACATATTATTAAAAAAGGGGATGATTTTAGAAACACCATGACAATCTTAGAATCACTGCTTTGCAAACATCAAATAGTAATTAAAGAAGATGGATTATGTGGAGGCAAGGGTGTTAAGATTCAGGGTGAACATTTTAATGGAATCAAAGAGGCATCTGATATTTGTAAAGAATTAATGCTCCAAGAAAAAAATATATTGATTGAGGAAAAGTTAGTTGGTGAGGAATTTTCTATTATGAGTTTTTCTGATGGTTATTATTTACAACATATGATTCCTGTGAAAGATTACAAAAGATTATTAGATGGAGATCAGGGTCCTAACACTGGTAGTATGGGATCTGTAACTGGATATGGAGGTCAGTTATGGTTTCTAAATAACGATGATATTAAAACTTGTCATCATATTAATGAAATTGTAATTACTATTTTAAAGAAAATATGTGGTAAACCTTATAAAGGTATTTTATACGGTAGTTTTATGAAAACTAAAGGGAAAAAAGAAATTAAAATCATTGAATTTAATGCTAGATTTGGAGATCCAGAGTGTATTAATGTTTTAGAATTACTTCAGACAGATTTATTAGAAGTTTTTAAAGGAATATGCAATCAAACATTAAATCAGATAACTTTGAAATTTAAAGAAGATGCATCTATTTTTAAATATAAAGTTCCATCTGGATATCCATATTTATCTAATAAAGAGGAAACTCTTCAATTATCAGATGATGATTTAATTATGAGCAGTATAAAGAAAATTGGAAAGGATGAATATCAAACATTAGGATCGAGATGTTTCGGACTTTTAATAACCGGAAATGATTTAGTTCAAATGACTTGTCAATTAAATAAAAAATTAGATCATCTTGCTCCCACACTTCTTTATAGAAAAGACATCGGGGAAGATCTTTGTTTAAATTATCACAAAGCAGGAGTAAATAGTCAAGAAAAAGAAAAGGCCATCCAAGAAATAAAGGAAAATATAGAATCTACATATAAACCAGAAGTAACAAGTCAATTTGGTGATTTTGCGGGTATCATGAAAATATCAGATGGTCAGTCACTAATCACATCAACCGATGGTGTAGGCACTAAAAGTATTTTAATTTTAGAACATTATGGATATGAAAAAGGTTTTGAAATGTTAGGGTATGATTTAGTAAATTTAAATGTTAATGATATTTTAGTCAAAGGAGGTCGGCCTTTATTTTTTGTGGATTATTTTGGTTGTCAAAAACTTGATGCCAATCATTTGAAATATTTTGTTAAAGGGATTGTCAAAGGATGTTTGGAAAATGATTGTGTATTATTAAAGGGTGAAACTGCCCAGATGCCTGATATTTATAAAGAAAACACATTTGATTTAGTTGGAACAATTGTTGGGTTAATTAAAGATGATGAAGTTATTAATGGAAAAAATACTATCCAAGAAAATGATTTGGTTGTTTGTTTACCTTCAAATGGACCTCATACAAATGGATTTACTTTAATTAGAAAAATTCTTGATCGAATTAAAGATTATGAAAATATAAATCATGAAATTATAGAATTAATTTGTCAACCTCATAAATCTTATTATCATGAAGTAAAACAATTAAAAGATATGGGTATTAAAATTCATGGACTTTGTCATATTACCGGAGGGGGTTTAGTTGAAAATCCGGATAGAGTTTTGCCAGAAAATTTACAAATTAAATATTATGAAAAGGATTATCTGCCAGTTTTTAAATATTTACAAGAAAAAGGACATTTAAATGATTTAGAAATGAGAAAAACATTTAATTGTGGAATTGGTATGATGGTTTTTATGGATGAAAATGATTATTATAATAAAGGGGTTAATTATGAGATTATTGGAAGAGTGATTAAAAAATAAATTACCAATTTAATAATTGAGTGTCATACTTTCCTGTAAAACAAGATTGACAAACGGGGGTATTAAAAACCTTTATCATATCATCAATATCCAAATATCTTAAAGAATTTATTTCAAGATCATTAACGATAGAATTAATATTACTTTTATTAATGATTAATTCTTCTCTGGTTGACATATCAATTCCGAAATAACAAGGACTTATTACTGGTGGTGATGTAATACGGATATTTATAGTTTTAGGATTAAATTTTTTTAATTGATTAATCACAAATTTAATAGTGGTTCCTCTGACTATAGAATCATCAATCAAATAAATATTTTTATTATAAAGTTCATCTGTATTAACAAAACTAAACTTTTGTGAACAAGCATGATTTCTCTCTTTTTCTGTAGGTAAAATAAAAGTCCTTTTTACAATTGGATTTTTTACAATATGTTCCTTAGAAACAGATTTAATAGCACTTGCAAAACCTTTTGATGCAGGTATGGAAGAATTGGGTATAGGAATTACAACACTATTAGAAAAAGGATCTTTCTCGGCTAAACCTAATTCATACCCCAGATTATATCTGATATCTTCTATTTTTTTATTTGATTGTACAGATTCATGATGCATAAAATAAATATATTCAAAACTACAAAACATAGATTGAGGTAAAGGGTGAGTATAAACTGATTCCATATGTTGATTTTGATCCAATGATAAAATTTCACCCGGATTTATATCGCGAATAATTTCCATTTCTTGATTATTTCCATCAAATGCAATTGTTTCTGATGCTATATATGTATAATTTTGTGATTTATCTTTAAAAATTACTAACGGTCGGATGCCGTATCTATCTCTTATTGCATAAATTTTATTTTGTGTTAATATTAAAAGACAATATGTACCCGATACATTATTTATAATATATTTAAGCATATCTTCAATAGAATTATATTTGGTTTCCATTAATAATTCCATAAACTTTTTTAAAATCACAGAATCTGAATTATTATCTGTGTCAATTTTATAATGATCTTTAATTTTATCAATAAAAGGTATATTTCCATTATGGGCCAGACTAAATAAATTATTTGATAAGGGTTGTGTTTCATCTAAAAACTTGGATTTATCTTTTTTTGCTGTGGAATATCTCACATGCCCAATACCTATTTTAGATATGGTTGTGGGATTAAAGTTACTAAAAACATCCAGAACCAAACCAATATTTTTAAAAGTGATGATTTGATCTTGATGCAAGTAACTTATACCACAACTTTCATATCCACGATGCTGTAGTTTATTTAATCCAGAGATTAGTTTGGGTATTATATTATTTCCACCACTTATTCCGATAATACCACATTCATGTTCCATAAAATAGAAAAAGATTTTAACTAATCACCAATAAACAAATAAAAATTTTATTTATTTATTATAAAAGTGCTGTAATAAAGATGTATTTCTTATAAAAATAAAATTAATCAATAAGAAAAATCCAGGATAATCGGTAAATGAGAGCTTTGGCTTCCATAATGAGTATAGGCTCTAACTTTCCGACCAAATTCCCATTTTTTATAGACATAAATAAAATCCACTCTTCCTCCAGATTTTGCTGTATTAATTGGATATTCTTGGTTAAATTTATTAAAACTTTCAACAAATCCCATTTCTTTTATTTTTTTAGTTGCTTCAAAAATATTTGGCCATTCTGAAGATTTAAATTCCTTTAATTTATCTAATTGATCTTTATTATAATCTGCTTCTCTATATGAATTAAAATTTCCTAGAATTATTATATTTTTTAATTCTTTTTGTATTAATTGTTTAATTAATTTATCATAAAGTTGATTTAAATTTTCAACTCTCTTTTTAGAATTATTAACATCAAGATAGATTGTGATAATGGCAATATCTTTACCATTAACTTTTGTTTCCAAAAAGCCAGCACAGCTTCCATCACCAATATCCACAGTCTCATATTTTGTAGGCTTAAATTCATTCTTTTTATATAGGAGTGCATTATAAAGATTATGTGTATCCTTACAAACAGCTGCAGTTTCTAACTTTGTTCCTAAAATTTGATTTAATTTAGTTTTTTCATCATCAGACTGTTGTATTATGGTTTGTGGAAAGGCAACTCTTTGAAGCCCAATAAAATCAGGATCAATCTTATTAATTACTTCAACAATATCACGTTTTGTTCCATTATTTTGAAAACCAAGATCATTTTTCCATTCATTAATATTCCAACTCATCACTCTTAAATTAACATTTGTATCTTTAGGAATTATGCGATTGTAGTATTTTAGATAGTCTAATCCTAATCTATTTTGATCTAATTTCTTATCTTGAGGTTGTGATTCTCTTCTTTCTGTTGTAAGATTAAGATCGGTGGGGGGTATCGAAATGGAATATCGCTTATTAAGACTACAATAATTACAATCAAACTCATAAAGTGGGAAAGTATTTCCTCTAAATTCAATAGATGATTTATTTGCAAGAATCATTGAATATCCAGATGGTAATAAAACTTCCTTTTCACCTTTAACTTCAGAAATAGGATCTAAATATAAGCATGGAGTATTTTTGGGTAGATGGATTTTTAGAACTATGGGATTATCATATGATTCCAATTCAAACCCTAATTTTAAAGAAGTTGACATAAATGTACGATCTTCATAAATTGAACCTAGTGGCATTTGACCAAAAAATTCTTTGGGATTAAAATTCCATTTTTTAATTGTTCGATAGACAATAATTTCCCCTGTAGTTCTTGGAAATCTATTAGAAAGATCTGAAAGTGTTTTAATAATTGACTTGACTGTTTCACATGATTGAATATATGTGCCATCTGAATTTCGAAGGCATTTATTAATATTGTCATAATGGAATTCATTTCCATTAGTATATTTTTTTATAGCAGTTATAATTGTTGGATCCAGTTTGGGAACATTAGAATTTGGTTGAAAAATAAATTCAATACTATCTTTAACCAAATTATAAATACTGTTTATTTGATCCTTGAATTTTTCAAAATATGCTTCTATACCGGGTTCAATATGTTCTTCAGCAAATGGTGCATCTAAATATTTCATAATATTCACTAAATTATTATTGGCATATTTTTGTCCTAACATATCATAAGGACTATTTTCAGATGGTAAACTTATTGGAGATTTATGAAGCTCTAAACCATCTAAAATCTCATTGTTAATTAAAATACCACGATTTAATAAATATTTCTTTCTATTATTTAAATCTATGATAGATTCTTCAAGTGCTTTAACATTTTGTTGATAAGAGCTGGCATAATTAATTTGGTCCTTATCAATTTGATAATCAAAATTATATTCCATGCTCTTAATAGAATGAGTGTTATTATTATTTTTTATCAATTTGAATCTAATAGGTAAAGAATTAATATTTCTATCACTTTTCCAAAATCTTTCATAATATTCATTAAAACCAGTTGGATTTAAGGTAAACCCAAACACTGAATTATTTGAAGAAAAATTATCTATTGGGTCTGTAGAAATTATTAACCATTTATTATTTTCTTGGCTCCAATATAAATTATCTGGATTTAATTTTAAAGGGATGCCAGTTAAAATAATATATTCATTAGCCTGATCAAATATAATTTTTAATTCTTTTTGTTGTTCATTATTTAAGGTTTTTTTAATTCTAGAGCCAATATAATTATTATTAATTGAAACTTTATTAATAGTATTATAATTTGGACCAATAGACTTTATTTCAACAACAGGAAAATCTATTCTTTTAAGATCTTGATAGATCAAATATTCTAAATAAAATTTCCCTTTATTTTGTTCCTGAACTAGATAATTAATTGTTTTTATATTTCCATAATTTTTTATCCTCTCTAACTTATTTTGAAGTTGATTTATAATTTGATTGATTTTATCCTGACGTTTATATAATAAATCAATTTGGTCAAGTAAATCTTCCATATACTATAAATACATAATTTTATTTATTATATATTTGTTTACAGATACTTTTATTGATATAATGCTTTTTCGAAAAAAAGTATATTTTAATATATTCATAAAAAAATTTTTACTATTGGCAGTTAGTTAAAAGCCTCTTTCAACTCTTGGATGAGGATTCTAATGTTACGATTAACCTCAACCTTTCTAAGTTTTTCTTCACCCTCCTTATCAAACTCCAACACACATTGGAGCATAGGAGAGCCGTAACGACGACCGTTATTAGAAGTGTAACGGTTGGTTTCGGGCATATTGATGGTCATCTTCAATATGTCCGCTAAAGAATAAATGTTATCACGAATGTCTTGGAGGAGACGCTCGTCAGTAAAACCTTTCTTTCCACTCCGTCTACAGACTGAAAGGATGACAACTCCTTTCTGATAGTCTGAAAACTTGAGCTTCAGGAAGGTTTGAATTAAATCGTACCAGGGAAAAATACCCAAGGTAGAGTTGCCGTAGTACGAGGCACAGTAGTCTAATAGGATTTTGTTGGTAATGTCTTTGGTTTTAATGTAATGACCAATAGTGTCCTGAAATATACTGATTTTTGTCATCTTTTTTGTTTTTTCCTTTTGTTCATTGAATGTCTCAGGATTACACTCGACCACTACAATTTCAACCCCGCGAATAGCTTTCCGGAGATCTGTAGTGGTTTGCATATCCTTGCCATCTAAGATGAGACAAGGACCTGCTTGGTATTTTTTGAAATACTGGACTGGAACCAGGTTGTTCTCAGCCGGTTTGTGGTTTCCATTGTATAAGACCTGAGGCATGGAGTGAAAGAATAATAAGGCCTGAATATATGGAAATGCCTAGGAGTTGAGAAATCAATTTTTTTAAAAAAATTGATTTCAAGAATGGTTGAAAGTTCCATTAGACTTAACACGGTAATTTAAAAATCATTCCTGATTTGCCCCGGCATGGACTCACAGGCCAATCAGGAGCGGTTGCGTCAAGACCAAAAGTTTCGTGAATCCATGGCATCCCAGCCAAATGTGGTATGGATGCAATCGGACATTCAGAGGTTGTTGAATGGATTCGCCAGCCTTCAACATCAGCTGGAGCAACAAAGCGTTGATCATGATAACTTGAACAACCGGATCCAACGGATGGAAAAGTCCAATCAAACTTTATCTGGGCTTGTCCAAAAATTGGGTGCTGAAAATGAGATGTTGAAGCAATTGGTCATGCAACTCTTTGCGGATCAACTTCAAAGCAAGTTGAATCAGGTGAAAGATGAGCTCAAGGGCAAAGGTTTTTCTTTGAGTGGTTCTGGTGACCAGGTTCCTCTTTCATCTCCACAACCATCTCCACCATCCCCAAGTGAAAGTTTTACTCCCGTGGCTCCACCCAGAGCCAGAATCAAGCCAGCAGCAAAGAGACCCGCGCCTGGTTTCTTTGAACCTGAATCAAAAAAAAAGCAATGACTGGAGGGCCAACAATATAAATTTGTCCTTTTTGTTAAACACTAAATTTATTAATATTTGACAAAAAATGATTTAAAAAATGTCCTCTTATCAATACTATTTAATAAATGAGTTTACAAAAAGTACAGATGACAACTTTAGATGAATTCTTGATGAATCATCCATCACCATACAAAAATTTAAATAAAATTTACCGTCAGATTACCTTTTCATGTAAAGTGATTTCGAATAGAATCAAAAGAGCAGGATTAGAAAATCTTTATGGTTCTACATCCATCACCAACTTTCATGGAGAGGAGGTAAAGAATTTAGATGTTTTGGCAAATAATACTTTTATAACATCTCTTTCTAAAATAAAAGATGTTGGTGCCTTAGTATCAGAAGAGGACTATGATGCTATGATTATTAATGAAGCTGGACGGTATATTGTCACATTTGATCCACTAGACGGCAGTTCGAATATTGATGCCAATGTAAATATTGGTTCTATCTTTGGAGTTTTTGAAAGGACTGGAGATGGTAAAATAACTAAAAATGACTGTTTACAACCAGGTCGTAATTTGATTACTGCTGGATATTGCCTTTATGGATCATCCACCATCCTAGTTATAGCTTATAATGGTCAAGTTACTGGTTTCACACTAGATGAAAATTATGGAGAGTTTGTTTTAACCCATAACAAGATGACTGTGCCAGAGTTTAAACCCATCTACTCTGTTAATGAAGGCAATAGAGACTCTTGGGATCCCAAAGTAAGAGAGTTTGTGGACAGTCTTAAATCCACAGAGGGTGGGAAAAAACCATTCTCTTTAAGATATATTGGTTCTATGGTGGCAGACATTCACCGAACTCTGCTATATGGTGGGCTTTTTATGTATCCGGCTTCTGATTCTGCACCCCAAGGAAAGTTAAGATACCTTTATGAAGTTGCACCCATGTCATTGATTATGGAAACAGCTGGTGGACGGGCCGTATGTGGGGAGGTTCCGGCTCTTGATATTGTGCCAGAAACAGTTCATCAGAGGGTTCCGGTTTTTATAGGAAGTAGTGGATGTATTAAAAAATTTGAAATTTGAATCTATTAAAAAGTCCATTATTTTTCAATCTATATGAATCCTCGATTCATCATCAAGATGGATCCTAATCAACTTTTGTTGATTTTGCGTTGCCGGACCCATGGATGCCAGAACATCCGCACCCACGACGCAACTTTTTGCAATCCTTGTGTGTTAACCCTTTTACAATGGGGGCCGTTACCTTGTGACCACGCTGGAAACTGTCTGTGGAAAATACACCACGGACTTCAAGGGCGCATGCCCTCACCCAATGGTATGTGCCAAGCCGTTGGATGTCGTCAACACAGTGGAACATTCTACTGTATACCATGCGGCAACTACTCGGCGCATTACCTGTCGGGTGGAAGACCAGTTTTGTTGCCACCACCTGCTCCTGGTCTTGATGATGGTGATGATGAGGCTACCTGTTCTAGCTCTTTGAATGACTTGGACCAGGGACTTGCAGACATCGAGACGGCATTGGAAGATGTTGCCAAGCATTCCGCAGCCCAAGTCATGATGGATTTGGGGGAACCACTTCTGTTTAGTTAATTATCCATTAAATAAACAGATAGAAAAATTAATAATACAAATTTAATAGTACCAATTTAAAATTATTTTAATCACTTGAAGAACAATTACAAACCAGATAGATTCTCTAATCATATCCAAAAAAGTAACCTTTTCATCATCTGCATACATGACATAATTTATGGAAAAGAATGCAAAAAACTGTCCAATTGGAGTAGTAAATATTTCCAAGGCTTCTTCAGGAAAATCCATTATTGTGTATCCAGCAATAACCGTACTAAAGAGTAATAAAAATCCCTCAAATACATTTTCATATTTAAATGGTTTGTCGCTAAATAATCTGAATATCATAATCTATATTAAATAATCAGAATAAAATATTGATAAGACTTTTTATTTATTAAAGTTTTTCTGAAGTATATGTATATAAATATGAACATTGATAATATTTTAGAAAACATCGAATTAATTTATAAGAGAAGTGAAACTATTGATCAAATTATAAATCAAATTACTCCAATAGCAAAAGGGGATCCCGAAAATGTTGTTACAAGTTTAATTAATGCATCTGATGCCAAAGGTGTTTTACTATATACAATGCAACTTTTTGAACCAGAAAATATAAAAGATATTGGAACAAAAATTTACAGAAAATCAGTAGGTAATCATTGGGAATATACCACAGTTCAGGAAAATAGTAATGAGAATTATACAACAGTCTTACACATGATTTTATGCAATGAACTGATATCCAATCTTATTAAACAGGATAAAACTGATAAAACTAATAATATATATGGTTGGAATTGGGCAATATCTGCAGCTGAATTTGTTAAAAATCATGCCTGTCAGTTAGAGGATATTATACCGATGACAGATCAAATTGGTTACTATCATTTAGGATGGATGACACAAGCGGAAGGTAATAATATTCTCAATCAAATTGCAGCCATTCCTTATTGGATTGAACATACTCAAACCGAATTAAATGGAGAATCAGTGGATAAAGAAAGAAGGCAAAAAAATGAGGATGAAATGTTTAAAATTATTATTGAAATTGTTACAGAATTAAAAAAATGTTTATCAAATGAACAATTACAACAAATAGTTTTAAATAACTCTGGATATATTTTAGGAGATGCTTTTATCAATACTCTTTTAGGATTTTTAGTTAAAACAGGTTATGAAAATCTGACCAAAGAATTAATGGATAAAATAGAATACCAAGTGAAAGAAGAGAGTGAATTTGCAAATTATTATTGTATTTGGATATCACAATCTATGTTCACAACAAAATATTGGACAGATGCATCAGAATTGTTGTTTAATAATAAGTATATGACTAAAGAAGTAAGAGAAAAATATTTGAATGATATTCTTAATGAATTATATAAATTTTCACCTTATTATGTTTGGAATAACGAAAAAAGATATATTGATCAAGGAAATAAGTTTAAATTAATTTCGGATGAAGAGACGAATTATAATGAATATAAAACAATTAAACCAGATACAAAGGAGCAATTATTCCAAGCATTAATCATCACCTACAGAACAAGACCCCAATATTTTTCTGACATGTGGAGAATTAAAGAAGAAGATGAAGTCATCTTGAATAAGGCTACACAATACAATAATAATTTTTTGAATAAAATAGATAAAAATAATGTAACATACATAAAACTTTTCCAACCATTAGACGATAAGAATGAATTTGATAAATATAAAGAAAAACTCTTAGACTATACTAATTGGATGATTTCAAAAAATTGATTTAATAAACTGTTGTAGGATTCATTAAAACTTTCTATTATTCTCACTCTTTGGAGTAAATTCATAGGATGGCAACTAAGTCATTTCTGTGTGGTTGTGGTCAACCGGTCAGTCCCGCCAGCACATTCTTCTGCCAAAGCTGCCTTGATGCCAAATCAAACATCCCCCAGATGTCACCAAAGAATGTTTTGGTTCACGGACAGGAGTGCTCTTGGTCAACCACTTGGAGTGGAACCATGTCATGCTCACTGTCTGACCGGTCAGGTGACTTCACAGTGTCTCTGAGTGATTCTTACATTGATGCACATTTGAGCAAATGAAAAAAATCTACAATGATCATATTGGTTTAATAAACAATTAAATCAATGTGAAAAATTGAATTATTAAAATTTACGATTTATGTTATATTATTGTTAATATAAATTATTTGATGCATATTTTTGTAGATTCAAGCGTTAACCATAAGAAAAATAAGGCTGTTGGATGCTATGTAGTTGTCAATGATTTGTCCACTGACTTAAAACAAATCCGAGAAAATATTCAATTTATTACTCTAGAATCTAATTCTTCTACTGCAGCAGAATTAGAAATAGTCAAATATATCTTTTCTATAATCGTATCGAATGGTACTCATCCTATTTATCTTTACACAGATTGTCAACAAGTTGCTCATTTGTCTACTAAAAAAGGATATTCACATCATCACAAAAATAAGGACATTTATGAAGAAATTTTATACTATTTGGATAAATTAAATATTACAGTTATCAAAGTAAAAGGACATGTGAAAAAAGATTTACAGGATGATAAAAAACAACAGATTTTTTCACTTGTAGATAAGGCAGCTAGAAAAAAAGTTAGGGAAGAAATCATTTACAATAATCACTTGGAGAACATGTAGATACATAAAAATCTTTTTTTTTTTATAAGATTCATCTAACATACCACTTTCATCTGCCACAATTTGCCTTCATTACCAAGAGTCTTTGATTTTACATTGATCATTGCACTGTCAACCTTTCCATGAATACCAAAATCAGACAATTTGCCTTGACAAAATCCCCAATCTAAAACCTGATCTCGAATCTTGATCATTTCCGGTTTGTCAAAGAAAGGTCCATGGCTGAAAACTGCTCCAATAACATTCCGACGATTATAAGGTCCTTTCAATCCGGCATAAAGTTTGTGATCGATGGGAATATTCATAATGGTACCATTTTTCATAGTTAAATCCATATCCATCTTTGTGGAAAAGGTTTCAACACTATTGAAAGCAGAAAAGACAAATGGCAGTGGACTAGCCACTGAGATAATTGCCGGTCCGCGCATTTCCGGTGAGTTGAAAAAGATTAATCCGGCAGTATTCAAAATACCCAATGCAAAAAGACAACTGATGAAAAAGCATTGAATAAGATCTTTAGGAAGAAACATCTTCTTTTTAAGAACATCATCTCCTTTCATAATCTTCCAAAATTCGGTTCTTTCTTTATCATTGGAAAATCCAGTCCGGATTGTTTTTTCTTCTTCAAGAGTTGGATTCCAGAAAGTTCCATTGAGCATATCCCAAAGAACAAGATCACCATGATTCCAAGTACATCTCTTATCCAGATAATGATGGGCCAAATGAGATTCTGGTCGTTGAATGAAAAATCCTAACCAACGAGGAGTTGAAATATTGATATGGTAAAAGAATTCAGCAATGGCAGAGAAAACTGTCAACCATGCATTAGTATCATCATTCAAGCCCAAAATAGGGCGAGTTAAGACTGTGATAATAAGAGAATTAAGAACAAACTCGATTGGATGTTTATAGAAGGAAGTGATAGTTTCCAATCTTTCTGGTGCATGATGCATTTGATGAACAAATCTCCAATAGAAAATATTCTCATGCCTTACAAAATGCCACCAGAAAAAAATCCAAGTATTACAAAGATAGGCAAACAAACCATTATAAAATGGACTCCAGGGGAGTTTGAACAGACTTGGACCATTCAACCATTTTTCCCAGGTATAACCTCCGATGATAACCACCAAAAGTTGAATGACATTGAAAATGAGTGCACGAGTCATCCATCCTTTTTTGTAAGGAAGATTAACTCGTGGAAAAAGTTTTTCTAGGGTGATAGAAATCACCAAGAAAACAGTGATAATTAGGAAAGGGTTCATCTAAAGTTACCAAAAAAAGCTTCTTGGATGAGTCTATTAAATGAAATTGTTAATGATACTGTAAAGAGTTTAATATTCAATATTTTCATGCAATAGTTGTAGTTTCATGAAAAATTGATATTTGAATTATCTGATGGTGTTATTGTATCTTTTATTTAATAGCTACCATTTCCTTGGTTTCTTTCCTTCAAACATGATCCGCGTTTTCCGGATTATTTTAGGAGTTTATCTCACATTCCATTTATTGGAACTTGTTCCTTGGGCTGAAGAACTTTTTGGAAATAAGATGCCATATGATCCAATTACAAATCCACTCTATGGAATTTTCCCGAATCTATTGAATCTGGTTAATGCAACTGCTTTCTTGAGTATTCTAACATTGTTGGCTATGTGTTTGACTATTGAATTTTATCCCAGAATTTGTGCACCACTTTTATGGTACGGTTGGGCTGCCATGTTCAATCGGAATCCACTCATCAGCAATCCAGGTCTTCCTTATGTTGGATGGCTTCTTTTGGGATTGATTTTTGTTGAAGAAAGAAATGATGCGCAACTTTCCTACTACAAACATCCTTGGACTAAATGGTTGTTCAGATACAAAATTCATAACAGAGTTTATTGGTCGGCATGGATTTTGTTGGCTTTGGGTTACACTGCCAGTGGTTTACATAAGTTGAAAGTTAGTCCAAGTTGGATTGATGGAACCGCTCTTGAACATGTCTTAAATAGTCCTTTGGCGAGAGACAATTTTCTAAGAGACTATTTGGTTCAATGTCCTACTTTTTTAAAATACAGTACATGGTTTTCCTTGTTTTTGGAAATCAGTTTCTTACCTTTGGGAACTTTTTATTATACCCGACCGATCTATTGGTTGATGTATATGGGATTCCATCTTGGAATTTTATGTTTGATTAATTTCTCTGATTTGACTTGGGGAGTGATGATGGTCCACTTTTTTACATTTGATTCAACTTGGGTTGGATGGGTACTTTCTTGGAAAAAAGAAAGACAGGTTATGAGAATGATCAAGTTTGAATAATTTATTTTATAGGAAAAAAATTGATAATTAAACTATCTGCCCTGATCAATAAATTAATCACTTATTATCTGTCAATCTCTTCCTTTTTTGACAAACTGGTTCAATGTTCTCTCTCATTTGGAGTTTTTTCTCCCTCTTTGATTCGGCAGGAGCTGTAGGAGTCCTGTGTTTCTTGGGAGTTTTGTTTTCACTCTATGCTTTCAAGATTGAATCAACTGGTGATCCCAAACGGCGTGTAGCCATCTGTGATGTTGGTGAGAATGCTTCTTGTACCTTTGTCTTGACCAGCAAGTATGGTCATATGGCCAAGTTAATGTTTGGATTAAGTGATAAGAGTCCATTCAACTACTCAAATGCTTTCTATGGTATGATGTTTTATGCATGTACTTTTTGTTTGCGTTGTACCTGGATTTTTAATGAGTTTCCATTTGCTTCTTTTACTTTTCTGATGATGACCCTTACATCTGTCTGTGCTTCTCTTGGATTAGCCTGGATCCTTTACGCTAAGCTGCATAATCTTTGTATGATTTGTGTTTGTACCTACACCTTGAACATGTTGCTTTTTGGATCGGCCCTGGTTCATTTTTTGGGAAATTAGTTTGTTTATCATAAAAATTAATAGAATTATGATTGTTTAACAACTTGAGCAATTTTATAGTGAAAAATTTGATTTTAAGAGTGATTGTAAAGTCCATTAAATTCAAGATTGTTTGACTTTCCTTTCTCAGCCATGCCGGTTCCTGACCCACAATATAAGGAGACTATTGAGCTCCTTGATGCTCCAAGGAAGGAAGCAATTAGGAGATTTGATGCTCTCTTGGAGCGACTAAGGGGCCTTAAGACCACTCTGTGGAATGCAGATCGGATTCGTGCCCTACAAGTGAATGAAATCAATCGGTTGTGTGATGTCATTGAGGAGTTCATCAATCTCAAGTCAGGTTGAAGCAGAAGAAATGCTAGTCACTTTGACTGGCGTTCAACAAACCATTGCTCGGGCCAGATTCCTTGGGTTTTAAAAGTTACGATAATCACCATATGATAACTTTTAAAAATTTGAAATTCTAAATAATTATCTCTTCTATTATATAATTTATATCATTTGAAACACTTGATCAGTTTCACTTTCCTATCATGGCCTTTCTTTTCAGTGGTTGGTAGTGAAGGTTTTTTTATCTTATAAAAAATTGATTTTTTGAGTCGTTGAAAGATCCATTATAAAGCCCTGAATATCTTCAGATCAGATTGATTCCTTCTTCCTGTCTCTGTATCCGAAAAACATGAGCTTGAATTCTTCACTTGTTTCAGCCGGTGCAGGCATGTCTGCTTACAACACGATTCAACGCAATCGTGAAGAAGAAGAGAAAAAGCAGCGATTCCAGGCCATCAATGGCCAACTGGAGGCAAACTCATCTGCCAAAAAGCTGATTGTTGTTAAGACGAAAGTGAAAAAAGAGGTGGCAGTCCGGCTCGACGCAGACGGAGTCATCATCGATGTGTCTTTCCTGGTTGATGGGGTCAAGCAACATGTTGTGTCCAGCTTCCAAGAAACTACCAAGATGGTGATTCCTGGATTGATCTTCAACACAACCGTGGTGATTACCAAAATGGAGGGAATGACGTTTTTGTACTCAACGTGGTTCTTTGGAACGTCTCTCGCACTCCACACAAGTGATGGAACAACCCACACTCAAATCGAGATCCACGTCTATTGACTGACAGTCAGTCACTCGAAAATCTTTTTTTTTAACATTGAGTCAAAAAAAATTGATTTTTAAAGTGATTGAAAGGTCCATTCTGAAAACCCCATGACGATCTTCTCTTTTTCTAGACTCAGCTTCACTGAAATGTCTTCAAAAGAAACCCTCATTCTGCACATCCAAAAGTGCATTTGTGATGACCCACCAGTGTGTGGTTACACCAATGGCCTTTTGAGTGTGAACCCAAACCTGAAAAAACCTGTCCTGCACCATCTTCCTGGGAAGGTCAAGGAAGTTGTGACCGGTGCGGCTGATGAGGACACAACCTTTGTGGTCACCGAGCCTCACATCATTCACGTGGCCATTCGGGAAGGCGCAGGCAAGGCCATTGGTGTTGTTTTGGCCGAGTTCTGGGCCAAGATCAGTTGTGGAAAGAGGGACACCGAAAGTATGTCAAAGCTTTTGGGTGACCGCTTCATGCAGACTGTGTTCATCCCCTCGACCCACTCGTCGGATGGCAACCTGGTCTACTACCAGGCGGTTTTGGTGAACTCAATGTACTTCTTCAACGGAGAATGTTGGGAAACCATTGCCTGCGCTCCGATGATCCCGCTTGGAGACGCCGACGACGACATCGACTACATCAAGAACACGCTGAAACTGCAACAGGAGGCTGTTCGTCAGTTTGATGAGTCTGGTTTTCCTGAAGCAAAAGCACCACAGCGTGTCCCGGTCGAACATTCAAAGGAACCTGAGAACGCTGCTGCAGTCTTTGCTGACGCCCAGCAGTTCCTGACCTGGTTGAAACAATCAGCGAAACACATCAGAGAGAGTGTGCCCCATGATGGCATCCACGGGTTCACTGACGGATCAACCGGCGCGCATCCAAACGTTGACCAACCAAAGTGGTTTGCCATCGAATCACATGCCAAAATTTTTGGTGATTGTGAGTTTGCGGATTTTGGCAAGGAGGCCACTGAACCTGGAGAATCATGCAAAGCGTCGGTTGTCAAGGGTTCCCTGACTTATCTGCACAAGGAGGTACGTGATCTGGGTGCAGGTAAATTTGCGGCCGTTGTTGTCTCGGAGGACATCATGAAGATGAAGAATGTGGGTCGGCCAGATTGGGCCGCAAATCAAAAGAAGATGTGGGAGAGCAGTCCACTCTACAACCGCTGGCAAATTCCGGCCAAGGAATCCACTGATGAACAACCTGTTTGCTACCAGCCCATCATCAACATCGAATACATGTTTTTCGATGGCAACAAGTGGGAGATGTTGGCTTGCTTTGTCTTCACGCCAACGTTCGACTACGATCCGGAGTACTATTCTTCGATCGGCTACCAAAAGCAGGTGGCCTGGCTCAATGCCAATGGTTGCCCGACCAAGTGAACCCATTCTTTTTCTCTTTTGTCAAAATACAATTCTCTTATATTTTGATAAATCATTTGTGTTCTCTGCATGATACCAATCGGTATCATCTCGCTTCGCTCGGCAAACTAGCGTTTGCAATAAAGGTTTTTTATCTTTTTTTTTAATATAAATAAATAAATGCATCATATAATCATTACCGGACTTCCAGGTTCTGGAGTCACCACCCTGTCTCAACAGATAGCTGAAGAAACTGGATTTGAAGTTATTCATTGTGATGACTATCGATATGGCCATGGATGGAAAAAGAAATCTTATGAAAAATATCATTTTGATGTTTTACACGCTGTTAATAAAAACCATCAACCTAAAATCATCGAAGGTTCTTATTATGATGCAGATGATCCAGAAAATTGTCGGGCAAGACTTTTCCATGAACTTTTACCACATACTAAGAAAGTAATTATTTTGAAAATTGATAAATTAAAACAAGCATCCAGACTAATAGATCGATGCATCAATCGAGCGATGAAGGTTGAAGAAAAAGGTACCTGTCATGAAACATCTGAATCAAGAGGAAGGCTGTTAGTTAGTGCTATAGAAAATTATGATGTTCATAGTCATGCATTAATTTTATTTAAGAGTTATGTTGAGACTATGAAAATACCTGTGAAAATGGTTGAAGTCTAACACATCTTTATTATTATTGTTAAAAAATTTGATAAATTAATCCACTGAATCAAAAAATGATAAAATCAATATTATCTTTAAGTGAATCTGAACTATGGATTGGTTTACTTTAGTAACAAACTGTATTCCTGGTTATGCTAGAACAGCACCTCCAGTTCGACCAGCACATCGATGGCGCCTTGTTCGTCACAGAGGAAAAAGAATTCATGTACGTGCTTAAAATTTAATTTTTTTTATATAAGGATAATCATATGGCTTTACCAACTTTTATTATTAACCTAGATCTTCCACCAGAACAGAGATGGAAACAGCTTGTCACAAATTATAAACAAGAATGCCTCGAAATATTCAATTATCTCGAAACACTCAGTCAACAGATGTTAGGCGGTGTTGCAAAAACAATAATTAATGGATTTATTGAAGGATACCGGTACTTTTATGATGTCATGTACCAAAAAGAATTAGAAGGTATTGCAAATACATTAGGTGTTTCAATTAATAAACTTATTTTGGGACAATTGGTTTATGAATCATGTGCTTGTTGTACCTCAGTCATTTTTAAATTCAAAGGGAATAATCTTCATTTTAGAACTATGGATTGGGATATGGATATTTTGAAAAAGGTAACTGTTAATCTAGTATTTAAAAAGAATAATCAGGTTTTATTTGGTGCTACAAGCTGGGTAGGTTATGTGGGTATTATGACAGGTATGATGAGTGGACAGTATACTGTTGCTTTGAATTATAGAAGATCTAAAGGTAATTTATTTGATAATTTTATGAGAACTTTAGCACAAAAATGGCCCATCGGTTATTTGATCCGATATGTTTTAGAAAATAACTACTCACTTGGTCAGGCACTGGATATGTTCAAATATAGTTTGTTGATTGCACCTTGTTATATTACGGTATCTGACTCTCAAAATAGATGCCATAATATCATTCGGGAGCATGATAGTCTTGTTAATTATATTGTGAGTGATGATTGGATCTGTCAAACCAATAACGATCCTGGATGCAGTGATCCTACTAAGAATATTTTATGGAGTATGGAAAGAAGAAATAAAGTGAATGAATTGATTTTCAAAGAAAGTCAAAATTGGCAGTCTTATGAAGATATTATAAAATCATTTTTAGTTTATCCTATCTTGAATAAAGAAACTGTTTATTGTGTACTGATGGATGTAAAGGCTGGAGGGTATGAGGCGATGGTTATCTGAAAAAAATGAATAATAATTATCATATCATTATTATTATTCTAAAATTAAATAAATAGAATAACATGGAAACATCTCAAGAAACTCCTCAATATACCTTCAATGGTCTATGTATGGCTGCATACACTGGTGATCTAACCACTGTTCAGAAAAGCATTGATGCAGGAGTTAATCCCAATGAATACAATGAAATCAGCATGCCTGCTATTACTTGTGCTGCATGCTATAATCATCTAGGAATTGCTGAATATCTTCTCACTCATGGTGCCGATGTCAACAATTACACGGCTGGAAGATTATCTGCACTGAAATCGGCTGCTAAACATAAATATACAGAGATGGTTAAACTTTTACTCCAATATGGTGCGGATCCTAATTATGAAAAAGATGGTCAAGTAGCTTTAACTCTTGCTTGTGATGGCGCCACAGAAGACCATAAGGAACTCATTGAAACATTACTCAAAGTCACCGATAAAAAATATTATCATAAAGCTTATGAATCTTGTCATGTTGAATCACTAAGACAACTCATCAAAAATTATGCACCAGAGATGGAATTCAGTGATCCAAAGAGTGGATTTGGTGGAGAGACTTACAAAAAGAATCTCATTTATAACACACCACCCAAACACAAAAAATATATGCAATTATGGCTACTATTAAGTATGTATGAATGTTTAGAAACTAATCCCAATCGACTTTTTCCAGCAGTTCTCTATAAAACTAGTATGACAGATTGCTCAGAAATTTACAAAGAAGATTGTGATCAAGAGATGGAAGGGCCTTATATTGATAAATTCTGTGCTGGTATTTGTAACTTTGTTTTTGAAAAAATGCCACCATTGAAAGAAGTTTGTAAAGATATTTATGAGCAGGTTAAAGATAATAAGGAGGTTGATGTGACAGCTTATATTTAAGAGTTTATTAATTTTATAAACATGTTAATTACTGAATAAAAAATTGATAAATAAATCATATGTTACAATTAATTATAAAATAATCACAATTGTAAGGACATTCAAAAATCACTTGAAACATGGCAGCTGTGCTTTGTCGAACCGCGTTTTTTGATGCTGCTAGATATGATCGGCCTCTTGTTTTGAGAACACAACTTGATTTAGGTATGAATGTTAATATTCAAAATAGTGATCAAAATACTGCTCTTATTTTGGCATCATTGAACAAAAATGTTGATTGTGTAAGACTTTTGTTAAAAAGAAAGGCTGACACTGAAATTAAAAATCATCGGAAAGATACTGCCTTGATTGTTGCCGCAGCTGTTAAATGTGATCCAATTGTTGAATTACTACTTGATCATGGTGCAAATGTTCATGCACAAAATGAATGTGGTGATACTGCTTTTGACAATGCTGTTATATCTACCTCAAAAAGTACCGCCGAAATTTTATTGGATCATGGTGCTCAAATCAATCGGAAAAATAAGTGGGGTTTTACTGCTTTACACAGAATGGCATGTGGAAGTGAGATGGAATGGGCAGATCGGCAAATGATTACATTTTTGTTAAAAATGGGTGCAGATAAAACAATCACAAACAATTATAATGAAACTGCTTTAGATTCGGCAAAAAAGTATCAGAGACCGGATCTAGTTGAACTCTTGGAATAATCTACATGCCTTCGGCATCTCGCTACGCTCACATTGCAGTGGTTTTTTTATACTTAAAATAATCCTCTTTAAAAAATAACAATATTTTATTTAATAATGTTACAGAGAACCTTTTCTGAAAAAACCATTAAATCTGAAAAAGATAACTTCCATCTAGAATATAAAAGAGACTTTCTCTTACCAGAAAAAGCAGACAAATACTACAAAATCTTAGAACAAGAATTTAAAAAAATATCTGATGAACACAAAAGAACATGTATGACTTTTGGAACAAGTGATGTGGCAGAAGAGTTTGAGGATACAGAGTCATGGGAATATTCAGAGGATATTGTTTGTCAGATTATTAGAGTTATGCATCATAAAGTGGAAAAGTTCACTGGACTGAAATATAACTTTGTTTTGATTAATAGGTATCCAGATGGAAGTGTGGGCATGGGCAAACATCGTGATAAGGAGTCATGTTTAGGTGATGATCCAACTATCACAGGAATCTCATTAGGTTCAGTCAGAGATATGCAATTTGAACCGGTAGGTTTTTTTCCTGATGAATTACCTAAAAAAATAGCCATTTCCTTAGACCACGGAAGCATTTATGTAATGAGGCATCCCACTAACAAATATTGGACACATGAAGTATTGAAAAGACCTAAAGTGTGTCGATCCAGAATTAGTTTGACTTTTAGGTTTGTGTATATATAAAGAATACCTATAAAAGCAAGCAAAGCTTGCCGAGCGCAGCGAGCTAATATCGTTAGATATTAGGTAGTTTAACTTTCCGATGGATTTATTTATAAAAACATTGACTTTTATTTTCTATAGACTAAATTAACTTAAAAAATAGTTATTTTATACTAATAAAATGGCAAATCAAGAAAACACTCTTTATTTGAATAAACATGTGCTTCTATGTGCTGAAAATGATGATGAGAATCTAGACTCCCAAGAAATAGATTATCTCAAAAAGAACTTTTGTGGGAAAATAATTCAAAATATTAAAGATGTCAATGAATTAAATGACAACAATATTATTTTTTATGTCTGTGGAAACATTGGAAATCTCTTTGAACAAATTGATCAAACTGGGAAAACATTTCTTGTGATTAAAGAACTTTCTTACAATTATGATGAAAATATGATTGATATGATTAATCTTGGTGAAGTTCCAATCAATGTCTACAATGTCGGCGTACTCTTTAGAAAATTATTTAATGACAAAGACTACTTTGAACTACTCACTAAGGAACACCAATTCCAAAAGTTGACTGAATCTAATAAACCCGGAACATCTTACAGAAAAGGTATTTACATTACAAAAGTAGAAGAGAATGGCGATGAGATTAATTTTAATCTTTTGAGGTGTTCTACAAACTTAGATGGGCCCACAGATAATTTTAGGGAAACCGATAACGAAATTGTCAACAAAGTCAATCGGGTGAGTGAATGTTTCTTTCAACAAAAAGCTGATTTGAATCATGTTTTGGCACAAGTTTACAACAATAGTAAAGTTGATGGTAAAGAGAAAAAGGCCACAATTAAAACTCATTCTGACAAAACAAAAGACATGCCACTCAATGGATTAATGAGTTTTTGTACATTTTATAAATTTGATGAAAATGTGAAAGATGTTAAACAACATCAAAATGATAGGTATGATTATTATTATAAAGATATTAGTGTCTTAACCAAACTCCGTTTTAAATTAAAAAACAGTGTTACTGATGCAAACCTGGTTAAGAATTTTGATGTAATTCTATATCCTAATTCAGTATTCATCTGTCCACTTTCAACAAATAGATTGTACACACATGAAATTATTCCATCTTACCTATCAATTGATAAATTACCTACTCGCTTGGGTTATGTCATCAGATGCTCTAAGACTAAAGCTGTTTTCAAAGATAATCAGACCTTTATTGTAGATGATCACAAAGGACTTGTAAAATTGGAAGAAGCAACTGAAGAAAAAGTTAAAGAATTGAAAGATATGTATTATAAAGAAAATATATCTGAGGAAATAATGAATTATGGTCAGGTCGATTTTAGTTTGAATCAAGGTGATTACCTTCGCCCAAATGTATAAGAACTACATTCACTCCGTTCATTGCGTCTCACTATGTTCGAGTGACTACGTCACTTCGCTTCGCTCAGCTCATTGTATTCGCAAAGAGGTTTTAATACTTTATTAGCGAACGTGAGCCTGCTCACCGAATGAAGTGAGATGACTCGTATGTAATGAGAGTCATTCTTTCACTTGGACTTATCGTAAAAGTAATCTCTGGATATTGAAAATTTGTACTTTTATTTTCTTCACTCCTCAATTTATAAAAAGTTTTCTGCTCTTCCTCATTGGCCAATGTTAAAATCTTATTACTTGGATATAAATAAGGAATATTATCTTTGTGTTGGACAAAGGTTTTTGACAATCGGAATGTAATACCTAACCACCTATTTTTTGTATGGTTATGCTCTAAAACAATTTTGTGCAAATGTTGTTGGTTTGTTGATGTGTGGAATAATATAACTGAATTATGTTCCATGACTATTTCAGATAATTCTTTGGTTGTTTTATTTTGTATAATTAATTTTCTACACTTTTGAGTGGTTAAAGTTTCTGGATTTTCATAACAAGAATAAATTGCAATATATGAATCATCCTGTAAGTCTAATGCCTGATCAGAATGAAAACCCATTTTACAATACTTGTCATCATATATTTCAATTAGCGCATTATTAAAACTGATATTATTTAGATCTGTTTTTTGTTTGATCTGCTCTATGATATCGTAATGAATGGGTTTAAATTTTTGTGGTGGTCTTGTATATTTTGTAGTGGTTCTCACTAAGGGAATTAAATTATTTTGAACATCAACTAAAACTGTGCCGGTTCTTCCTTTAATCACATCTTCAAAATCAGTAGTTTTCTGAAGCTTAGTGAATAAATTTTCTTTATAGTCCAGAGTTAACTTTCGAAACATGGTTGATGATTTAATAATAATCTAAGTTGATTGTGTTTGTTTTTCAATTTTCACAAATTTAATTATTTCTCTAGAGCCGGTAAATTATTCTCTTTATTAAGAAAGAATTCTGGGGCCATGTATCCGATAATTTCTTCACCTAAAGTACCATTAGCTATATTGGCCATGATACGACCTAGTTTATTCATTCTGTTTAAAATAGGTTCATATTGTCTCATATCCAGTTCATCTTTATTAAGGACTGAATAAACTAATATATATTCTCTCATGAGATCATTGATATATTCCAGCAATGGGTTGATGATATAATTTCTGATTTTAACCCCTTTCTTATCTACTGTCCAGTCGATTTTTTTATTATTAAAAAGTTCTCGGACAACATAAGTTAATCTGGATGTATCAGAACTCCATAATGATTGTTTTTTTGGATCTTTTTTCTTATAACATTTAATGATGATATCACCTAAATATCTATGAAGAATATCTTTATCAAATTTACATGTAAGAATTTCAATAAACTTATCCTTACTATCTCTGATTTCCATTGGAGATTTTCTTTTTCTCCTTTTCTTTGGCTTATCATTATCTGTTACATCTTCTAATCCTTCTTCTGGATCAATATCAAATGTTATTTTACTGTAATCCTTAATTGGAGCAATTGGAGGAGCATCATCATAGTGCTGTGAGACATAAGAGATGGCTGAAACTGATGATTTGATAATATTACCGGCATTATTGATAATGGTTTTGAGATAAAGAACTTCGTCTTGAAGTGATTTAATATGAGCAACCTCATTCTGTAACAAATGTTCAAGATGATCTATTTTCTGATCTTTTTCATTCAACTCTTTAATCAATAGTATTTTTTCAGTACATATTTTTTTATGTTTAGTTAAATTACCAGCAGTAGAATAAATTTTCCCACAAAAACAACATGTATGAGATTCTTTATCATGGATTGAACCTGGATTCAGTAAGGATTTAACCATCTCCTCATTGCATTTTTCTATATGTTTTTTACTTTGTTTGTGACGGTTAAAATCATAAAGGTTAACAGTCTCAAACTTGCATTTTTCGCATTCATATTTCATGAATACTATATATAGTTATTCTATATATTTATTTTTTACGAAATTATACGTATAAAACCTGCGAAATTTATGCGTAATTTGTTTAAAATGTCACGAGGCTTTATTTAACAATGCGTATTAGGTATCTCTTATACTTTTTCATAACATCCAAATTTACCCGAAAATCAGAATTTTCCAGAAATTTTCTAAATTCCAGTTTTAGACAAAATTCATTTTAGGCACCTTATGACTTTGAAAGTTAATTTTTTAAACGTAAAATGAAAAATTTTAAAAAAGTCCGGGAAATTTTTTTTCTGCACACAAAGTTTGTGTGTGGGAAATCGGATTAATGACCCTTGTTTACTTTTTTTCAAACCACTCTTCCAAACAACTGCTATTTTAAACAAATTTTTACATACAAATGTCATAAGGTGAGTCATAATTTAATTAATTTTTCATAAACAGAAATCAAAAAGTAATTTAATAAACAAACAGTGAAATGAAAATTATTATCTAATTACCATTTATTTTTAAAATAATGCAAATGTCATAAGGTGACAATAATAGTTTTAATGACTAGAAAATTGATCTTTTATCTACATAAAGATAAATAAAACATATTATGAGTATATAATTGATGAATTTAGTAACTTTATTAAGAAATCAAGAATGTAAAGTAGAATACATTACCGAATATGATCCAAATTGGTCAGATGAAGAATTATTAATTGCAATCAAAAAGTTAAACTGTATTGGTAAGGGATTAGAAGAATTACCAACTATGCCAAACTGTAAAGTACTTCATTGTAATAGGAACAGTTTAAAAACACTACCTGCTTTACCAAACTGTGAAATTATATGCTGTTCACATAATCAGTTAAGAACAATTCCTGCAATGACACAGGCTAAGATAGTTGACTGTTTTAATAATAGTATTAATATTTTGCCAGATTTACCAGAATGCAGAGTATTAAACTGTCAAAATAATGATCTCTGTTATTTACCAAATTTACCAAACATACAGAGTGTTGATTGTTCTGGTAATAGATTGGGTCAAAAAGATGTATTTACCCTTAAAATGAAATGCTTCTTTAATAAAACATTTGATTGTTTATAATTTTTTTATATAAAGATAAAAGTGATATAAACAAAATAATTATACTTATATTATAATAAAAATATGGATATAGAAGAACTTTGCAATGTGGGTATAAAGGATCTTAGTCTAGTAGGTGGAAAGAATGCCTCTTTAGGAGAGATGCTTAAAAATCTTTCATCTAAAGGTATTAATGTCCCAGATGGTTTTGTTGTGACTACAGTCGCCTATAAAAAATTTATGCAATATAATGGTCTTTATGATAAAATTAATGAATGTATGTCAAAAATAGATACTAATGACTTGGTTAGTTTAAGACGACATGGATTGGAAATCAGAATGCTTATTCAGAATGGTGAGTTTCCAGATGATATCAGAAACAATATTGTTAAACATTACCGTCAACTGTCAAACCAATATAAGGCGGCAGATGGTTCACCACAAACATCAACTGATGTAGCAGTTAGATCATCAAGTACTGCAGAAGATCTTCAAGATGCTTCATTTGCAGGTCAACAGGAAACTTATCTCAATGTCAGAGGTAATTCTCAAGTGGTGGAATCAATTAAAAACTGTTTTGCTTCATTGTACACTGATCGAGCAATTAGTTATAGAAAATCAGTTAATTATTCAGGGGATTTGAGTATCTCTGTATGTGTCCAAAAGATGGTTCGATCTGATTTAGGTAGTGCAGGTGTTTGTTTTTCATTAGATCCAGAAAGTGGTTTTAAAGATGTCATTGTGATTAATGGTGCATGGGGATTGGGTGAGTTAGTTGTTCAGGGTGGGGTTAAACCAGACGAGTTTATTGTTTTCAAACCTACACTCAAACAAGGATACAATGCAATTATTGATAAAAAGTTAGGACACAAAGACTGTCAAATTGTTTATGGTACAAACCCAGATAAAAAAGTCCAGAAGATACCTGTAACTAAAAAGAAACAGAAACAGTTTTGTATTAGTGACAATGACGCACTTCTTTTAGCTCAGTGGGTAATGTTTATTGAAGAGTACTATACTAAACTTTATGGCAAGTGGACTCCAGTTGATATTGAATGGGCAGTTGATGGTATTACCGATGAACTATACATTGTTCAGGCCCGTCCAGAAACTGTACATTCAAATACAAAAGTTAATCAGATTACAGAATATAAACTTTATAAAGATCCATCAGACTCACCTATTTTGGAAGGAATTGCTGTTGGTGATATGATCTCAACCGGAAAAGTAAGAGTGATTCATTCTTTAGATAATCGTAATGAGGATATTAATAAGATTGAGTTTGATGAAGGAGATATTTTAGTGACAGATATCACAGATCCTGATTGGGAACCTATTATGATTAAATCAAGTGCAGTTATTACCAATCGAGGTGGAAGAACATGTCACAGTGCAATTATTGCAAGAGAATTAGGTATCAATGCTGTGGTTGGCACCGGTAACTGTACACAACTTTTGAAAAATGGTCAAACTGTAACAGTTTCATGTGCAGAGGGTGATGTTGGATTTGTTTATGAAGGTGTGATTAATTATGATACTCATAAAATTGATCTTGATAACTTGCCAACACCTAAAACAAATATCATGCTCAATGTTGCATCTCCAAGTACAGTTTTTAAGTATGCATCTTATCCAGTGAAAGGTGTTGGTTTAGTGAGAGAAGAGTTTATTATTAATAATTTTATAAAAGCCCATCCATTAGCCCTATTAAACTATCACAATTTAGAGGATGATGAATTAAAATCCAGCATTAAAAAAATAAAGTATGGGTATAAAGATCCACAGGAGTACTATGTTAATAAACTGGCTTACGGTTTAGGAAGAATTGCTGCAACCTTTTATCCTTATGATGTAATTGTCCGGTTCTCTGATTTTAAATCCAATGAATATAAAAATTTGTTAGGAGGACAATATTATGAACCTTTAGAAGAGAATCCTATGATTGGTTGGAGAGGGGCATCAAGATACTATGCCAAAGAGTTTAAGGATGCATTTGGTTTAGAGTGTTTGACAATTAAGAAATTAAGAGAAGAGATGGGATTAAAAAATGTAATTGTCATGATTCCATTCTGTAGAACACCTGAAGAGTGCATTGAGGTGCAGAAAGTCATGGAGGAGTATGGACTTAAAAGAGGAGAGAATGGTTTGAAAGTTTATATTATGTGTGAGGTACCATCAAATGTGATTTTAGCAGAAGAGTTTTGTCAGCTCGTGGATGGGTTCTCAATTGGAAGTAATGATTTGACCCAGTTAACTCTTGGTTTAGATCGGGATTCTAATCTAGTGTCTCATATCTACAATGAAAGAAATCCGGCTGTCAAAAGAATGATTAGTCAGGCTATTGGAACCTGTAAACGGAATGGGGTGAAGATTGGTATCTGTGGACAAGGACCGAGTGACTATCCTGATTTTGCCAAGTTTTTAGTGGATGAGGGTATTGATTCTGTCTCTATAACCCCCGATGCCTTGGTGAAGACTTTTATGGCACTTAAATGAAAAAATTGATTTTTTGAGTAGCTAAAGATCCATTAATTTTGACCTTATCAATTCAGACTCTTCTGACTCTATTCAGAATGGAATCGACGTCGTCTGTCTTTGTGCCCAAGGTTCTCCATCGGTTGGAGTATCTCACTGGTCGGGAACTGGTGGCCAAGTTGGGCCAATTGTAAATATTTTTCTATTAAATAACCAATTTAATAAAAAATTAATAATTTGTTTTTTAGCCTTTTGAAATTTAATTATTTATTTTCAACACATACTCTTCTTTATGTATCATTTTATTAGAAAATTGATCTAATTCCATAAGGGCAGTTTTAGCCATTTTCACAAATTTCCATCGTTTATGAATTTCTAAATAACCTTCAATTAATTTTGTCATATTAGCCATTTTCACAAATTTCCATCGTTTATGATTTTCTAAATAACCTTCAAGTAATTTTTTCATATAGGTTTTAAAATTACCAATTAATTTAACAGGTTCATCACTAGGCAAATCAAAAACATAAATAGGATATTGATCTAAATTATCTTCATAATAATCTTTTCCAATAAAGAAACCAGGGAAATAGTTACTCGAACCAGTGAAAAATAACATCATTACCTGACGTTTTCCAGTAAAATCACATCCATAATAATCTTCCTCATCAACCATATTCATTGTAACATCCATACATGGCAAATATGCACCTTTCTTTGATATTTCCCACCATAAATATTGATAGTTCTCTAAATAATCTTGGACTTTTTGCATATTAAATGATTTTTAGAATGAATTACTATTTAAGTATTTTCACGCAATGGTTTATATTCTGTAAAAACCATATATCGACACAACTTAAAATGGTAATCCAATATATAATTTTCACAGAATAGAACCATTGCGTTTAATTATATAAAATTTAACCCCATTAAAAAATTTTTTATATAATTATAATATATATACAAAAATGCCAAATCATTGTCATTCAAAACACGACAACTGTAAGGAACCACTTGTTGTCAAAACCGTTAGTTCATGCAATGTAGAATGCTGTGATGCTGATAAATCCAGTATTAAATGTAATGGTGTTGTCAACTTTAAAAACTGCAATGGTTGTCACAAAGATACTTTTAAATTAAAGGAAAGAAGCTACTATAAAATTAAAGTTAGTTATAAAATAGCTTTTGCCTGCCCAGTGGCCTCTGGAACCATGTACATTAATGAAAAATTATGTCATGGTAAGAAAACTCTTGCTTCTAATGTTGTTATTTCACACGTTGAAGACTGTGTTATGTTTGAAGGATTATTAGAAGCTAAAACTAAGATCCAGATTGTTTTTGATGGAAATGGTATTCCTTTAAAGAAGGCCTGCATTAACATTTTTATTGACAAGGATGAACAAACCTTAAGAGACATTCAACTCTTAGAAGACACAACTGCATTCGATGTTAATGTTAATGAGAATAACTGTGTCCAATGGATTCCATTTGCACCACCTCGTCCACCACAACCACCAATTCCAGTTCTTCCAGAAGTTGCCAAACAATATCCAAGTGATTTAGATTACTATCTCTGGTTTTCGAACGTTATGCCATGGAAAGAAAATCAACAAGATGATTGCCCAGTTGATAATAACAATGTTCCTCAAGGATTAGAGTCAAGATTCAGTCCATTCTTCATTCAATCATACAAACTACCAAACAGTCCACCAAATCAATCAACTGTTCAGGCTAATACCTTTGGATATGATAACTTTGGTTCACTACCAGCCAGTATTTTCTACTTCTTAGGTCTTAGATTACCTAAAGCCGCACCAAATGATACTGAAACAACCGCCATTGATTTAACCAGAACCAGCCCTGAAAATACCATCTTTGCCCGTGGTGTTGAAGATCGTGGACCAAACAATAACTTGAAACGCAAATACATGTGGGCCCTAAGAACTGCTCTTATGGAGTTCTATACTGAAAAAGTCGACTTATTAGCCGAAGAAATCTATTCAAAGGTTGTTGTTGATGGAGAACCTCTTCTATCATCAGTTCAAGACTCAGTCATTAACTTTTTCTTGTCCATCCACATTGGTGTTGACCCAGAAGGTTATCCTGATTTTGTTATCGAATACTTCAAACGCTTCATCAGAACAGCAAGTTTTGCCGACAATCAAAGACAAGAGACTCCATCAGTACCAAGCCGTGATCAAGATATGAGATTTGGTTTTGAAACTGCTCCTAAAGTTAAAGAGTATTTTGCTAAGAGAGTTGCTGCCGTTACCACAAGAGATGGTGGTGATAAAGAGAGTGGTGATACCACTACTCTTGCCTACTGGTGGGTTGAATCTGGTCTTCCACCAGAGAGTTTACTCATTGAATGTGTTCACAATGTTAATGCCTTTAACCAGTTTACCCATATCTTTTTCCTATTAACTGCTGATTGGTTATGGGCTAACAATCCTCCTGCTTTTAACATTGTTTTCCCCAATCCACCAAGCACACTCCCAAGTTATGTTCCAACTGACTTTGTGAGATATCCAGTGGCTCCTTCTCCACCACTTCTTTCAAACCCACCACCAACTGGTGCTTTTAGTCCACAAGGTGCTGCTGCCCAAGCCCTTCTTAACTATGGTCCCACCGACTTTTTCAAGAAGATGAGAGATGCCGTTGACGGTGGAACAGCATACGACAGACTTAATGTTGTCAGAGAACTTTACAGAATGACTGTCCCTGTTGGTACCAGTTTCTCAAGTGTCAGAAACTTTGAGTCACCTGATGAGAAAGAAGTTCAATCTCGCCATGTTCATAAAGCCATGATGATTATTCAAGAGGGTAATACTGATTTTGGAATTTTACCTAGCGCAGTTCCTAAATTCTTCCAATTCAATCCCAACCGTTATGCAAACTTCCAAACATCTATTGAAGAGTTTACCCCAGAAACTGAACCAACTACAACTGAACTAATTAAACCAGAAGAAGGATTTATTACCTCTCCAGTTGACTGTCAAACTGTTGTTGATAAATACAACCAGAAGGTACAAGCCGTACTAGAAAATGCCATTCCTGGTCAGACCAATGATGCCTTCATTCCATTCGGTCTTGGAAACCGTCGCTGTGCTGGTGAAATTTTTGTCTATCTTGTGACTGAAAAATTACTCAAACGCTTCTCAAGACCATTCAATGTTGCACCACCTGGTCAACCAGAAGACTTGAAGACATTTGAATGGGATTTCAGACCATTTGTCCAAAATCCAGATGATCCATTCACTGGTACTGTCACTAACCCTGATAATAGCACCACTAAGGCATTCTACATTGGTCTATCACCATTTGTTGTTGTACCAGATAACATTTATATTAAAAAGAACTGGGAAGCATAAATTTATTGTTTTTATTCTAGATATTTTTATATTAAAATTTTATAATAAGGATGTTAATAATTGGAAACAGATATCAAAGAAGAGATGGCTTTATGATACCTTTGGTATAGCCACACCAAAAAATTGATAATTTAAATTTAAAGCTATTTAATGTTATTATTTAATTATTCCCAAGACTTAAATGAAAAGTTTACTTAAGAAAATAAACTTTAACCCTCGGGATCATTCTGTCAAACAAAAACCAACTTTTGTGGAAACACCTGGAGGTCCTGGATGGACTCCTGGTCCACCTGGTCCATTATGCTATCCACAACAAGAACCAGTATTTGTTCCAGTAAATTATGATAATAATGATCCAGAAGTTGATGATGTTTTTACTGAAACCAATGATGCCGATGACAAAATTGGTACTATTGAAATTGAAGTAGAATCAATGTGTAGATATGATGATGTGGTTGTGAATTGCCGACTATCCGAAACAATTTATGATATGAAAAAGAAAATATGTGATCAAATTTATGGTGTTATCCCGGATAATTTGGTCATCTTATTTAAGAATATACCTAATTTTAAGATTAATCCTAATCAAGATTGCTTTCAAGATTTAAGTGATTGTCAGAGTCTAAACTCTTTAATCAATAGTGATGAATATAGATTTATCATGTACCATCAAAATTCATGTGGTCAGATATTTTGTAAAACTCTAACAGGTAAAACAATCACCTTGGAATGCCATTTTAGTGATACTGTGGATAATATTAAGCAAAAAATTCAAGATAAAGAAGGGATTCCACCAGATCAACAGCGGATTATTTTTGCAGGATACCAGTTAGAAGATGGGCGTAAATTGCAAAATTATGCCATTTCTCGTGAATCAACTGTTCATCTTGTTTTAAGACTCCGTGGAGGTATGTTTCATATCACCAGTGGCCGATTAGATGGTGAAGAGCCAGTTGGTCTCACAGTTATGATTGATAAAGGAACCAGCCAATTGAATCGATATGTTGGTATTTCATTGAAAAATGATACACCTAAGAGTATCATGGAGTTGTTAAAGGATGATTTTCCAGAATTAGATAAAGGTAAAAAATGGAAGATGTATGTTGATGGAAAAGATGTTGGTATTAGAGGAAAAAGTGATCATAGTCTAGAATCACTTTTAGGAACAGTCCGAAAAGTGACATATAAGCAAGTAGAACACAAAAAATAAACAAAATAAGACTGGGAAAAAATTGATATTTAAATTTCATGATATTTGTTTATTACTTTTATAATCATTAGTTCAAAACTGAAAAAGTGATGTTTAAACTTCTAAAGAAAGATAAAGAAGTTAGGGATTTTCCTATTTTTGTCCATACTCCTGGTGGCCTAGAGGAAGAAGTCAGTTTTCAAGATCCAGAGATTACTAAAGATGATGATGAATGTCAAATCATTCTCAAAAATCTCAATGGTAAGGAGGTACCGATAAAATGTCAATTGACTGACACAATCTTAAATCTGAAAAACAAGATTTATAGTGTTGAGGAAATACCAATAGACAAACAAAAACTTATTTCTCATGGTCAAATTTTAGAAAATGATCACAAAACATTGAGAGAATACGGTGTGAGCAATAATTCAAGAGTAGTGGTTATTTTGAAAAATAGTGAACATATTGGTATGCATGTATTTATAGTTACTCTAACAGGAAAAAAAATCAGACTTTTTTGTGAGGCTTCAGATACTATTGAACAGATCAAATGTAAAATTCAAGATCAAGAAAATATTCCTCCTGATCAGCAAAGACTTCTCTTTGCAGGACGGCAACTTGAAGATAATCGCACTTTAAGTGATTATAATATTCAAAAAGGTTCTAGTTTAACCTTAGTCCTTCGACTTCGCGGTGGTATGTTCCATGTCACCAGTGGCCGATTAGATGGTGAAGAACCAGTTGGTCTCACTGTTCTGATTGACAAAGTAACAAGTCAATATATTGGTATTTCATTGAAAAATGATACACCTAAGAGTGTCATGGAATTACTAAAGGGTGATTTTCCAGAATTAGAAAAAGACAAAGAATGGAAGATGTATGTTGATGGTCAAGATAAAGGTGTTAGTGGTCATAGTAATCAAAGTTTGAAATCACTTTTAGAAACAGTCCGAAAAGTGACCTTTAAGCAAGAAAAAATTGATTAATAAACTTTTAAATTACCTTTTATTATTTCTTTTATTTAATCACAGAAAATCCTGTCAAAATGCAAATTTTTGTCAAAGACTTGGATGGAAAGGCATACACTGTTGAATGTGAGGCCTCAGACACTATTTATATGATTAAAGAAAAAATTCAAAAAAAAGTAAACAAATCTCCTAATGAACAAAGGTTCATCTTTGCAGGAATGCAGCTTGAAGATAATTACAGTTTGGCACATTATAATGTACAAAAGGAATCAACAATACATCTGGTACTCAGACTTCGCGGTGGAATGTTTCATAACACCAGTGGTCGTCTTGATGGACAAGCACCTGTGGGTTTAACAGTAGACATAGAAGATTCATCAACAATTAAATATGTAGGTATTTCTCTAAAAAATGATACACCGTTAACTCTTTTTGCTCTTTTAGTTGATGAACTTCCAAATTTAAAAGATAATAAACAATGGTGTATGTATGTAGATGGTCAAGAAACTCCAATTGAAGTTTCAAATAACAATAGTTTAGAATCACATCTTGGAACAGTTCGTAAAATGTTTTTTAAACAAGAATGACATGATGGGAACAGTGTATCAACTGCAGTTCTCTTAATTGCAGCCGATGCACTCCGTCGCAGTTCTTACATTCAAGATATGTTTAGTCAAGCGGAAAAATCAAATGGACGATTAGAATGGATGGATCTTGTGGAGCCTTTTGTGGAACGCCCGATCTTGAAAATCTTTGGTGATCCCAAAGCTCATCAATTAGCCAGACTCCGTTATGAGGCTAATGAGAATAAGGAACTGAAACAACTGGCCCATTGGTACAAATACAATCGTGCTAAAGGAGTACCTTTTGGAATTGGTGAACGGGTTAACACTGAAAAGATTACAGTTTACAAAGCAACAGATAATGGTTTTATTTCTCAGAACCTAGATCTGGCCATTGGTCAACCCACCATTATCATCGGTTCTTCTCGAACCTGACCTCCGCTGAGGCAGGCTCTTCCATATTTGGAACAGTTTGCTGCAGACCATCCACATATCCGTGCTGTTTTCATCTACATTGAGGAAGCTCATGCGGTAGATGAATGGCCCATCGGTTCAGAAGTTGTGGAAAACCAGGCCAAAACACTCCAGGAAAGATTTGCCGCTGCTCAGAAATTAGGATTGTCTGATAAATGGGAGTTATTACTGGATTCCATGGATAACAGTTTCTCCAAAGCCTTTTCTCCTTGGCCATTCCGATACTATCTTTTTGATGGTGAAGGTAAGGCACGAGTAATTGCTGAACCTATTGGTGCAGCTTTACCTATTGGTGAACTTTGGGAGGCTGAACTCTAACTATAATTCCTCATTGAATGCATGACGCCTATAACAGAAAACTTGTCTTAATTGACACTGTTATTGAACTGATCCTTTTTTTGATGAGGAGTTATTTTTTTTATTTTTTAGGTTGTAAATTGAAAAATTGAAAAAAAAATAACATGTATATTAGATTAAATAATAACCAAGAGCTGCTTTCATAAAAAAATGGATATATGTAGAAATTCTACCTGCAAAAAAAAAGTGAATGTAACAGAAAGAGGAATGAATTATTATTGTATAGAACATTTAAGATGCGGAACTCCTACTAATGGTAATCCTTGCCAAGGATGTCTAGATACTATCCAAGGTAAATCAAAAAAAAATAAATCATGGTACTGCGAATCATTACATGAAAATGAAGATAATTATGATACAGAAGTTACTATCAGTATTAACATCTAGTCAATTTATAATTTGCATCCACAATAAATTGTATCAAATCCACCATATCTTCTTCATCATTAAGCAAACTACCGCCAAATCTTGGATTAATTTCAAAGATTTTAATCACTCCATCTTTTATTTTATAATCTATACAAGCAAAACCAGTATAATTTACTATACTAAAAATGGTTTCAAAAACTGAATAATCAAAATCATTTATTTTTTCATATGATTTCATACGACCCTTTTGTATAAAATAATCATCATTACTAGTAAGTTTATAACATCTAGACCAAAGAATCTTTCCATTGTTTATAAAAAGATGGGAAGAATATTCTTCTTTCCCAGAAATGTATTCCTGAATGATATAATGTTTATTTTTATTCATTTTCCTGATGGCATTTAGATAAGAACTGTTATGACAGATAAAAGATCCATCACCTGTAGCAGTCATTGCTAATTTGAAAATAAAAGGAGCATTACCATTATAATAATTTTTTTTATACGTGGAATAAACTTTAGGAATGTAGTTATTTAGATTGTTATCCATCATAAATTCTACAAAATTAACTTTGTCCATAAAAATCTCCATAGTTTTATAATTTTGTGGACAGATAGTTTTTACAGTTGATGGCAGTTGATTTTTGATTTCTATTATATATTTGATCTGTTGATAGTGAACAGGAATGATAACATCAATTTTATGTTTTTCAATAATATTATTTATATTGTCTTTGATTAGATCATCTTTAATTATAGTGATTATGTTGATATCCTGGACATGAAAATTTTTCAAAAGATGACAATGTGTTATATGGGTGTATAAAAGGATATTCATAATATTAAACTACAATTTATTTGCCTTAAAAAATTGAAAATAGGACTGTTTATTAGGTCCATTCAAGTAAATCCATACACTGTTCCACCCCCTGGAAAAACCTGACTTCGCCAACATGCTGAAACTGGTCTGGACCCTGTTCCGAGACAATCTGACCCTCGGGTTTGTCCTGCACATGGCAATCAATTTCCTGGCCAATACCTGCTTGCTCCCCATGATGATGTTTCGCTTCAACAAATCGCTCTTGGATGAAGAGGCGTCCATCCCCGAGGTGTACTTCATCGTTGGGTACATCATCATCAAACTGGCTTCCATGTACCACAATGTGGCATATGTGGTACCTGGTAGAGAACAGTTTTGTGAAACCACCAACACTTCCATTGATCAAATGATTAATCGGAAAAAAACTAGCCTTGAATTTAATAAGGCTAAAGAACTTGAAGACGGACCGCTCCATGATACAATTCAGAAGGCAAAATGGCCAATGATTGGTTTCTTGCAAATGTTGTTGTCCACTGTCATCTCTCTCTTTTCTTTTTGTGGAAGTTTTGTTTGGCTCTGCAACATTTCTCCACTGTCTGGTGGTTTGTACATTTTGGTGATAGGTGTTTCTCTTGCTCTCATCTCGTTCAAAGAAAGAGACCGCCAAGAAGATTTTGACATGTGGGACCGGAAGTGGTTTCTTGAGAATGATCTTTTTACCATGATGATTCATGGAAGGGTAAAACAATCTGTAAAAGAAATTACAAACTGTCAAAAACAAATGGAAGAGAAACGATGCACAGAAAGAATTGCCCGGTCCAAACATGGAAACAAACTACATTCCATCTTCTGGGTCATCTTTGCGGTTAACGTTCGTGTATTCCGCATCTTTGAAAAACTTTCAAAGTTAGACTCTATCCAATATGTGATCTATACAATGGAGATTGGCGGTCACACTGACAGTTTTTCTGGGATTTATCGGCAGTACAAAGAGGCAAAGAAAGAGTGGGATGAACTGGATCGTATTCTTTTCCAGCTACCTGAACGTAAAAAGGTACCTCAGGTTCGGGTTACCAAGAATCTGAAACTACGCGGAAAGTTTCAACATCCGGCTTCTGGATCAAAGAAACCTTTCACCCTCTTTTTTGAAAAAACAATCACCTTCAAAACGGATCAGATCATTCTTCTTGAAGGCAAATCTGGTCATGGCAAATCAACCTTGTTGGACATCCTCTCAGGAATTATTCCCTGGCATGATGTGAAAGATGGCGTTTGTAAGGTTGATCGTCGAACAGTTCGTGATGGATGCGCCGCTTTGATTAAGTCAAGAGTCTATGCACAACAGCAGATGAACACACCGAAGAAGCCTTGTGTCTATGAGATTGTTTCAGGACTCCAACCAACATCAACTCCAGATCCTGAAATTGAAAAGATGGTTTGGCAGGCTCTGCAAATGGCTGAATGCGGTGACTTTCTTGAAGACCCGAATGTAGTGTCAAAAGACAAAAAGTCAATCTACACCAAAAACATCAGTCCGAGTGGTGGGCAGACAGTCCGCATTGGTGTGGCCAAGATCCTCTTTTTCCTTTTCCAGATGAAGCCATCGATCCTTATCCTGGATGAAATTGATAAGTCGGTCCAGAAAGATCTCGTCATGAAGATCATGAACAACATCTTTAAATACTGCCGTGAAAACACTATATGTTGTATTGTTGTGGCTCATAATTCCAAAGTCCAGAAGATGAAGTTTGACAGTGTGATCACTTGCAAGAATGGAAAGGTGACTCAGAAGTGAGATTTTCTTTCAAATTATCCATTTGAAAGAAAATCAAAATATTTATATGCCTAATCAAATTACTTTGTACCTAATAGATATTTTTTAAGTTGTCCATAATTTAATTTTTTTGATTTTATATCATCTAAAGTTTTTAAAGTTTCACTTGTACCGATAACTTCATATTTATAAGGTTGTTTATATGAAGTAATTTTTAAAAATAGTGGTATGTTATTAAATTCACAAATTTGTCTCATATTGTTTATAATATGTTGAGATAATTTAAGATCTTTTTTAATAATCATACCTTCATTCATTTTTGTCCATTTACCATTTTTCTTAACCCAAAAGTTATTGTCATTGCCAATTCTGATGTGTTTATCTTTTGCACTACTTGCTGATATTGACGGTCCAGTTCTATTTTTCTTTAGATTGTAACTTTTAATAATTTTATTAATCCTTGTTCTATTTTTTTTATTATCAACCAATGGAGAATATAATAAATAGTCATTACCATCTTGTATCATTTCATCCATCATGATATCTTGAGAAAAATATTGGCCGATAATACCAAAATTCGTAGATGTAGCAATTGATCCAACACCCATAAAAGTAAACATATCATATCTAAGTGAAATATTAAAAACCTTTTTGACATAATTATAACAGTCATCATGTACAAAAATACATCTATTAGCATCATCTGTCTCATAAGGGGCTGCCTCGTACTCAACTTTACCATCACTGAATTTAATATTACAGGCAATCTCTTTGCAACCATGAATTGTATGACAAGAAGCAGTTAATACAGTACATTTATTCATCCATTCAGTTATTTTATTATATTTTGAAGGAATATTTGGATTAATATTACCATGTGGTGGATTTCCACAAATAAAACAAGGTTCATCCCAACAGCCCATGTATATATATGGTTATTATAATTAAAAAAATGATATTAAAATAAGAACTTCGTCTCACACAATAACTCTACGAGTTATCTTCGGCTCACAGTGTTCGCGTTCGCTTCGCTCAGTGAACAAGTTCACAAATAGGTTTTTATACTTTTCACTACGTTCGGTTCACTTTGTTCACATTCGCTACGCCCAGCAAACAAGTTTGCAAAAGAGGTTTTCTATACTTAATTTTGCTCAGTTCACTATATTCACAAATAAGGTTAACAATCCTTTTTGCAAACTTGTTTGCTGAGCGAAGCGAACGTGAGCTTGCTCACCGAACGAAGTGAGATAACTCGTATCTAAGAGTTATTCTTATTCCTCCAACAAACCACTATCATTCTTTATAAAATAGAAATGAGGTGATATTTTCTTCAGAACATTTTCAGATAACTCATTCTTTTCAATAGAATGCAAGATCTCATTTCCAGACTTGAGATTATCAAAGTTATTAATTAGCTGTTCAGTAGTAACAGTTTTTCGATCAATTGTTGTTTTCTGGTCAATATATTCCCTGATCAATTCATCGATATGTTTCAAAAGAGGTTTAATAACATAATTTGTTGTTTTAATACCTTTCTTATCAACTCTCCAATCAATCTTTTTATTAGAAAATAATTCTCTAACAATATATGTAAGTCTTGTAGTATCAGAATTAAATATTGATTGTTGACTCGGATCCTTTTTCTTATAATGGCGGACGATTATTCGACTAAGATAATCAACTAAGATATTTTCACGGTGTTTGTATAAGAGTTTTTCAACAAATTTCTCTTTTTCACGTCCTTTATCTAATTTAATTTCATCATCACTATCTTTATCAATAAATTTATCTCCTGGATCGTCTGGATCTTCTTCTTCGGTATCAGACAATTCATATTCATCTTCGTGACCACCCTTAGGACGATCATATGTTAAACGAGAATAGTCTTCTGGAGCTGCTAGTGCAGGTGCATCCCTAAAATTTTTAATGATATAGTTGGTTGTTGAGACTGATGTTTTAATAATATTTCCAGCATTGTTAAGGGTTTCCTGTAAGCGGCCAATCTCTTCTTTAAGGTTGTTGATAGTGTTTTGAAGGTTCCTTGTATCATGATCATATAGTTGTTGAAGGTGTTTGTGGTCCTTTTTGAGGTTGTTGATTTCGGTGCGGAGTTTGATTATTTCACTTTTATGATTTCCATCAATTATCATTTTTTCTGATTCAAATTCTTTTTTTAAGTTATCTATTTCTGTTTGATGGGACGATTCTATCTCAATACGTACACTGCATACCTTTTTATGTTTAGACAGATTACTAGAAGTCGAATATTCCTTCTCACAAAAGCAACAGACGAACATTTGCTCGATCGGTTCTGGCAGGATTCTACTTGGAATGGTTTTGGAATCATGGGTTATATGATTAACTTTTTCTTGATGTTTTTTTGAAGAAAGATGTTTTGTAAAATTGCTTTTGTCATGAGTCGCATATTTACAAGGTCTACATTTATAAGTACTCATTATATATTATATATTGAGAAAATATTATACTTTTTCTAAACGAAGTACTAAAAACTACTAGTAATTTATACTACTAAAAATTACTTTTTTGTGTTAATTTAATTATCATATTAACTTTTTTAAGTAAATGGTATTTTTTATTAAGCACCTTATCCCCTCCATTTTTCATAAGCCATCTCATATACTTTTTCCCTATACCTTACCTCATCCCCTCAAATTTTCATGAGTCGACTCATATACTTTTCTCCAATTAGTTACCTTATGACATTTGAATTTTTAAATTTTTTCAAAATACAATTTTCAGGAAATTCACAAAAATCAATTTCTTTACCTTATGACTTTGATATGAAAATTTTGAAGCGAAAAATAGTTTTCTAAGAATATAGCCCTAAACGCGCAGGTTCTGACACACAAATATTTGTGTGCAAGAAATTTTGAATTTTTCAATTTTTCATAAAAATTTCCTGATTTTTTTAACGATCAATTTACTGGTCAAAATTACAAACTATTATTTTACTAACTTCCATTAACATAATTTTTCATTCAAGAGCCATTTCGTTTAATTATCCTTATCCAAGGACCATTAAATTGCAAAAATTTACTTTGACAATTTACTAATAATCTGTTTATGATATTCCAAATCCTTTTTATAGTTATCCAATTCATTCTTTAATGATATAATTTCTTGTTTCAGTTTATTGTTTTCATCTACATATTTATCTTCAAATTCTGTTTTTTCTCTACATATTCTCTTATGTTTTGCCAAATTACTTGAAGTTGTATAAAAACTTTGACAATAATTGCATTTGAATGTACTTACATTAGCCAATATAAATAATTCCGGATGCATCTCCTTATTATGTTCCATTAAATCACAATTCATAAAAAAGACCTTATTACATTGTAAACATTCACAAATATCCTTTATAACAATTCCTGGCTTATAAGCAAAAACCTGTTTATCATTAATTTCTTTCAAATTCTTAAGAATTACTTTTTTAATTACTTCAATATCACCCTTATATATTTCTCGTTTTATATTAAATCCAAATAATTTTTTCTTTAGAAGATTATCGGCCAAGTTAATATCCTTACACGGAAAATAATAATGTAATCTTGGTTCAAAATTACAACCTGTACGATATTGTGCGAGTCTATTTTGAAGATTAGTTGTAATACCTATCTTATAAATATTATTTTGACTGAAATCAGTTTGAAGAATGTATATATCACCGGCATTTTGGTTATCTGGAAACATATTTATACCTAATTTTTCATCCATAAATTTATAAAAGTTATCATATCTAATATCAAATCTACATTCTAATTTAACATGTCTTTCAATATCTTCAATGGAATCAAATAACTTGTTACAATGATTGCAATTATATTTATTTTTAAGTTTAGTGATTTCCGTAAAACTCTTCTTTTTTTTTATATCGGATGCGATTTGTGTTATTTCTTTCACATTATCAATGTGTCTAGTTGATAATAAATGTCTATCAAAACAAAATTTACGATGTGTATTATAACCACATGAATCACACTGATAATTCATTATTTATATTTATCTTATATGTTTTTATCACATTCATAAACGCAATTTTACTTTATTTAAATGGAATTGTGAAAAATGTGAATATATCAAATGATTATAATTTCACGCAACAATAACCATTCTGTGATTTTCACTCATCGATATTTTAATTTAATGATAACCACAGAATAATAACCATTGCGTAAAAACGCTGACTTGATTCATAATATAGCACTTTTTATAAAAAAATTATATTGACGTTCTCAATAAATACATATGATTATAAATATCTATTGATATTAGATGAATCTTATCCTATATTTTGATGGACACCCCTTGACAAATGCCCATGTTCATATTTATTTAAATAATTCATAAATATTCTACAACTTACATATAAAAGTTTACAAACTATTATTCTTTATATTTAAATGGATAATAATTTTTTAATAGATAATGATATTTTATTTGAAATATTTAAAGTATTATCGAAAGAGGATTTGATTAATTGCTCTGAAGTATGTATACAATTCAATGATATTGCCTTAGATAATTATATTTGGCATCAATTTTGTAAAAGAGATTATGAATCAATATATAAATCAATATATCATAATAATTATTATGAAACTTATAAACTTTGTTATTATTTAGAAAATTTAATAGAAGAATATGAAATGAAATATAAAATAGATGAATTATATAATTTTAATAAACTTGATTTCTCTAAACAACAACTTGAAGAGTTACCAAAAGAAATATGTTTATTGACCAACTTACAAAAACTTTCTTTAGATAGAAATGAATTGACAGAATTGCCAAAAGAAATAAGTCAGTTAAGTAATCTAGAAATACTTTTTTTATCAGATTTTGAGGGGGATGAACATTTAGTGGATAACATACGAATAGAGAACCGTTTAATTGAATTACCAAAAGAAATAGGTCAATTAACAAAATTAAAAGAATTAAAATTACATCATAATCAATTAAGGGAATTACCAGAAGAAATAGGTCAGTTAATAAAATTAGAGAAACTTTGGTTAGATCATAATCAATTAATAAAATTACCAGAAACTTTTAATTTTTTAACAAGTTTACAAATATTACACTTACATAACAATCAATTAAGAAATATACCAGTGATAAACCAATTATCTAATCTAGAAATACTTTCTTTAAATAATAATCAGTTAGAAGAACTATCATCAGAAATAGGAAAATTAACAACAGTTCAAGAATTATATTTAAGTAATAATAAGTTAAAAGAATTACCAGAGAAGTTAGTGCAATTAACTAATTTACAAAAGCTTGAATTAAATGATAACCGTTTGATGAAATTACCACAGAATTTTGGTTGTCTAACAAAATTACAAAAATTAAGATTGCATTGGAACCAATTAGAAGAACTACCGGTAAGTATTGGTCAATTAATAAATTTAACTACAATTGAGTTATTCAATAATAATTTGAAAATATTACCTAAAGAAATTAGTCAACTAACTAATGTGCAAGAATTAATTCTCTATAATAATGAATTAGAAGAGTTACCTGATGACATAAATCAATTAATAAATTTAAGCCACCTTTTTCTACATCATAATCAATTAAAGAAAACACCTATGATGGATCAGCTAACTAATTTACAAAAACTTTTATTAAACAACAATCAATTAGAAGAATTTCCAGAAGGATTAAACCAGTTAATTAATTTAAGAACACTTTATCTAAATCATAATAAAATAAAAAAAATACCAAAAAATATTAACACACTGACAAGATTAGAAACATTATATTTACATAATAACCAAATAACTGATTTACCTAAAGAAATATATCTGATGAGCACCTTAAAAGAACTTCTTTTATATGGAAATCCAATTAAGACTAAGAATATTAAAAAGAAATTAAACAAATTGAGTAATGGTTGTAATTGTTGGATATATAAATAAAAAAAAGATTAATATTAATGATAAAGAGTTTGATGACAGTATTTTGTTAGAGTATAAAGGTGGGAATTTGATAATGGATTATTTACCTTATTTTTTTATACCATAAATAATATAAGATGTCATCAATCATAAAGAATTACAAAGCCGTTCAAACCTTGAAAAAAGGTGGCAAGTCTCTCAAAGTTGTATTAATGCAAGACAAGTATGGAAACAAGATAATTAAAAAGAAGTATGATCCAAATATCGATACCCATAGAGAATCATTCTATAAAGAAGTCCGTATTCTCAAAGACCTTGAATCATATCCATATACTCCTAATCTTATCCATGTAGTACCAGAGAAATTTACATTTTATGAGACTTACTGTGGAGAGCCTGTTCCTAAAGGAGATTATTATAAGGAAAAGATGATTGAGAGAACCAAAGACTTGTATAAAAAAAGAGGTTACAAGTATGTGGTTGATGGTGAACATTTGTTTTTTGTGCATCGGAAGAATTATTGTTTGATGGATGGAATCATAATGATCATAGACATGGGCAGTAGGAAATGGATTGAGCCGGCTAATTAAATCATATTTATCATCAATAATTATGATAAAGTCAAAGTAAATGAAAAATAATTACACAGATTTATAATGATAATAACCTAAATAAATTAACACAATAACCAATATAACCATAATTATAATTTGTCTTAATGTTATAATACTTTTTAATGGGAATTTACTAGATTCATACCTATTACAGAAAACAATTGAATTGGTAACAGCTGATTCAAAAGTGGTAAAGGCAATATCAGCATAACCATTATGTGTTCCTATAGTATAAAGATTATTGTATACTGGAGATTTGAAATCAATTGTATATTGTTCTTTATTCAATACATATCCTCCATCGTCAGTTGTCCATTGATTATCCTTGTATTCTAAATCATCCATTGTCACATAATCAGGATTTGGTAAATCTGGATATGATTCTTTTAATTGTCTAAAAGCTTCTAGAACTAATTCTTTTTTAGAAGATTGATTCGCTGTTTTTTTGGTGTAATCAGATGGTTGATCTAAGATAGAAATACCAGAACTAATAACTGTTTTAGAAGTTTTAAACTTCATATAGTCTGATAAAATAAAAAAAGCCAAACCCCAAGATGTTAAACCAAATCCCATCAATGGTTTAAGTTTTAAATCCTTATTCCAATGAAAAGTAACATTAATATAAGTGTTATATGACATGGCATCAATCATTTTTTGATCTACTGGAAATGCTTTTGGAGGCATAATGGCAAACATATTTTTTGGAGGAATGGCTAAAATGTATTTTTTTCCCCTAAACTTTTCACCTGATTTTGTCATGACATCTTTAATTTCATTTCCATTAAAAAATATTTTAGTTATCTCTGTACCTAATTTGAAATCGATTAAATGTGTTTTATCTAAACTGGATTTGATTTTAGGGAATAATAAAACGTCATTTGGTTCTTTGGGTTGATAATATTTAATTAAAACATTTTGATTGATTAGATTAAAAAATTCATAAAGTGTATATCTATCGGCACCCATACCATCAGTTGTTCTACAGATTCTATCAAAATAAACTTTAACCAATGGATTGAAATTCAATTTATCATAAAATTCTTTTACTGTGATATTTTTCGAGAACCCTGGGTATATTAAAAAAACAATGAAAGTCATAATCACTTTTAAAATGTCAATGATTGGTATTTTTTTTATATCAAAGTTACCGATGTTTGAGAAGCTCATGGGCATATGAGTGAAAATATCATCAAAATTAATATCCATATCCTTTAAAATAGCTTTTGTATTAACATAATTAGAAAGATAAACTCTTGGGCCGTGTTCTGAGAAATAACCATTTTCTCTAGTCACACGATGACAACCACCAATTGTAGTTTCTCTATCAATCAATAAGCATTTTTTATTTTGTTTACTTAATAACCATGCTGTTGTTAATCCGGATGGACCTGCACCAATTATTATATAGTCATATTCCATATTATTAATTCATATAAAAATTTTCCCTAACCTCTCTTCAATTTTCTTCTGCTTATATTTTTTAATGAGAAACTTTGATACATCATCTGAATCACATATACTCAAACCATCATAATTAGAATCTCTAAAATCATAACTATCAAAACAGTACATCCATCTTGGATACTTTTTAGAGAAATATTTATCCATCTCTTCACCAGTTAGAATCAAGTATCTATTTTCTTTTTTAGTCATGGCATAAAAATATATTCCTTCTGACTTTTTCATATGACTGTATTTTTGTAATTCATTTCTACAAAACTCTTTGATGTTGTCTATCTGATTTTCTTTATCCATATTATTGATGAATAAAATTGTACTTATATACTTTTTTTGTGTAATAATATCACGCAATGGTTGCCATTCTGTGGTTACAGTGTATTTATTTTATCGTCAAATGGTTCAATTGATACATTATAACCACAGAATGACAACCATTGCGTGATATTATTGTTAAAAATTCAAAAAAATATAGAAAAAAGTAAGGATTAAAAACCTATATTTGCTGGCATAGTTTAATCAAAAAGAAAAAATGAATTAATAATCCAATAACCAAAAACCATATACTATTTATTTATCATTCAAATGCCATCATTATACATTTTTGAATTAGAAAATAACAAATACTATATTGGAAAAACAAATAGGCGACCAAATGAAAGAATTCTAGAACATTTTCAAAATAATGGTTCAGAGTGGACAAAAATTCATAAACCTATAAAAATTATAGAAATAATAGATAATGTAGATGAATATGATGAAGATAAATATACCAAAATATATATGAAAAAATATGGTGTTAATAATGTTAGAGGTGGATCCTATACAACCATAAAATTACCTGACTATCAAATCAAGGCATTGGAAAAAGAATTATTATCATCAGATGACAGATGTTTTAGATGTAAAAGAAAAGGACATATGATTAAAGATTGTTATGCAAGTGTTGATATAAATGGAAAATATATTATGGATAAGCCAAATAAAGAAGATAATATTCCAGTAGATTTGAAAAATTATAAAGGGAAAATTTGTTATAAATGTGGTCGTTTAGATCATGAAGTACTTGATTGTGTTGCACATAGACATATTGATGGTAGTGAATTTGATAATAACACTTGTTATAGATGTGGACGTAAAGGACACTGGCGAATTACCTGCAAAGAAAAGAAAGATATTTATGGAAGACAAACTGAGAATTTATGTATTATTATGTGAATATATTTGGTTTATTTTTTTATTTACAAGATTCATATACTTAAAATAATATACATATAAATGAAATAATTATATTAAATATAATGCCATATACCGATTTTAATAATCAAACATCTCAAAATCGTCCAGTCAATTATGAACCATTTCGTAGACCACCATGTTACCCAGATGCAGATCGATTTAGTACTTCAATTGGACCAATTAGAATCCCAAAAAAATGAGCTAAAGAACATATTCATCATTTAAAAAATTGAAAGTAATTCACTATAATCTTTATATTAAACTATTAAATATAAAAATTAAAAAAATCAATCATGTCTAACTATCCTTGGCCTCGATATCCCTATCCTATTTCAGATCGTCCTCCTCAACCAATGCAACCAATGCATCCGTCATCCCCTTATCCAAATCCTGGATGGCCGCAACCAGGACCTGTGCATACACCGGAGATGATTAGAAGTTCACATCCAAACCCATACCCACATACTTATCCAGGACCTTGGTAACAAGATAATTAAATAACTTCATTAACTGATGGCATAGTTTTCTGATTGAATATTTTAACATGATCCATTTTATTTTTCTTCAAGATTTTTTTTATTTCATCAAGTAATTTTTTATCATCCAATGGATAAACAATACCAATCAAATAGTCCTTTAATAAAATTCTGCCGATAAATAATAGTTCATGGCGCATAAAAACTGGATCATTCAAATGTTTACCATCTGTATCGTTCATTTGTTTTGCATTATTAATCTTAATGTCATTTAATATATATTTTATTTTATCAGTTAAAATTTTATGATCTTTTGATACATCTAGATAGATTGCATTATCCGTCGGTTCACCTAACCAGCCATCATTATAGATAGAAGATTGTTCATATAAAATTTTTGGATCGAATATTAAAGTTATTCCATGTAAATCTTGATTAGTGTTGTCTATAAAAATTTTAGTAAATATATATTGTGTTTCTACTATTCCACTCAATACATATCTATCTTTTGATAAATATTTGTTTGCATAAAGTATATTATCTTTTATAATTTGTAATATGTTTTTTCTTTGTGTAAAATGATAGATATAATATTCCATCTGGTAGTAATATATGATATATTAAGATAAATTTAATTCATTTATCTTGGGCAGTATTGAACCATCTGTAAATATTTTAACATGTTCCATATTATTTTTTTTTAATAATCTATTAATTTTTTTTAATTCTTTATCATCACATTTTGCACAAACAATACCTATTAAATAATCTTTGAGTAATATTCTACCTAAAAATAAAATTTCATGGCTCATAAATGGTGTTTGGAATTGATCAATATATTCTTTATCTTGTTTTTTTACATCATTTAAAACAATATTAATCTGTTTATCTATATCTTCATCAGTTGTATTTAAGTAAGTACTATTTTCAGTTGGTGCAGAATCCCAACCAGGATTATAAATTGATGATTGTTCCTTTAATATTTTAGGGTGTAATATTAATGCACTACCTAAATAATAGGGTTCATAATTATAATCTTCATCTAAATATATTCTTGTAAAAATATAAGGAACTTTGTATTTGCCACTTAATCTAAGATGTTTTTTTGATATATATTTACTCGCATATAATACGTTTGATTTAAGAATTTCAAGTAAATTTTCTTTACTTGTTGTATGATAAATATAAAAGTTATTCATTTCAGATGTATTAAAGTATTATAATAGCAGTTAAGATTATTTATTATATCATATTCAATTTTATGTAAATTAAAAAAATTGAAATAATTATAGAATAAATCAAATAATTAGTATTATTAAATAAAATAACTATAATGTCATACAAACAAGATAAACCAGTTCCAATTTTTCAATACACACCCAACAGTTATGGTGGATACATACCATTAAATCAAATACCATCAAATACGCAACATGTTTGGGCACCGAATAAAGGAGGTGGCCCTGTAACCACACCAGGGCCTGTAACATATTCTACAGTTATGCCAAACGGTCAAACGGCACACCTTGGGGTATATACAAATTATGGAGGAAATCCGGTAATTACTTACCATCACCCTGGACAACTACCATCTAATCCTCATGGACATATCCATAATGTTATGAATACTCGACTAAGTTATAGACCGTTTTAATTAAAGTATTTTATTTGTATATGACATAATATTTTCACATGGTTTGTATTATTTTATTTATTATTATTATAGAAATGATTGAAAAAACAACATATTACAAAAAATATAAAAAATATAAGAAAAAATATCTTAATAAAAAGAAAATTATAACAAAAAAAGATATATTAGTTCCATCTCATTTTTATATTGTTCATGAAACATTATCCTATAATTCTTTAATTAATATTTTAAAAGAGGGAATAATTAAACCTGGGAAAGATTTACCAAAAGAATATCGGAAATTGGGAGGTGACCTAGATTTAGATGAGATCTTTACAAATATATATTTTCCATCTATAAAGAATCTAGATTGTTTACCAGAGTTTGCTATTATTTTACATCCTAAAATATTATTAGATTATGATGGTTATTTTAACGAATTATGGCATGGTGGTACTGATATTACAAGTTTAAAATTAGATAAAACAGATGAAATGAAAACTTTGACAGTCAAAATAGATAAAATAAAAGATTTTTTGAAACATCCGGAATTGTTGTCAAATAATTTACATACATTACCTGGTTCTATGAAGCATGAATTTATATTTAAAGAACCTATTCTAATAGAAAAATATCTTATTGGTGTTGAATGTAATTTTTGTGATGAAAAACAAATAAATAAAATAAAAAAATTAGTTAATGAAGATGTTCAGGTATTGGGAATTAATTATCCATTACCAGAATTTAATTGAAATAGAAAATTACCATGGACGATTACCATGTGCATAATAAGTGTTATTTGATTGTATATATTGAACAACATGAAATGGTTTTCCATGACGATTATGTGTAGGAGGAGCATCAGTAATAATTGAATTTCTTTGAATTGGTCCACGTTGAATTAATTCGTTAGTATATGCGCTGTAAATTGGGGTATCTGGTTGAATAGGTGGCGGTGTCATTATAGGCATTCCAGGAACAGGAACAGTGTATAACGGAAGATTATTATTGTAATTCATATTAAGTTTTTAGATTATATTTTAAATTGTTATATCAAATTCTCATTCATTATATGTTTCAATTTTTATTATATATTGGATTTGCATGTATGTATATAATATTATGATGATGGTATAAAAAAAACCAAGATGTTTGATGAACCAAAGATCAGTAAATTGTATACTAAGTTAAATAAGGAAGAATGTCTTAATTTTAAAAAATCATATTTGGAAAAATGATTTGTTTATTTATTTTAATGAAGGAGATTTCCTGAAATACCGGCACTACAATATCTTGCTAAAACAATAACAAATTTTGTAGTATTATGATATCTACGACTGATACTTGCAGGATGAAAAGTTTTTAACACATTCCAGTTTAACCATGGTAAAAATTTAACTACATCATCACAATTCTCACTACTACAAACAGTTTGAATTGCTGATAACATCTCTAAACTAAGATTATCACAATCAATATTATTAAAAGAGTAAGTATAATTTAGTTCTCGTTCTTGGAAAAAGCAATATGTATCATAGGCCTGTAAATATCTCATATTATTCGAATCACCTGTATCCAATGCATATGTATGTCCTAGTTTCTGCCACATACCATAACTGTATGGTTTGAGATGGCGTAAAGTTCTAGATTTAAAACCTTGATCTGAACGATCTAGTAGTGCATAAAAATTATCAGTGTATTGGCAATTTTCAACAGCTGAACAACAAGGTTCATCAGTAGGTATACTGATTCCTATAAATTCAGTTTTATTTTCTTGTTGTTTTTCTTGCTGGTTTTCTTTATTGAAATTAAAATTTAATGTTGGAATGACACAGATTAGAAAGGCAATTGCCAAAACAATCAGTGAAATCAATGAAACACAGAGGCGAGACATCTTAAAGATGGAAGTGATGTAGTTATACAATATTTAATGAAAAGATTTAATAGTTAGTTTTTCAATTTTTTTAGTGTTGTGAAAAGAAAAAATGAAAAAATACAACAAATAAACAATAATTTACTGATGTTCATTAATAAATGTTGTTCCGTGTTACATCCTTGCGAATACAATGAGCTGAGCGAAGCGAAGTGACGCAGTCACTCGAACACAGTGAGATGTAGTGAGTGTTACGAACGTAATTATATGTGAGCATAGCGAACCGAACATAGTGAGACGAAGTTCTTGCTCAGCAGGCTCTGCCTGCAAATAAGGATTAAAAAACATATTTGTGTAATAATATCACGCAATGGTTGTTATTCTATAGTAATAATGTATCTAAAACCATTAACCGATAAAATAAATACACTGTAACCACAGGATGACAACCATTGCGTGATATTATTGTTAAAAATACACCTATGGTACAATCGATACAATAAATAAAATTTATTTAATTACTTCTTTTTTTTTCATAAAATTCATCATTATAATGTCTGTAAATTTGTATGCCATTGATACAAGCTTTATCAAATTGCCATTTGGTAAACAATAAACTTCCTGCAAAAACAATTGAAGATGTTGCTATGTATGACCATCCTGTTCTAATGTATTTATTTTCATAAATTTTAACACCACTGCATGTAAAAGCCAAACCAGCAATGCCATAAGCACAAGACCGGAACATTGTTGTGGCTCCAATGGTAGTAAATCCCACATTAAATAGAAAGCTAATAATAGGAGGTTTAGAAACCTTTTGAACATTTTCTCCCGAACTCGCAGACATCGGAAAGAAGTATGGACCAAAAGCCAATGGTACAAAATTTTAATTAAATGGATCAGTTAATTGAAATTTCAATTTTTTGTAAACGAGTGACTGTGTCACTCGATATTGAAAAATTGAATTAATAATTTAATAAGAATAACTCTACGAATAACTTTCATTTCATTCAAGTTATCTCACTTCGTTCGGCTCATTGCATTCGCAAATATAGTTTTTACTTCATTTTAGTTCGGCTCACTTTATTCGCATTCGCTTCGCTCAGTGAACAAGTTCACAAAACAGTAGTTTTTTACTTTGAAATGAATGATGATCTCTTATTCGAGATCTTTAAATGGTTACCATTACCCGATCTTTTAAAAGCCTCCTTAACATGTATTCAATTTAATAATGCAGCATTAGATGATTATTTATGGCATGGATTTTGTGAAAGGGATTATCCGGAAGATTATAAATTATATCATGGAGATAGTTATTTGGAGACTTATAAAGTGTGTTATCAATTGAGTTGTTTGATGGATAAATGTGGAAAGAAACATAAACTGGATAAATTATATAATTCAATAGATCTTTATTTGAAAAATAATAGGTTGCCCAAAATACCGAAAGAGCTAGGGCAGTTGATTAATTTAGAAATGCTAAATTTGAGTAATAATCAATTGTCTGAAATACCCAAAGAGCTAGGTCAGTTGATTAATTTAGAAATGCTTAATTTGAGTCATAATCAATTGTCTGAATTACCAAAAGAGATATGTCAGTTGACAAATCTACAATGGCTTTCATTCAGTTATAATAGATTGTCTGAAGTACCAAAAGAGTTAGGTCAGTTGATTAATTTGCATCAGCTTTATTTGTATAATAATAAATTGTCTGAAATACCGAAAGAGCTGGGTCAGTTAATTAATTTACAAGGGCTTTATTTAAGTGATAATCAATTGTTTGAAGTATCGAAAGAGCTAGTTCAGTTGACTAATTTACAAGAGCTTAGTTTGAATGATAATCCATTGTCTGACGTACCGAAAGAGCTAGGTCAGTTGACTAATTGTAGGATATATAGATAAAAGAAGATGAGATAGTGTTTAAAAATAATGAATTATATTGGATGAATGATAGGTGTCCACATGAATCACTGCCATTAACATTTCAACAATATCGCCAATGGTTTTGATTTGTTACAAGCCAAGTCACTCATTGGTATGCAAAACATTCTACAGCTAATAGATTGGGTATTAAGGCCCCTTGTGAAATTATTTATGAATCAAAATTTGTTTAAAAGAGGTTATTCAAATTTTTAAATAATAGTCTGATTATTTAAAAAATTGAATTATTAATATCTAATATTATTTCTAAAGAGATGGATATTAGTACTATTCATCTTCCGCTGTTATGAGTGATTTGACATTTATTTTAAGCTCCGATGATGATCCAGATGGATTATTAAAAGCAACAATGAAAGGAAAATTTAACAAAGTTCAATATCTTATTAACCAAGGTGTTGACGTCAATCAATATAATTGTTTCAATGAAACCCCCTTGATGTTTGCGGTTGCTAAAGGTTTTTATTATATAGCCAAATTGTTACTAGATAATGGAGCATCCGTTAATTATCGACAACCCAGGAACAATAGTGGAGCATTATTAGTGGCAATTACATACAATAAATTTAATTGTGTAGAATTACTTTTAGATTATGATGCTGATACATATGTAGCTAATCACAAAGGTTATACAGCTTTAATGATTGCATCAGAAAATGGATATAGTGATATCGTAAAATTATTATTAGAAAGAAAAGTTTATGTTGATGCGGTGAATGAATGGACTGGTCGTACGGCTTTAATAATTGCATCAAAAAATGGACATTATGATATTGTGGAATTATTGTTAGAAAGTAATGCTGATATTGATATCAAAGATATGGAAAAAAAAACGGCACTGATGCATGTAGAATATCACATCTCTTATAAATATAGGGAAATTGTTCAATTACTCAAGAATGCTGATAAAAAATAGTGAAAAATTGATATTAAAAATTATAAAATAAAATAAATAACCATAACCTATTTACCAATTTCTTTATCATCTAAATGCTATGGACAATGATGTCTTATTTGAAGTTTTTAAACTGTTACCATTAGCTGATCTCTTAAGTGCATCATTAATTTGTATTCAATTCAACAATATAGCATTAGATGATTATATCTGGCATGGATTATGTGAAAGGGAGTATCCAGATAGTTATAAATTATATCATGGAGACAGTTATTATGATACATATAAAGTGTGTTATCAATTGAGTAGGTTAATAGATAAATGTACAGAGAAATGTAAACTCAATGAATTATATAATTTAGAAGAAATTTATTTGTATAATACTCAATTATCTAAAATACCAAAAGAGCTAGGCAAGTTGACTAATTTACAAGAGCTTTATTTGAATGATAATCCATTGTCTGAAGTACCGAAAGAGCTAGGTCAGTTGACTAATTGTAGGATATATAGATAAAAGATTCGAGTGACTGCGTCACTTCGCTACGCTCAGCAAACAAGTTTGCAAAAAGTATTGAAACATATTTTGCGAATGCAATGAGCTGAGCGAAGCGAAGTGACGAAGTCACTCGATATTGAAAAATTGAATTAATAATTTAATAACCATAATTCATTAACTAATTTTTTATACAAATATCATGAATGACGACGTCTTATCTGAGATCTTTAAATGGTTACCATTACCTGATCTTTTAAAAGCCTCCTCAACCTGTATCCAATTTAATAATGTAACATTAGATGATTATCTATGGCACGGTCTTTGTGAAAGGGATTATCCAGAAGATTATAAGTTGTATTATGAAGATAGTTATTTGGAGACTTATAAAGCGTGTTATCAATTGAGTCGTTTGATGGATAAGTGTAAAGAGAAATATAAACTGGATGAATTATATAATTTAAAAGAACTTATTTTGAGTTATAATAGATTATCTGAAGTACCGAAAGAGCTAAGTCAGTTGACTAATTTACAAATACTTTGTTTGAGTTATAATCAATTATCTGAAATACCAAAAGAGCTTGGTCAGTTGACCAATTTAAGATGGCTTTCTTTGTATAATAATCAATTATCTAAAATACCAAAAGAGCTAGGTCGGTTGACTAATTTAGAATGGCTTTTTTTGGATTGCAATAAATTATCTGGAATACCGAAAGAGCTAGGTCAGTTGATTAATTTACAATGGCTTTCTTTGAATGAAAATCAATTGTCTGAAATACCGAAAGAGCTAGGTCAGTTGACTAATTTACAACAACTTAATTTGAGTAATAATCAATTATCTGAAATACCGAAAGAGCTAAGCAATTTGACTAATTTACGAGTGCTTCATTTGAGGAATAATCACTTGTCTGAAGTACCGAAAGAGCTAGGTCAGTTAACTAATTGTAGGATATATATATAAAAAAATTGATATATTAAGAAAATAAATAAATTCCATTTACTTATTTCTTTACATATATGTCCAATGAATAATGATATAGAATTACGTTCGTTACACTCACTTCATCTCACTACGTTCGGCTCATTTCATTCGCATGAGCATAGCTCAGTTCACTACGTTCATAAAGAAGTGGGTTTTAACTTTGAAATGAATGATGATCTCTTATTCGAGATCTTTAAATGGTTACCATTACCCGATCTCTTAAAAGCCTCCCGAACATGTATTCAATTTAATAATGTAGCGTTAGATTATTACTTATGGCATGGATTTTGTGAAAGAGATTATCCGGAAGATTATAAGTTGTATTATGAAGATAGTTATTTGGAGACGTATAAAGTATGCTATCAATTGAGTCGGTTAATGGATAAATGTGGAAAGAAACATAAACTGGATGAATTATATAATTTAAAAGAGCTTTTCTTGAATAATAATAAATTATCTGAAACACCAAAAGAGCTAGGTCAGTTGACTAATTTACAACGGCTTTATTTGAGTATTAATAAATTATCTGAAATACCGAAAGAGTTAGGTCAGTTGACCAATTTACAACGGCTTTATTTGAATAATAATAAATTATCTGAAATACCAAAAGAGCTAGGTCAGTTGACCAATTTACAACGGCTTTATTTGAATAATAATAAATTATCTGAAATACCAAAAGAGCTAGGTCAGTTGACTAATTTACAACGGCTTGATTTGCATGATAATCAATTGTCTGAAATACCGAAAGAATTAGGAAAGTTAACTAATTTACAATTTCTTGATTTGTATAATAATCAATTGTCTGAAATACAGAAAGAGATAATTCAGCTGATTAATTTACGAAAGCTTCATTTGAGTAAAAATCAATTGTCTGAAGTACCGAAAGAACTAGGGCAGTTGACTAATTTACAATATCTTTATTTGTATAATAATCAATTGTCTGAAATACCAAAAGAGCTAGGGCAGTTGACTAATTTACAATATCTTCATTTACATCATAATAAATTGTCTGAAGTACCAAAAGAACTAAGTCAGTTAACTAATTTACAAGGGCTTTATTTGAATAATAATAAATTATCTGAAGTATCGAAAAAGATCTCAAATAAAAGATATTGTAGGATATATAGATAAAATTGATTAAACTAAGGTATAACTATAATCCATTTACTTATTTCTTTATATAAATGCTATGAATGATGATCTTTTATTTGAGATCTTTAAATGGTTACCATTACCTGATCTCTTAAAAGCCTCCTTAACATGTATTCAATTTAATAATGTAGCCTTAGATAATTATTTATGGCATGGTTTTTGTGAAAGGGATTATCCAGAAGATTATAAGTTGTATTATGAAGATAGTTATTTGGAGACTTATAAAGCGTGTTATCAATTGAGTCGTTTGATGGATAAGTGTAAAAAGAAATATAAACTGGATGAATTATATAATTTAAGAGACATCAATTTGAGTAAAAATCAATTGTCTGAAGTACCGAAAGAGCTAGGTCAGTTGACTAATTTACAACGGCTTGATTTGTGTTATAATAAATTGTCTAAGATACCGAAAGAGCTAGGTCAGTTGATTAATTTAGAAGAGCTTTATTTGAGTAATAATCAATTGTCTGAAATACCAAAAGAGCTTGGCCAGTTGATTAATTTACAATGGCTTTTTTTGAATGAAAATCAATTGTCAGAAATACCGAAAGAGCTAGATCAGTTGACTAATTTAGAAGGGCTTAATTTGAGTAATAATCAATTGTCTGAAATACCAAAAGAGCTTGGCCAGTTAACTAATTTACAAGGTTTTAATTTGCTTGATAATCAATTGTCTGAAATACCGAAAGAGCTAGGTCAATTGACTAATTTACAACGGCTGTATTTGAGTAGTAATAAATTGTCTGAAGTACCGAAAGAGCTATGTAGGTTGATTAATTTACAATGGCTTGATTTGATTAATAATCGATTGTCTGAAATACCGAGAGAGATAAGTCAGTTGACTAATTTAAAACACATCAATTTGAGTTATAATAAATTATCTGAAATACCGAAAGAGCTAGGTCAATTGACTAATTTACAACGACTTAATTTGGATAAGAATCAATTATCTAAAATACCAAAAGAGCTAGGTAATTTGACTAATTTACAACAGCTTGATATGCATAATAATCAATTGTCAGAAATACCGAAAGAGCTAAGTCAGTTGACTAATTTAGAAGGGCTTTATTTGGGCGGTAATCAATTATCTGAAATACCGAAAGAGCTAGGTCAGTTGATTAATTTACAATGGCTTTTTTTGAATGAAAATCAATTGTCAGAAATACCGAAAGAGCTAGATCAGTTGACTAATTTAGAAGGGCTTTATTTGAGTAATAATCAATTATCTGAAATACCGAAAGAGATAATACAATTACCTTATTGTATAATATATAGATAAAAAACACAAATCAATAACAACTCCATAATATGTCAATTTCCTTTTGATTCAATCATTTTCATACGAATTTCTAATGAATTAATTTTTTCTTTATTCAATTCTAAGATGGTATTGATTTGTTTCTCATATAAAATTTTTAGATCTTCTTTTTCGTCTTGCATTTTATCTATATACTTCATAAAAAATGTTATAATATCATCCTTTTTCTTATCTTCTTCATCCAATATTTTAATTCTATCATCTCTATCTTTTATTGAAGGAAGTATACAGGTAGCAACAATATTATCTAAATATCCTTTTACATCATCAATTGTATAAATTTCAGTCACAGTAAATAATTCGATCTGTTGTTTATTTTTAGTTTTACTTTGTCTTAATAATTGTTTGCATTTCAATTCTTTTTTGAACTTTTCTTCTACTGCATCTTTATTATCTGTCTCCTTTATATAAATTAAGTTGAATGTATCAAATAGTTTGGCATGTTCATTAAACTGTCTTCTATAAACATCGGCAGTTTTACCAAATTTATATAATGGTTCATTGTTATGTATACCAATATATGCAATATATACACAGTTTTTATTATCATACTCTAATAACATATTGTCATTATAAATTGATTCTGTATTTGGTTGCATGGTATAAAATCCAGTTTTACGAAGACTGGGTAATAGATCTTTAGTGATCCATGATTTAAATTTTTTAGCATCTGGTTGTTTTGACCTAAGGATTAAAGAATATAAACCAGATTCATTTATAAACATTGTTGTTGGTTGACATTTCACAGACCCCCCAAATTGGGGGGTCAAAGAAAATGGTTTTTTTACTGATTCTTCAAATTGATTTAGGGACAATTTTTCCATTAAATTTTTAAAGGTTATTTTATCATCTTCATCAACATGCATTTGTATAGCCTTTTTATCATTCTTATAATTTAAAACTGCAGCTATGTCAATTCCTTTAAACCAAACAATATTATCATCAAGTATTGTTGTTATTTCTTGACTGGAGTACAAAAACATTTTAATTATATTTTCAAATGGGTTTTTATCAGACGTCCCATTTTGGGACCCTTAAGTTGAGGTATTAAATTTGTCTGATTTGCTTTTGATTTCTTAATTGTAGATGAGTCTTTTTTTGAAACGATTTTATTATTTTTGTTTGGTTCAGATAATATAATTTTATCTAATAGTTTATTAAATGCATCCCATTTTGGGATCGAATGAAGTGAGACGGCACTAATAAAATATAATAAATTGTTATAATTTATTATATTTTGTTAGTGACTTTTTAGGGTCTTTAGACCTTAAAAATCCTCAGGACAATATTAAAAACATAACAGTTTTTAATATCGGTCTTGGCCGTTCGTAGAGTTATTGTGTCAGGTGACTAATTTACATTATTTTATAACCAAAAAAAACTTGAATTTCTACAATGATATAAAAAAAAGGCGTTTATAGTATATATTCATATATATGACAGAACAAATAAATGTCAATTATAGTAAAATTTCAGACTTGTTAAATGAATCTAGTGCAAAAGATAAAGTTTTAATATTGGCATTGTATGATGTATTAAGCAGAACATGTAAGCAAGATAAAAACGGTTGCTATTATTTTGATGGAGATAATTTGGATCATTCTGATATTATAATGGAATGGCATGAGATAACACATAAATTTATTCCTAATAATAATATGAGATTATTGAAAGACAGGGGTAAAAAAATGTTATCTTATATAAAATTTATTTGTAAACAATTGGAGCATAAGGGTATCAGATTCGAAACAAAGGTATTTGTTAAAAATAATGATGATAATAAAAGAACAACTTTTACCAAACATTATATTTCCGGTTTATTAGTATAAGAAAAAACATAATATTTAAAAAAATGCGTTTTAAAACAACATTTTATATATAATATATTATATATAAAAATGAGTCAATTGTACAATTTTGAGAAAATAGATGATACAGATGTATTTGTTGTTACAATCAAATGCAAAAAGTGGTATTATATCAAAGATATGTTCAAATCACAAGGTATACCAGATTATGAAATGGTTCGAGTGAAAGATCTAAATTTAGGAATGAAAACAATAAATAATTTATTGAAAGAAATAGGAAAGAAATTTGAAGAATTACCTAAAATTGATGGACTGGCAAATAAATCTAAATTTATCCCGGAAGAAAAAATTGAGCATGCTAAAGAGAAAATGAAGAATAGGAAAATGAGGAGTAATAAATGGAGAGAAAGATTTATGGTGGAAGCCAAAGAAAATAAGGAAGTAGTTTGTGTTAATAAAACTGACACACATTTAGACAATATTTTAACATATGATGGTTTTCCGGTTACTTATTTTTGTATTGGGACAGAAGTGTGGTTTAAAGGTATTGAAGTTGCCAGACTTCTTGGATATCATGAACCTAAACAAACAATTCAGAAAAATATTAAAAACGAATGGAAAAAATCTTACAAAGAATTATTCAATTCTAAGGACTCTCAAACTACAATATTATCAAAATCGGAAGTTCAAAACAGGGGGGTAAAAAAATATACCCCTTTAAAATCAGATATTAGATATAATATTAAAGAAACTATCGATCCTCAAACTATGTTTATAAATACAAATGCTCTTTACAAATTAATTTTCAAAAGTAGTAAACCTGAAGCCGAAAAATTCACCGATTATGTCACCAGCGTATTAGAATCAATCAGATTAACCGGTTCTTACTCCATCAACAATACTCTCACCTTTGAATCATTTTACACAGACAATACAATATCGAAATTTGAGGGAAAATCAGTAATATATTTTGGTTATATAGGATGTCATGCTGGAGAACATTTAATTAAATTTGGTAATTCATCATCAGTTTATAAGAGAGATTTGCTCCAACATAGAAAAAATTTTGATACATTTGAATTATTGTTAATAGCTGAATGCCATAATAAAGAAGATATCGAAGAAAAATTTAAAAAAGAAATTCGTGGAAGAAAATTAAATAGATCTTTGATTATTAATAGTCATAAGTATATTGAATTGTTTAGTGTGAATGATAAAGACCAATATCAACAGATGGTTGATTTATTAAATCATTTAGTATCAGAATATCAGCATCCTGTATTGATAGAAAAGAATAGTGAGATAGAATCGATTAAATTTAATTATGAAAAATTGTTATTAGAAGAAAGATTAGCCCATAGTTATAAGGAAAATGAACTATTAAAGGAAACAAATGCAAAATTAGAGTTAATAATTAATAAGTTAATGGATAAAAATGGATAATCAATTATCTGAAGTACCGAAAGAGTTACACCAGTTGACTACTTTCATATCCATATGAAAAATTGAAAAATTAATCTAATTAATGAAAACTTATTACCAGTAATCAATTAAATACCATGAATGATGATACATTATTTGAGATCTTTAAATGTCTACCATTACCCGATCTTTTAAAAACCTCCTTAACCTGTATTCAATTTAATAATGTAGCATTAGATGATTACCTATGGCATGGATTTTGTGAAAGGGATTATTCGGAAGATTATAAGTTGTATTATGAGGAAAGTTATTTGGAGACATATAAAGTGTGCTATAAATTGAGTCGGTTGATGGATAAGTGCAAAAATAAATATAAACTTGATGAATTATATAATTTAAAAAAAATTTTTTTGTATAATAATCAATTATCTAAAATACCGAAAGAGATGGGTAATTTGACTAATTTACAAGAGCTTTATTTGCGTAATAATCACTTGTCTGAAGTACCGAAAGAGCTAGGTCAGTTGACTAATTTGAAACGATTTTATTTGCATGAAAATAAATTGTCTGAAATACCGAAAGAGCTAAGCAATTTGAATAATTTGACACGGCTTTTTTTGGATAAGAATCAATTGTCTGAAGTACCGAAAGAGCTGGGTCAGTTGAATAATTTAAAACGGCTTTATCTGTATAATAATAAATTGTCTGAAATACCAAAAGAGCTAGGTCAGTTGAATAATTTAAAAGTACTTTCTTTGTATAGTAATGAATTGTCAGAAATCCCAAAAGAGCTAGGTCAGTTGACTAATTTACAACGGCTTTATTTGAGTGATAATAAATTGTCTGAAATACCTAAAGAGCTAGGTCAGTTGACTAATTTACAAGAGCTTTATTTAAGTGGTAATAAATTGTCTGAAATACCGAAAGAGTTAAGCCAGTTGATTAATTTACGAAAGCTTTATTTGAGTAATAATCAATTGTCTGAAGTACCGAAAGAGCTAAGTCAGTTGACTAATTTACAATATTTTTATTTGAGTAATAATCAATTATCTGAAGTACCGAAAGAGCTAGGTCAGTTGATTAATTTACAAAGGCTTGATTTGCATGATAATCAATTGTCTGAAATACCGAAAGAGCTAGGCCAGTTGATTAATTTACAGGTGCTTTCATTGAGTAATAATCAATTGTCTGAAGTACCGAAAGAGCTAAATCAGTTGACTAATTTACAATATCTTCATTTGCATAATAATAAATTGTCTGAAGTACCAAAAGAACTAGGTCAGCTGATTAATTTACAATTGCTTTCTTTGCATCATAACAACTTGTCTGAAGTACCGAAAGAGCTAGGTCAGTTGATCAATTGTATGATATATAGATAAAAAAATTGATATATTAAGAAAATAAATAAATTCCATTTACTTATTTTTTTACATATATGTCCAATGAATGACGATGTCTTATTTGAGATCTTTAAATGGTTACCATTACCCGATCTTTTAAAAGCCTCCTTAACCTGCATTCAATTTAATAATGTAGCAGTAGATGATTATCTATGGCATGGTTTTTGTGAAAGGGATTATTTGGGAGATTATAAGTTGTATTATGAAGATAGTTATTTGGAGACGTATAAAGTATGTTATCATTTGAGTCGGTTGATGGATAAGTGTGGAAAGAAACATAAACTGGATGAATTATATAATTTAAAAGAGCTTTATTTGGTTTTTAATAATTTATCTAAAGTACCGAAAGAGCTAAGTCAGTTGACTAAGTTACAAGATCTTGATCTAACTAAAAATCAATTATCTGAAATACCGAAAGAGCTAGGTAGATTAACTAATTTATGTCGGCTTAATTTGAGTTTTAATCAATTGTCTAAAGTACCAAAAGAGCTAAGTCAGTTGATTAATTTACAAGAAATCTATTTATATAACAATCAATTGTCAGAAATACCGAAAGAGCTAGGTCGATTGACTAATTTATGGCTACTCGATTTGAATAGTAGTCAATTATCTGAAATACCAAAAGAGCTAGGTCAATTAACCAATTTACAATGGCTTTATTTGAGTGATAATAAATTGTCTGAAATACCGAAAGAGCTAAGTCAGTTGACTAATTTACGAAAGCTTCATTTGAGGAATAATCAATTGTCTGAAGTACCGAAAGAGCTAAGTCAGTTGATTAATTTACAAAAGCTTTATTTGAGTAATAATCAGTTATCTAAAGTACCGAAAGAGCTAAGTCAGTTGACTAAATTATTGCGTCTTGATTTGAGGAATAATAAATTATCTAAAACACCAAAAGAGCTGGATCAGTTGACTAATTGTAAAATATTGTATGGTCGTACATATTCCTAATATTATTATGTATTAAGTCCATTACATTCTGTTTGAAATATTTCCATTTGACTATTACCATAATATTTCAACCCTTGTTCATTTGTCAATATAATCATCCAATAATCCTTATGGCTACCATTATATTACAACCGAATAATGAAAACCATATTATATTTATAATCAAATATCGCCGGCATCCGACCCTGAGTAGGACCATATGAAGAAAAGTAATAGGGTTTTATGATGAGTGAAATATTATGGTTGTGTTAGATGATTGTTGTGGAATGGTATGGGTGGATGGGTTGAGTTGAAAAATTGAATTAATAATTTAATAACCTTAATATTTATATTTTTTTTATTAATTTAATGTCATGAATGATGATATTTTATTTGAGATCTTTAAATGGTTGCCATTACCTCATCTTTTAAAAGCCTCCTTAACATGTATTCAATTTAATAATGTAGCATTAGATGATTACTTATGGCATGGATTTTGTGAAAGGGATTATCCGGGAGATTATAAATTATATCATGGAAAGAGTTATTTAGAGACATATAAGGCGTGTTATCAATTGAGTCGGTTAATGGATAAATGTACAGAGAAATGTAAACTTGATGAATTAAATAAATTACGATTATTGGATTTATCTTGGTATAAATTAGAAGAAGTACCAAAAGAATTAGGATTATTGGTTAACTTAAAAGGACTTAATTTATTTCATATTCAATTAAAAAGAATACCAGAAGAATTATGTAAGTTAACCAATTTACATACCCTTTATTGCTATTATAATCAACTAATAGAAGTCCCAAAAAAATTATCACAATTAACTAACTTAAAATATCTAAATTTGTCTAACAATCAATTAATTAAAGTACCAAAAGAATTAGGCCAACTAACTAACTTACTAGGTTTTAATTTGTCTCACAACCAACTAAAAGAAATACCAGAAGAATTAGGCCAACTATCTAACTTACAAAATTTTTATTTGTCTCACAACCAACTAAAAGAAATACCAGAAGAATTCGGCCAACTGATAAACTTACACAGCCTTGATTTAATGGGAAATCAACTAAAAGAAATACCAATAAAATTAATACAACTAAGTAGATTACAAGAGCTTAATATATCTTATAACCAATTAAAAGAAATACCAAAAGAATTAAGCCAACTAACTAATTTACGAAAGCTTTATTTGTACAACAATCAACTTAAAGAAACATCGATAGAGTTAGGTGAATTTATCAACTTACAAGAGCTTGATTTGTCTGACAATCAATTAAAAGAAGTACCAAAAGAATTAGTATTATTAACTAGTTTACAAAGGCTTAATTTATGTAATATCGAATTAAAAGAAGTGCCAAAAGGATTAGGTCTATTAACTAACTTAAAAGAGCTTTATTTGTCTAGAAATCAACTGAAGGAAATATCAAAAGAGTTAGGCCAATTAACTAACTTACAAAGGCTTTATTTGTGTGACAATGAATTAAAAGAAGTACCAAAAGAGTTATGCCAACTAATAAATTTGACAGAGCTTTATATGACAGGTAATCATATAACTAAAATATCAAAAGAATTAAAAGAATTGCGTCAAGTTTCTCACTGTAAGATATATTATAGATGACAATGAATTCGAACGCTAAAGCTGTCTTGTTGTGCTGAGCAAGCTCACATATATAGGTTTTTTTATAAAATAATTATCGTTTGACTGCTACAATAATACTCAAATCATTATTCACTAAACCCTATAATAATCCTATAATCCTTATAGCGACCATTATATTACAATCCAAATAATGATAACCATATTATATCTTTAATCAAATATCACAGGACAAGTATCAAATGGGGGAATCATAGGGAGAAAAATAATGGTGATTTATAATGGGTGGAATATTATGGATGTGATAAACGGACGATGTAGAATGGTATCATTCAAAAACTGCCATAAATACAAATGACTTTTGACAAAAAATAATTTCACAAACAATTACTTCATTGTTGTCAAATTTATTGGCATTAATAAATTGGTTCATTGTATCAAACAATCTAGTGGTTCTTCCATCAATACAATATAGTGATCGGGATTTTGATGCTGGTGGAATTATATTTTTTATATAATATATTTAAAAAAATAATCATACCTATAATTATATGGCGTTATCGAAGGATAAGATGCTAGAGGAATTGGGGGTTAAAGGCGATCTTCCTATTGAGGCCATTGAATTTCTCTATAAGAACAGAAGTAAATGGAAAAAAGAAAATAGTACAAAAAAAGAATCAGTTAAAGTGAATAAGGAAATTGATAAAACAACAGATAAATATAAAATGGCTTTGAAATTAGTAAATGCCATTTTAAAGAATCTTAATAAGGATCCAATAGATGATTTAACAGAATTCAAGGATATTGATAGGGAGGATATTATTAAGGATGATAATAAAAAGGTTTTGAAGGATATGGAGGGGGAATTATTTAATGTGTTTGATAAGAAGAAGTGTGGTTATTATCGAAAAACAGATAATCTTGTTTTGAATACATTGAGGGGGATTTGTAAGGAGGTTGGAGTAGAATTTGTAATTGAAAAGAAAAATAGATACGATAAATTTAATGATAAAATTTACAAGAGAACGGGATACTTCTATTCCATTAAATAATTACAAAAAATTAAATATATATAGTAAATATAAGTGCGCATTTTTTTGAAATTTATTTTCTCATTTCATCTTATATACAATACAAGATGAAGTCGAAAAATACTGCTAAAAAAAATTCGATTGTCACAAAGTCAGGAGTTGTGTTACCAGCACAAAACCTTCCTATATCTTATACTAAAGAAAAAAATTTTCATGATTTAACGCAAATTAAATTTTTAGATGACATGAAATTTATTTATGGTTCTGTTCAAATTAATTATAAATTTGATGGAGTTAAATACAAAAAGGATCCAATTATTAAAATTAAATGGAAAAGTCAAAATGAAAGTATATATGATTCTTCATGTAATGGGTTGTATATTTTGACAGGTCCGATATCTAATTGTTTTGTTATTGATATTGATGATGTATTTAATGAAACATCTAAACATATTATGGATTTATGTTCATCAAATTGTAATCTCATATGTAAAACCAAAAAAGGATTTCATTATTATTTTTTATATGATGAAGATTTTTGTCAATCTAATCAATACTCAGAATATGGTTTTGATATAAGATCAGATGGAGGTTTAATTTATTGTCCTCCAGGATATTATTATGATGAAAATAATAAAAAAATAGTTTATGAATATATTAAAAAACCAAATGATTACAGATTAAATAATTTAGATACAAAATTAAAGAAATATTTACTTGATATTATTAATAAAAAAGACAATGTTAAAGATAAAAAAAATATAATTGTTAAAAAAAAGAAAGAGTTGATTGATAATGTTATACCAAAAAAACAAAATAATGATTATATAATGAAATTATTAAAAGGTGATTTATCTTATTCTAATTTGTTATATGATGCATTAATAGATTGTGTCAAAAATTTAGATGAAAATAGAAATTATTGTTATAAACAATGGGTTGATATTGGCATGGTTTTAGTAAAATTTGGTGATTATGGTATAGAATTATGGAAAGAGTTTAGTAAAAAAAGTTCTATATATGATGAACAGGAAATTAATGATAAGGTTGCTACATTTAATACAAATCAAGGTTTAGATATAGGAAGTTTATTCTATTGGTTAAAAGTTGACAATAAGGTATATTTTAAGAAATTTTTGAATAAGCATAAACAAATTTTACAATATTTAAAAATGGATATGGAAGATTTAGAAGCCATTGAATTAGAAAGATATTATTACGAAACTGATAGAGGTTTCATTAAGATGTATTATAATAAATATCGAGATAAGATATATTGTACATCTCAAAAAGCCCATACATTTTTAATTTATAATAAAAAAAATCAGTTATGGGAATATAAAACAGTAAAGGATATACAAAATCATTTTATGGATAATATGAAATATATAATTAAACCATTAATTGAATATTATCAAAAACAAGCAGATGTCAGTAGAAAAACAAATATGGATTTGGCTAAAGAATATGATAAACGAGTATTAAAAATATCATACATTCCTGAATTTTATAAAGCTAGTAAATCTAATCCATTAATGCCATTAATTGAATCACAGTTTTATAATGATAATATTGTTGAAAAATTAAATAATAATAACGATTTATTGCCAGTTAAAAATGGAATTATAAATTTAAAAACTGGTGAATTTAGAAATAGAACACATTCTGATTATTTCACTTTTGAATTAGATGTTGAATGGAAAGGTTTAGATTATCCAACTACCGATTTCGATAAATTTTTTGATGATATTATGTTAAGCGACAAAACAATGATTAACTATTTACAAAGATTATTAGGTTATAGTATTACTGGTTATACTAATGAACAGTTATTTATAGTTTTTTGGGGTGATGGAAGTAATGGAAAGGGAAAATTACAAAATTTTATGAGAAATTTAATGAGTCAATATTATAGGCAATTGACAAGTGATGTTGTGATTGACGCAAGAAAACCAGATTCTGGTGCGGCAAGTCCTCATTTGATGCAATTGCTTGGTTCACGGGTTGCTTTTGTTGATGAAAGTTCAGCAGGAGATAAATTAAATGATCAAATAGTAAAAAATGCAACTGGAGATTCAACCATAGTTGCCAGACCTTTATATGGAGAACATATTAAAATTAATCCAACATTCCAATTATTTTTATTAACTAATCATAAACCAGAAATAAAAGTTGTTGATCATGCGCTTGAAAGAAGAATTATTTTAATTCCGTTTTTGGCTTGTTTCAAAGATAAAAAAGATTATGATAAGGATAATAAAACACATAAATTAAAAAATAAAGATATTGAAGAAATTTTATCTGCTAAGTTAGATCAGTTATTAGTATGGTTAGTTAATGGATCAGTTAAATACTTCAGTGAAGGGTTTGGAGATAGGCCAGATGTTATAGATAAAGCAACAAAAGGTTATATTAAGGAAAATGATGATTTAGTTAATCTTATAGAAGATTTATGTGTTAAAGATGTAAATGGTTTCGTTTATCATAGTGATTTATTTGATACATATAGAAAAGATTATGACAATAAAATTAGTGGAAAAGGATTTACAAATTTAATGAAGAAGAAGGGTTATGATTTATCTAGAAGATCAGAAGGTAGAGGGTTTAAAGGTTTAAAATTAAAGAAAAACATATTAGATGAATAATTTAAATTTATAATGACGGATGACGGATAATGTCATATTTTCCGGAAACTTTCATATAACTACAACACTAGTTGTATTAGAAAAAGTTTCCGGAAATCCTGTCATTATATGTCATCCGTCACTATAAATTTAAATATGATTATATCCAGAATAAATATGACATTATTTTTGAGCTCCTTGAGATTAAACAGCAAAATGACCTGTTGTTTGCATCTATGAATGAAATTATTAAATAGCTTTATTAAAGATAAAACATTAAATTTTTAATTATAAAAAAATAACTATTTAGCATTTATATCAATTTGTTCTATCAATGTTTTTATAACTTGTTCATATGGACCATAACACATAGGATGTTGTTCTTTCCATATGTTGTAAATATTGTTTGCGCATTTAACTGGATCGTATAATTTTAATTTATTATGTAACACCCATGCAAGAAGTGCAGTTACTTGATATGCACAATGTTGTGTCGGACAAGGATTTTTAATATAGTTAATTACAACAATCTCTTCGTCATCATTTGGATTAAGAATATTATCGATTATTTCTTGGACACATGATTCATATTCATCTATTTTAATAAGTTCCGTATACTTTAATAGTATACCAATATAATTTGAATAATTTCTACTCATATTTGTTTCATAAAAGCATAATGTATTAAATATATTTTGTTAAAATTTCAACTTTTTAAAATCATAAAAAAACCTTAAAGTGTTGTTTCAATATAAACATTCTTTCCATCCCTCCTAATTGACTTGATGGAACCATTCATCCAGTTACAATTCCAAGGACCATTGTGACTCTTTTTATGAGAAAAATCAAAGTTGTTACATTTCACTGTTCTGCATTGTGGATTCATTGAGCATCTAGGATCTGGATCAAACCAGCTGACAGTACCAATTCGTTCACCATTGAGAAAGACAATATCATTGTCCGAGAGAGTTTCTCCTTGTTGAATATTTTGCATGATTGTTTATGTTTGTGAGAATGAGTGAATGATATAGTATAAAAGAATCTAAATGTTTAATTATCAATTTTTTGAAACACCGATTTATATAAAAACTTAAAAGCAATGAGCTAAAAAGAATCAATAAAAGTAACACAGATAACCAATTGAGAAAATGCATCCAAAAACCATTCCTTTGTGGAAACCGCGAAAAAAGCATAATTTTGTTGATTTTCCGTCGATTGACTGGAGAACCTATGTCTGGATAAAAAGGCATGAGCTAAGCCATTCAAAAAAAAGTATAACAGTAGACCATTAATACAATAATTTCCAAATCATGATATTCATCTAGAACCGTAAAAATACATAGTTTTATTGATTCTTTCAAATGTCAAACATACCAAATAGATCATTTTTTGATTTTTTTGTGATTTTTAGTACTTTAAATTTTGTGAGATTATTCATATAAAAATAAAACCATATTAATAATTATAATAATGGTATCAAAAAAAGTAACCAAAAAAGTGAAACCAGTAAAAAATTATGGAGTGACTGAAAAGGAATTCCCAAAAATCACACTCAAAAATACCAACAAACAGATCAAATATATTTTTCATTTAAGTGATATCCATATTAGAGAAAGCCATGTGTATTTAAAGGAATATAGAGAAGTGTTTGCTAAATTATATGATTATTTATCCAATGAACCAAATAAAGAGAATAGTTTAATAGTTATATCTGGTGACATATTGCATTCAAAGTGTCAATACAGTGATCATTCATTAAAATTATTATTTGAATTCATGGAAACCTTGTCTAAAATAATGGATATTATTGTAATTTTTGGAAATCATGATGGTTCTATTACCCAATGCAGAGATTCATTATATCCTGTTCTATCTCGAATAAAGAATGTATATTATTTACCTAAGACAGGTGAATATATCTACAACAATATAGTCTTTGGTGTTTCATCGATATTAGATGGAGAAATAATTAGAGCAGATAAGCTTAAAACACAAAATAAAATAAAGATAGCTCTTTATCACGGAATGTTAAATAACGCCAGGCTTGAAAACGGTTTGATTGTAACTGAACATATCAATACAAAGACATTTGCAGGTTATGATTTTACTCTTCTTGGAGATATACATAAACACCAATATTTAAACAAAACAAAGACAATGGCTTATGCATCTAGTTTAATTCAACAGAATTTTGGAGAAAGTGTAGATTACCATGGATTTATAAAATGGAATATAATAGACAAACAAAGCCAATTCATAAATATTCCAAATGATTATGGTTATTTACAAATCGAGTTAGAAAATGGTGCAATTAAAACACAATTACAAAACATTCCAAAAAAGGCAAAAGTTAGAATCATCAGTTATAATACAGAAACAAAAGATTGTTATAAATTTATCAATGAAATTATACCTGATTTTTCATCAATACAAATAGAATATAAAAATTCAATAGAAAAGAATCAAAATACACATGCTACAGTAGAATCTATATTAAAGCCTAATAATCAATTGACATTAATAAGGAAATATTGCGAATCATTAAAGTTAGGAGATCAAAAAATAGAAAAGTTAATTGAAATACATAAAAAGATCCAAGATAACATTAAGATAGAAGATCCACCATCAACTAATAATTGGGAATTAGTAAATATTAAATTTTCCAATCTTTTTAGTTATGGTGAACATAATGAAATTCAGTTTGATAATTTAAAAAGAACTATTGTAATTAAAGGTGATAACCAGGCGGGTAAATCTAGTATTTTGAATATTATTATGTTTGGGTTATTTGGAAAGTGGCATGATGACAATGGAGATATTAATTTTGATGCTTTGAATATCAATCAAAAAGAGTTGATATGTATTACTACAATTAAAGTTAATGAAGAATTATACAAAATAACAAGAATGGGAAAAACAGATAAGGGGAAAAAAAATCTTTCTATTCATACCTTTTTACATAAGCTTAATAAAGAGTCAGGGATTTATGAATCAGAAATAGGAAAATCTAAAGACAATACTGAAAAAATAATAAATCAATTAATAGGGACAGTTAGTGATTTTTTAAATACAACTGTTTATTTACAAAAACATAATGAAAATAATTTTTTCTATTTGAGCCCGAAGAAAAAGTTAAAAATTCTTTCTAGACATTGTGGAGTTGAAATCATAGATAAATTTTATCTATATGCCAATGAACATAAAACTTTTTTAAACAAGACAATTAAGGATAAAAAAAATGGTATTGAGACACTAAAAAGTGAATTGGGTTTTGATAAAATAAAAAGTGATGTTAAAAAGAATCATCAACCGATTTTAAATAAGGAAGTATTAAATAAAAAAATAATGGATATGGAATATGGGATTAGTAAAATAGATATGGAAAAAGATAATTTACATGATCAAAAGAAAAATGTATCACAAGAAGAATTGGATGATACTATAGATGAAATTAAAAATAAACTTAAAATTAAAGGAGATATACCTATTTCAAAATTATTAACCCTATTAGTTAAGAAAAAGGCGGAATATGAAGAAATAGTAAATAATTGTAAGAATAAATTAGAAAAGATTGTAAATGTAGATGATTTAGAAAAAAGTATTAAAGAAGATGAACATAAATTATTGGCAATTAAAAAATATTTGAAAGATAATGAATTCACTGATGATTATCAAGAGAAACAATTAATTAAAAATGTTGAATTACAATATATTGATGAAATTATCAGTTTATTAGATGGTTTAATAAAAAATAATTGTGGTAAATGTCAGAATATTTTGTTGAATAAAATAAACCATTATCAGAAATTGAAAGAAAACAAAATTAAAAGCATGCAACATGGTATATCATTTAAAGATATTAAAACTATTCAAATGAATCAAGAAGAAATTTCAAATAGAATGATGTCAAATAAAAACAAATTAATTAAGAAAAGGGAAGAGATTAATGATTTAAAAAGGGAAATTAATAATAATTGTATATATCGTGATGAAATGAGTAATTACCATGAAAATTTAACTAATTTAGTGAATTATATAAATGATGATCAAACTATAAAACAGACTATTAAGGAATTAGAAAATAAGAAAGATGAATTCAAGGAAAAATTAAAAATTTACAATGCAGAAATGTTTGAATTAAATTTAAAAATTAATTTACTTGAGAATAATAATATTGATTTAATTAAAAAAGAAGAAGAAGTTAAAATATTAGAGGATAACTTGGAATTATATAAATCATATTGTCAGATAATGAGCACAGATGGGTTATATGCTCATATATTGAGTCCATTTGTTAATTTAATTGAAGAAAAAGTCAATATGATATTAAAATCGATATCTAACATGAAAATGGAATTTTATATAAATAAATCAAAATCAAAAAGTAAAATAAAAGATTTCAAACAAGAATTATTAATAAGATATTTAAAGAATGATGGTAACTTAGGTCCTAGATCATTTTGTGGGGCAGAAGTATTATTTGCAACATTGGCATTTAAATTGGTTTTGCGCGAGGTTTCTAAAATATCAACAACTAATTTCTTTGCAATTGATGAAGGGCTTTCAGCTATGGATGGGAAGAATCGAGATGATATGTTGGAACCAATTACTTTATTAATGGAATCGAAAAATAAATTTGTATTTGTTATTGACCATAATGAGATTATTAAATTAATTGGACAGAACGAGATTATTGTGGAAAAGGATAAATATGGTTTTGCCAGTGTATTTAGTATGAATATGAATCAAAAAGAAATGATTAAGGATGCAATTGATAAAGAATTAGATGATCTTATGATTAATACATTGGTGAAAATAGATACTGAATATACAATGGAAGAAAATAACATAGAGGATACTTTGAAAAATATAATGAATGGAGTCGACGATGAAGAAGTGACGGTGAATAAAAAGAAGGTTGGTAATAAAGCGAAAAAAGTGGGGATTAAAATAGTCACTTGATGAGAAGCTTAAGGAGGTAGGTATAACAAGTGATTATTTATATAACTAAGAGTAAGTGGATGGAAAATAAAAAGGAGCCTGCTACAGTTAAGACCACCGGAATAAGTATAAAATAGATCTGAAGTTAATAAATGCCATTTTGAAGAATCTTGGTAAAGGACCAATTGACGATTTAACAGAGTTTAAAAATATCGATCACATGGGGGGGCATTTATTTCATTTTTTATATCATTTGACAACACTCGAATGATACAATTTTATGGTTTCTTTCAATAGTCTAATATAATAAACACCATATTTTTGAAATAACAATTATAAAATTCCCTTGAATGAAAATAAATCATTTGCTGGATAAAACGCGATGAGCCAAGCAATTGGAAAAAAGTATAATATACAACTAATTCAAATATATATAGATGATTAGTATTTATAAATACTAATCTACTTTAATTCTAATACCACTATCGTTTTATTAGAAACACTTCTGTTTGATAATACAATAATACTAAAACCATTATTTGATAAACATATAGTTAATTTATAATACTTATAGATATTATTATATTGTAAAACCGAATAAAAGAAACTATATTATAATTCTAATCAAATATGCCCGGCGAAAAAGCGATGAGCTAAGCAATTGAAAAAAAAAGGATAACGTGTAACTAATTCAAATATATTTTCCAAAACTGAATGTTCGTCGAGAACCGCAAAAATGCATCATTTTATTAATTTACCAAAACATAGAGTTAATAAAACTATACTGGAGATGTGTTAATCAAAAAAATATAAATATATAATAAAATAATATAATGGAATCATTATTTTTAATAGCACAAAATATGATCAACAAAAGACTTGAAACAATCAAACAATTAACAGAACAAACAGGATATATTTACAAGATAACTAATTCAGTGAACGACCAAATATATATTGGATCCACAATGAGGGAATCAGTAGATAAACGATTTGCAGAACATATAGATTCAGTATTTCATTCCAAATCAGGGAAATTGTATAAATTTGTCCAGAATAGTGATGCAGATATGAAAATGGAGATTGTGGAATCTGTTAATTTTTATCATAAAATGGAATTGTTGTTAATAGAAGATTATTGGATTTGGAAATATAAGAGTCGAGAATATGGATTGAATACGATATGTAATACAAAAATAACCAAAATAGTAAATGATAGGAATATGAACAAATTTAAAAAATTCGGTGAAATATTAGCATTTGTTGATAAAGTAACTAATAATATGATTAAGATATCAGAAAATTATAATAATATCATTGAAAAACTAAAAACTTTTAAAGTAGATTGTAAATTATCGATGCAACCAGAAGATTGGACGAAATGCACTGATTTTTCAATATATAATCCATTTTTGCTAAATCATACAAAAACAACGAAAAAGTTACATAGTAATATTATTGGAATTTATTTATTTTTTTGGAAAGATTTACAAGACTTTTATTTATATAGAAAAAGAGGAGGATTTTTTAATTTATGCAATAGTCAAAAATTGTTAAGTAATATTTTAATAGAAAAAATAATTAAAAATGGAATTGATAAAATGGAAATTCATCCAGTTTATTACATTCATTGTAACTTTAGTGAATATTATTGGAATAATGAGATTGATAAACAAATAAAAAAGCTACGACAATCTATAAATAATAAATTAAAAAACAGTCTTAATATGTTTATTACAAATAGATTTATAATATATGATGACAAAATATTAAATTTCTGCAAAAAAGTAAATGATACAGATAATCTTTTAAAATATTATTCTCATATAATACAAAATAAAGAATATCTAAAATTTATAAAAAAAATGAAACATATCAAAAAACCAATAGAATCAAAACATAAAAATACTCCAAATGCGCGTAAATTATCACATAAAAATAATATATATAATAAAAACAAAAATATTCAGAAAAAGAAAATTATAAAAAATATAATAAAAATTGACACATCTAATTTAAATAATTACATAATATCATTAAATGAATCAAAAACTGAAAATGATTGTGAAAAATATCAAAAAATAGAATCAGTCAAAATTTTACCAATATTTGATGACGAAGAATATATTACTTATTCTAATATGCAGGAAAATTACCTTATAGAAAAAGACAAAAATTTAGAAAATTATTTTGAAAAAGAAGATAATTATATAAGTTCAATAAAAAAGCTAGAAAATGAAATAGAATGCGACAAGCAAGAAACTTTTCAAAAAGAAGATGAAAATATTAATGAAATGATTGACAAAATATTAAATTTAATTAAAATAAAATAATTTATAGATTTAAAATTTTTTCTTATTTAATTAATTCTGCAAAAATTTAATTTATAAAAAAAACGCACTTATTTTTGATTCGATTAACTAAAATTTAATTAATCAATATAACTTTCCAAATTTCACAACCTTCATTGAAAGCCTCTGGAAGCTATAGAATTATTATCTCAAGACACTATATAGCTCAAATTAATTTGAGCTATAT
>OBIC01000039.1_pt1 | contig 78056 bp, 69 predicted proteins | sample 1519831 | NCBI WGS metagenome assembly OBIC01 (sample SAMN03019805, study PRJEB22545) | beach sand metagenome | biome: beach; feature: sea beach; material: beach sand | place: USA: Municipal Pensacola Beach, FL | collected 2010-10-20 | depth 40-45 cm m
AACCGGCAGGCGGGCGACCGTCTCGTGGGTTCGAATCCCACCCCATCCGCCACCCGCTTTTCCTTTGAGGACAGTTACTCGATGACACAGCCGCACAATAAGGTCGGCTGTGCGGGGATTAATGTGAATATCTTTCCTTCCATCCATCCACGACAGTAAGGAAAGCTTGACAGATCCGCCACAATAGCGCATCGTCCGACCCATGTTGCGCCGCAGCGTGAGCATTTTGCGCCCCTATCCGGGCCGACAGCGCGCAACGAATTTCAGTTTCCCCATCACGCAAGGTTCCTGACGCGACGGCTGGACAGCACGGGCAATACCCGTCTGCCCGAAAACCGGCGCGCCCCTGTCACAGGCCGCCTGTTCGCGGCCGATTATCGCATTGCTGTGCAGGCACGGATGCCGCCGGCAATGCATGAAGGATATGAATTGTTAGATTTTGATATGCTTGGCCTCGCGCCAAAGCTCGATACCGCACTGCAACGCGCGGGTTTCACACAGCCAACCCCGATCCAGAATGAGGCGATCCCGCTGGCCCTGGCGGGACATGATATTCTCGGTCTCGCGCAGACCGGCACCGGCAAGACCCTGGCTTTCGGTCTGCCGCTCATCAACCATTTATTGGCGCAACCTGGCAAACCCGCCCCCAAAACGGTGAAGGCACTGATCCTTGCCCCCACGCGGGAGCTTGCCAATCAGATCGCCGATAGCCTCCGCCCACTGACCGCCGGATCGAAATTACGCATTGCGACCGTGGTTGGCGGTCAGTCGATCGGCAAACAGATCGGATTTCTGTCGCATGGCACCGATATTCTGGTTGCCACGCCGGGCCGTTTGATCGACCTGATGGATCGCGGCGCGGTCAATCTGGGCTCGGTGCGGCATCTCGTTCTGGATGAAGCCGACCAGATGCTTGACCTTGGCTTCATTCATGCGCTGCGCAAGATCGCGCCACGCCTTGGAACGCCGCGCCAGACGATGCTGTTTTCGGCAACCATGCCAAAGCAGATGGAGGAGCTGTCGCGCGCCTATCTGACCGACCCCAAGCGGGTACAGGTCGCGCGCCCGGGCAAGGCCGCCGATAAAGTCACCCAGTCGGTGCACTTTTTGACGAAACAGGAAAAGCCCGCCAAGCTGCGCGAGATCCTGTCGCAGGATCGCGCGGCACTGACGCTGGTCTTCGCCCGTACCAAACACGGGGCGGAAAAGCTGATGAAGGGGCTGGTGGCCGACGGCTTCAACGCCGCCTCCATCCATGGCAACAAGAACCAGAACCAGCGCGACCGGGCGATAAAGGCCTTCCGCAGCGGCAAGATCAATGTGCTTGTCGCAACGGATGTGGCCGCGCGCGGTATTGATATTCCCGGCGTTGCCTATGTCGTCAATTACGAGCTGCCCGATGTGCCCGACAACTATGTTCACCGCATCGGACGGACAGCACGCGCGGGCCGCGAGGGAGAGGCGATTGCCTTCTGCGCGCCGGAAGAAGCCGATCTGTTGCGCCAGATCCAGAAGCTGATGAAATCCGATATCGCAGTGGCCAGCGGCACACAGCCCATTGGCAAAAGCGGTGAAACACGCAGGAAGCGCCCCGGCGCATCACGCCCCAATGCCCGCAAGTCGGCGAACGGGTCCGCGGCCAAGCCGCCATCCAAACAGCCACGGTCACGGCGAAAGCCGACATCGAGCTGGAGCCGGGCGGGCGATGGCACCCGCGAACTTCACGCTAGTCGCTGATAAAACGCCGCAGTCGGTCACTATGGCGGAAGAAAAACTTTTCCAGCTCGACCAGAACCAGCACCGACGCGGCGACAGGCACAATGACGGCCCAGCTTGCAAGATCAAGCGGCTGGGTCGCAAACAGCAACTGCATGGCCGGCGTATAAGTGAAGATCATCTGAAAGATCAGCACGATGGCGACCGCTATCAGGACGGCAGGGCTGCCAGATAACGCGGCCGGCCGAAATACCGAAGCCAGGCGGAACCGCGTGCAGAACAGATAGAACAGCTCGAACATAACGAGCGTGTTGACCGCGGCGGTGCGCGCAAGCTCTATCCCTGCCCCCTGGTCGCGCAACCAGACGAACACGCCGAAGGTTCCGCTCACCAGAATGAGCGAGACAAAACAGATCCGCCAGATCAGAAAGCGCGACAAGATCGGCGCGGCACGCGCGCGGGGCGGTCGGTGCATGACATCATCCTCCGCCGGCTCGAAGGCAAGCGCAAGCGCAAGCGTAACCGCGGTAATCATATTGACCCACAGGATCTGTACCGGGGTGATCGGCATCAGCCGGCCAAGGGCAATCGCCAGGACAATCGTCAAGGCTTCACCGCCATTGGTGGGCAGGATGAACATGATCGACTTTCGCAGATTGTCATAAACGGTGCGCCCTTCCTCGACCGCATGGGAGATTGAGGCGAAATTATCGTCCGCAAGCACCATTTCCGCGGCTTCCTTTGCCGCCTCGGTTCCCTTGATGCCCATCGCGACACCGACATCGGCGCGTTTGAGCGCCGGTGCATCATTCACGCCGTCCCCGGTCATCGCCACGACATTGCCGGCCCGTTGCAAGGCCTCGACAAGCCGCAGCTTGTGCTCAGGGCTTGTCCGCGCGAAGACATTCACGGCTGCCGCCTGCGCGGCCAGGCTGTCGGGCGATAGCTCATCAAGCTCGCGCCCGGTCAACACCTTGGCACTGTTTTCAAGGCCAAGCTGCCCGGCAATCGCGCTTGCCGTCGCCGCGTGATCACCGGTAATCATCTTCACACTGATGCCCGCCTTGCGGCATTGCGCGATGGCGGCCACCGCTTCCTCGCGCGGGGGATCCGCCAACCCGAACAGCCCGATCAGAACCAGCCCCTGTTCCACATCGGCAAAACATAAATCGCCTTTTCCGGCAGCGGCATCACGGCTGGCAAGCGCGAGCACCCTTTGCCCGCGGCCGGCAAGCTGCTGCATCGCCTCATGCCAATAGTCCGTATCAAGCGGTTCATCCCCGCCCTGACCGCGCTGCAATTGGCACATCTCCACAATACGCTCAGGCGCGCCTTTGACATAAATCTGCGCCGCGCCCGTATGATCGTGATGCAGGGTCGCCATGAAGCGATGCTCGGATTCAAAGGGAATGACATCCTTGCGCGGACAGGATTTTTCCTCGAACGTCGGGTCAAGCCCTGCCTTTCTTGCCACAACGACAAGCGCGCCTTCCGTGGGATCGCCCGCGACAGACCATTGTCCGTCAACCTCGCGCAATTGTGCATCCGAACACAGCATCGCGCCGCGCATCATCTCGGTCAGCAGGGGGCGGTGATCGGGCAGAATGTCGCGACCATCAAGCAGGAAACTGCCGACAGGCGCATAGCCAACGCCTGTCACCTCGAACCGGTGGCGCGCGGTAACGACCGCCTGCACCGTCATCTCGTTCCGCGTCAGCGTGCCGGTCTTGTCGGAACAGATAACACTGAGCGAGCCAAGTGTCTCGACAGCGGGGAGCCGGCGGATAATCGCGTTTTGCGCCGCCATGCGCCGCACACCGACCGCAAGGGTGATCGTCATGATCGCGGGCAGCCCTTCAGGGATCGCCGCAACGGCAAGACCGACCGTCGCAAGGAACATCTCGCTTAACGGATAAGCCTGAACAAACGCGCCAAAGACAAATGTTGCCCCGGCCAGCAGCGCAATCCCGAGGGTGAGCCAGCGACCGAATACCGATAGCTGCGCAAGGAGCGGCGTCGTCAGATACTGCACCTCGGCCAGCAGGGCGCTGATCCGGCCAATTTGCGTCGCGGCACCCGTTGCGACCACGACGCCGGTGCCCTGGCCGCTGGCGACCAACGTGCCGCTATAGGCCATCGAGAAGCGGTCACCCAGCTCCGCACCTTCGGGCACCGCCGCAACCTGTTTGTCGACCGGCAGCGATTCGCCTGTCAGGATCGCCTCCTGCAACTTCAGGTTTTTCGCGTGGCTGAGCCGCAAATCAGCGGGCACCTTGTCGCCTGATTGAATGAAGACAAGATCGCCGGGCACAAGCTCTTCCGCAGCGACGGCGACTTTCCGGCCATCGCGCATGACGACCGCCTGCAATGACAGCATCTTTCTTATCGCCGCCAGCGCCTGCTCCGCGCGGCCTTCCTGCACAAAGCCGATCAGCGCATTGATCACGAGAACGCTCAAAATCACCGCCGTGTCGAGCCAATGGCCAAGCAATGCGGTCACAATCGCCGCGGCAAGCAGCACATAGACAAGCAGATTATGAAATTGCAGCAGCAACCGCATGAGCGGGCCGCGGCGTTTGGGCGGCGGCATCCGGTTCGGACCGAATTCGGCGAGCCGGCGCGTCGCCTCCTCCCGGTCCAACCCACGGGCACCCGAGCCAAAATCACGCAGCACCGCATCCGCAGGGATTGCATGCCAGTGTTGATCCTGCTGGAAACGCATACAGACAAATCCCGACAACGCAGAATACTGCGTCTTTATAGCACGAACTCTCCGATCACGGTGAGGAAAGGCGTGGCGAAGTCGCGAAGCTTCGCGGCACCCACCCCGTGGATCATGGCAAATTCATCACTGTTTGATGGCTTGCGCCGCGTCATATCGATAAGGCTGCGATCGGGAAAGACCGCATAGGCCGGCACCCCGCGCGTTTGCGCCAGCTCAAGCCGCAACCGCTTGAGCGCGGCGAAAAGCTGCGCATCGGCTTCGCCCAGATCTTCCGCCCCGCGCTGCGATCTGGGTGCTTTTTCCTGCCTTTGCCTGCGCGGCGGGCGATAGTGGAATTCGCCCTGCCCTGCCATAAGACGCGCGCCTTTCGCGGTGATTGCAAGACCGCCAAACGCCGCAACTTCTGTCGACAACAAGTCAGCAGCGAGCATTTGCCGCACAAGCCCGCGCCATTCGGGTTTTGCCACACCGCGCCCCGCACCATGGATGGCAAGCCGGTCATGCCCGGTATCGCGCACTTTTTGCGTATCCGCCCCGCACAGCACATCGACAATATGCGCCGCGCCGAACCGTTGCCCGGTCGCCTCCACCGCCGCCAGACATTGTTGCGCGAGCGCGGTCCCGTCGGAAAGTCGCGGCGGATCAAGACAATTGTCGCAATTGCCGCATTGCACCGGCGCGTCGCCGAAATAGCGCAACAACGCCTCACGCCGGCATTCGGGCGCCTCCGCATAGGCAATCAGCAGATCAAGCCGTCTGTGTTCACGCTGCTTGTGGTCACTGTCGGTATCTTCATTATCGATGAACATGCGCCGCATGCGGATATCGTCCGCGCTGAACAGCATATGCGCCTCGGCCGGGGCCCCGTCACGGCCGGCGCGACCGATTTCCTGATAATAAGCTTCCATGCTGCCAGGCAGATTGACGTGAAAGACATAGCGCAGATCCGGCTTGTCGATCCCCATGCCGAACGCGATCGTTGCCACCATGACAAGCCCCGATTCGGTCATGAACCGGTCCTGATGCCGGCTGCGCAGCGCCGCATCGAGCCCTGCATGATAAGCCAGGGCCGGCACATCATTTTGCTGCAGGAAAAGGGCCGCCTCCTCAACCATTCGGCGCGACAGGCAATAGACGATGCCGCTATCACCCTGCCGCTCTTGCACGAAGGCAAGCAATTGCCGCTTCCAGCTTTCGCGTTCGCAGACGGCAAGCTGAATATTGGGCCGGTCGAAGCCGGAGACGAAAGCCCGCGCCGGCCCGCCATAGAGCCGCGCGCTGATATCATCCCGCGTCGCCGGGTCGGCCGTTGCGGTCAGCGCGGCAATCGGCACATCGGGAAACTGCGTGCGCAAGCTCGACAACGCTTCATATTCGGGGCGGAAAGCAGGCCCCCAGCGGGAAATGCAATGCGCTTCATCAATTGCGATCAACCGCACCGGAAGCTTGCTCAGCGCGGCGAGCATCGGCGCGGTCATCAGCCGCTCAGGCGCGAGGTAGAGAAGCCGCACCTCCCCCGCCGTCACACGGTGCCACACCGCCACATTGTCAGGACGCGGTCGCGCGGAATTGATCGTCTCAGCCGCCACGCCCGCGAGCTTGAGCGCGGCAACCTGATCTTCCATCAAGGCGACAAGCGGTGAGACGACGATCGTCAACCCGCCAAGCACAAGCGCGGGGATCTGAAAGCACAGCGACTTGCCCGCCCCGGTGGGCATGACAGTCAGCACATGCTCCCCCGCAAGCAGGGCGCTCACCACTTCTTCCTGCCCCGGGCGAAACCCGTCAAATCCGAAAGTCTGTTTAAGAACGCGCCGCGCCGCGTCCGCGCGCATGGCGGATTGCGTCATGGACATGAAAATACCCGGACGAATAAACTTGGCAGAATCACTTTCCGGCCCCTCCCTGCGGGGGCAGTATAGGGGCCCGGCCTGCGATCACAATGTTGATAGCGGATGGTATAAGCGCGAAGGATAAAATGGCCGAAAATATGGTGCGCCAACCCGAAGCGGCGCAACTGTCACGCTGCTTTGTCTATGTGCTGGGTAGCGGTACTGGCGACGATATTCGCACCTATGTCGGCTGGACGACCGATCTTGCGCGACGGCTTGCGGCACATAACAGCGGCACCGGCGCACGCAGCACACGCGGCCGGCAATGGGAACTGCTCTACGCCGAATGCTATCGGAACAAAAGCGACGCCATGCGGCGCGAATGGCACCTCAAACGCGACCGGAAGTTTCGCGCGACCCTCAGACAATCCGTGTTTCCATGACCTTGCGCAGCACCGTTGGTGGGATGCCTGCCAAGCCATTGCGAAATTCGTAAGGCGGCCACATATAGGTGAGCATCGTCAGGCTCTTGCATTGAGAAAGGATCATCATGGTGCAACTGGTGGGAATCGCAGGCAGCCTGCGTAAACAGTCTTATAATCGCGCCCTGTTAAATGCCGCGGCAGCGCAGCTTCCGGCCGCTCATCGGATCAGCATCGCTGATATTACGGATTTCCCGCTTTACAGCGAAGATATCGAGAATGAGACAGGGATTCCCGCTTCCGTCGCCGCGGTGAAAGCCGCGATCTCGGCGGCGGACGGCATCCTTATCGCAACCCCTGAATATAATCACAGCATACCGGGCGTCCTGAAAAACGCGCTCGACTGGATTTCGCGACCACCGCAAGATCAGGCCCGGGTGCTTCACGGCAAGCCCGTCGCACTGATTGGCGCGACAATCGGCAATTTCGGCACGGCCTTTGCGCAAGACGCGTGGCTGCCGATATTCCGTGCACTGAAAATGCAGCTATGGGGCGATGGCGGCCCTTTCTATCTGATGCGCGCAGGCGAGGCATTCGGACCGGACGGGCAATTGCGCGACGCGGATGCCGTGAAGCGTCTGGCCGCCTATATTACGGGCTTTGCAACGGCTTGCGAACATATGCAAGCAGGAGAGAAATGAGATGGGGCGTCTGGTTGACGGGGTGTGGAAAGACGAATGGTACGATACCGCGAGAACCGAAGGCCGGTTCGAACGTGAAGACGCGAAGTTCGAGTGGGGCATCAAGCCGCCAGCGGCAGGACAGACATCCGAGGCTGCGCGGCAAGCTTCCTTAAAGGAACAAACCCCTTTCATCGCGGAGGCAGGCCGTTATCATCTTTACGTCTCGCTCGCCTGCCCATGGGCGCACCGGACGATTATCTTCCGTCAACTGAAAGAGCTTGAACCGCTGATCGGAATGACGGTGGTGCATCCGCATATGCTTGAGAATGGATGGGAATTCGACGACGCAAAGGACCCGCTTTACGGCTTTTCCTGTCTTCACGAGATTTATACCAGGGCTGTACCCGACTATAGCGGGCGGGTCACGGTGCCGGTGTTGTGGGACAAGCAGACCGAAACGATCGTCAATAATGAAAGCGCGCAGATTATCCGTATATTCAACAGTGCCTTCAATGGCCTGACCGGCAATGATGACGATTATTATCCTGCTGCCCTGCGCGCCGAGATCGATGCGATAAACGACCGGGTCTATCACACGGTGAATAATGGTGTGTACAAGGCCGGATTCGCCACCGCGCAGGCGCCTTATGAAGAGGCGTTCGCGGCATTGTTCGATACACTCGATTTTCTGGAAGACCGGCTTGCCGGGCAGCGTTTTCTTGTGGGTGGACAGATGACTGAAGCCGATATCAGGCTATTTACCACCTTGATCCGGTTTGACGCGGTCTATCACGGGCATTTCAAAACCAATTTGCGCCGTATCGCGGATTATCCGAACCTGTCAGGCTATGTGCGCGATATCTATCAGACCGGCGCGATAGCCAGCACCGTCGATATCGGGCAAATCAAACAACATTATTATGTCAGCCAGACCAAGGTGAACCCGACACAGATCGTGCCGCTTGGTCCCACGCTTGATTTCACCCGGCCCCATGACCGGGCGAAATTAGGCTGAGACGTCGCGCGGGCAAATGCGCGCCCGCGCGTCACAGCTTGATCAGAGCAGCTCCTCAGCCAGGACCCGCATCCCCTCGGGGCGGATACCGGCAGCCAGCATCGCGGTGATCTGCTTGTTCTTGGCTGCCTCCTTCCAGGCTTGCAGCCGGTCGCGCACCCTGTCCGCCGAGCCAAGCAGCGCAATCTCGTCGCACAGCTTGTCAGGCACATTGGCTGCCGCTTCCGCCTTCTTGCCGTCAAGGTAAAGATCCTGGATGATTTTGGCCTCCGCCTCGTAACCAAGACGCTTGGCATAGTCATTGTAGAAATTCTTGTCGCGCGCGCCCATCCCGCCGATATACAGCGCAAGAAACTGCTTCACCGGCATCCGGCACTTATCAAGATCATCACCCATGATGACATTGGCAAACGGCATGACATCGAAATTCGCCATGCTTTTGTCGCCGCCGGCCTTGGCAAACCCTTCCTTGATCGGTCCTTCGAAAATATCGAACCGTTCGGGATTCATGAAGACCGGGATGAAGCCATCGGCAATTTCGGCCGCGGTGCGCACACCGGCAGGCGAAATCGAACCGGTCACGATCTTGAGCCCCGGTTTGCCGTGCAGGATGCTTTTGAGCGGCTTGCCAAGCCCGGTCGTCCCCTCGCCTGTCGCGGGGATCTGGTAATGGAACCCTTCATGGGTCAGCGGTTCCTTGCGGTCGAGGATTTTCCGGATGATCGAGATATATTCGCGGGTCCGGGTGAGCGGCCGGCCATACGGCACGCCGTGCCAGCCTTCGATCACCTGCGGGCCGGACGGCCCGATGCCAAGGATAAAACGATCCCCCGACATGGCCTGCAGGGTCATGGCCGTCATCGCGGCCATTGCCGGCGTACGGGCAGGCATCTGCATGATGGCGGTGCCAACCTTGATTGTCGTCGTGCTGGCCAACAGCCAGGCCGCCGGCGTTACCGCATCGGACCCCCAGGCTTCGGCTGTCCATACGGAATCAAAGCCAAGCGATTCCGCCTGCCGCACCAGATCCACCTGATTGTCGAAGGTGCCACCGGAATATCCAAGCGTCATGCCGATCTTCATCGCGTTCCCCTATCCTTTAATAAGCTGCGGGCGCACATTCGCGACGCCCTTTCCTGCCTTGTCATATTGCATGCTAAGCCATACCGCCCCGGCCGTGCCAGGCGCAAGCATAACCGGCCAGCTTTTGGGGCCTATCCCGTCAGCCGGACAAAACAAATGTGTTGCAGGATGGCCCCGCGGCGCAAACGGGGCAAAGGTCGCAAATGCTGTCGTTCAGTATTGGTGCTCGGGCAGGCGCACGACAAGGCCATCAAGCTCGTCGGTCACCTTGATCTGACAGCAAAGCCTGCTGCTCTCTTTCACATCCGATGTGAAGTCGAGCATGCTTTCTTCCATTTGCGAGCGCTCGCCGGTCTTGTCCGTCCAGGCGTCGTCCACATAGACATGACAGGTCGCACAGGCGCAAGCACCGCCACAGTCACCGTCGATCCCGGGCACCATATTCTGGGTGGCCCCTTCCATCACGGATAACCCGTTTTCGACATCGATGACATGTTCGGTGCCGTTGAACTCGATATAGGTGATTTTTGCCATTTTCTAACCGCTCTTAGACTGTTGGCCGCTGTATATGGCAGCCTCTGTCGCAGGTCAATACACATGTATCAACAGGCAACAGTGTGACTTCAGATCAAACATTACGTTGCTGATCGTTTATCCTACTGTGCGGATAAAGTCAGCCAACAAGGGCCGGTTTCTCCCCATCGGGCTATTCTGCCGCATGCTTGCCGACCTGCCAGCTATCGCCGGCAAGCGCCTGTTCGGCCCATTTCCAGGGTGCCTCTTCAAGCTCGGTCGCCATGGTGCTGTTCCAGCGGTTAAGGAATCCGAACAGGGAAATCACCGCGACGATTTCCACGATCTGTTCATCGTCGAAATATTTCCGCATCTCCGCGAATTCTGCATCGCTTACCGCATTGGGCACCTGCCCCGCGCCTTGCGCCACCCGCAGCACCGCGCGTTCGGCATCGCTGAACAGGGGGCTTGTTTCATAGCCCCAGACTGCCTCGAGCTTTTCCTGCGAGACACCGGCCGTATGGGTCGCGCCATGGGCGGTATGCGCCTGGCAATAGCTGCAACCGGCGGAACGGCTGACCATATAACTGATCAATGGCTTCAACCCGTCGGGCAGCTTGCCCGGTCCATTGATCGCGGTGAGCAATCCCAGAAAAGCCTGCAGAATTTCGGGCCGCCGGCCCATGGTGAGCAGACTATTGGGAACAAATCCCAGAATGCTTTCAACCATCTCAAAAAACTGGCTGTAATCTTTCAGCTTGTCCCGATGAAGTGGATCGATCCGCGGCATCAGAGCCTCCCTTTCATATTTGCCTGCTATTGCCCGTCAATATTTCCCGTTGCGATATTCATTGCCGGCGTAACATTGCTGCCGTTCTCCTGCCACTTTTCTAAAGCGCGGATGCCTGCGCGATTTCATATTTTGTGACGTCACGGGAAAGAATTTTCAAATCGGCCATTCCGGTCTGGAAAGTCTTCATGTGCGGTGTCCGGAAATGCGCTGCGAGCGCTTCATCGGACACCCACTCCTCGAATATACGCAGGACATTCTCATCCTCGATATCGGCATAAAAGCTGTAGGCATGGCAGCCATCTTCCGCGCGGCTTGCGCGCGCCATGTCCCGCGCCAACGCAAAGGCACGGTCACGACATTCCGGTGCGATACGAAAAATTCCCGATATGACGAGCATTTCTCCCTCCCTTTCCAAGCTTTTTCCAGGCTCTGGCTATTTTTCTGTCAGCTTGCCATAAAGCAGACTGTAAGCGAATGTTTATTGCCCGATACCGGAGGTTGCCAATGCCCGAATATAAACTTGCAAGCTATGATTTTTCCGGCCGCAAGGTGATCGTCACCGGCGGCAGCGGCGGCATTGGCGGGGCGTTCGCGCGGGGTTTCCGGGATGCAGGCGCCGATGTGACGATCACCGGCACACGCAGCAGCGCGGCTGACTATCCCGGCGAGGATCTGACCCGCATGCGCTATCTGCAGCTTGATACCCGCGACGGTCCAGCCATTCTCAAGCTCGCATCCGAGTTCGACAGCCTTGATGTGCTGATCAACTGCGCCGGCAATGCGCGCCCCGGCGGCAAGAGCGAGGCGGATCCCGAGATCTTTGCCCAGACCGTCGATATCAATCTTGTCGGCAGCTACCGGTTTTGCCAGGCATTTCGCGATGCCTTGAGCGCGGCAGGCGGATCGATCATCAATGTCGCCTCGATGAGCGCCTATGCCTCGCTGCCGGGCGTGCCGGGATATGGGGCAAGCAAGGCCGGCATTGTGCAACTGACCATGGCACTTGCCGAAAGTTACGCCCCCAGGGGAATCCGGGTGAACGGCATCGCACCGGGCTGGATCCGCTCGAAAATGACAAAACCCGTGGAAGCCGACGATCAAGGCAGCGCCGCAATCCTGCGGCACACGCCAATGGGCCGCTGGGGCGATCCTGACGATATGGCGGGCCCCGCCCTGTTCCTCGCATCGGACGCGGCAGGCTTTGTTACCGGGGTGACGCTACCGGTGGATGGCGGCTATAACGCGGTGATGTAGGATAAAGGCACGGCACCACCCCGAACAGATTATGCCTGCCAGGCCGCCCATAAGCTGATATCTGGCAAGCGGCAAACAATTAAGACTTCCGGAGCGCCCTTATGCCCAGCGCGGCTGAGCGACAAATCGATGCGATCGCGACATTTGCCAGAGAGCAGATTGCCGGACGGCGCGCGCTTTATGATGAAACGGCGGAATTTCCGCACGCGCTGTGGCAGGCGATGGGGGATGCCGGTATTCTGGGCCTTGGCGTTCCGCGCGAATATGGCGGTGGCGGCGCGGACTACCGGACATTGATCCTGGCGGGCGAAGCGCTGGTCCAGGGCGGGCGGAATTTAGGGCTGGCTATTGCATGGCTCAGCCATACGCTGATTTCCCGGCTTATCATTTATGGCCAGGGCAACAAGGCGCAGCGCCAGCAGTTTTTGCCCGCGCTTGCCGCGGGCCGGCTGACCCCGTCGGTCGCTATTTCCGAACCTGATGCAGGCGCGCATCCCAAAAGGCTGACAAGCCGCGCTGAACGCGGTGACACCCATTGGCGGCTGAGCGGCGAAAAAGCCTGGCTTACCAACGGGCCTATCGCGGGTCTTTATGTGGTGCTAGCGATCAGCGATGTGATTGCCGGGCGCAAGCAGTTCAGCGCCTTTCTTGTACCGCGCGAGACAGCGGGGCTGACGCAAACCCAAGCTGGCGCGGTTGATTTCCTGCGCCCGGCGCGGCATGGGGGTCTGCGTCTGGACAATTGCGCGGTGCCTTTGGAGAACTTACTGGGCCCGGAAGGCACGGCATTCGAGACAATCTCCAAACCATTGCGGGAGGCCGAAGATGCCGTCGCGCTTGGCACCGCGCTCGGCGGTCGAGCGGCACAGCTTGAGTTGCTTGTTCAGGCGCTCGAAGGCACGCAGATTGCCTTAGCCCCCGAGCCATTGGAAACACTTGGCGCGCTTTACGCACTGCAAGAAGCAACCCGCACGATTGCATTTGAGGTCGCAGAACAACTTGATGGGCGCAAACAGGGCGACCCGACTGCGCTCATTCTGGCGGCACGGCGCCTGTCGCGCGATTTTCAAAATGATTTCGCGGCTTTTCTGCAAGCGCTGAACTTGCCGGAATCCGCCGAAAATGCGGAATTATTTCGCCTGACGCGGGATATGGTGAAGTCAGGAGGCTTGGCCTCCAACGTAGACCGCGCTAAACAGGGGAAATTGGCTAAATCTATGATCATGAAAGTGGGAAGAACGTGACGGTGGCAAAGACGAGTTTCGATACGGACGGGCGCATGGATTCAATCGACAAGATCCATGCGGGGTTCGAAAAGCTGGGCTATATCACTAGCGCCCAGATCGCCACCTCCATTTATCTGGCGCGGCATCTGGCTAAACCCCTGCTGGTCGAGGGCCCTCCGGGCGTTGGCAAAACGGAACTGGCGGTCGCGACCGCCAAGTTTCTCAACCTGCCGCTTGTCCGGATGCAATGCTATGAGGGGCTTGACGAGTCCAAGGCACTTTATGAATGGAAGTATGGCAAGCAGCTGCTTTACACCCAGATTTTGCGCGAAACGCTCGGCGAAGTTTTGCAGGGTGCCAAGGGGCTTGCTGAATCCATGGACCGGCTGCACCAATTTTCCGATGTGTTCTTCTCGGAGCAATTTGTCGAGGAACGCCCGCTGCTCAAGGCACTTCGTGCTGAAGCAGGTTCGGTCCTGCTGATTGACGAACTCGACAAGGCCGATCAGGAGTTTGAGGCATTCCTGCTTGAGCTATTGTCGGATTATCAGATCACAATCCCCGAAATCGGCACGGTCAAGGCCAAGGTTCCGCCTGTCGTCTTCCTGACGAGTAACAATACCCGGGAACTGAGCGATGCGCTGAAACGCCGCTGCCTGCATCTTTACATTCCATTTCCCGGTACAGAGCTTGAAAACAAGATCATTGCCGCACGCGTGCCCGATGTTTCGGAAACCTTGCGCAAGGAGCTTGTCGCCTTTGTTCAGGAACTGCGTGGTCAGGATCTGAAGAAACTGCCTGCGGTCAGCGAAACGATCGACTGGGCGCGGACACTCGTTCTGCTGCATGCCACCACGCTTAATCAGGACATGGTACGCGACACACTCAATGTTATTCTGAAGTTCCAGGATGATATTGAAACGGTCGAAGCTGAATTGACCACATTGACCAATGAAGCCCTGAAATCGGCAAGTCTGCCGGCGGGGGCATCCTAGGAAACGCGACGGGGCAGGATCGGGAGCGCCGAAATGGACCAGACATTAGGCAACTTCATCAAGGCATTGCGTAATTCCGAGGTACGTGTCTCCAGCATGGAGGCGGTCGACGCGCATCATGTGGTCGATCTGATCGGCTATCGCGACCGCGATATGCTGAAAAACTCACTGGCGCTTGTCCTGCCCAAGACCCCTGAAGAAAAAGCGATCTATGACTATACGTTCGATCGTTTTTTCGCGTTCCGAAAACTCGATGAACAAGATCCTGATCAACTGGATGACACCTTCAGCCCCGAAAATATCGTCCCGAGCCTGTCAGACGAAATGGGCGAAGGGGCCATGGGGGAAGGCGGCGGCGGTGGCGGTCAGGGTTGCTCCGCACAGGGCGGCGGCGAGGGTGAGGGAATTCCCGATATAACCGATGCCGTTGAGACGGCAGGCAAGAAAGCCGATCAGCAATTATCGTCGCTGTCGCGGATGCTGCTATCTGGCGATCGCAACGCGCTGGCGCTGGCCATGGCGGAAGCAGGCGATGCCGTCGGGGTCCGCAATATCAGGATATTCACGCAGAAAGGATTATTCAGCCGCCGTATCATGGAGCATATGGGACTGAAGGCGCTGAATAACGATGTGAACAGCCTGAAAAAGAAGGCTGACCCGGACGCCAAGGAGCTTGCCGAACGGTTGCGCAAAGGGCGCAATTATCTGATGCAGCAGGTCCGCGACTATGTGGAGCAGCAATTCATGCTGCATGCGGATGTCGATGGCTCGCAACTGCGCGAAGAAGTATTATCGCAAGTGCGGCTCACAAATATCGAGCGGCGCGATTTCCGGCAAGTGCAGATCATGGTGCAGAAGATGGCAAAACGCCTGATTGCCCTGCATTCGCGGCGTCGCAAGATCTATAATCGCGGCCAGCTCGATATCCGCAAGACGATGGCAAAGAACCACGCTTATGACGGTGTGCCATTCGATGTACGCTGGAAGGCTGTCAAGGTGGACCGGCCCAAGGTCATTGCAATCTGCGACGTGTCCGGCTCTGTCGCCACTGTCGCAAATTTCATGCTGATGTTTCTGTACAGCCTCAATGAAGTGATGCCGAATGTCCGCTCCTTCGCCTTTTCCGCGCGGCTTGGTGAAGTCACCGACCTGTTTGCCGAAGGCAATGTCGAGGATGCGATGACAAAGACCCTGCATGAATGGGGTCAGGGCTCAACCGATTACGGACAGGCGCTCAATGATTTTGCCGATATCGCATTGAATGAAATCGATAGCCGGACGACGGTCATCATGCTGGGCGATGCGCGCAGCAATTACGGCGATCCGGGGTCAGAAATCATGAAAAAGATCTATGATCGCGCGAAATGGGTCATGTGGCTTAATCCGGAAGAAAAGAACACCTGGAATTATGCCGATTCCGTGATGCGGAAGTTCACGCCTTACTGCCATCAGGTGCAGGTGTGCAATTCACTCTCCCATCTGGAACGGATCGTCAGCTCCGTCTTGCGCAGCGCAAGCTAACGCTCTTCCCCTCTCTGCCCGCGTTATCAGCGCGGGCTGCCCAACTACGCTGTTACAGCGTATCGCTTGCGGTACGCGTGGGACGATTGCGCTAATCCGGGGCATTACCCCAATTCGTGCCCCAATCGGCCGCATTGCCGCTTTCCACAACACTATAAAGCGCGGGCCCGACCCCGACACGCTGTCCCCCGTCACGCGTCAACGGCTTGAAAGCGAATGCGACATGCCGGCGGCTGGATTTGTTCAGGAACAGATCGAAAGGCACATTCATATAGAAGCCTTTGTCGAAACTGCCTTCCCCGAAATCCGCCGCAGAAACATTGGTGAATGTCGCAAACAGGCCAAAAGAAATGCCTGAATCAAATCGCCGCGAAATATCGATGGTTGCCCCCTTATCCTTCGCCAGATACCGGCCGACATGCAACTGTGTGAACAAATCATAGAATGGCAGACGGTAGTAGATCGAGGCATGACCTTCGACCGTATCGTAATCCCTGAAGGATAAGAGCTGATCGAAGTCCCGCTGTCTGACCCAGTTCAGCGTACCGCCAATCGCGATCGGCGATTGATCGGGCCAGTAAAGCACTTCGCCGCCAACGCCCCCATACATCCATTCGAATATCCCCGCAGACAGGCGTGTATAGAGATAGTCGGCCGGGTTTGCGATGTAATCCATCTGCAAGTTGGAAATATGATCGCGCCCTTCCTGAAGGTAACGGCGGATCAGGGTGCGCACCTGTGGCAAGGCGCTTGTACCTGCGGTTGTCAACTCATCGAGATTACCGGCGACGAACTTGCCCGCCGTCCCGCGCACCGACAGCCCCGGTGCCAAGCCAATGCGCGCTGACAGGGCGATATTCAGATCGGCCAGAACAAGACCATCGACACTTCCCAGATGCTGCCGCAATTTCGGACGAATAAAGTACTGAAAATTGGGGTAGGTCTGGTCGTTTTTCAGCGCGGTTATACGGATCGGATCAACTGCGCGGGAACGTTCAACCCCGGAATTTGCCACAAGTTCAGCGGTACCAACACGCCCGACAGCAAATTCTTCAACATCTTTTCTGGCAAGACTGACGCGATCACCTGCAACGTTTTCGATAACAAATACAATTGTAATATTCTCGATGTCCGCAGGCAGTTCATTCGCGGCAATCCGCGCGATGCGCATGATATTTTCATGGCTTTGCCTGTAGCGGAGTTTCGAGACGTAGATGGTCGCCTCACGGCGTTCCAGCGCGATTGATTCCGCCCCGAACCCGACTTCCGCCAATGCATCAAAAATCGCGGTTGCAACCTGTTGCTTTCTGGCAAGCAGCTCTGGCGTATCAGGCAGCGGGCCCGCCTTATTTTGCGCCACACTACCATCGCGCATCACGGCGATTGTCTCCTGCGCGTCAGCCGGCCCATAAGCGATCAACGTCACCTCGCTCACCATGGGGGCAAGATGTGTCAGAACATGTTGCGCCACATGCCGGGCCTGCTGTGTCTCAATGGCGTAGGATGAGCGTACAGTTACCCAGGCACGCTCCCCGGTAATATCAAACGCATCGATCGCAAGACCCATTTCCGCAACCGCGGCAAACAACCGATCCGCCGACTGCGCCTGCGCAACTTGTTGCCGGCGAATTTCAACCGGTGATGTTGCACGATAGGCCGGATCCGCGCTGACTAGCCAGATGCTGGACCGCCCGGCGCCTGCCAAATCCAGAAGCGCCAGGGCATCCTCAGGCTTAATACGTGCCGGATCTGCGCCTGTCAGGGTTACGATCGCGCTGGCCGCGATATATTCAATATCAAGTATGTCTACGCCGGACGCTGAAAAACGCGCGAAAACCGCATCCACCCCGGTGCTATCATCTGCTTGCACAAGCGAGGGCGGTGGCTGACTGACGGTGACTGAAACAGGACCGCTGACCGATGCATAGCGCGGCAAACGCTGTGGTTCTCCGGGCCCCACCTGCTGTGGCTGGCCTTCTGTCTTGTCCCAAGCTGCCGGACGCGGCTCCACAGCTTTCGGCACCGGGTCATTCTTCAACATGCCTGTCTCATGCATGTTGGCGCGAACAGCAACGCGCGCCATCAATGCATTCCCGCGCTCCCACCCCATTGAGAGATTGAGGAAATCCCAAGGCCGGTAGTTGAACCCGAAATTGATCGGAGAATCACTGGTGATGAACTGATCAACGACGAAACGGCTTTGTGGCGAACTATCAAATTCAGCCTTCAGTGTAAGGCCCCGAAATGGGGTGTAATATTCCACACCACCGAAAAAGCCGATATTGCGCCCACGGAACAGCGTGCCGAAATTAGCTTCGCCGCCAAGTCCCTCAAATCCTGGCCGGTCCCGGAACCCGTCTGAAAATTCGGCGAAAGGGTTGGAAAGCTGATTACGGCCTGAAAAAACACCCCAGCCAAAGCCGCCTGTAAAATCGAAATCGCGATAACGTTTACTTGCGACGACATACTCGCCACTAAAAAGCCCCGTACCGATAAAATCCTGAAAACCCAAGACAATCTGCGGCTTATATTCGCCTTCACGCAACAATCGCAACTTCAGATCGAATCCGCGATCTAAAAAGCTTTCCGTCTCGCTCGAACCGAAAATACCTGTAAAAAAGTCCTTGTTTGTCGGCACGGATGACGTTGGCGGCTGCCCATTTTCGCGGCGCTTGTCGGTATATCGAAAGGTTAACTGAACCGCAGGGAAAATCTGCCAGGACAGAAAGTAGCGCCGGAACGGGCTGACATATGACACACCGGTATTGAATTCACCATCTTCAGCCATGCGTGCCGTAGGCATATTCATCAGGCCCGTGGGACCAAGGTCATTCGGCGAATGCGGAAACTCTTCCGCCCTGGCGGTTAAGGGCATTATGGCGAGCGCAACCGCAGACAAGACAATTGTCCTCAAGCGGCGCGACAGATTATCAAACAATGATCCCGGCACTTGGCGGTATTACCCCGAAATATTGCTTGAATCTGTAATCAATGCCTTCTGGCCCCCTGCTGCTTGGGATGTTGCCCCTTCTCATAGCAAACACAGTCCAAGCCCGCTATAAAGACTTTGGCAAGAATCTCCTTTGTGAGGCAAAACGTTGCCTAAACACGTCTGTTTCGTCGCGAGAACTTCACTCTATGGCCCAGCGCGCACCTTCGACCCGGATAAGCCGACGATTATTCCTCGCAGGCTTAACATCCCTTCCGGTGGCCAGCTGCGGCAATCAGGGATATCTGGATTCGCTTGTCGATACCGGTCGCTTTCTCACAACCGGCCTGCCTGGCGAGGAATTGAGCCGCCAGTACATTTCTGATTTACCCTATGCCACGATGCGCGCGCGCATCGGGAACGGACCGCCGGTTCTTGTCGTGCTGAATACCGCACGAAACAATAATCTGATCTGGCTGACAGGCGATAATATCTCTTTAGTGACCCGCGCGGGACGGATCGTCACGGTGATTGGCATCCCCAAGGCCGTCGTCGAAACGGCCTACCTTACCCCTGATCCGCTTGCCAACAGGCCGCATTTGATCAGGGATGCCGTCAATTTTTCACATACGCTTACGATTGCCGAAAAAGCGCAAAGAAAAACCTACACAATTGATTCGACCCTTGAACTTGCGGGCGAAGAAACCATCGAGATACTTGAGCTTACCTTCGATACGTTTGTCCTGCGCGAACGATGCGAGGCACGTTACGCAAACTGGCAATTCGAGAACTATTATTGGGTAGACAGGCAAACAGGCTTCGTCTGGCGGTCGCGGCAATATATTTCCCGCGAGTTTCGCCCCATCAGCACGGAAATTCTGAAACCCGCTGCTGTATAAGCAACTCACTATAAGCGGCTAACCGCCGCTTATTTCCAGCCAGCTGTCTTCATCGATTGTTTCCACACCAAGCTCTTGCGCCTTTTTCAACTTCGACCCGGCGCCCGGACCGGCAACAACAAGGTCGGTCTTTGCAGATACCGCACTTGAGACCTTGGCGCCGAGCGCTTCGGCCCTTGCCTTGGCCTCACTGCGCGTGACCTTTTCAAGCTTGCCTGTAAAGACGATTGTCTTGCCCGAAATCGTCGATTGCTGGCCGGATTGCTTGAACTCCTCGATATCGATCAGTTTGAGAAGCTCACCGATTTCGTCACGATTATGCGGTTCTGAAAAGAATATTTGCAGCGCGTCGATCACCGCGGGCCCGACCCCGTCTATTGCCAAAACTGCGTCACGAATTTCGCTTTCCTCGCATTCGGCTTCGTCAGCCAATTGCTGCATTGCCGAGATGAACAGGGCCCCCGTTCCGAAATGTTTCGCCAACAGCCGCGCCGTGGTCTGACCGACATAGCGAATGCCCAAAGCATAGATAAACCTCGGCAATTCGATGCGCCGCCGCGCCTCGATCGCGGCAAACAGATTCTTTGCCGATTGCGCGCCCCACCCTTCACGTTGCCGCAATGGCGTCAATGAGCGTTCATCACGCGCGGCCAGCGTGAAAATATCCGATGGCCGCTGCACAAGCCCCGCCATGTAAAACGCCTCGACCTGCTTGCTACCCAGCCCGTCGATATCGAATGCATCGCGGCTGACGAAATGTTTAAGCCGCTCGACCGCCTGCGCCGGACAGATCAGCCCGCCGCTGCAACGGCGAACGACATCCGTCTTGCCGGTATTTTTGTTGATTTCGCGTTCTGCGTGGCTACCGCAAGCGGGGCAAATCCGGGGAAACTCGAAAGGTACGGCAGATTGTGGCCGTCTTTCGGGCAACACACGTACGATCTGGGGAATGACATCACCGGCGCGCTGCACAATGACCGTATCGCCAATACGCACATCCTTGCGGGCGATTTCATCCTCATTATGAAGCGTCGCGTTCGACACGACGACACCGCCAACCGTGACCGGTCGTAATTTCGCAACCGGCGTCAACGCGCCTGTACGCCCGACCTGTATGTCGATATCCTCAAGCACCGTCTGCGCCTGTTCGGCGGGGAATTTATGCGCGATCGCCCATCTGGGCGCACGTGAAACGGCCCCCAGACGCTGTTGATAGTCAAGCCGATCGACCTTATAGACGACCCCGTCTATATCATAGTCGAGCTCCGGCCGGAGGGCAGAAAAATCCGTATACGCCGCAATTAACGCGGCAACATCCGCACATCGGCGCATCATCGGGTTAGTCGTGAAACCCCAATTGGCAAATGCCTCGATGACTGCCATCTGCGTGTCGCCTGGCACCGCATCCGCCTCCCCCCATGCATAGGCAAAGAACCGCAAAGGCCGCGCAGCGGTAACTTTCGAATCAAGTTGCCGCAACGAACCGGCCGCCGCATTACGGGGATTCATAAATGCCTGTTTGCCTGCCGCCTGCTGCCGTTCATTAAGTGCCGCAAAATCGGAATGCGCCATATAAACTTCGCCGCGCACCTCAATCACCGCCGGCAGATCATCACCTGCCAAATTGTCCGGAATATCGGCAATTGTCCGCAGATTGGCGGTAATATCCTCCCCCACCAATCCATCGCCGCGCGTTGCGCCACGCACCAGCCGACCGTTTTCATAGCGTAGATTCGCCGACACCCCATCGATCTTGGGTTCCGCCGTCAGAACCAACGGGTCGGCATCACCCAGCCTGAGAAAGCGTCTGACGCGCTCGTAAAAATCAGCAACATCGCGATCGTCAAATGCATTATCGAGCGACAACATCGGTCGTGCATGCGGCGCTTTCTTAAATGCATCAAGCGGCGCGGCCCCAACACGCAAGGACGGGCTGTCAGGGCGTCGCAGTGCGGGAAACCGCGCCTCGATCTCGGCATTCCGGAGACGCAGGGCATCATATTCCGCATCGGAAATCGCGGGCGCGTCCTGTTGATAATAGCGATTGTCATGCGCTTCGATTTCGGCTGCCAGACGCGCAAGCTCTTCTTCTGCCTGCGCCTGGGTCAGCGCCGCAACCGGTATGGATTCTGTCTTCACGATTATTGTGCCAAAGTAAGTAGACTGTCTGCCGCAACGCGTGCGGCATCTGTGATTTCCGCCCCTGCCAGCATCCGCGCAATCTCCTCGCGCCGTTCCTCGGGCGCGAGCTTGCGAACTGCTGTAATTGTTTCATCTGTACGCTGAAACTTCGCCACATGAAAATGCCCAAGGCCCCGCGCTGCCACCTGCGGCGAATGTGTTACCGCCAGAATTTGCACGCTATCGGCAAGTCTGGACAGACGATCCCCAATTGCATCAGCGGTCGCACCGCCGACCGCAGCATCAATTTCATCGAATATCAGCGTCGTTACCGTAGACGCCTTACTCAACACAACACGCAAGGCCAGCATGAAGCGCGATAATTCCCCGCCCGATGCGATCTTTGACAATGGGCCGGCTGGCGCACCGGGATTTGTCGCGACCTGAAACGCCACATCGTCGAGCCCATGCGCGCGTGGCTGTTGATCCTTTGCGTTTGTAACGCGGGTCGTAAAACAGGCCTTGTCAAGTTTCAGGGGCGCAAGTTCAGCCGCGACAAGCGTATCAAGTTTAATCGCCGCAGCCTGCCGTTTTTTCGACAGCGTCAACGCCGCATCCCGATAGGCGGCACTTGCGGCTTCCACCTCGGCATGCAGCCGTTCAAGTTCGCCCACCCCGTGATCAAGCCGGCTCAATTGCGCGATCGCCGACTCGTATAATTCCGGTAATTTGTCGACCGCAACCTTGTGCTTGCGCGCCATCGCCCTGAGATCAAACAGCCGCGCCTCGACTTTTTCGAGCTTCTGCGGTTCGAATTCCAAGGATCTGCAAGCTTCCTCAAGCAGCGCACGCCCCTCAATCGCCTCGGAACAGGCACGGTCGAGCGCCTCTATTGCAGGATCAAGTTTGCCCCCCGCCTGCGCGGCAATACGCTCAAGCCGCCGCAAGGCACTGGCCAGCAATCCATCCGCGCCGATATCGCCGCCTGCACTTGTGCCGGAAATGTCGGCCAATGCGCCCTGCATATCACCGGCAAGTTTTTCGGCATTCATCATAAGGGCGCGTTCGCGGGCAAGCGTATCTTCTTCCCCGATCTCAGGCGAAAGCGCATCCAGCTCGTCCACCAGATGACGCAGATAGGCTTCTTCCGCCCGCGCCGCCGTCAAGGCATCCTGCGCTGTGGTAACCGCGGCCGTCGCCGCCGCCAACTTTTCATAGGCGGCCTGGCAATTGCGCAAGTCGGCCCCCAAACCGGCAAAGCTGTCGAGCAAGGCCCGATGACTTGCGGGATTGAGCAGACCATGGCTGTCTTGCTGGCCGTGCACTTCGACCAACATTGCGCCAATCTCGCGCAATGTCGCGATGCTTACCGGCTGATCGTTGATGAATGCGCGGCTTCGGCCTTCAAGTGTCACGACACGGCGCAACAGCAGGGCCAGGCGCCCCACAGCATCCTGATCTTCGCCTGCCACCATCCCTTGTTCCTCGAGAAACGGCCATACGGGATGATCGATGTCCAATGCGAATTCCGCGGTCACCGATAGTTGCTGACATCCGGACCGGACAAAGCCGCTATCGCCGCGCGCGCCTGTGGCAAGCCCCAATGCATCCAGTAATATTGATTTGCCGGCGCCGGTTTCACCGGTCAGCACAGTCAGCGCGCCGCCGAACTCGATATCAAGCCGGTCGATGAGCAGAAGGTCGCGGATCGACAGTCCGACCAGCACCTAGCATCCCCTATCCAAATCCATCGAACGCACGACTGATCCAGGACTTTTCATTCTTTTCAGGTCGCAAATTCCGACCGGTCAGCAGCGCATAGCTGTCTATGTACCAATCACTGCTGGGAAAGTTATAGCCCAATACCGCCGCCGCGGTCTGCGCCTCGTCAATGACACCAAGCGCAAGATATGCCTCTGTCAACCGATGCAGCGCCTCGGGCGTATGAGTCGTGGTCTGATATTGTGCAATGACGGCCTTGAACCGGTTCAGCGCCGCCAGCAACTCACCACGCTTGAGATAATAGCGCCCGACCGCCATTTCCTTGCCCGCCAGATGGTCACGCGTCAGATCGATCTTGAGGCGCGCATCCCTTGCATAATCGGTACTCGGGAAGCGGCGGACAACTTCCTGCAAGGCACGCAATGCCTCACGGGTCATACGCTGATCGCGCCCGACATCGGAAATCTGTTCATAATAGCTGACGCCGATCAGATAATAGGCATAGGCGACATCACGATTGCCAGGGTGCAGCGAAATGAACCGCTGCGCCGACAAAATCGCCGTATCATATTCGTTCATCTGATATTTGGCGTAGGCAGCCATCAGCATCGACCGGCGCGCCCAGACCGAGTAAGGATGCTGACGCTCTACCTCGTCAAACTGCTCAGCCGCCTGAAAATAGCGTTTCTTCTGCAGTTCATCGATTGCCTGATTATAAATAACCTCGACGGGCCGCTCGACATATTCGACCTCTTTCGGGCCCGCGCTATTACAACCGGCAAGCAGCAGCAAACAGAATGCAACAGCACTTGCTGCAACAAATTGTACAAAATCTGATTGTCTCAACCCTATTGCGCGGACCATTCTCAACCGAGCTACAATTCCTGATGTATCGACACATTGCCTGCTGCTTCCGCACAAATACAGGATGTGTGACTATTCTGCGCCCTTGTTTCCAACCCAGACATGCCAAGGGAAACAAGAACCAAGCTAGTTCTGATGATTCTTACCGCAGTGCCCGCCCGGCGACAAGCAGCAAACTTTTTGTGAAAATGGTCAGGCCCAGACAATACCGTGCCTAGGCAGCGACGCCCTGTTCCAGTAATTGGCCCGGCGCGACAAACTTCATGCCCGTGACCGTGCGGTTTGTCAGTTCCCATTTATCCGCATTGGCGAACAAGACACGCAACAACTTGTTATTCATCGCATGTCCTGAGCAGACGCCATGAAACTTACCGATAATGGCATGCCCCGCCAGATACAGATCACCAATTGCATCCAGGATCTTATGGCGGACGAATTCGTCCTTATAACGCAGGCCATCGCTGTTCAAGACGATATCCTTGTCCAACACGACCGCATTATCGAGAGACCCGCCCCGCGCCAGGCCAAGCGATTGCATATATTCAAGGTCCTGCAGAAAACCGAATGTCCGTGCACGGGCAATTTCGTTCTTGAAACTACCGGTTTCCATATCGATTTCGTAGGACTGCCTGCCGATTGCGGCACTATCGAACTCGATTTCCAACTCGACCGAAAAACCATCATAAGGGGCAAGCGTGACGCGTTTGCCATCCTCTTCAAAGGTGATCGGCTGCAAAATACGGATATAGCTGCGCGGTGCGTCCAGTTCACAAATCCCGGCACATTCAAGCAAGAACAGGAAGGGTTCGGCGCTGCCGTCAAATACCGGCACTTCCGGCGCATCCAGCTCGACCAATACATTATCGATCCGCAGCCCCGCAAAGGCCGACATCAAATGCTCAACGGTTGCGACACTTACGCCCTGGCCATTGACAACCGTGCTACCCAATGTCGTGTCGCCGATGGCATCAAAACGCGCCGGTACCAGACAATCGGACCGTTTCCGCCCCTCGACGCCAACCAGATCGCTGCGCAGAAATACGATACCGTGATCCGCATCCGCGGGGTAAAGGGTCATCTGCACGGCTTCACCCGAATGCAGGCCAATGCCGGTGCAGCTAACGCGGTTCCGCAATGTCGTCTGAAAGACGCCGCCAAACTCTATCTTACCTGCTTTTTCCAACCCCTCGCCCAACACCGCACTCCAATTCCTTGCAACCGCAAATCAAGGCACTGACAACATGCACCCGCATATGCCCCGGGAAATTCACCCGACAGGGCCAGTCACTGCCGATACTCAACTACGCAAGACCACCTGAAAAAACTGCAGACTGACCGAATTACCAGCATCTGCGAATCACCAAGATTCATGCGTTGTTATTTGCTACCAGCCCCACCTAATTGCCTCAAATCACTCTTTATTTCGTTTTGTTACGTAAAATATCGGCCCGCCGCCCAATCGTCTTGAAGCTGCGGGCCGACCTGTCAACTGTTTCGATCAGCCCGCTGTGCGCCGCAGGAAAGCGGGGATTTCCAGCTGCTCGATTTCTCCGGGGCTTTTCTGCTGTGCCGCCGCGTCGATATCGGCTCCCCGAGCTTGTGTGGCCGGGGCCGGGGCAGTCGCCTTTTTTGCCTGCATATAAGGTTCAATCCGCGATTGCTCAGCAGGTTCGGTGGCCGCCACTTCCCGCGCCCGCTTGCGACGCCCGAACAGGCCCATCCGTTCCAGGAAATTGCCGCTTTTGCCGGACCTGTCCAATGCCGCATCTGCCTCACCATGGGCGGTAGACTGTCCGGCAAGCGGATCATGGGTCACATGATGACCAGGCGTTTGAACAGTTGTCGCGGCCGGCATGACAAAGCCGGTGGTTTCCGCAGCCGCGACAATATCCATTTCCCCGCGCGGCGGGGTTGCAGGGGCAGATGCCTGGGCCGCGACCGCCGCCTCGACCTCTGGCGTGACAGTCGCACCCGCTTCTGGCTCAACCTGATCCACAGCCATAGCCGCCGCACCGTTCCCGGTTGTTTCGCGGATCGTCTCATCACCATCCGCCTGATCCGCGGCAGCCACCGCTGCGGTCGGATCTGCCTTCTGCTGAGCGTCAGTTTCTGCCTCTTCCGCCGTTTCTGCCGCAGCACCATCCGCTACAACGCTGAGGCCAGGCATTTCGGTCTGGCCGGCGGCATCTTCGCGGACTTCAACAGTTGGGTTTGACACTGCAAGGGTTGGCTTCCGGTCTTTCGCTGCCAGATTGTCGACCCCTGTCGCCACGACCGAAACACGCATCCGGCCTTCCAGGTTCGGGTCAAGCGTCGATCCGACGACGATATTGGCTTCCGGGTCGACTTCCGCGCTGACCCGGCTGGTTGCCTCCTCGACCTCGAACAATGTTAAATCCGCGCCGCCGATGATGTTGATCAGAACGCCCTTGGCGCTGGCCAAGGAAACATCTTCGAGCAACGGATTTGAAATTGCCGATTCCGCGGCTTCGGTCGCGCGGTTTTCGCCTTCCGCTTCACCCGCGCCCATCATGGCCGCGCCCGCACTGCCCATCACGGCGCGGACATCGGCGAAATCAAGATTGATGAGCCCCGGAGAAATCATCAGATCGGTAATCCCGCTGACCCCGGAAAACAATACCTGATCCGCCATGCCGAAAGCTTCGGCAAAAGTGGTCTGCTTGTTGGCCACACGGAACAGATTCTGATTGGGAATGACCAGCATGGTATCCACATGCTCGGCCAGTTCCGCCAATCCTGCCTCGGCAATCCGCAGGCGCCGCGCGCCCTCGAACTGAAACGGCTTTGTTACAACCGCGACCGTCAGGATACCCAACTCACGCGCCGCACGGGCGATCACCGGCGCCGCACCGGTCCCGGTACCGCCACCCATGCCCGCCGTGACGAACACCATATGGCAGCCCGACAAATGATCGATAATTTCCTCAAGCGCCTCTTCCGCAGCGGCCTTGCCGACTTCGGGATGAGAACCCGCGCCAAGCCCCTGAGTCGCGGTCTCGCCCATCTGGATGCGCCGCGCCGCGCGCGATTGCGCAAGCGCCTGGGCATCGGTATTGGCGACAACGAATTCGACGCCTTCAAGTCCACAATCAATCATATTACTGACGGCATTGCCGCCCGCACCACCGACACCGAAAACCGTAATCCTTGGTTTCAGTTCGTGCTGTTCCGGTACACTAAGAGAAATAGCCATGTTTAATCCTCCAACCTTTTGCCCGCCTCAGTCATCACACTCACTTGAGCTCGAAATGAGATACCATCGGCATCCCGTTACAAATTTTGCCGCAGCCATTGCCCGACACGCGCCAGCCGCCCGACGGGCAACTGCGCTGTTTCCGTTTCCACCAGATCGCCATTTTCAAGCGGTCCGTTCATCGCAAAGCTGATCAGCCCCGCAGCAGTTGCGCTGCCGGCGCCTTCCACCGAAGAAGGCAACCCGTCCAGACGGATCGGCCGGCCGATCCGTACCTGACATCCCAAAATTTCCGCAGCCAGCTCACGGACCCCCGAAAGCTGGCTTGCGCCACCTGTCAGCACGACTTTCCGGCCCGCGACTTCCTGCATGCCCGACGCAACGATCCGATCACGGATAAGTTCAAACGTCTCTTCCAGCCTGAACTGGATGATGCCGTTCAGAATCGATCTGGGAACATGATTTGCGCTGTCGCGCTCTTCCTCGCCGATACAGGGAATGTCGATCATCTCACGTTCGTCAGACGGGCTGACCGTCGCGCTGCCGTAAAGCGCCTTCACCCTTTCGGCGGTCGCATAGCTTGTCGACAGCCCATAAGCCACATCATTCGTGACATGCATCCCGCCAACCGGCACATGATCGATATGGATCAGGTTCCCCGCCGCAAACAATGCGATCCCGGTTTGACCGCCCCCCATATCGATGCAGGTAACACCAAGTTCGGTTTCATCCTCGACCAGGCAGGACAAGCCCGCCGCATAGGGCGAGGCAACACAACCGACGATTTCCAGATGACAGCGTTCAACACACATGGCGAGATTGCGCATCGGTCCGGCAAGCGCCGTCACGAAATGCAAACAAGCGCCAAGCCGCATGCCAAACATGCCCCGCGGATCAGCAATCCCCTTATTGCCATCCAGCGCATAGCCAACGGGGATAGCGTGAATAACATGTCCCTCCGGATCGCGGTTACGCAGCCGTGCCTGATGCAACACTTTCTTCACATCGACTTCACGGACTTCCGGCCCAGACAGGGTTACCTCCGCGCGGGCCATATGGCTCTCAGGCTGTCCACAACTGATATTGACGGTAACGCGGTGGACCGTCTCGTCAGCCATTCTTTCGGCCTTGGCAACAGCGGCGCGGATCGCGCTTTCGGCTTCCGCCATATTGACGATCCCGCCCGCACGCACGCCGCGCGCGGCATGACTGCCGACACCGATGATCCGTGGTCGCCATCCACCCCGCCCGCGATCCTGCTCGACCCGGGCGATGAAACAGCTGATCTTGGTGGTGCCGATGTCAAGCACCGAAATCAGGCGATTACGCGCAGGCTGCATTCTCATGACCACCTCCGCATCGGATTTCGTGACAGCCGGGCCTCGCGCCCCTGAGGGCCTATCCGCCGGACGCGCCCTTCGCTCAACCGCACGATCACCTGATCAGGCAAACGCAGATCGACAACCTCGACATCACGTCCCAACAGTCCCTCGCGCGCCTCATATGCCGCGAGTACCCGCCATGCTGTCTGCGGATCAGCCTCAGGCAGGCGGATATCGATCCCGTTTTGCAGCCTCAGGTCCCACCGTCTTCCGCCGATACGGATTGCTGCCGCCACACGGCGTTGCAGCCACCGCTCGCGCGACAGCATCGTGAGCAAATCGGACGCAGCCTCAGCAGCCCCCTTTCCGACGACAAGCGGCAGATGCACATACTCAGGAACATCTTTCTCGGTAATCGGCGCACCGCGATAATCGACAAGCACCATCCGGCGATCTATTTGCCAGATCGCGATCGGCCGCCGTTCCTCGATTTCAACATGCAGGGTATCTGGCAGCTTTCTGATGATCGTGGCACGTTTGACCCAGGCAAGCTTTGCGAGCCGCTGCTGCGCGGCGGTAATGTCGGCATGCAGAATGGAATCGCCCACCGCGACATTCAGCGCATCCAGAATTTCCGTTGTTTCTGTTTGCGCGCGCCCGGCAACCGTTACCGACCGGACCGACAATCCAAGATCGAGTAAGGTCTGACGGACATATCGGCTGCTTTCCTGTTTCAACAAGTCGATATAGCCAAACTGCGCCGCCGCAATACTGCCCAACCCGACGCACACTGCCAGCAGTGCAATTGCTGCGGCAAAACCCGTACGCGGGTAAGCACGCATCAGGCGCAAAAATGCACCCACGCGCCCACTCCGGCGCGCGCCCGCTTTTGCCGTGGCCTTGCGGTCGGTCGATTTGCGGAAAAAATTCAGCGCGCGCATGAAGCATCCTCCACCAGCCACTGACAGAGTTGATCGAATGTGATGCCGCAAAATTCCGCCTGCTCTGGAACGAGCGAGGTGGGCGTCATGCCCGGTTGCGTATTGATTTCAAGCAGATAAATGCCCTCAGCCCCTTGCGCGGGATCATATCTGAAATCTGCGCGGGTAACGCCACGACACCCTAATATCCGATGCGCCTGTTCAGCGATCGCACAGGCCTGCGACGCGATATCCGCATCCAGATCGGCGGGCAGAATATGCCGCGAGCCGCCGCTCGCATATTTCGCTTCATAGTCATAAAATCGCGTCATTGGCTCGATTTCGGTCACCGCCAGCGCCTTGCCATCCATAACCGCAACGGTAATCTCACGACCGGGAATAAAACGTTCGACCAGTGCCATGTCCCCGAACTTCCAGGCCTCGCCCGAGAACATCGCGGGCAATTCATTCTGCCCTTCCTGGATAATCGCGACCCCGACGCTTGATCCTTCTGTCACCGGCTTCACGACACAGGGAAAATAGGGAAGTTCCCGGCTGCTGAGATCCTCATACGGAATAAGCTGCCCTTCAGGGCATTTTATCCCGTCCGCGACAAACAGCGATTTCGCAACCTGCTTGTCCATTGCGATAGCGGATGCCTTGACGCCGGAATGGGTGTAGGCAAGCCCCATCACTTCAAGCATGCCCTGCACACATCCATCCTCGCCCCACCGCCCATGCAGTGCATTGAAGACGATATCAGGCGCGATATCGGCAAGCCGCGCAGCCAGATCAGGCGCCGCATCGATTTCCGTGACTTCATATCCACACCGGCGCAAGGCGGCCGCGCACTGTGCGCCTGAAACCAGGCTCACTTCCCGTTCCGCCGACCAGCCACCCTTCAGGACGGCGATATGTTTTTCGCCGCCGCTCATTTCGCGCCTCTTGACTGACCTGCGGGCAGACCGATCCGCCTGATTTCCCAAACCAGATCAATCCCGGAATCAGCCTTCACCCGCTCACGCACCAATTCGCCGAGCGCCTCAAGCTCATCAGCCGTCGCCCCACCCGTATTGATCAGAAAATTGCAGTGCTTTTCGGACACCATCGCCCGCCCAAGCCGCAAACCCCGGCACCCCGCCGCATCGATCAGTTCCCAGGCTTTTCGGCCACCCGCGAGATCGGCGGGCGGATTGCGGAAGGTGCTGCCGCCGGTGCGCTGATTGACCGGCTGCGCATCGGCGCGGGCGGCGGCCACCTCCGCAAGGCGGGCGGAGATCCGGTCTGTATCGCCCGGCACGCCCTGCAAGACGATATCGGTCAGAATGACATCATCGGGTATCGCACTGTGCCGATAGGAAAAATCCGCTTCTGCCGGGCCGAACTGGATTGAATTCCCCTGCCTGTCGATACCGGACGCCGAAACAAAGATATCGCTTATCTCACCGCCATACGCGCCGGCATTCATCTTCACCGCACCGCCAAGCATACCGGGAATACCGCGCAGAAATTCAAACCCGGCAATCGCCGCATCGCGCGCCGCCACCGCCAGCTTGACATCCATTGCGCCCGCACCAACCCGGATACGATTGCCCGGCAAGACCTCGATCGCGGCAAATTCAGCGCCAAGATGCACAACCAGTCCCGGCACACCACCTTCGCGCACCAGCAGGTTTGACCCCGCACCGATAACGCACACCGGAACGCCCGCGGGCAACGCGGCCAGGCAAGCGGACAATTCCGTTCTGCTTTCGGGGCGATAGAGAAGCTCGGCCGGGCCACCGGCGCGAAACCAGCTTAACGGCGCAAGCGGCGCATGCGCGGCAAGATTACCGGCTATATGCGACAGCGCATCGAAGAAATCTGGCCTGTGGGTCATGAGCGCATTCATCCCGCACCTGCCTGACATGCTGTCTCATTCAACTCACCGGGCAGCGCATTTGCCCACTGGGTCACGCTGCCCGCGCCAAGACACAGAACGATATCGCCGGGCTTCGCCTCGTCTCGGATAATTCCGGCCAGTGCACCGGCGTCGGGCAAGGCAATCACATGCCGGTGCCCGTGATCGCGAAGCCCCTGCACCAGCCCGTCACGATCAATCCCGGGGATCGGGGTTTCGCCTGCCGCATGGACATCGGCCACAATCACCGTATCCGCATCGTTGAAGCAGGTGCAGAATTCCTCGAAAAGCTCGGACAATCGGGAATAGCGATGCGGTTGCACCACGGCGATAATCCGGCCGCTGCAGATTTCCCGCGCCGCCTGCAAAGCCGACGCGATTTCCACGGGATGATGACCGTAATCATCAATAATGGCGCAGCCATTCCAGATGCCTGTCTGGGTAAAGCGGCGCTTGACGCCTGCGAAATCACGCAATGCATCGCGCGCAACATCCCAGGAGATACCAAGCTCGCCTGCAACGGCCAGTGCCGCAAGGCTGTTACGCACATTGTGCAGCCCGGGCATCGGCGTGCGGATATTGGCTATCTTGTTAACTTCGCCGCTAAGCCGGTCCGTGATCTGAAGGTCGAAATTCGATCCCCCGGCTTGCGTACAGATATTGATCGCCCGCAAATCCGCCTGCGGCGAGGTGCCATAGGTAACGAACCGACGATCGCGTACCCGTCCGATCAACGCCTGAACTTCGGGATGATCGATGCAGACAATCGCGCAGCCGTAAAACGGAATATTCTCGACAAAGGCTTCAAAAGCCGACCGCAACCCGTCAAAACCGCCATAGAAGTCGAGATGTTCGGGATCGATATTGGTCACCACCGCAAGCGTTGCAGGCAGTTTGACAAATGTGCCATCGGACTCGTCCGCCTCGACAACCATCCACTCACCGGTGCCAAGCCGGGCATTGGTGCCATAGGCATTGACGATCCCGCCATTGATCACTGTCGGATCGAGCCCGCCCGCATCCAGCAGACAGGCAACAAGCGATGTTGTCGTCGTCTTGCCATGCGTGCCCGCAACCGACACGCACCATTTCAGGCGCATCAGCTCGGCAAGCATTTCCGCACGGCGCACAATCGGTAAAGAGCGTTCCCGCGCGGCCAGCAATTCGGGATTGTCGGGGCGGATCGCAGACGAAATAACAACCACACCGGCGGCCCCCAGATTATCCGGCGACTGACCAATCGCAACCGATATACCGAGCGCGCGCAACCGCGCGACATTGGCATTTTCCGCCGCATCGGAACCCTGCACCTCATAGCCGAGATTATGCATGACCTCGGCAATGCCGCTCATTCCGATGCCACCGATCCCGATGATGTGCACAGCGCCGATATCGAAGGGGATCCTGCTCATATAACGGCCCTTTCCATCACATTGCCGGCAGGGTCGCCGTCCGGGCACAGCATATCGGGGCGAGCGTCGGCGGGCACCCGGCGCATCACCATATCGGCCAGCGCCTCAGCCGCGTTTGGACGCCCGAGCATACGCGCCGCGGCCGCCGCCGCTTCAAGCTGTTCGGGATGGCGGAACAGTTTCTGTAAAAGCTTTGCCAGCGCAGCGGGCGTCATTGTGCTTTCTTCCAACAGCCATGCAGCACCTGCCTGCACAAGCTGGCGCGCATTCTCCAACTGCTGCTGATCCGCGTGATGGGGATAGGGCACAAGGATTGACGGACGCCCCGCCACCGTCAGTTCACTGATGGTTGTCGCACCGGATCGCGCAATCACCAGATCCGCGCTGGCAAGCGCTGCGGGCATATCGCGAATAAAGCTATGCAATTCGGCTGTAATCGCGGTGCGGGCATATTGCTCTTTGACAGCCGCCAGATTTTCCTCACGGCATTGCTGCAAGATACGCACACGCCTTTGCACCGCAAGCGGCAAACTTGCCAGCGCCGCAGGCACCATATCGCTGAATATCTGTGCCCCCTGACTGCCGCCAAAGACAACGATATTGACAGCATCATCATCGGTGGGCGCTGTGTAGGGAATAGCATGGCAGGATGCAATTTCCGCCCTTACAGGGTTGCCCGTGACCGTGATTTTTGCCGGGTCGGCCCCGCCAAGCCCCGACAACCCGTCGACAGAGGCAGCAATCGCATGGACGTATTTCGCCAGCAAACGGTTGACCCGGCCCAACACCGCATTTTGTTCGTGAATGACAGTCGGGATACGCAAAATCACCGCCGCCAACAATCCTGGCAAAGCCGGATAGCCGCCGAAACCAACAATAATCGCAGGACGATTACGGCCCAGGATCAACAGGGATTGCAACGTTCCCCAGGCCAGCGCGAATGCGGCGGCAAGCTTTGCACGCAATCCGCCCGATGGATTACGCGCGGCGATCACGGATATGTTTGCCGCACCAAATACAGTCGCATATGCCGCCCCCCGGCGATCGGTGATCAGACCGATCGGCACGCCGCGACGGCGCAATTCCTGCGCCAGCGCCTGCGCGGGGAAGATATGCCCGCCCGTGCCGCCTGCGCACAGCATCACGTAACCGGTGGTCTTGGGAGTTGTCATTCGCCCCTCCCCACCGAAACGCCGCCAATACCGATACCTGCGCGTTTACGCAGCAATGCAAGCAGCATCCCCACGGTCAGGGAAACCGCAAGCAGGGAAGAACCGCCATAGCTGATGAACGGCAGCGTCATGCCCTTCGAGGGCAGCAGATCGAGGCTCACCCCCATATTGATTGCCGCCTGCATCCCAAACAGGAAAATCAGCCCGAATGCCGCGATCTGCACGAAATTGTCTTCGCTGACAAAAACCCGCGCCAGACCCCGCAGGACGATAAACGCAAACAGGCCGACAAGCAGCAGACAGACAATGCCGCCAAATTCCTCGCCCACCACCGCAAAAATATAATCGGTGTGCGCATCGGGCAGCACCCGTTTGACTTCGCCCTCGCCTGGCCCCTGCCCCAACAATCCGCCGCGCGAAAACGCATCGACAGCCTTGTCGACCTGATAGTTATCGCCCGACGCCGGATTCAGAAAGCGGTCTATTCTGTTGGTGACATGCGGCACGAACATATAGGCAAGCATCGTACCCAGCGCCATGACAGCACCGCTCATCACGATCAGGATACGCGGCATGCCCGATACAAAGAACATGACACCGAAGGTGGCGGTAAGAAGCACGGTCTGACCAAAATCGGGTTGCGCCATCAGCAGCAATACCGCGCCGGCCCAAAGACCACAGGCAATCCAGTATCCTGGCACACCGCTACCCCGGTTTTGTTCCGCGAACATCCATGCCATGACAATGACAAGAGCCGGTTTCAGGAACTCGGACGGCTGCAAGGACATGCCCGCAACTGAAATCCATCTTTGCGCGCCATTCCGTTCCGCCCCGAACAACAATGTGGCAATAATGCCAAGTACCGACAGCAGAAAAATGGCCAGCGCCACCCGGCGAATATTCCGAACAGACAAGGTCGACATGCCGATCATCAGGATGATGGCGGCCGGCAGAAATATGAAATGCTTGCGGACGAACAGATAAGTCTCAAAGCCCATCCGTTCCGCATAAGCCGGGGAGGCCGCAAAGGACATCAGAATACCGAAAACGATAAGTGCACTCGCCGCGCCGAGGATCCACCGGTCGACAGTCCACCACCATTGGCTGAGAATGCTGGTATCGGTGCGGGCAAAGCTGCTCATGCCGCTCCCCCTTTGGCCTGGGCGGCTTGCCGCAACGCATCAACCGATGCGCAGAAAGCCGCCCCGCGCGCCTCGAAATTCTCGAACTGATCAAAAGACGCGCATGCGGGCGACAGCAATATAACAGCCTCATCCTGCCTGGATGCATCCGCGAAAGCCGCTGCCACCGCATTCTCCAGATCGCCGCAAATCACATGCGCGACATCGGCGAGTGTGGCCGAGAATGCTTCTGCCGCCTCGCCAATCAGATAGGCTTTTGCAATGCGCGGGAAAAAAGGTTTCAGCGCATCAATGCCACCTGATTTGGCAACCCCGCCAAGGATAAGGAAAATATTCGTGTAACATGACAGCGCGCGCGCGGTCGCATCCGCATTCGTTGCCTTTGAATCATTCACAAAACGGACATTGCCGATGTGACCCAGCTGCTCCATCCGATGGGCAAGGCCCGGAAAGCTTTCGATCGCCGCACAAATTTGCCCGCGGGCGATACCGAGCGCACGCGCCGCGGCATAGGCCGCAGCCACATTCTGCCAATTGTGGCGCCCCGGAAGGTGCGGCAGGTCGCGCAGATCCATCTGCGGATGAACGGCACCCGCTTCGACCTCACACAACGTCCCGTCGCGCACAAAGACACCCTGCGCAATCTCTCCCCCGGTTGACAGGGACACAACCGGCCGGCCATCCGCATGCAAATCATCACGGATATGCCGACTATAGCTGTCATCGACACCGACGATACAGGTGCCGGCAGCGGGCATGCCGTCAAAGACGCGGCTTTTCGCGGCCACATAGCCGGCCATATCCCCGTGCCGGTCAAGATGATCGGGCGTGATATTCAGGAGGATCGCGATATCGGCTTCGCTACAGCGCGTCAGGTCGAGCTGGAAGGACGATATCTCGACCACATAAACCCCTTGCTCGGGTAGCGCGGGTAATTCCAGCACCGCCGTTCCGATATTACCGCCAACCGCAACCGGCAATCCCGCCGCCGCGACAATATGGCCGAGCAGCGCCGTGGTCGTCGATTTGCCGTTTGTGCCGGTAATCAGCACAAGCCGTGTCGGTTCCGTGCGTGCCGCGCGGGCGCGGGCAAACAGCTCGATATCCCCCAGAATTTCACACCCCGCCTCACGCGCGCTGGCGATCACCGGATGCGGCTTGGGGAAATGCAATGGAATGCCCGGACTGACCACAAGGCTTGCAACCTCTGACCAGGCAATCTGCGCCGGATCATCGATCACTGCCGCCGGCCCGAGGCATTGCCGCGCCCGCTCACGTGCCGCAGGCGCGTCATCCCAGGCAAGCAGCGTCGCCCCGCCCGCAAGCAAAGCATGACCAGCAGCGATTCCCGTGCGGCTAAGCCCGAGCAACGCAACCTTCCGGTCAGCATATGTGGCGATCTTGATCAACAGCTACCTCAATTTGAGCGACGACAGACCGATCAGCGCCAAGATCAGCGCGATAATCCAGAAACGAATGACAATGGTTGGTTCGGCCCAGCCGCGTTTTTCATAGTGATGATGGATCGGCGCCATGGCGAAAACCCGCTTGCCGGTCCATTTGAACGAGGCGACCTGAACGATCACCGAAACGGCCTCAAGGACGAATAGCCCGCCGATGATGGCAAGCACGATTTCATGTTTTGTCACAACCGCAATCGCGCCCAAAGCGCCGCCGAGCGAGAGCGACCCTGTGTCGCCCATCATCACCATGGCCGGCGGTGCGTTGAACCACAGAAAACCAAGGCCCGCGCCAACCATCGCGCCACAGAACACGGCCAGCTCACCAGTGCCGGGGACCGAAACGATCTGCAGATAGTTACTGAACACCGCATTGCCGACGAGATAGGCGATCAGCGCGAAACTTGCCGCTGTGATCATGACCGGCATGATCGCAAGCCCGTCCAGCCCGTCGGTCAAATTGACGGAATTGGAGGTGCCGACAATCACGAAGACTGCCATCGGCAGGAAGAAAATCCCCAAATCGATCAGGCCGTTCTTGAAAAAGGGCACAACCAGAATATTGGCATGTTCCTCAGCAGCGATTTGCCCGATCCACCAGACAGCACCGACGGCGATCGCAATTTCCAGCAGCAACTTGATCTTTCCCGGAACGCCGCGGCTGTTACGCTTTGTCACCTTCAGATAATCATCGGCAAATCCGACAAGCCCATAGCCAAGCGTCACAAGCATCACAGCCCAGACATAGCGGTTGGACAGATCCGCCCAAAGCAAGGTCCCGACCGTCAGACCAAGCAGGATCATGAAGCCGCCCATTGTCGGCGTTCCGGCTTTGGTAACGATGTGACTTTCGGGTCCGTCCTCGCGGATCGGCTGACCTTCGGGCTGCAACCGTTTGAGATGCCTGATGATAGCCGGCCCGAACAGGAAGCTGATGAACAGCGCGGTCATCAATGCACCACCGGTCCTGAAGGTCAGATAGCGGAACAGATTGAGCGGCCCAAACTCATCCGCCAGCGGAACAAGAAGATTATACAGCATCTTCAATACCCCGCGGTGCTGCTACCTGCCCTGTTTCCGAAAACGTCAAAAGTGCGGCCACAACCCGTGACATGCCACTGGAAAGCGACCCCTTGACCATGACGATGTCGCCGGGACGCAAACCGTCGATCACAGGCTTTGCCAGTTCGGCGGCATCGGACTTATGCGCGCCCTGCATCCTTTTGGGCAGGGCGGCATACATCGCCGCCATTTCCGGGCCGGCTGCAAATATCAGGTCAATTTTCTGCTGCTGCATTATGTTGGCAAGTTCCAGATGATAGTCTTGGCTATGGGTACCGAGTTCGGCCATATCGCCGATAACGGCGATCCGCCTGCCGGATTTTTCAGGTGACTGATGCGCCAGATTTTCGATCGCGGCGCGCATCGACGCGGGATTGGCGTTATAGCTGTCATCGAACAGGGTGAATTCGCCGGTGGCCAACTGCAATTGATGGCGCATGCCACGCCCTGCGAGCGATGCAAGATTTCCCAGCGCCAGACTTGCCAGGGCCAGATCCTGATCGCAAGCAGCTATCGCCCCCATCACCGCAAGGCTGTTCATTGCCCAATGGCGCCCCACCAGTCCGATTTTATATGTCGCAGCCTGACCCAGAATTGTTGCGGCGACACAAGTGCAGTGACTGTGCGGCACGGCCTTCTGCAACCTGATGTCGGCTTGCGCATGAGATCCGAAACTCCGGATCATGCGCGCCTTGCCACCGGCCCGCTCCGCCAGCAGATCAAAAAACTCGCTGTCGCGATTGATCAGCGCAACACCGTCAGATTTAAGGCCGGCAAAAATCTCCGCCTTGGCTTCGGCAATTTCTGTCACTGACGCAAAATGCCCGATATGCGCTGCCGCAATCGCGGTAATGATCGCAACATCAGGCTGGACAAGACGCGACAGGGGCGCGATCTCGCCGGCATGATTCATACCGATCTCGAAAATACCGAACTGTGTATCGGCAGGCATCCGCGCCAGGCTCAGGGGCACGCCCCATAAATTATTGTAGGATGCGACTGATGCATGTGTCTTTCCTACCGCGCCGAAAGCCGCGCGCAGCATTTCCTTCGTGCCGGTTTTGCCCACACTGCCCGTCACCGCGATAATCCGGGCATCCACACGCTGCCGCGCAGCAACAGCAAGTGCGTTCAGCCCTGCAAGCGTATCGGCAACGATCAGCAAAGGCGCATCGGCCGGCACATCTTCGGGGATATGATCGACCAGCGCGCATACCGCGCCATTGGCAAGCGCATCCTTGACGAATTTATGCCCGTCCTGTGCGGGACCGCGGATCGCCACGAACAGATCGCCAGGCTCGACCGTCCGGCTGTCTATCGAAACGCCACTGGCCGTCCAGCGCCTGCTGCTGTTCCCGCCTGTGGCCGCGATCGCCGCGTCAGATTGCCAGAGCGGTTCACGAATGCTCATGCGCACCTCCCCGATCTGCGTTTTCTACGGGCTCCGCCGCCAGACAATCAGCCGCAACCAACCGATCATCGAAGGGTTCTGTCCGGTCGGAAAATTGCTGACCCGTTTCGTGCCCCTTACCGGCGATTACCAGCAGGTCGTCAGCCCCCATCTCTGAAATCGCCAGGGCAATCGCCCCACGCCTGTCATCGAGATCCCGCGCAGACGGGCACTGCGCACAGATCGCCGCCCGGATCGTTTCAGGCTGCTCCGACCGCGGATTATCGTCGGTCACATAAATTTCGTCGGCAAGCTGTTGCGCAACGGCGCCCATCATTGGCCGCTTGCCCCGATCCCGGTCCCCACCACAGCCGAACACGAGACGCAATCGCCCCCGACAATGCGGCCGTACGGTTTCAAGCACCGCGCGCAAGGCATCGGGCGTGTGCGCGTAATCGACAAACACGGGCGCACCAAGGCTTGTCTTGCCAACCAGTTCCAATCGCCCAGGCACCGCAACAAGTGCGGGCAAGACGCCAAAAACATCTTCAGGGTCTTCCCCGCAGGATATGACAAGCGCGGCTGCCATCAACGCATTCATCGCCTGAAAACGCCCCGGAAGCGCCAGATCGATTTCCCATTCACGGGTGCCCAGACCAATACGCAAATGCTGACGCTCGCCCGCAACCTCGCAGGATAGAAGACGCAGATCGCCGAACCGGCCGCCGACGGACACGATCTGCTGCCCGCGTGCCCAGCTCAGGGATTCCGCTTCGGAAAACACTTCGGCCTCTCGGCTCAACACGGCCGCGCCACCGGGTGCCAGCACTTCCCCGAACAGGCGCAGCTTGGCATACATATATGCGCGTTCATCCGCGTGATAATCCAGATGATCGCGTGCAATATTGGTCAAGGCCGCCGCACGCAACTGCATGCCGTCAAGCCGGTATTGCGCAAGCCCGTGGCTCGACGCCTCTACCGCGACATGGGTCACCCCCTGCGTGGCGAGAGCGGCAAGCTGGCTGTAGAGAATTTCGGGCGGCGGGGTTGTATGGACATAAGTTTCCGCCGCGATCCGGCAATCGCCAAGCACGCCAAGCGTGCCGATACTTGCCGCTTTGCGCCCCAATGCCAGCCAGATCTGCCGCGTGAAATCAACAATCGAGGTCTTGCCGTTGGTTCCGGTCACAGCCACTGCAATTTCCGGCTGCGGCCCATAAAACCGGGCGGCGATCCGCGCCAGCCGCCGGCGTGGATTTGAATCGACGATAACCGCGACGCGCGAATTATCCGAAAGCAGCGGGCAATTGCGCATCACCTTCGGAGACACAAGCAATGCCGCCGCCCCCCTGGACAGGGCATCTTCTATATATTGGGCGCCATCGGTCTTGCTGCCCGACAATGCCGCGAACAGATAACCGGGCTTAACCGCGCGACTATCCGTAGCGATACCGGTGATGTCGATATCCCCCTGAAACGCCCGGGCGCGATCTGCGGATGTCAGTTCGGCCAGCCGCATCGTTATTCCACCCCGCGCATGGCAGCAAGCTGCAACGGATCATCATCAAACCGCGGACGCACGCCAAGGATCGGCGCAATCCGACTGATAACCGCGCCAACCGCGGGCGCAGCCGTCCAGCCACCGGTTGCGTAATTATATGTTTCAGGCCGCCCCTGCGGCTCGTCGAGAACGACAAACACAAGATAGCGGGGCGCTTCGGCGGGAAAAATGCCGACAAAGGAAGACAGTTTTGCATTCTTCGCATAGCGTCCGCCGGCGGCTTTGTTGGCGGTGCCGGTTTTACCGCCAACCGAATATCCCGGCACATCCGCACGCGATCCGGTACCGTCCTTCGAGGTGACAGCCAGACGCAGCAGGCGGCGCAAGTTCAGACTTGTCGCCTCGGATATGACACGTTCGCCCAGCCCGTCATCGTCGGCCAGCCGTTGCAGGATCGTGGGATAGACACGCCGGCCGCCATTGACAAGCGATGCAACGCCGGTGGCCAGATGCAAGGGGCTGACCGCAATCCCATGCCCATAGGCAACCGTCATGGTCTTGGCATCACCCCAGGGCTGCGGAACAGGCGGCACCATCGCGCCGGGCAACTCGATTGGCAACCGCTCAAACATGCCCAGCCGCGACAGAAATTCCCGCTGCCCCCGCGCACCGACCTGCATTGCCATTTTCGCTGATCCGATATTGGACGAATGCAAAAAGATTTCGGTGACGGACAAAGGCCGCCGTTCGGGATGATAATCGCGTATCCAGAAGCGCGACACGCGGATGGGGTCTGTCGCGTCATAAATATCGTCAAGCGCAGCGAGCCCCGCATCAAGTGTCATGCCTGTCGTGAATATTTTAAAAGTCGACCCCAACTCGTAAAGCCCGCTGGTAACCTGATTGAAGTAGCGTTTCTGATCCGGGTCTTGCACATGATTGGGGTCAAAATCAGGCAAGGATACGAGCCCCAGCACCTCGCCATTGCGGACATCCAGCACCACTCCGGATGCGGCCACAGCGCTGAAATAGGCCATGGAATTCCGCAACTCGTCATGCAAGGCATGCTGAACCCGCAAATCAAGCGAAAGCCGCAACGGCCCCTCGCCGGCGGCCAGCAGATCATCATAGGATTTCTCAACCCCGCTAAGGCCGCGATAATCGTCGCCGGTATAGCCAACCACATGACTAAAAAGCTCTTTAGACGGATAAATACGCTCCAGTTGCCGCTGAAACCGTAGTCCCGGAATACCAAGTTCGTTGATCTGCTGCTGCTGCCACGGGCTGAGCCGGTCCGCGATCACCGCATACCGGCCGCTATGATTGATTACCCGTTCCGCGCGATGCCGATCAAACCCTGGAAGGGCATTGACAATACGATCAAGCGCGGCCGCCACATCAGGCACCTCGCGCTTATCCAGCTCGAGCGCGGCAACGATCAGATTGGTTGCGATGACCTGACCGTTCCGATCGGTAATCTCCGCCCGCGGGATCGTGCCCAGCGCGCGATGCATACCCCCATCGCGCGCGAATTCAACCTCGCCGGGCAGCGACAGATCGACAATGCGGCCTGCAATGGCGCCAAATATCAACAGAAACAGCCCCGCAACGATGATGATCCGGTTGCGCCCCAACTCGATCGCATGATTAACGCGCCCGGTGATAACAGGCTGACCATTCGCACCCGCCATATCTGCAGGCACATGGACCCGCCGACGTATCTCTTCCCGGGCGATCATCCGCCACCCCCTGCGGCATCGGATTGCCGCTGCAGACGTAGCGGATTGGGCCGCGGCGCACCGGGCATCACCGCCGTATAACGGCTCAGCAGATCAAGATCGGGCAGCCGGGGCGGCAGACTTGCCATCCTCACGATCTGCCCCGCCTCGATCGGCTGCAGATTGAGAAATTCCGAACTCAGCTCCTTCAATCTTGCCGGCCGGTTCAGATAACTCCATTCCGCCCGCAAGATAGCGATTGCCTCTTCTTCCTTGGCGATGGCGGCGCGCAGACCTTTATTATCCTGCTGCATCTGTTCGACGGTATACTTGCCGTAATAGACGCCAGCCGCGATCCCCAGCACCAAAAGCAACATGAAAAGAACGATAAACCGGCTCATGTCACTGCACCTCTTCCAACAAGTCGGCAACGGGATCGGGCATCGGGCGCCGGCTGGGTTGATGCATATCCGGCCAGGCGGGTGCGGCAGTCCGCGCCGCTGCCCGCAGCCGGGCCGACCGCGCCCGGGGATTGGCTGCAGCCTCTTCCGCGCCCGGCTTTTTTGCGCCGCGCCACAGCAACGCAAAAGAAGGCGCGGGCAAATCACTTTCGACCGGCGGCAGATGTCGTGACCCCGCGCCCTGTGCGCCCGCACGCTGCACCAGAAACTCCTTCACCAGCCGGTCTTCGAGGCTGTGAAACGACACGACCGCCAGCCGCCCTTCGGGACGCAGCACCCGTTCGGCGGCGCACAGCGCATGGTAAAGCTCCCGCAGCTCATCATTGATGAAAATCCGCAAAGCCTGAAACGTGCGGGTTGCGGGATGCTTGCGACCGGCACCCCGCACGATTTCAGCGACAAGCGCGGCAAGCTCGGCTGTGCGGGTCAGCGGCTGTTCCGCACGACGCGCGACGATCCTGGCCGCGATCTGCCGCGCACGCCGCTCTTCCCCGTAATAGTAAATGATATCGGCCAATACCTGCTCGGAAAGACGATTGACCGCATCTGCCGCGCTTGGCCCGGTATCGCCCATCCGCATATCAAGCGGGCCATCCGCCTGAAATGAAAAGCCGCGCCCGGGCTGATCGAGCTGCATCGAGGACACCCCGACATCAAGCGCCACCCCATCCACCTGCGACAGACCGGCATCGCAAACCCTGGCTTCAAGCTCGGCGAAACGGGCCTGCATGAATTTGAACCGCATCGGATAACGCGCCTGTAACGCATCGGCCGCAGGCCTTACCGCCGGGTCTCGATCCAGCGCCAGCACAGTGCAATCCGCAGCCTCCAGAATCTTGCGGCTGTAACCGCCAGCACCGAATGTACCATCGACATAAACGCCGCCCGCGACCGGCTGCAAAGCATCGACAACTTCCGCAGACAGAACCGGTATATGGGGTGCCGCTACCGGCTTATCTGCATCCGTCTTCTGATCCCGCCTACCCATTTTGGGGACCCTGCGGAACAGCGTCGGCAAGTTGCTGCTGCGCCTGACGCGCAACAAGACCGGAAAACTGTTCGCGCGCCTGGTCCCGCACCTGGGCGGAATATTCGGCGAAAGTGTCGGGGTTCCACATACTGAAGCTGCTGCCCTGACCAACGAACAAGACTTCTGTGTCGATATTGGCATAGGCGCGCAAATGCGCAGGCAAAGTGATACGGCCATCGGTATCAGGCGTCAGCTCGGCCGCCTGCGCGTAAAACGCGATACCCAACGCGTCGATCTCGCCCGCGAAGGGGGCAAGCGGGTCCTGCATGCCCATGAATTGCTGCATTTGCTGCGGCGTCACGGCCTGCAACCAGGGGCCGGCCAGCGACGGAAAGCAGATAAAAGGATTGCTGGATACGCTTGCGTCAGGACGCAACAGCCCAAGCGCGATGCGAATATGGGCCGGCACGGAAAGCCGGTCCTTCCGATCGATCTTGTTGACTGTGCAGGACAGAAACCCAGCCACGCCGCAAACCCTCTATGCGTTCTTCACGACAGGCGACGGGCTGAATATTTTTTGAGACTGATTTTTGTGTCGGTAACGGGTTGCGACATCATTGGCCACCCTACCCGCGTTCTACAAATGCCTCATACATCACGCCCACGCCTCCCGATGGAGTAACTATGGGTATACGATGGATATCGCATGGATATCAAGTGGGATTTGATGGGAATTCCTCGAATTTCCCGAAAAACATTGATATTGATCACATGTTCTTTTTCTGTTCTTTCCACCTTAGACGCAACATTGCAAATTCCACGCAACCAATTTCCAAAACGACCGGTTTTCCCCGTTATTGTCCCCTTACGCCTCCAGCGGACCAGACAGGCAAACACGCTGCGGCTGACTGTTTCCCACCCGATCCCCGATAGCGACGCAAATATTTTCCCATCAGTTCCCCATGCTGTCCCGGTTCACCGACTGCGGGGAATAGCCGCCCGATGCAAATATCCCGGTCGACTGCCGGATTCTAGGCAGGACGCAGCGTTTCCGCAAGCCCGCCGCGTGCGCCACCCTCTTTCAGCGCACGCCCCAGAACAGTCAGGCCTCGCAGGACTGCGCTGATTACGCCGCCCTGCGAGGCCTGTTCGATGTCGGGCGGAAGCGGCAATCCACTCCCGCCCGAAGATTGCGGGTTGCCGCTAGTCTTTCAGCGTGCACTTGCCATTCTTGATCACCGTCACGCCGCGTTCCTTCACCTTGCATTCGAAGGACAGGACATTGCCGTCGCGCCAGGTGTCGACGATGATCGTCTCGCCCGGGATGACCGGCGAGGAGAAGCGCACGTCAAAGCCCGTGATCTTCGTCGCATCATAACCGCAGACATTCTGGATGATTGCGCGGCAGGTCGTGCCATAGGTGCACAGCCCGTGCAGGATCGGGCGCTCGAACCCGGCGGCCTTGGCAACAGCAGGATCGGCATGCAGCGGATTGCGGTCGCCGCACAGACGGTAAAGCAGGGCCTGACCCGGCAAGGTTTCGGCCTCAAAGCTCTGATCCGGTGCGCGATCGGGCACCGCATGGGGCACAAAGCCGCCTTCCGACGGGCCACCGAACCCGCCATCGCCACGCGCGAACATGGAACTTCCCAGCGTGAACAGCGGCTCGCCGGTTTCTTTAAGGCGCGCTGTCGTTTCGGTGCAAACAACCGCGCCCTTGTCCTTGCCCTTGTCCACGGCCGAAATCACCCGCGAGTCATGGATGATCGTACCCGCGGCAGGCAACGGACGGTGCAGCTCGACCCGCTGCTCCCCATGCAGAACCATCAGGAAGTTAATACCGGCCCCGGCCAGCATCCGCCCGCCGGTCGGCAGGACGACGGCCATGCTCGGCACGGTCTGGATATTTTCGGTTTTCAGATCTTTTTCATAGACGAACGGCAGTTCGCGCTCATCCATCGGATCGCGCCCGAAACCGACCCCCAGCGCATACAGCATGGTGTCGCGGTCGCGATAGCTCGATTCCAGCCCCTCTACCTTGAGCGACATGATGTGATCGTAATCAATTGCCATTGGTTTCTTCCCCTGTTGGTTCTTTGACATCTTGGCCTAGGAAAACGCGAAACGGCGTGACGGGCAAGCCCGTTATCGTCGCGCGCACGTCTAATGCTGTTTGCGCACAGCACCACATGCTACAGATATGCCCGCAAGCTGGCGAAACGCGCAAGGGAGAAACAGGAAAATGGGCTATCAGGCAATCGAACTGCAGATTTCGGACAAGATTGCGCATCTGCGCTTCAACCGCCCCGAGGCGCTGAATGCGATGAACAAGGATATGTGGCGCGAAATACCCCAGGCGGTGCAGCAGATCGATGAAGACGGCTCGGCCCGCGTTATCGTGCTGTCATCCACCGGCAAACATTTCACTGCCGGCATGGATCTCAGCGTATTCGGCGGCCCCGGCCCCTATAAAGACGCGGAAATGGGCCGCAAACGGGCGCATTTCAGGCAGGATATCTTGCGCATTCAGGAATGCTTCAATCTGTTCGAACGTGCCCGCATGCCGGTTATCGCGGCGGTTCAGGGCGGCTGTATCGGGGCAGGCGTCGATATGATCACCGCCTGCGACATGCGCTATTGCACGCGCGATGCCTTCTTCTGCATTCAGGAAATCAATATCGGCATCACCGCCGATGTCGGCACCTTGCAGCGTTTGCCGAAACTCATTCCAGAAGGGATCGCCCGGGAACTGGCCTATACCGGCCGGCGGATGCCCGCCGCCGAAGCCCGCGATTGCGGCCTGATCAACCGGGTCTTCGATACGCAGGAAGAAATGCTTGCAGGGGTGATGGAGATTGCAGGCGAGATTGCCAGCAAATCACCGCTGGCCATCTGGGGTTCGAAAGAAATGCTGAATTACGCGCGCGACCATTCGGTGCAGGATGGGCTGAACCATATCGCGACCTGGCAAGCGGGCATGTATTTCTCGCAGGATATGAAGGAGGCAATGGCCGCCCAGAAAGAAAAGCGCGCACCCGATTTCGACGATATCCTGCCGGTACGTGGCGGCATGCTTGACTGAGACACCTCGGACAAGGCCCCATCGCCTGGCCGGTGACAGCTCAACAATCTCCGGCCAGACACAAGGCTCCTGCTTCATCCAGCTGGGGCGTTTAGTCGGGCATTACCCCGTCAGATAATCGCCCCCGCCGCCCGCAATGCGGCAATGTCCGCATCGCTGCATCCGGCTTCGCGCAACACCTGCTCGGTATGCTCGCCGACCTCGGGCGCGCGGCGCGGCTTGACCTTGCGCGCACCTTCGACCCAGATCGGACTGTCGATGGTCTTGACCGATCGCGCACCGGGCAGATCCAGGTCGACCAGCATATTATTGGCCAGCACCTGCGGATCAGAGACCACATCGCAATTGCGGTTGATCGGCCCGGTCGTCACCCGGTTTTCAAGCAGGACCTGACGCCATTCCGACCAGTCTTTTTCAGCAAACACAGCATCAAGCGCCGCCGTCAGCCCTGCGAGGTTTTCCTGCCGCGCGGCCGCTGTCTCATAACGGGGATCGGTGACAAGATCGGAACGCCCGATGGCCCTGGCGAAACTTTCCCAGCTCGCATCGTTCTGCAGCACCGCCACGATAAAGGCACGGCCATCACGGCACTCATAGTGATTGACCAGCGTTTGCGGACTCACCTCGGGCTTGTCGGGATCAAATACCTGCACACCGCACAGCTCCGCCTGCAAGGCCACGGCATTTGACCAGATTCCATTCGCCAGCAGCGAGGTGTGCACGCGCCCGCCCTTGCCCGTCCGTTCGCGGCGATAGAGCGCCATCAGGATCGACGACAACATGCCCATCGAGGTCACCATGTCCCCGGCCGCCGGGGGCATGACCGTGCGCGGTGCGCCATGGGCACGGGTATATTCCATCAGCCCCGATCGCGCCCACCAGGATGTCGCGTCATAGCCGGGCTTGCTCGCTTCCTCGCCCTGCTCGCCATAGGCGGTCAGGGAGGCGTGGATCATCCGTTCGTTAAGCGGTTTGAGATCCTCATAGCGGATTTTCAGACGCTCCTGCACATTGGGTGGCAGGTTCGTCAGAAACACATCGCATTCTGCGACAAGCCGCTCGAACGGCGCGCGGGCGTCAGGCTTTTTGAGATCAAGCGCCAGGCTGCGCTTGTTGCGCGCCACATGCAGCCAGGAATAGTTGAGATCGCAATCGGGCATTGCCGTGGTCATCGGCAGATAACGATAGAGATCGCCGATTCCCGGCGGTTCGATCTTGATCACATCGGCGCCAAAATCCGACATGATGGTGGCCGCGGCCGGGCCGGCGACGAAGCTGCCGAAATCAAGGACCTTGATCCCGTCCAATATCGGTTCCGCATCCTGCATCCCACATCCTCCCACTTTATTTTTGTCGCATCCGCGATTTTGCCGGGCACTTGCAGGAAGTGTAACCCCGGCTTGGCACAAGCGGCAAAGAAAAGCGGTGGATTGGGTAGTCCCATATCCGGGAAAGTGGTGTTCACTGACCGGAAAACGGAACGGGGCGGGCGAACACATACAAAAAGCCGGGAGATGATACGCATCTTCGTCCCCGGCTCTACTATTCTTGTGTCTTGACTGATGTCTTGGCTGACTTACCCGAATTTACCGCCTGAGGCGGCGCAGTTCATACTGCGCGGAAACGGGGTCAGATCCCACCGCCACGGCACGCAGTCACAAGGCAGCCGCGCCGGCGATGACGCGCGGAATTACGCGGCGCGCGCTTTCTGAATCAGTTCGGCAAATGCGGTCACACGGTCATTGATCGGCGCATAGCTGTCTTTCGCCATGCTCATCGTCATGTCGTTGATCTTGGTCGCCTGATTGACGAATTGATCGAACATGGAGCGGGTATAGTCGGTTTGCAGGGTAATGAATTCCTGCATCGTCTTTGCCGACATCATCGCCTTGCTGGCTTTGATGCTTTCGTCCATCGTGTGCTTGGCAAATTCGAGGTTTTCACCACTCAATTTTTCCAGCCCCTTCGCTGTCGCGTTCATGGACTGCATCCACGCTTCCATATTGTCCTTGCTCATATCGACGGTCCGCTCAGCACCCTGCTGAACAGCTTCCATGGTTGACTTGTCAAAACCAGGGGTTGTTTCTTTAGCTTTGGTCGGCATCAGTTAAATTCTCCGGATGTGGGCAGGTCCATCCCGGCCCGATTAACGTCGCGAAACATATTGTTGCACTGCAACATACCCAAAAGATATATCGCAGATGCACGAAGTCAAGTTAATTTTTTGTGCAGCGCACAAAAAAACTGTCTGGAATAGTTATTTAGAAACAATCGTCTAATCAATTGCCCTATTGCCCGACCAAATGATTGTTCCGCACCTGCACACGAAAACGCACCTCCCTGCGCTCCCGCTCACCGGCGGTCTGGGCGTAAGGCTGATCCGGCAGGGCACGCGGACGGGCAAGCGGTTTCGCTATCGGATCGATCGACCGTAGCAGCGCCAGGAATGTGAGCGCATCATGGGTTTCGGGTGTCACCTCAAACCCTGTCAGGCGGAATGTCCCCTCTCGGCATCCCATGACAACCCAGAAATAACGATCCGAACGCAGCCAATCGCCCTCACGTTCCGATTGCGCGACATTTTGCCAAATCGCAGTTTCAAGCTTTGCGAAAATATCGGGCGCGATCCGGGTCTGCGCGGTCTGTGTGGCCTCACCGCCGTTCAACCGGTCGAGATAGGCATTGAAGATCGGGGCCGGCGCGAAAACCTGTGCCGTCAGTTTTGCATCGACGGGCACCCCGACACCCTGCGTGCCGGGTAAAGCTCTGGCGGCAACGATATCATAGCTGCGCACCTGCTCCGTCCAGCGCGCATTGTAAATCAACCGGTATCTGTTGGTCGCACCCTGCGTGCAGGCAGCGCGCAAATCATCCCCGTTCATATAGCTGAACCAGGTGAAAACCCGCTTGACCGGATCCTCGGTTACCCCCCGCGCCGCGCAGCCCTGGACCAGCAGCAAAATGGCGCAAAGCAGCAAAATCAAACGCCCCGGAAAAACCAATTGTAAAACCCGCTGCATTGTCGAACCCCCGAGCCTTGAGCAGCACATCACGCCGCGATATTGACATTACAACATCTATGTAATGCATACGCATTCCCCCGCAGCACCCGGTATACTATAAGATACGCTGTAACCGCTGCGTATTCGCGCAACCATATTGATCGGCTGCGCCGCCCAAAGGCAGTCGCAAGACTGCCGCCATATACCATCTGTTGACCGGATTATTTTGTGACTTCCCCTGCATCCGTTTCTCAAGAATCCCAGGAATGGGAAATTCCGACCGTCCCTGTCTGGTCCTACTGGCTGCTGTTTGGCGGCCTGCTTGCGGTTGGCATCGGGCGATCGGTGACGCTGGCGGTCCTTGCACCGATCGGTCGCGAACTGGGATTGCTTGAAATCCAGATCGGGGCGATTTCGACCTGTACGGCAATCATGTTCTTTTTCGGCGGACCGTTCTGGGGCAGACGCAGCGAAAAGATGGGCCGCCGTCCGGTCATGGTGATCGGGTTTCTGGGGTACGGCGCAACGACAATCGCCTTTGCGCAGGTTGTGGAATGGGGCCTGACCGGAACCGTCACCTTGCTGCTGATCTATCCGCTGATGATCCTGACCCGCGTCGCCTTCGCCGCGCTGTCGAGCGGCGTTTTCCCGGCCGCCCAGGCATTTGTCACGACAACCACGAAAGTTGAAGACCGGACGTCGGGCATCGCGTTGAATTCCGCGGCATTCGGACTTGGCAGTATTCTCGGCCCCGCGCTTGGCGGCATTCTTGTCTATATCAGCTTGCTTGCGCCGCTCTATGTCGCCGCGCTTCTTGCGCTGACATGCGCGCTGCTGATCTGGTGGCTGTTACCCGAGCCGCCACGCCGTCCGATGCCCAAAGGCGGCAAGCCATTGCGGTTTTTCGATCCGCGCATCCGCCCGCAATTGCTGGTCGGCTTTTGCGCCGCCTATACCATGGCCACAGTGCATCAGGTTGGCGGCTTCTATTTTCAGGATATTCTCGGCACCACGGCCGCACAGACCGCGCAGCGTATCGGCATGGCGCTCGCGGCCATGGCGATTGTGTCCATGGGCATCCAGTTTCTGATTATCCGGCCCTTCAAGCTACGCCCCAAGACCTTACTGCGCTGGGGCGGGCCGCTGACCTGCGCGGGCGGTGCGGTTTTGCTGTTCGCGGGCAGCTTGTGGGCATTGATCCTTGGCATGGTGTTGGCGGGAATGGGGCTTGGCATGACGATGCCCGGCAATGCGGCGGCGGCAAGCCTTTCGGTTGCGCCGCACGAACAGGGCAGCCTCGCGGGCATTACAATGGCCGCAAATTCGCTGGGATTCGCCCTGGGGCCCATATTGGGCACCGCGCTTTATCAGATTGCGCCACAGATCCCCTATATGGTTTCGCTTCTGATTACACTCGCCGTCGCGATCTATGTCTTTATTTTGCCGATTCCGGACCCGCGAGACTACAAAGCCTGACTTTACACAGAATTGCATTTGACACGGCGCGTTGCGCACGTATATTACCGCCCACTCGCGGGCCTTTTGGGGCCCGCGTCGCTTTTCGCATTTCTGTAAGCACAAAATTCGGGATTAGTTGATGTCCAAGCGGCAGCAATCAAAGTACAAAATCGACCGACGCCTTGGCGAAAACCTCTGGGGTCGCCCCAAAAGCCCGGTTAACAAACGTGAATACGGGCCAGGCCAGCATGGTCAGCGCCGGCGCAGCAAGCTGTCTGATTTTGGTATTCAGCTGCGCGCCAAGCAAAAGCTGAAAGGCTATTACGGCAATATCAGCGAGAAGCAATTCCGCCGCACCTATGAGGAAGCCTCGCGTCGCCGTGGCGATACCGGTGAGAATCTGGTTGGCCTGCTGGAACGCCGGCTGGATGCGATTGTTTATCGTGCAAAATTCGTCCCGACCGTCTTTGCCGCACGGCAATTTGTCAGCCATGGCCATATAACGGTGAACGGTCAGCGCGTCACGGTGCCGAGCTACCGGATTTCCGAAGGCGATGTGATCGAGGTGCGCGAAAAATCCCGTCAACTCGGCATGGTGCTTGAAGCAACCGAATCGGCGGAGCGGGATGTACCGGAATATCTCGATGTGGATAACCGGGCGCTGAAGGCGACTTTCGTCCGCACCCCGGGGCTTGATGAAATTCCCTACCCGGTGATGATGGAACCCAATCTGGTCGTCGAATTCTATTCACGCTGAACAGTTGCACTGGTCGCCCGGTTCTCTTGGATAAACCGGGCGGAAGCCAATCGCCATACTGGCGGCAACACCATACAGGCCGCAAAATCAAGACAAGCCGCTTTGCCGCTTGTCTTTTTTATTGGGGTATATCCGCGTGCGGCATTGGCGCCGTTTCCAGCATTAGCAATCCACACGCGCCGCGGTCGCCGCTATTCGCGAACCGGCTGCCAATTCCGCGAACGCCGCTGCGTTGACAGGATTTCGGCCATCGTCATCTTCGCGGATACCCGCTCCCGGCTGCTTCCCCGGATATCGAAGAAATCGCGCCGTAATGCCTGATCATACCAGAAATAGGAATCGGGATAATCACGGTCGACCCCGACCCCGTCTTCCAGCATGACGGCCATATTGTACTGCCCCGCCGGCGCACCCTGCGCTGCCGCGCGGCGATACCAATAGGCCGCCTGACCAAGGTCCTGTCGTACCCCGGCGCCCATGTCATAAAGCGTGGCTAAATCGAACTGCGCATGATAATTGCCGGCATCCGCCGCTTTCTTGTACCAGAAAGCCGCTTTTTCGTAGTCCTGCGCGACCGTGACACCATCATGAAACAAGGCACCAAGCCGGTATTGCGCATCGCGATCGCCGGCCTCGGCAAGCGCAAGCCAGACATCATGCGCCTCTGCGTAAAAGCCGCGCCGGTACAGATCCTCACCGTCGGCATAACTCATCGCTTGCGCAGAAACAGTACTGAACAGAATAGAAAGCAAGGCAATGCCGGATAAAACCGCACGCCCAAAACCGCCAAACATCCCCATGGCACGCACTCCATTTCTTGTGTGCCCACCCCGCAAGACATTATTGCCCGAAAGGCGGGCGCTTGCACAGTCTGTTCACAAGAACGTGAAAAAAGCGTATCAGCTGGTGGAATTGTTGCGATAGGCGGCAAGCGCTTCGGGCGTATCGAGATCGAGAAAGATGCTGCGGTCGGGGCTTGGTACTTCACAAACCGCCTCGGCATATTCACCGATCAGATGCCGCGCGCCGACATCCCCCGACACCTGCATCATCTCAGGGAAAAAGCGGCGACCGAACAGCACCGGATTACCCCGCTTGCCCTCGAATGTCGGAACGCAGATTTCACGCCCCTCTTCAGGATCAAAGGCGGCAATAAGCCGCGCAAGATGATCGGCACGCAGTTCGGGCATATCGCCAAGACAGATGATCGCCCCGTCCACGCCCGCACCAAGTGCGGAGAGCCCGGCTTTCAACGAACCGCTCAGCCCGTCCGCATAGTCACGATTATGGACAAGCGTCAGCGGGAAGTCCGCCACCGCCGCGCGTACCCGGTCGGCCTCATGGCCGGTGACAAGCACAATCGGACCGGCTTTGCTTTCGACAACCGCCCGCACGATCCGGGCGATCAGCGGTTCACCGTCAATTTCTGTCAGCAGCTTGTTGACCGCCCCCATCCGGCGCGACTGGCCCGCTGCGAGTATGATTGCCGCGATTTTCGGTGCTTTGCGAACCACAGTCTTGCCACCCGCGCGCGGTTGCGGCCGGCTGACGATTTCCTTCAAAAGCCCGCCGCCGCCCATTTTCATGATATCCTCGGCCCGCACCCGCAGCCCGGCGACAAGCCGCTGCAATACCCAGTCAAAACCGTTCAGCTTGGGGGAACGCGCACAACCGGGCAGCCCGATCACCGGCACCTCCCCATGCCGGCCGAGCAGCAGCAGATTACCGGGGTCGACCGGCATGCCGAAATGCTCGATCGCCCCACCCGCCTGCGCGATCGCCGCGGGCAGCACGTCGCGCCGGTCGACAATCGCCGACGCCCCGAACAGGCAAATCAGGCTGCACCCCGCATCGCGCAACGCGGTAATTTCCGCCGCCACATCGGCCACCTTGTGGGGGCAACGCCGCTCGACGATCGCATGACGGCCAAGTGCCGCGAGCCGCCCTTCAAGACCCTTACGATTCTTCTCCAACAAGGATTGCTTGCCATCGGGCAGGAAGGTGGAAACAAGCCCCACCTTCTGCGCGCGCCAGGGCGCGACCTGCAACAATCCGGCCTGCAATTCGCGCAGCAGCGTTTCACCGCGCGCCACCGCCGCGCGCGGGGCAGCGAAGGGAATGATCTTCACCGTCGCGATCATCTGCCCCGCAACCACCGGCTCGAACGGCGCAACGGTGGTTGCAATCGTCAGGCTTTCAAGCATATTGAAGCGATCAAGGGCCACCGTATCGACCAGCGCAAGCCCGTCGCAGGCAGCGCTCAGATTTGCGCGACCGGTAAAAGGCGCGGCACAATCAACGCCCGTGCCCGCCGCCGCGTGCGCAAGTGCCGCCGCGGCCTCATCCTCGGGCATGTCATCAGGGGTAAGCCGGGCGGCCACCACCTGCGCGATGCCGGCCTGCTGCAAAGCCGCAATATCCCCGGCCGACAGGACGCGCCCCTTGGCAAAACGCTGCCCGTCAAGCTGCACAGAATGGGCAAGGATCGCCCCAATTGCCGTATTGACGGCTATTTCCCCGAATTCCATATCACCCCGGATCTATCACAATGCCCCGCCGCGCAGCCGGCTGACAATTTCGGCGAGGATGGAAACAGCGATTTCAGCGGGGCTTTTCGCCCCGATGGCCAATCCGACCGGACCGTGAATACGCTCAAGCGCTGCGGTATCAAAGCCCGCGCGGCGCAACCGCTCAAGCCGCGCCGCATGTGTCTTTTTGCTGCCAAGACAACCGATATAGAAACAATCGCTCGACAGCGCCCCCTGAAGCGCGGCGTCGTCCAGTTTGGGGTCATGGGTCAGGGTGACAATCGCTGTGCGCCGGTCAGGAGCAAACTCGGCAACCCCCTCATCGGGCCAGTCATGGCGCAACGCAACACCAGGGAAACGCGACGCGGTGGCAAAAGCCCGGCGCGGATCGACAATCGTCACATCAAACCCCGCGATCACCGCCATCTGGGCCAATGGCTGCGCGATATGCACAGCCCCGACAATGAGCATGCGCAATGGCGGATTAAACACGTTCAGGAACACTTCGCCCGCGGGCGTATCGACAATGCGCCCCTTATCGTCCCGCGCTGCTGCAATCGCTGCCGCGCCGAGCGGGTCCTGCGGATCCGCGAGGGCGGGGTCGATTACCCTTTCTTCCCCGTTTGCCAGATTGGTGGCAAGCAGGACCGGGCGTTTTTCCGCCTTCGCTGCGAGTATCTGTTCAAGCGTATCGCGTTGCATCGGGGTCAGCCCAACCGTTCGACAAAGACGCGGATCTTGCCGCCGCAGGCAAGCCCCACCTCCCAGGCCCGGCTGTTGCTGACGCCGAATTCAAGCAATTTCGGCGTGCCTGATTCGATAATATCCTGCGCTTCGACGACGACCGCCCCCTCGATGCAGCCGCCCGAGACCGAGCCGATGAAGGCACCATCGGCGCGCACTGCAAGCTGACTGCCGACCGGGCGCGGCGCGGACCCCCAGGTTTCGACCACGGTAGCAAGCGCAACGCCGTCGCCTGCGCGCTGCCAGTCAGCCGCCTGCTCAAGAACCTTATCGTGATTTTCAAGTGCCGTTTCACTCATGACCGTTCTTCCTGTCACCCATGCTCTGTACCCTGTGCCGCCTGCACCGATTGCCGCCAAAAGGGCGCGCTATCGTCATAAGGCGACGCCCCGCCGCCGGTTTCCGCGCGCAGGTCAGCGCGATATTTCGCAAGTCCGAACCCGGGTTGCGGGCGCGTCATCGCCGCAGCCAGGGCACTCAGACTATCAATATTATGGGCCGGGCGAAACTCGTCCACATGCGGCAAAATCGCTTTTATACCCGTCGATCTGGGTGCGAAGTCGGCATAGCGCAAGAGCGGATTGAGCCAGATCAGACGGCTGCAGGAACGATGCAGCCTGTCGATTTCAGTTGCGATATTTTCCGCCCCGTCCCGGTCAAGCCCATCGGTAATCAGGATGACGACCGCCCCATGCGACAAGATCCGGCGCGACCAGCGCATATTGAATGCACGCAGACAGGCGCCGATCCGGGTCCCGCCGTCCCAGTCAGGCACCCGCCGCGCCACCTCATCAAGGGCAATGTCCACATCGCGTCCGACAAGATCGCGGGTAATATTCGTCAGCCGGGTGCCGAAAACGAAACTATGCACCCGCTCGCCCGCTGCCGCGAAACCATGCATCAATGTCAGCAGCATAAGACTGTAACGGCTCATCGAACCTGAAATATCGCACAGTAACACAATCGGGGGCCGCACCGTCCGAACGCGTTTGAAGCGCGGGCGGAACAATCCGCCTGCCCTTGCACTCGCCCGCAGGCTGGCAGGCATATCGAAACGTGCGCCCCCGCTCGCGGGGCGGAAACGGCGCGTGCGGATGAGCGGCAGAGACGCCGCGATGTCGCGCACCGCCCGTTGCGCCTGACGGAGTTCGGCGGCGCTCATCTGCTCGAAATCCTTATTCCGCAGCTGCTCTTGCGCTGAAAAGCTGAGCATCACCTGCGGTGTTTCCTCCCGATCCTCATGCCTTTGAGGCACGTTTCGGGGCAACAGCGCCTCGCTCAGCCGCCGGAACAGCGCCTGCTCGTTCTGCGCACTGGCGGGCAATTGCACCTGCGGCAGCATTTCGGCAATCGCGCGTTTCAGAAATGCCGGGTCGCGCCAGAACAGTGCAAAAGCCTGATCGAACAGGGCCGTATCCGCATGCCGTGCAATCAATGTGGCATGCAGCGCCCAGTAAACATCATCGCGCGCGGGCAAGCCGAGCGCGCGCACCGCCGCCACTGCCAGCCGCGCCCGGTCAGGCCCCACAGAAATGCCCGCTTCACGCAGGAGCCGCGCAAAATGAATGATGTTTGCGGCAAGCGTTCCCGCACGATCAGGCACAGCACCTGGCGGCGCAGCACCAACGGGCCCCGCGCGATCAGCCACCATCGTCCGCCTGCGGCGAAGGGTTGCCGATCTGTGCCAGAATTTCGCTCACCGTCTCGCCGCCAAGCGCTGCCATATCATCCTGATATTTGAGCAGCACCCCGAGCGTGTCATGCACCGTATCGGGATCAAGCGCGTGCTTGTCGAGCGCGGTGAGCGCGCGCGCCCAGTCGATGCTTTCGGCCACTCCGGGCAGCTTGAACAAATCCCGCTGCCGCAATGCCTGAACGAATGCGACGATCTGCGCTGACAGGGCTGCCGCTGCCTCGGGCACCTTCTGGCGCAGGATTGCAAGCTCACGCGCCGCGTCCGGATAATCGAGCCAATGGTAAAGACAGCGCCGCTTCAGCGCGTCATGAATTTCACGCGTGCGGTTCGAGGTGATGATTACCAGCGGTGGTTTGGTGGCACGAATCGTCCCGATTTCCGGCACCGTCACCTGAAAATCCGACAGGATTTCAAGCAAATAGGCCTCAAAAGGCGCATCGGCCCGATCAAGCTCGTCAATCAGCAATACAGGCGGGCCGTCGACATCGGGACTGAGCGCCTGCAGCAACGGGCGACGGATCAGAAACCGTTCGGAAAAGATATCGCGCCCCAGCTCCTGCCGGTCGCTCACCCCTTCAGCCTCCGCCAGGCGGATTTCGATCATCTGCGCCGCATAGTTCCACTCATAGACAGCGCTTGCGGTATCAAGCCCCTCATAACATTGCAGCCGCAGCAGATGACGGCCAAGCCCGTCCGCCAGGACCTTGGCGATCTCGGTCTTGCCGACACCTGCCTCGCCTTCCAGAAACAAGGGGCGGCCAAGGGTCAGGCTCAAGAACAAGACCGTCGCAAGCGACCGGTCTGCAATATAGCCTTGCGCCGCAAGCAATGCCTGTGTTGCCGCAATATCGGCGGGGAAGTCAGTATCCATTCCCCGAGATTAGTTTGGTGGCGGTTTTCCCGAAAGGACAAAAACACAAAGGGCGGAGATCAACCTGTCCGCACACCTTGCCACAATAGAAATGCAGCTCGCTGCAATGCCGGAAAAAATCAGCGGATTTCGGGCTCTACATGGTTCATCGCGCTGAGCCGCAAGAGCCGCACCTCACCGCTTTGCAGAATCTCGGAACGCACCGCCCATCGCCGTGTTTCAAATGCCAGTGCGCGTCTGAGATTAACCTGTTTTTCCGCGTCCGCCTCCTCGGCGAGCAGCTCTTCCATCCGCCGGCTAAGGGTCCGGAAGCCCGCGCTGATAAAGTCTACCTGCTTTGCTGAAATATCTTCGGTCACGCAGACCTCAAGGCTGGCTTCGGCGAGCGCCGCCTCGTAATCATCTTTCGTCCAGAAGCAGCTTTCCAGTTCGGCATTCTCATTCCACGCCCTGACGACCCCCTCACTCGGGGAATTGGACGCGGCAATGTAATCTGTGATGAGCAACTGCCCCTTTGGCTTGAGCGTCTGTTTAATCTCGCCAATCAACCGCTTTTTCGATTTCCCTGCCAGCACATGCAGCAGCTCTTTCGACAAAACGCAGTCAAATTTTCGCTCGGGCAATTCAAGGGTTTGCGGGTCGAACTGCGCAATTGGAACTTTTTTCGACATTCCAGCCATTTTTGACTGTTCCATCCCTGCACTGACCCAATCCTCGCGGGTTTCATAGGCCGTGACCCAGATACCGTATTCTTCACTGATCGCACGCGATGGACCGCCAAGCCCCGCACCGATGTCAAGCATGCTCATCTCGGCAGTCAGGCCAAGATAGGCAGTAATTTCGCGCATGAAATCAGCCGGCCCCGGCGACACGCATCCCGGTCCCCAAAGCTCCTGCAGAACAGCCGCGCGGGCCGTCAGATCCTGTTTGAAACGCGGCGCGGAAATAACACGCGGCTCGTCCGTGTCCCGATCCGGATCGTCGGCCTGCTCGTCAGTTGAATTCAAGTCATAGCCATGCCACCAGGCGGCCAGTTTTTGCTTGAACCCTGGGACGCGGCCGGATGTCTCTTCCAACATGGCCTTCACGTCGAATTCCCCGGTATTTATCCTTCTTACATCCCTACTCCCTTGCGTGAGGCTAACAAGGGTGACTTAACAGAAGCTTAAGCGCGATCAGGGAAGCGGTTGCAGCGCGGCACGCAGATCACGCTTTTCATAGCCAGACGGGAGCGGCGCAGCCGGATCCTGCGCCCAGGCAGCAATATCGCGCCAGACGATTTCAGCCTGCAGATCGCGCAGCAGCATATGATAGCCATCCGAATAGATTGCCGTCCGGCGCGGCGGCGGGAGTTGTCCGGCCACAACGTCAACCGGCACTTTGGGGATCAGCTCATCACGCGCACCGTAAAGCAGCAAACTGGGTAATTTCACATGCCCGGCCGACTGGTAAGCACGCTCCATCAACTCCACCAGCCCATACACCGCATCGGTGCGGGTCTGCTTGATGACCAATGGATCTTGCCCCAGCGCCCGCAGCATCGCCAGATTGTCGGACGCCACGATACCAAGCCCCTGCCCGCTCATTTTGTTGCCCGGCACGGTATGCGCCGCCAGCCACAGAGCGCCACGGTAAACAGGGTTGAGGCTTGACCAGCCCCATACCGCCGGCGCGACGAGGATGATCCCATCGGCGGCAACAGGCGGATCTTCGGCAGCCGCCGCCAACGCCACCGCACCGCCCATACTGACGCCAAGCAGATAGATCGGCAGCCCCGGATGGCGATCGCGAACCAGATCAATCATCGTGCCGGCATCCGCGACCAACCGCTCGTCCCCGGGCCAGATTCCCCGCATCGGCGCACTGCCAAAGCCGCGCTGATCATAAGCATAAACGGTTATATTGTTTTCAGACCACCAGCGCCCCGCATCATCAAACGCCGCGCGGTAATCGTTGAAACCATGCAAGGCGACGATGACCGCGGCCGGATTGGCCGCAACATGCCGCCGCACCTTGAGCTTCAAGCCATCCGCCGTCAGATAATGGGTATCCGTCAATGCAGGATTGAAACGCGCGGGACCCGCTTCCTGCACACGCGGCGCGCAGGCCGCAAACAGCAGCAGCACCCAAACAATACCAATCCTGAGCGCCACCGTCCCAAGACGCGCGCCGCGCTGACAGCCCCTGCCGCAAGACCCATTCACGTCGCAGGCTTCCTCATATCAACTGCCGCACCCGCTCGCGCAGATAAGGCAACAGATCAGTCTCAAACCAGGGATTGCGCTTCAACCAGCTATTATTGCGCCAGGACGGGTGCGGCATTGGCAAGGCTGCCGGCAGATAATCGCGCCAGCCGCGCACCGTCTCGGTAAGGTTTTTTTGCCGCCGCGCACCCAGATGCCATGCCTGCGCATATTGCCCGACAAGCAGCGTCAGCTCCATGGCAGGCAAGGCCGCGAACAACCGCGCCCGCCAGAGCGGCGCACATTCCTTGCGCGGCGGAAGATCACCGCCCTTCGCATCGAGCCCGGGAAAGCAGAACCCCATCGGAATGATGGCGACCTTATCGCTGTCGTAAAAGGTTTCCGCATCGATCCCCAGCCAATCGCGCAACCTGTCACCGCTCGGATCCGTAAAAGGGATACCGCTTTCGTGAACGCGTGTACCGGGTGCCTGTCCGACAATACAAATCCGCGCACGACCGGCAACCTGCAAGACAGGGCGCGGCTCATGGGGCAATGCCTCGGCACAGGCGCGGCATTGCCTGATTTCCCGGACAAGCGCTGGCAGAGATTCGCGCATTCAGGCGGCCAGCACCTCAAGCTTGTCCGCCACCGCCAGTGCACGCGGCACACTGACCGGATAGTCAAGCAGCATCTGCGCGAATGCCTTGCCCTGCGGATCGTTGCGCAGGCTGGCCGTGCCGCCACCGCCAAGGACATTCTCAAGCAGGAAATTGAGACCGTGCACACCGGGCAGATCGAAACGGTGCACCGCCCCTTCCAGGATATGCGCATAGTGACTGGCGACTGCCTGTTCGGTCAGGGTGCGCCTGATCCAGGGCAGATAGTCCGGCCGCCGGGCGATGATCCCGACATTGGCGTGATTGCCCTTGTCACCGCTGCGGCCATAGGCCAGCGCGACAAGCGGCACCGTTACCATCCCCGATGCATCATCGCCCCCGACATCGGCCGCCTCCGCCTGCTCGCTACTCTCGCGCAGCATGGCGGCATCAAACCCGCCCTCAAGGGGAACGTCCACCGGCAAGATATTTCCCTCCACATGCACCGCGACCGGCAGCTCGGCTTTCGGCACGAGGCACGAAAACAACCGCACCACGGGTGACACTTTCGGCCGGTTACCGGCCATCCCGCAAATGCCGGGCGACATCGCGGTCGCCGCAGACGTCGATTCGCGCACCAGCATGTTGAGCGCCTGCGTCGTTTCATGTTTCGCGGCAAGTTTCAGGATCACCTCGCGCGCACCGCGGGCCCGGCTGTGAGGGCCATAGCTGCCCTCCGCCCCCAGAATTTCGATGCTCGTTTCGGAAAAATCAGGTTGATTGCTGTCGCGCAGCATTTGGCGGCAGCGTTTGAGGATGGCCTCCCCTGTCCGTTCCGCCTTTGCCGCCGCATCGATCCCGCCGATGGTGTGATAGATACCGACGCGGAACCCGTCTTCATAGGTGGCCGACACCTTGTAGGTCGGGGTGGGCGGGCGGCCTTTCGCATTGGCGACACGGACCAAATCGCGGTCCAGCTCGTCGATCGTGACCTGCGAGAAATCGCAGGTTACATCGGGCAGGAAATAGGCGCGCGGGTCGCCGATCTCGTAAAGCATCTGTTCAGCAACCGTGCCAAAGCTGACAAGCCCGCCTGTGCCGTCGGGCTTGCTGACGACGAAACTGCCATCCGCTGCGACTTCGGCAATCGGGAAGCCGATATTGTCCCAGTCGCGCGACAGGTGCCAATCGGTATGGATACCGCCTGTCGCCTGCGCGCCGCATTCAAGTATATGCCCTGCCAGACTGCCACCGGCGAGCGCGTCATAACTGTCAAGCGGCCAGTCAAACTCATAAATACAGGCGCCAAGCGTCACCGCGCTGTCGACGCAGCGCCCCGTCACCACGATATCGGCCCCCTGCGCAAGCGCCGCGGCAATTGCAGGCGCCCCGAGATACGCATTCATCGACATCAGCTTTTCGGGCATGTCGGTGCCGTTGAACATTTCGCGGATACCGGCGGCACGCAGCCTGTCTGCCTGATCAAGGATATCGTCGCCGGTCACCACCGCGACTTTGAGATCAAGCCCAAGCTCCTGGATCAGCGCCTCGATCGCCTGCCCGCAGGACAGGCAATTCACCCCGCCGGCATTGGAGATAATCTTGATGCCGCGCTGCGCCGCATCGGGCAGGATCGTCCGCAACACGCCTGATACGAAATCGAGCGCATAACCCGCCTCGGGTTTCTTCGCCCGCGCGCGCGCCATGATCGACATGGTGATTTCCGCCAGATAATCGAAAACCAGATAATCGACAGCGCCATCTTGGATAAGTTGCTGCGCGCCCAGCGCGGTATCGCCCCAGAAACCCGTGGCCCCGCCGATCCTGATTGTTTTTTCCGCCGTCATCTCACCTGCCCTTTTAACTGTTACGCGCCGGGCCTTTGCCCGGTCCTTGGCTATTGCGCGGTATTATAAGCCGCAACCGAAGGCCGCGCAGCAATTGCGGGAGAAATTTAGCGGACAGGCGGGTACAAGGGAAAATCACGAAGCCGTCAATTTGGCGAGTTTCTATGCCCGCCCCCCCGGGCCAGATGCGGGAATCAGACAAAAGCAAACAAAATCAACGGCGCTTTCAAGCGATGGTGGCCGCGGCCGGACTCGAACCGGCACTCGGTATTCCCGAGGCAGATTTTAAGTCTGCTGTGTCTACCAATTCCACCACGCGGCCTGATTTTTGGCTTTATGCCCGACATCGGGCTATGCAGACGTCGCTTTATGCGATGAAGGCTCGCTTTATGCAATCTATTGAATGCGTTGCAAAGCATTCATTTCGCGAAGCGGCCTGAGCGGTTACAGGCCGCATCAGCACGCCGTGCCACACCGCAAGGGCTGAAACCGATGGCCGCCACGGACCATGCAGGCAAAAAAGGCGGGAGGTTTTGGCAACCACCCGCCGATTCTCGCTGGATAAATTACCGGCCGCAGGAAAACGGCCAATAATAAATGTCTTATTTCACCATACCGCGCCAAACCGGCCAGCAGGTGTTGCCGCCCGCCTTTGTCAGCGATTCATCATAGGCGGTTTTCTGTGCCGCTTCGCGGTTCGGTCCGTCAACCTGCGTGATATAGTCGCCAATGCTTGTGCAATTGACGTAGAATTCATGCTTGCCAGCTTTTTCCCAGGCTTCGCGCGACGAATCCAAATGCGATACATCCATCATGCCGGCGACATAGCCCGGCTCCGCATTCGCAACCCCAAACATCATCGCGGCGCCAAATGCCAAGCCCGCTACTGCAGTGATTTTTTTCACCATGCCGTGCTTCTCCCTATAAGCCAATTTATCGTTGTCATCACGTTATTACGTTAATCCGCACAAGATCGCGGCATGACCATACTTACTTTTGTACGCGATTCCAGCGAAATGTTACATTAACCGAAGAGTTTGCAAAGAGTCTTGCAAAATTTTGCCGATTTTAAGGCAAGCCGTGACTGTATCGGGAAGATCAGTTCCCCTCTACCGGTTCGGCCCCGACATCGCGGATCATCTGCCGCACACCATCCACAGCCTCGCCGAGCTGTTTGGCATCGGTTGAACGCATGACGAAGTTCACGCCATAGCCATTGTCCCGATAATAGGGGTAGCTGCCAAAGGACACATCGGGAAATTCCACGTGCAATGCGCCCAACGCCTCGGCAACCTGCCCTTCGGCAACCGCGCCGCCGACCGCTTTGCTCAAAACCCGTGCGCCCCCCACCAGCCGGTGGCGAATACTTTCAAGCATCGCATGCATGACAACCGGGATACCGGCCATCACAAACACATTGCCGATCTTAAAGCCCGGCGCCTTGCTGATCGGGTTTTCGATCAAATCCGCACCATCGGGGATTCGCGCCATGCGTTTGCGCGCCGCGGTAAATTCGCCGGGCGCGTAATGCGCCCCGAGAATTTCCATTGCCTGCGGGTGATAGTCGATGCCGACACCGAAAGCGGTCGCCACCGCATCGGCGGTGATATCATCATGGGTGGGGCCGATGCCGCCGGTTGTGAACACATAATCATAGCGCGCCCGCAGCGCGTTGAGTGCCGCGACAATCTCATCCTGAATGTCGGGCACAACCCGGATCTCGCGCAGCTGAACCCCCACCTCGCCTAACCATTTGGCAATATAGGAAGAGTTTGTATCCTGCGTCCGGCCGGAAAGAATCTCATCACCGATCACAAGCACCGCCGCTGTGACAAAAGCCGCCTTTACTGTCTCTGACATAGTCGTTCTGATATTTCCGATAGGCCAAGCCCTGATCATAGACCTGTGTGCCCGCCCGTTAAAGCATGAAGCAATAATCAAAGCGGCATTTGCCGCCTCGTTACCACGGCGTTATGGTCGCGCGATGAAATTTGCAACACCGCTGATCCGCGCGACCCTGAACAAACGCTATAAACGCTTTCTTGCCGACGTCACCTGTGATGACGGCACCGAGCTTACCGTGCATTGCGCCAACCCCGGCTCCATGATGGGGCTGACGGAAGCCGGTTCGGACGTCTGGCTGTCGGACAGCAACAATCCCAAGCGGAAGCTGCGCTATTCCTGGGAACTGATCGCGGTTGGCGACGCGCTTGTGGGGATCAACACCGCACATCCCAATCGTATCGTAGAAGATGCGGTTGCCGCCGGTCAGGTGCCCGAATTGCGCGGCTATGGCACGCTGCGCCGCGAGGTAAAATACGGCAAGAACAGCCGTATCGATCTGCTGCTGCAGGACGATGACAAAAGCGACTGCTATGTCGAAGTGAAGAATGTCACCCTGATGCGGCAAGCGGGGCTGGCCGAATTTCCCGACGCCAAGACCGCACGCGGCACGAAACATCTGGAGGAGCTGGCATTGATGGCCGAGGCCGGGCACCGCGCCGTCATGTTCTATCTGGTGCAACGCACCGATTGCAGCAGCTGCACGGTTGCCGCCGATATCGACCCGGCTTATGCCGCCGCGCTGGCCGATGCGCAGGCGCGCGGGGTCGAAACGCTATGTTATGACTGCACGATCTCGCCCGAAGCAATCCGGCTGAATGCGGCACTGCCCTTCCACATCGCACCTGAGACGGGGTTGAGGACGGGCTGATCCCGCGATTGGGCGGCAAGAGTTCACGAGTTTCACCAATTGTAGTAAGAATCGCTATAAGGGTATCGCATCACTGCCTGCCCGATCATGGTGGAACCGGGCTGTAACGCGTAGCGAAAAAGATGCGCCCAGTAGTTTGCGGAAAGAACAATGAATTACATTGATGCGCGCGAAGCACCCCTGCGCAATAACGGGCTGATCAAACTACACGGTGCGGAAGCCTTTGCCGGCATGCGCGCCGCGGGACGGCTTGCGGCCGAAACCCTCGATATGATCGGGGAACATGTGGCGCCCGGCATTACAACGGCCGAACTTGACCGGCTGTGCAACGAATTCATCGTGGCGCGCGGCGGCGTTTCCGCGCCGCTCAACTATCGCGGCTATCCCAAGACGAGCTGCATCTCGCTCAACCATGTCGTCTGCCACGGCATTCCCGGCGACCGGGTACTGCGCGAGGGGGATATACTGAATATCGACGTGACGCCCCTGCTGGATGGCTGGCATGGCGATTCAAGCCGGATGTATGTCGCCGGCAAGCCAAGCGTCAAGGCGAAGCGGCTGATCGAGGTGACCTATGAATGTCTGATGCGTGGTGTGGCGGCGGCAAAACCGGGGGCCACCACCGGCGATATCGGCCACGCGATCCAGGAATATGCGGAATCGAATCGTTGCTCCGTGGTGCGGGATTTTTGCGGTCACGGACTAGGGCAGGTATTTCACGACGCGCCCAATATCATGCATTACGGCAATCCCGGCGAAGGGCTGGTGCTCAAGCCGGGCATGATCTTCACGATTGAACCGATGATCAATCTGGGCAAATGGCAGGTCAAGATTCTGGGTGACGGCTGGACCGCTGTCACCCGGGACAAATCGCTGTCGGCGCAGTTCGAGCATTCCATCGGCATCACCGACACCGGCAACGAGATTTTCACAACCTCCCCGGCAGGGCTGCATCATCCATTTATCGACTGACATCAACTGACATAGACGGACAGATCTTTCCCTATGGGGCAGGGCAAAGACAAAAACAGCGACCAGACACCGCATCACGCCGGCCATCGCGAGCGGCTGCGCGCACGTTTCATGGAAACGGGCGGGGACGGGCTTGCCGATTATGAATTGCTGGAGCTGCTGTTGTTCCGGGCGATCCCGCGACGCGATGTCAAACCGCTGGCAAAGCAGCTGATCAGCCGGTTTGGCAGCTTTGCCGATGTAATCAGCGCCGACCCGAACAGCCTGCGCCAGATGGTGAATAGCGAGAATGTCGTGCGCGAACTCAAAATCGTGCAGGCAGCGGCGTTACGGCTCAGCAAGGCTGCGGTTATCGGCAGGCCGGTCCTGTCAAGCTGGTCCGCGATGATCGATTACTGTCACGCGGCGATGGCGTTCGAAAAGCGCGAGCAGTTCCGCATCCTGTTTCTTGATCGCAAAAACGTGCTGATCGCCGATGAGGTGCAGCAGCAGGGCACGATCGACCATGCGCCCGTCTACCCGCGCGAGGTGATCCGCCGGGGGATGGAACTGTCGGCGTCAGCACTGATTCTTGTGCATAATCACCCAAGCGGCGACCCGACCCCCTCGCGTCAGGATATAGAAATGACAAAGCAGATTGCCGCCGCCGGCCTGCCGCTTGGCATCACGCTGCACGATCATGTCATTATCGGCCGCGGCAACAGCGCAAGCTTCCGTCAGCTCGGGTTGCTGTAGGCGACAATCGACCCTGCGTTATCACCGTGCGTTATCTTTGACAAACAACGCGCTTTCGCCTTAGTTAAATGCCGTCCCGCACGGCGCATTTCAGCTCGTGCGGACAAACCTTTCCAGCGCCACCCGAACAAGCCAGGCAGCATCAATGATCCCACGCTATTCCCGCCCCGAAATGACCGCAATCTGGTCACCGGAAGCCAAATTCCGCATCTGGTTCGAGATTGAGGCGCATGCCTGCGACGCTCTGGCGGAACTGGGCGTCATTCCGAAGGAAGCGGCCAAAGCCGTGTGGGAGCGGGGCGATTTCGAGGTTGCGCGGATCGATGAAATCGAACGCGAGACCAAGCATGATGTCATCGCCTTTCTGACCAATCTTGCCGAATATGTCGGGCCCGAGGCGCGGTTCGTGCATCAGGGGATGACTTCGTCTGACGTGCTCGACACCTGCCTTGCGGTACAGCTTGCGCGCGCCAGCGATATCCTGCTTGATGATCTTGATCAGATTCTCGCGGTGCTCAAGCGGCGCGCCTATGAACATAAAGACGATGTCTGCGTCGGGCGCAGCCATGGCATCCATGCCGAGCCGACCACATTCGGCCTGAAACTTGCCCAGGCCTATGCCGAAATGGCGCGCAACCGCGACCGGCTGGCGACGGCACGGGCGGAAATCGCAACCTGCGCCATTTCAGGCGCGGTGGGCACCTTCGCCAATATCCCGCCCGAGGTTGAAGCGCATGTTGCCCAGGCGATGGGACTGACGGTCGAGCCGATCTCCACCCAGGTCATCCCGCGCGACCGGCATGCCGCCTTTTTTGCAACCCTTGCGGTAATTGCAAGCTCGGTCGAACGGATCGCGGTGGAAGTCCGCCACCTGCAGCGGACCGAAGTTCTGGAAGCGGAGGAATTTTTCTCCGAAGGGCAAAAAGGGTCATCCGCAATGCCCCACAAGCGCAACCCGATCCTGTCGGAAAACCTGACCGGGCTTGCGCGCATGGTCCGTGCCTATGCACTGCCGGCGATGGAAAATGTCGCACTCTGGCACGAGCGCGACATCTCCCATTCAAGCGTCGAACGGATGATCGGACCGGATGCGACCGTCACGCTTGACTTTGCGCTGATGCGGCTCAAGGGGTTGATCGACAATCTTGTCGTCTATCCCGAAAATATGCGCGCCAATCTCGACCGGCTCGGCGGGCTTATCCACTCGCAACGGGTGCTCTTGGCACTGACCCAGGCGGGCGTCAGCCGCGAAGATGCCTACCGGCTGGTGCAGCGCAATGCCATGAAGGTGTGGCGCGAACAGGCCGACTTCCTGACGCTGCTGCGCGCGGATAGCGAAGTCAGCGCCGCGCTCGGCGCTGAGGAGCTGGCCGAATTGTTCGATCTCGGTTACCACACCAAACATGTGAACACGCTGTTTCAACGCATTTTCGGTGAGTGATGGACGCTTCTTTCCTCGACATCCCGCTCGACCGGCTGCGCGACAAGCGCGGCATGAAATGGTCGCGTTATGGCGACGATGTCATCGGCGCATGGGTGGCGGATATGGATTTTCCCGTCGCCCCCGCCATACAAGAAGCAATTGATGACATTCAGGCCGGTAACGAGTTCGGCTACCCCGCCGATGATGCCGGCGCTACGGTTCGCGAAGCTTTTGCCGACTGGATGAAGCGCGAACATCGCTGGCGCATCGACCCCGACGATACGCTGCTGCTTGGCGATGTATTGCAGGCCATGCATGCGGCAATCCTGCGTTTCAGCGAGCCGGGCGACGGGCTTGTCGTGCAAACGCCGATCTATCCGCCGTTCCTCGGCGCGGTAAAGGCGAATAACCGCCGGCTCGATGAAAACCCGCTGCTGCGCGACACCAATGGCTACGGCATCGATTTTGACCGGCTGCGCGCGGTTATCGACAAACGCACGAAAATGCTGCTGCTATGCAATCCGCATAATCCGACCGGTCGCGCCTTCAGCCGCAAGGAACTCAAGAAACTGGCCGAGATTGCGTTGGAACATGATCTTATCGTGGTGTCGGACGAGATCCATATGGACCTTGTCTATCCCGATCTCAAACATATTCCCTTTGCAAGCCTCGGGCCCGAGATTGCGGCGCGCACCATCACCTTGAGTTCAGCCAGCAAGAGCTTCAACATCGCCGGGCTGCGCTGCGCGGTGGCGCACTTCGGTGCACCCGAATTGCGCCGCGCGTTTTCCAAAATCAATTTACGCCTGTTCGGCACCCCCTCTATCGTGGGAATGGTCGCGACACAGGCGGCCTGGCGGGACGGCAAGCAATGGTTGTCGCTCGTACGCGAACAACTTGACGAAAACCGGCAGCGGGTGGAGATTTTTCTGTCTGCCAATCTGCCCGAAATCGGCTTCCATATGCCCGAGGCGACTTATCTTGCCTGGCTTGACTGCACCGCACTTGAGCTGGATGAGCGCCCGCAGGAATTCTTCCTCAAACAGGCGAAAGTCGGCCTCAATCCCGGTTCGGATTTCAGCCCGGCGAGCGACAAATTCGTCCGGCTGAATTTCGCCACCCCCCCTGCTGTGCTGAACGAGATATTGAACCGCATGTCTTACGCGGTGAAGCGTTAACCCGCATTCACCGCAGGTTCAGCCACCCGGACCAGCCGCTTGCCGCGATTATCGCCGCCAAACAGCCCGACAAATGCCTCAGGCGCGCGCTCGAGCCCCTCAAGCATATCCACCGACAGCTTGATCTGGCCCGCAGCAAGCCAGCCTGCAAGCGTTTCGCGCGCGGCCTGTTTCATGTCGTAATAATCCATCACGACAAACCCCTCCATCCGCAACCGCTTGCCAACAAGCAGGGCGGGCACACCCCTGGTCGCGGTGACCGGCGCCGCCACATCATATTGCGAGGCATAGCCGCAACAGACCACACGGCCATGCTCATTCATCCGTGGCAGGACGGCTTCCAGAATTTCGCCGCCGACATTATCGAAATAAATATCGATCCCGTCGGGACAGATGGTCTTGAGCTGCGCGGACAGTTTCTCTCCCCTGCGGTTGATGGCCGCATCAAACCCGAGCGTTTCGGTCAGCCAGCGCCCTTTCTCTTCTGATCCCACAATACCCACGACACGCGCGCCAAGCTGCTTTGCCACCTGCCCCGCAATATGGCCGACGGCACCGCCCGCAGCGGAAACCAGCACAGTCTTGCCCGGTGCCGGTTCCCCGACCTCACGCATGCCGAAATAACCGGTCAGTCCGCTGACCCCGTAAATGCTGAGATGCTCCTCAAGCGTACCGAGCTTGTCGAATGTCGCGACCGCGCCGGGCTCCTGAAGGGAATAATCCTGCCAGCCGGTGTAGCATTCAACAATATCGCCCGGCGCAAATCCGGGCTCGAGCGAGGTGACAACTTCCGCCAGCGCCGACCCGGCCATCACATCGCCTACCCCGAGCAAGCCGGGATGTCCCGCATCCGAAATACGCGCGCGCGTCGCCGGGTCCATCGACAACCGCAAGGTCCGAACGAGCAGTTGCCCCGCGCCCGGTTCGGGGACCGGCACTTCCCTGACCTCGAAATCGGAGACTTGCAACGCCCCCTGCGGGATCTTCGCGATAACCACCTGCCTGTTTCGTTCCGCGCTCATTTTCCTCTCCCTCTCCTGTCGATGTTGCGGTATGGGCGTCTTATACTTGCCTTATTCTGTCCCCACCTTATCCATCACGTCCATGAATAACGAGGTTTCATATGCTTTTCGACAGACGCGCTGTCATGGCTGCTATCTTCCTGCTCGCAACAGCAGGCCCCGCAGCAGCCAAGCCGGTTGACGATATCGCCGATACTGTGTCGCCGTTACTGTCGGCCACGCAAAACACTGTCTTCACGACACAGGAAAAGCGGATTATCTGCGCGTTTTTTGATACGCCAGCGTGTCAGCGCATTCTTGGTGCGATTGAAAATGCGCCATCGGCGGATGGTGGAAACAAAGCAAAATCAGGGAAACACAAGGATGCATTGCTACCACCCGGACTTGCCAAACGCGACACACTGCCGCCCGGACTGGCGCAACAGTTGCAACGAAATGGCAAGCTGCCGCCCGGTCTTGAAAAACGCGGATTGCCCGATGAACTCACGCGGGCCTTGCCGGCGCGGCAAAGCGATCTGGAGCGGGTCATCGTGGGTAACGATGTCGTCCTGATCCGGCGCGGGACCGAGCTTATCCTCGATATTCTTGAAGATGTGGTGGGCGCTTCCCGGTAAGCGCGCAGCCCCTAAAACCCGAACATATGATCGAGACAAAAACCCTGTTCGCCCTGTTGCAGCCCGTGGAATCCGAACAGGCGGCATGTCGTGTCGCGTATGATGACATAGGCGTCAGCACCCGCTGCCGCCCGTTGCCGCTGACTGAACAGCTCGCTGAACCGCCAGAAACGGCTGCCGCCGCAGGCGATCTGCAAATGCTGCTCGGCAACCACCTTGCCATTGCCGTCATGCAGGATAAGTCGTGTGTCCGATTCCGGATGCCAGGGCATGGAAGCGGGATAAATAAGATGGCATAGCCCGTCTGTTCCGGGCCCGAAATTCTGTCCCACCCGCAGGAACAGCCGGGTCGTCAGGCCAGGTGGCGAACCGGTATAGGATTGCGGCTCATCCTTGTAGATGATCGGCGTATTGTAGATATGCGCACCAAAGATCGTTTCGGCCATATGGCCGCTTGCGCGCTGGGTATACTGGCCAAGCGCGTGCAGCCAGCCATCCGCTTCCCCGCCATCGCGAAAATCATAGACAAGTTCGACATGCCCGGCACCCGATGGCAAGGCCGCGCCGGCCTCCGCCAGCCAATCGTCAAGGGCAAGCGGTATGCTGTCGCGCCGCTGCAACCGGCCCATAAAATGGCGCGCGATACATTCCCCGTTCATATCGTAAAGGTCGGCCCGCACCGGCAGTTCCATTTGCCCCGTCGCCATCGGCGTCGGCAAAATGGTCGAGCTGAATTCGTCAACCGGCAGCACCGGCAAGGGCATGATATAGCCCTTGCCCATCACCTCGGACAGCGCGGCTATCTCCGGGTTCGGTTGCAGATCGGTGCGTTCCACATTGGCGTGCGCGATGCGGCGGCGACCGTCCTTGCGCACGATCTCATAACGCGGCCGCACGAAATAGCGCCCGGCATGAATCTCGATCTGATCGGGCCATTTCGCATCCGGCAGCAAATCAGCAATATCAAGCGAATAGGTCGCAAAGGGCGCAATGTCGCGCTCAAGTAAACTCACCTGCTGCCCGCCCATGATGCCCAGTCCCACAGACCCTGACGGGATCGGGACCGGATGACTGTTCTGGATATGCAGGATCAACCGCTCATCGGCGGCAGGCGCGGGCATGCCCGCGAAATAATCCGCCGGCCAGGCATTGGCGTCATGGGTGCCGGAAAGGGCGCCCCCGGCATCGCCATAAATATCGAGCGCATATTTGACAATATCGTGTCCCGCCACCCGCAGCGCATGGATGAATAGCGACCCGCAAAAATCGCCAAGTCCGAAACGCGCGCGCACTTGCTGGCTATCGATGGTAATCAACCCGCCGGCCACGGGCAAAGCCTGCCGCCATTCGGCAAGCACCGCACCATCCGCATCGAACAGACAAAGCCACAGCTCGGGATCCTCGGCCCCATGCATCGACCAGTAATTTGCTGTCGTGATCCGGGTGTGCAAACCTGCCGTATCGCCGTTTGGCGCCACATCACGCAGCAGGGCAAAATTCGTCGCGAAATTAAGCGGATCGATATAATCATCCGCATTCGTCAGCATGTCCTCATCAAGCCGCATCCCGTCGAGGGAAAACACCTGCATCCCGTCGGGCAGCAGGGGGCGCAACTGCGTCATCAGTCGCGCACTATCGAAGGTGAGGACAAGCAAACTCTTCGCATGCGAATTTTTCAGTTCACTGACAAGTTTTGCCCGATGGCCGAGCAGTTCGCGCCCGCGATCCTCGACCCGCTGCACGAACAGCTCCGCGATCTCGCATTTGTCGGAAAGCTGAAACAGCGCGTCAAACGCCTCAGCGGTATCCCGTGGATCGTAAACGGCCACCGGCCCCGCCGCCGCGCAATCGGCGACAAGCCGGGCACCACGGCGCGCCGCCAGCGGGTGGCCAAGCGCCTTGAACAAGGCATGCCCGCCAGCATTGTTTCCCGGACGCCAGCCGCGCCGAAGATCGCTGTTTGAAAATGTCTCGATACGAAGCGCCATGCCACCTCTTAAGAAAACGGATTGAGCCGTTTCGCCATTGCCGACACACGGTGCCGTCTTTGTTCGCGCCGGACGACCCCGTCGCTTATAACCCAGTTCATCTGGATCGCGCGGCGCTGCCCCTCGAACGGTTCATGGCCATGCCAACTGTGGTCACAGCGACGGAAGGCAAGCAGGGTGCCTCCATGGGGCGGCACCTCGGCCACGTAATCCTCAAGATTATCGGCACTGCGCAACAACCGTAACCGGCCGCTCGAATCCTGCCATTCATCATTCAGATATAACAGCACAGTGATAATCTTGCTGTCGGTGTCGGGATGGATTTTGCCATCGCCCAGCCGACAATAGCCGCGCACCGTGAACATGGTTGGATAGGAAGACAGATCGATTGCGAATTTTTCCGCCATGGCAGCGGCGAATTCCGGCCCGTCAAGCGCGGCAAGCAGGTCGGCAAATGCCCCGCCAACTGTCAATTCCGATGGCGGATAGGAACCCGCGCCCGGCACCTGCGGATAGTCGCGATTGACAGCTGCAAGCGCCGCACCGCTTACGAAATTCGGCACGACGATATAATCGAACGGATCGGTATTGAGCGGGCTTTGCCGCAATGCCTGCAAATCCAAAAGCTCTGTAGTGGTATCAACCATCGATCGCCTGTCCTTTGCCGCGGGCCGCAAGCAGTCGCTGCACCGCTGCCGCAACCATTCCGGTATCATCAATATCGGGCAGGGTCCATGATTCAAGCTGCCGCACCTTTCCGGGCACGAATTTACGGACCGCTTGGCAGGCCAGCATGGCTGCATGGAACCTGTCGAACTTCGCCGACCCGCCAGGCAAGTCATAAACATAGACCGGCTTAGCCGCAGCGCAGGCCTCTGTCACCATATTCACCGAGTCGCCGGTCACGATGATGGCGTCAGCCAGCCCCAGATAGCCGAAATAAGGATTTTCCCCCTCCCCCTGCCCGTCCCACAGATGATGAGGCACCGCAGCAAGTCCGCGCCGCAGGGCGGCGATATTCTCATCCCCCGTCCGGCGCGAGGCGGTGACGGCAAAGCCCGCGCCGCTTGTCGCCGCAAGTTCGCGCAGCCCCGCACAAAGCCGTTCGATGACCTCGGGCGTCATACGATAGGCGCTGTTGGGGCCACCGATCAGGACCGTCACCAGCGGGCGCGGCAAATCCGCAAGCTGTGCCGCAAAATCAACCGCCGCCGCATCAAGCCTGGCCCGCGTCACCCGATGCAGTGACCCGCGTGTCGTCAACACATTGGGGCCGGTCAGTTGATCGTGAGCGGGCACCACCACAAGATCGAAGGCGGAAACCGGAAAACGCGGGTTCTGAATCTGCACGGTAAGGGTCGGGGGAGTGCGCAGCCGTACGCTTTGCCGCCGGATCGCAACACTCACCCCCACTGTGCGACGCCCCGTCGCAATCAGCAGATCGGGCCAGGGCGGGACAAGTCCTGCCGCCTGCCTGTCGCCAATACCCGCAAGCGGGGCCGCAAAACGCCGCGCCCCAATCGCGGGCGGCAGCCAGCCCCATGGCGCACGCAGGGCAATCCGCTTGATATCAGGCACAAGCCCAAGTCGCTCGGCAAGGCCAAGGCATTGATTTTCCATACCCGCGGCGCCATCGCTCAAGATCCAGCAAGTGGGCGAAATTCTGGAATCAGACATCAAACAGGCTTACCAAAGCGCATCGATCGGGTTATATACTTGCGCAATCATGTAATTTTATTACTTGCCAGCGGCAATTCAACCGCCGGAACCTAGCATGATGTCAGGACCGACCCATCCTGCCAACATAATGAGAAACAAGGCGTATCGACCGAATAAACCCGTTCCGCCGCTATTCATAACACGCATCCCGACAGGGCGCTAATCGATCAGGAAGATACGGAATCAGGACATGCAACGGGTAAAACTCGACGAAATCGACCAGCTTATCCTCCGCGAATTACTGGCCGACGGCCGGATGACGAATGTGGAGCTCGCGCGCCGGGTCGGCATTTCCGCGCCCCCCTGTCTGCGGCGGGTGCGGGCGCTGGAAGAAGCTGGCTTCATCACCGGTTATCATGCGGAAGTGAACACAAAACTGCTTGGCTATCAGGTGACGGTCTTTGCCATGGTGTCGCTGCGCAGTCAGGCCGAATCGGATCTCATCAATTTCGAACGGCGGGTCGCGCAATGGCCGATCGTGCGCGAATGCCACATGCTGAACGGGGAAATCGATTTCATCCTGAAATGCGTGGCACGCGACCTGTCGGAATTTCAGTCTTTCCTGACCGAACATCTGACCGCAGCGCCAAATGTTGCAAGCGTCAAGACATCGCTCACTATTCGCACCTCCAAATCGCGCCCCGGTGTGGAAATTGCGGTGGATGATGACGGCAACGAGGATATATCACCCGCAACCGCCTGATCGATTACCCTGTCCTTGCCCCATTCAGGACAGGGCTGCGCGACTATGGGAGAAATCAACATAAGCGCGCCTATCCTGCTGCGGCCAGATGTAAGGCTGCGCTAAACAGAACCGCGCAACCTCGGTAAAGACGATCGGCTCTGCATCCGGATGTGGCACCGATTGGCGCGGTTGCGCCGCGACCAACCCGCCAAACAGCATATCCACCCGCTGCCCATCACGCGACAGAGGCAGGATCAACCGATCATAACGCAACATGATTGGTTCGATATTATCGGCCGGGCGCTGATCATGTATCCCTGTTTCAAGCGCTGTGTCATAATAGAGTTCATGGGTCGAACCGATGACAAGCTTTTGCGCCGCCGCGTCATAAAAGTCGCGCTGCACGCCAAAGGCCGCGTGAAATCCGTCTTTCGCATCAAGTGCACAGCCGGTCAGATCGCAGCCAAGCAACCGCTCGATATGCGTGCCGATCAGGCGAAGGCGGATACTGCTTTCCCCTTCGACATCGGCCAGAAACAGGAAAGGCAACAGATTGGCTATCTCGGCAGGAAAGATCTGCCCCCGCGCAGGCAGACGTTTGTCATGCATCCGCGTGTGCCAATACTGAAAAATGCTGTATAGAATCCTGTTATCACGCAAATCACGCACCTCCCGATAACAGGATATAGAAATTGTGAAAAAAATTTCAAACGATAATGGAAGGAAACACAAAATTACCTTAATCGTTAATATTACGTATTTTAATTATTGAAAACATTTCCTTGTTTATTCAACTTTTATCTAATTCTTGCTCTATTTTGATTTATGTCACGCAACAATATTAATCCGCCAACACAGAATCGGGCCTGGCAACGCATGCTCAGCGGCCGGCGGCTGGATCTGCTTGACCCTTCCCCGCTCGATGTTGAAATCGAGGATATCGCCCATGGCTTGAGCCGGGTTGCGCGCTGGAACGGGCAGACAGGCGGCGCCTGGGCCTTCAGCGTCGCGCAGCATTGCCTGCTGGTGCGCGATATCTATCATGGCATGCGGCCCGACACACAGTCCCGCTGGCTGCTGGCCGCCTTGCTGCACGATGCGGCGGAATATGTCGTGGGGGATTTGATCAGCCCGTTCAAAGCAGCCGTCGGGCGTGACTATAAAGCCCTCGAACTTCGTCTTGAAAGCGCCATACATCTGCGTTTCGGTCTGCCCGCGCAGCTGCCCGACAAAGTTCGCAAGGACATCAAGCGTGCCGACCGCGCAGCAGCCTATTTCGAGGCGATCTCGGTTGCCGGATTTTCCGAAGAGGAGGCAAAACGCATATTTCAAAAGCCGCGCGGATTGGCCTGCCCGACAATCCGCCCCCTGTCCCCTTCACGTGCCAAGCGCGCCTATTTATCCGCTTTTTCCGAGCTAATCAGTGACTGAGCGATCATATTTCTGCAAAATTCATGCGATAGTAACAGCCGCAGTCACCGATGGGCCGACCGCCTTTTCAAGAGACCCGCGCAGACCGGGCCCGCAACAGCAAAGATATATGCCGAACGATCATGACCGGTAAGTCGACAATCTATATATGCCCGCTCAGCCAGCTTGACGCGCTGATCAAGCAGGTTCGTCCATCGCATGTGATGACCCTGCTCAGCCCCGATACCATGGTCGACACCCCGGCCGCGCTGCGGGACGGCATGCATTTGAAACTGGCCGTCAACGATATTGCAGCGCCGCGCGAAGGGCTGATCGCGCCTGATCAATCCCATATCGCGCAAATGCTGGATTTCGTGGATAGCTGGAACCACGAAGCGCCGATGATCATCCATTGCTGGGCCGGTATCAGCCGCTCGACGGCTGCGGCCTTCATTGCCTTGTGCCACCTCAACCGCTGGGACGGACATGAAACGGCCGCAGCCCGCCTGATGCGGCAGCAGGCACGCCATGCCCAACCGAACCGCCGGCTCGTTGCGCTTGCCGATCAATTGATGGGCCGGCAGGGGCGGATGATTTCCGCCGTCGAATCCATGGGGCCCGGTGAAATTGAATTCGAAGGCATAACCTTCACCATGTCCGCACGGATGGCGGCGCCTGACCAGGCCGGCGCAGCTGCAGACGATGCGGTCAAGCTTACCCCCGATGAATGATACAAGCAGCGTCATCATCGATCTTGGCGCGGTCATTGTTGCCGTTACCGACGGGCGTCCGCTGACGCTTGCGCGGCAGGGGCCCGCCTTCGACGCTGCCGAGGCACAATCGATCGCGCGTGGTTTTGAAATTGCCGGCGAT
>OBIC01000040.1_pt1 | contig 76585 bp, 74 predicted proteins | sample 1519831 | NCBI WGS metagenome assembly OBIC01 (sample SAMN03019805, study PRJEB22545) | beach sand metagenome | biome: beach; feature: sea beach; material: beach sand | place: USA: Municipal Pensacola Beach, FL | collected 2010-10-20 | depth 40-45 cm m
CAAACTATAAAATATTTTTTATTATAAATATATAATTATGGAGGGTAGAGATAATTATTTAAATTTAAATGATTTAGAAAATGAAAAAATTTATATTGATGACGATATGTGTTTAAAGGAGGATTTAGACGAATCATCACTTAAAATTTCATGGATTGATTCAGTTGAAAAAGAATTATCTTCAAGCATTGACACTAAAACTTTCTTATCAAAATCAGGTAATAGAAAAATGGATATAGATGAATTGATAAATTATAATTATGATGATTTATCAGATATTAGTATACTGGAATATCAAACAATTATTTTAAATGGTCTTAAAAAGGAGATGAAAATGATTCAAATTGAAGATCTTAAGATTAATGATATCTTGATGAAAATAGATTGGATATTAGAAACATCTAAAAGTTTAAGTGAAAAAGTTGGTCTTCCTATTTTTGAACATAAAATGATCAATAAAAATGCTATATTGAGATCATCATACAAATTTTGCAATTTCAATTTTGAATGTCAATATAATTATGATGTTAAAAAACATAGTGGATGTTTTGCTCAACATTATGTTCATAATTTAGTTTATGCCGATCTCGATTCATTAAAAAAGTATATATTGAATGGAATGCCAGACAATATAAACATTGAAGAAATTAGAAAATCTATTAATACAATTGCATTTGTTGCAACTCATATGTATGAGGAATTGAAAAATGCTCAAAAATTTAATTTTTTTAATACAAAAAATAGCCATGTTGAAAGAAAACCAAATAAAAAAAAGAATAAGGGGAAATTAGTCAGTGCTTAATTCATTTTTAATTATTGTTTCTATTCTATTTATTTTTTTATTAGTCTCAACACATTCTTCAGGTGTGCCATTTTCTGGGTCATTTTTTTCAACATCAAAAGTAACATTTTCAACATCTCCTAATTCGTCATCAGAATCCAGATCATTTAATACTTGTTCAAGTGATGGATAATTATGAGATTTTTTATTTTCAGATTTTTTTTGGATAAATTCATCAATTATATCTTTATTTTTATCAATTACATCTTTATATTTTTCTTGTTCTTCGGGACTAAGATAATTTATATTATGAGGTACGTAGGTGTCCGTCTTCGCAGTTGAACTTTTATCTTTATTATACATTTCATCATATAATTTGTTAAAAATTATATACTCATCTTCTTTATCCATGATTTTATTTTCATCCATAAATTTGTAAATTGGATATTCATTAACAAATAGTTCAGATATTTTATCTTCAGTTAATTTACCATCCACAATATCTTGTTTTATCTTAAAATAAGCATATTTATTTGCATTGAATCTATTTTTCTTTTCTTGTTCTCTCTCATATAGTCTTCTTTTATTTCTTTTTATGTCTCCTAGATTATTACAAAGTTGGGAAAAATTATCTATTTCTTCATCATTTTTCTTTTTTAATTCTTCTATTTTTTTCATTTCCATTTCTTTTGTTTGTTTAAGGGAATCAATGACTTTTTTTAATTCATCTGGGTCTATATCAGAATCTAAATCCATACTTTTGTTATCATCAACAACATTATTATTATTTGTATCTTCTTGATCATATAAAACAGAATTCATTGGTCTGACAATGTCAGGATTAACAATTTTATTATCTCCATTCAATTTTGAATTTGATGAGATACCATTTAAGATTGTTGATGTTTCATTTATAAGATCATTGATAGATTCTTTCTTCTTTTCTTTAATGTTATGAATTTTTTTTACTTGATTTGATTGTTTTATTGATTCCTTTGCTGTTTTTGGTGTTTGGTTTTTCTTTTGTAAAATGGAATGATAAACTAGATTTAAATTAGGAAAATCTGAAATATAGTATTTAATATGTTGATTATGGTCAAGAAAAGTCATATTTTCCATATCTATTTTATAAATATTAGTGACTAATGGTCTTGATTTGTTTTCACTGTTTATTGTTTCTATGCATGACAAATGATCAAAACTAGTTTTCTTTAAATCTACAGATACTCCTAATTTAATTAAGGTTGATAATGTATTATCAATTTCTTGCAATATTTCATGAAATATCTCTTTAATGTCATTGCTTTTAAAATGATTAATATAGCTATGTTTGTTAACAAAATAAAAGGTTTTATCTGATGTCATTATTCTATTTTCTATTATATTAACTATCTGTTTAAATATGTTTAAAAAAATTGATTTTTAGATAATATAGCGTCTGACCCTATAAAAAAATATATTTTATTAATTTATAGGATGGACAGCGAACCTGGAAAAAACTTTGATGGAAACAATTCTTTTTTTTCATCTTTCTCCCCATTTCATAGTTCAAATAATATGAATCAATTTAATGGAAATCAACATCCATTTTTAAATAGAAATGATCGTAATTTTAATGGTCCTAATGGTCCTAATGGTCCCAAATGTCATAAATGTCATGAAATACAAAATTATATTCAACATATGTCCAGTCAAATATCTTTAATTAATAAAAATATGGAATTAATTAATGAACAGATTAAATTATTAGATATGAAAATGTCTATCCAAAACCAAAATATACAAAAAAATAATGTAAATACAAATAATACTAAACAACCCAATAAAAATAGATCTACTAAAAAGGAATCAAATATTAAATCTTATAAATATATTCCTCCACCAAGAAAACATTCAACACAATATCCACCCCAAACCACAAATCAAAAACCTGATGTAGGAATACAAAGTCCATTTACACATCCTTTATTCAATAATAAGATGTTTTCAGATCCTTTAGTCATCAATATAGATGATATTGGAAAATCTGATGATATGAATCCGTTAGGATTTTTACGAAAATTGTTTTCAGGAGATATATCTGAACCTGCAAATAATAAAAAGAATGAGCAAATAAATGATAATGATTCTGAAGAAGTAGAAGAATTTAGTGAACATAACAGTGACGAAGAATTTGAAGAGCTTGAATATGAAATTAACTCAATTGATGATCTAATTAAATTGGGAGAAGAATATAATAAAAAAATTAAAGATAACGAATCTAAAAATGAAGAAGAAAAAGAAAGTAAGAGTGAAAACGTTGAATCAAAAACAGAAACAACAAATGAATCAAATGTTTTCATGAAATATTTCGAAAATGAACTTACTAAAATAAAACCGCAACCTGAGATTAAAGTTTACAGGGGCCTATTAATGAGAGATGGTAGTATAAAATTTTTGAATAAAGATATGGATGAAATTAAAAAAACAGTTGATCATGAAAAAAATAATAAATTAAAAGAAAGTAATATCACAGATAAAAATAAGAAACAATCCAGTTATGAAATTAATGGGAAAAAATTTAGTATTAATCTCGAGATTTTAAGTAAACTAATTAAACCTTTAACTAAACTAAAATCAATGATTGGTTTAGATAATGTTAAAAATGCAGTTGTGGATATGATTTTATATTATCTGCAAAATTTCGAGAACAAAAATAATAATATGCTCCATACTGTCATTGAAGGTCCTCCTGGAGTTGGAAAAACACAATTAGGTAAAATATTAGCAGAAATTTATGCAGGCCTTGGTGTTATATCAAGCAACAAATTTAAGATTGTTAAAAGATCTGATCTTGTTGGTGAATATTTAGGTCATACAGCTCCTAAAACACAAAAAATAATTGATGAAGCAGATGGTGGTGTCTTGTTTATAGATGAGGCCTATGCATTGGGTAATGAGGAAAAACGTGATACCTTTTCAAAAGAATGTATTGACTGCATCAATCAAAACTTATCGGAAAATAAAAAACGATTTATCTGTATCATTGCAGGGTATCCGGATGAACTAGATAAATGTTTCTTTGCTTATAACCCTGGTCTCAAAAGACGATTCCCATTTAAATTTAGAATTGAAGGTTATAAACCAGATGAGCTTAAGGATATTTTCATCAAAAAAGTCGGAGATATTCATTGGAAATTAGAAGAAGATATGAACGAAAAAGCATATTTAACTGAATTTTTCAACAAAAATAAATCAGACTTTAAATATTTTGGAGGAGACATTGACAATCTTATTTTAAATTGCAAATATGCACATTCTAGAAGGGTATTTGGTAAACATCCAAAAAATAAAAGAAAATTAAATCAAAAAGATTTAGAAATTGGTTTCGATAGATTTGTTAGGAACAAGAAGAGTTCTGATTCAGAGGTACCATTGTATTTACAACATATTTATGTATAATTTTGTTTATTTTACTACTTGATAAATAGTAAAGTAATAAGTTAGTGGCCTCTGCTGGACTCTAACCAGCTCCTGATGTATCCTAAACATCGATGCTCACCTTAACACTAAGAGGCCGGGGTCCCTCCCGGAATCGAACCGGGGCTTCTTGGATCCAAACCAAGGGTACTGCCATTATACTAAGGGACCTATGATATTTATATAATATCATAGAACTATTTTAAAAGTGCCCTGAGATGGAATTGCACCATCATCTCCGGTGTCACAAACCGGTATACGAACTACTGTACGATCAGGGCTGTGATAATGATAACTTATCACAGCTAATCTAGTTATAATAACAAATCTTTAAGTATTTTTTTATATATTTTATTGACAGGCAAAACCATTCAAACAATACCATTTATTTCCACCTACTAATTCAAATCCCAAATGAGTAATAACACCAGCTATCAATCCCATTATAAATACTCTCATATTGTCACCAATTGGATAAACTTGATTTAATAAAAGTAAGATGATAGCTAAAACTACAGAAACAACTACAGCTTCAATTAAAAGTCCAAACATTATATATATTTTATATATACAGAAATTAATTTTAATAATTTTAATAATGGCAGTAATATGGGTATACGTATCACTGCCAGTTTAAGTGTAAGATAACGGGGGGTACACCATACTGGTCAGGGGGGGTATTATATTGTATTGGTAAATCTTTAAGCCATTTCAAAAAATTGATTTTTAAATATTTAGAAGATTTATAACTTAATTATCCAGTAAGATAACATTGGGTTAAAAATGTATCAATATATCATTGCCGCAGTTCTTTTGCCAGTCACTGCATGGATGTTCAAACCATTCAGATTTTATGTACTGAGTTGGTTTTTTGAATCACTCTATCATAACAAGAAACTTGGAACATTTTTAGGTATAAAGTATATTGATGATGAATCTTGGGATACAAATCGGCATGAAACTTATGTTTACATGTCAGGACTTTTCGTAAAAATGTTTACTTATTTCACTGGAATGGAAGTGATTTTAACCGATGATACTCGGAAAAAATTCATGACACTGCAACAACAAAAAGCAAGATTTATTCAAATGGAAGAATATTTCAAAAAGATCGAAGGAAAAACTTTAACTGCAGCTGAATTTGAAGACTTTTTATCTAACGCCGTTTTTGTGGAAACTAACAGGGTCTTCAATATCTTAGATAAGGAAAAGGAGGAGGAATTACTAAAACATATTATGATTGTTAGACATATCATTAATGGACTTACTGGTGAAATGTGGAAAGGTATTAAGAATGCTATTTTTAATTTTGGTTCAGTCATTAGGATTTCCATGATTCTTCGTTCGGTCCCAGAATATCAAAGAATCTTACTCTATGTCCCACAATTGACACTTATTAATAATTTTTCCATGATGTTGGCAGAAACTCGTGGTGATATGAGTAGGATCCAACCATATGAATTTGTGGATGCTAAAGTTAAATTCTCTGTTTTTGTTGAAAATGATCAACTGGTTTTAGTTGAAAGAATTAAGGATCAAAAAAATACTGAAACCAACCGTTCATTTGGTCCAAAGGGTGTTCAATGCCCTGGAAATATTTACACCATGCGATTCATTAAATCTATTCTGGCATTCCTTCAATCATTTAATATTGTTGTGGAAGGTAAACCAATTCTCGAAGGTGAAAGATTTACTAATCTTGTTAATAAAGATGATGTTAAATTCACATTTAACAAGTGTGAAAATGTAGAAGTTGATATTGGTAAATGGGATTAATTGTAAAAAATTGAAATAAAATTCACAAGCTTTATTTATATCATTATTTATTTATAAGCTATTAAAATGTTTTCGCTATATACTTTACTAATTGCCTTTGTCCTTTTACTCTATCCATATGAAATTAATGGGCAAACCAGCTATATTTTCACATCAACTTGTACAAACAATACTTGTCTTAAAAACACTCTAATTAATATTTCTGTTACAGAAATTGGTGAATGTCAAACACTAATTTCATATAGTTTCGTTAAACCACCCCGTGGTTGTGATGTTTCTAATATTGTGATTGACTACCCAAATAATGGAGATCCTGATTTATCTGGATGTTTTAAAGAGTATGATAAAAATTTAAATGCATGTGAAGAAGAGTTTGCAGGAGTAATTCAAAATCCTCTTAAAATTGATCTTACGGATACGAAAGAATGTTTAGATAATGGTATTAAATTTAATCTTCTAGTCCATAACCATAAAGTTGGAGTTTCTCCAATTGGGTTAAAAAGTGGTAATTGCCAACTTTGTCAAACATATGGAATTGCGCCATTGTACAATAAGGAATGTAATGATGTAACAGATTGTTATGACGGAGATATTTGTACACTTGACGCATGTTCATCTTGCGGAATTTGTGAATATTCAGATAATCCGATTTGTACACAAACTCCAACAAACTCCCTTACAATGACTCCATCCAATACACCATCAATAACACCATCGAATACTCGGACTCCATCTAATAGTCGTACACCAACACCATCGAATACTAGGACACCATCTAACAGCCGTTCACTAACACCATCGAATACTAGGACACCATCTAACAGCTGTTCACTAACACCATCGAATACTAGGACTCCATCTAACAGTGGTTCTCCCACACCGTCAATGACGCCATCAAATACTAGGACTCCATCTAACAGTGGTTCGCCAACACAGTCAATGACGCCATCAAATACTAGGACTCCATCTAACAGTGGTTCTCCCACACCGTCAATGATGCCATCAAATACTGGGACTCCATCTAACAGTGGTTCTCCCACACCGTCAATGACGCCAGGTGGAACTCCATCTAATAGTCCTAGTAACAGTCCATCTAGTAATCCAACTAATAGTCCATCTAGTAATCCATCTAATAGTCCATCTAGTAATCCAACTAATAGTCCGTCTAGTAATCCAACTAATAGTCTTACAGCAACACTATCTATTAGTCCATCTGGTATTCCATCTGGTAATCCAACTAATAGTCCATCTGGTAGTCCAACTCCTAGTCTATCCATTTCATCATCAACAACATTGAATAATACTACTAATTTAACAGCTGGAGTGGGATCATCTGGTGGAGAATCTGCAAAAGCAGGAGGTTCTTCAAAAAGTGATTCTACTGGTATTATCATTGGATCGGTTTTAGGAGCAGCCGTCTTTGCAGCAATTTTATTATTGCTTGCCATTGCAGCAACAGCTTATTTTACAATTAAGGCAAATGGTACAAAAGGATTAGATTCTGTTCCTATGTCTGATATGGGTGCAGGTGCGGCAGTTAATAATCCAGCTTATTCTGGATCACCAGATGGAGGTGTATCTGCAATCTATGAAGCACCAAATGTTTAATGTTAATAGAAAAAATTGAATAATATAATGCCTGCTAGGCTTATTTAATTGGAAAATTAAACTCATCAATCTTTCTCACTATGAGTTACTCGTCGAGTCACACAACCGGCTGCAGTCATACGACAGGCTGTGGTCATACGACCGGCTGTAGCCATACGACAGGCTTTTTTGAAGAATTGGTGAAGAACCTTGTTTTTCGGCAAAAGGTCGAATCTATAATTAGAGAAGTGTTACCAAATGAAATGGAATCAAAAGTTCCTAGAATGGTTGAAAGAAGTGTTGATGATAGGTTACGAACCCTTTTACCTGGACAGGTTGCATTACAAATGAATAGACAAGTGCCTGAGTACTTGACGAGAGATAAGAAAATGCAAGAAATTTTAAATAATCATATGGAAAATTTAAAAAATGCGTTGGGAGAAAAAGTTAGAGAAATCATTCAACGTGTTACAAATGAAGATCAATATCATCAAATTACCAATGCTCATCTCAAGGCAGCAGGTGAAAAGATTGAAACACAAATTCAACTCAATGAACAAAGATTTAATCAACAACAATCAAACATACAACAAAAATTTGATGAAAAACTGAGTGAATTAACTAGGGCCAATCAAAGACTTGATGAAATGGAAAAGTCTATCAATAAGCTTCAGAATCAAGTTGATGGACTTCAAAGTTATTCCATGATTGTTACATTAAGTGGTGTTGGATATTTTTTGTACAAGTTATTTATGCGTTAGATGTACTTTTATAAACAAATCCAACTACACAAGTTATAAAATGGATCATATGACTTGTTAATTATTTCTTTTTCATTTATTGAATTTTTTAATCTGAATCTTTTTATTTTTATATTTTGATCTCCAAGATGACAAAGCAGGTCAAAAATATTACCAATCTCTTTATCTTCTATATCAACAATATTATCTTGTTCCACTTTTTTTATAATATAAATTTGTCCAATAATATATACATCTGGATAAACTTTTTGTATTATATCAGTCATAAAAAAATTCTTTCCTCCAATGTCTTGATCAGTAATCTTACAATAAACATAGTACTTGAAACCTGATTCTAAATCATTTTTATTGAGTAGTGGACCGATAATAGCATTAAATAATTTTTTATTGTCTTCAATTTCAGAAATAAAATTTGGATGAACTTCAACTGGTTCATGAATTCCGGATGGCAAAATAGTTAGAATAGTTTTAGATGACATATGATATATAGATATATTATTTTTTAAATCAATTCATCCCACTTATGATCTTCTTTAATATTTTCATATTCTTTTTCTGTAAAATCATTATTTAGATGAAAACTTTTTCTTATGCTTACTATATCATTATTAATAAGTCTCTTGAATCGGGTTGATGCGATTTTTTTCAATTCATGTAATTCGAATAGATTAGTTGTATGAATAAATTCAATTAATAAAGTGGGATGAATAGTTTCAATATATTCTACTTGGATTTGATCAAAGTTATTTATACCATCCATACTTTTTTTAACTAGGTTAATTATATGGGAAAATACATCTGGATTAATAGTTTTCATGCCCAGAGTGTATTTATCTTTTATTTTAGTATCATTCCTTATATCTTCAATTAATCTTTTGATTCTTGGTATTTCCATTAAAATGCATTCTGCAATAGCTGTCTCTTTATCACTAAAAAGAATTCTATAGTTAGGATGAGACATAATTAGTTATATTATAGAAAAATAATTTTTATATGCCTTATAAATGGATATATAAAAATTTATTAAATTGAGGCCACGACCGGATTTGCGCCGGCACTCTACTGATTTGCAGTCAGTTGCATTGTCTAATTATGCTACGTGGCCTGAGGCCCCAGTGGGAATCTAACCCACGTTTGCGGTTTTGGAGACCGTGGTTCTAACATTGAACTATGGAGCCGTGGCTTGGACCGGAAGTGCGCCGGTGTCTTTCGAGCTTCAATCGAAAATTCTAACTATTGAACTACCAAGCCGTGGTCTAGGATGGAATCGAACCATCATTTTAACTTTACGAGAGTTAAATCTTGAGCCATTAGAAGACTAGACCAAGGGATTATGAATAATTCTTTGGTGGTGAGAAGAGGGAAAAGGAGATTGCTGCCCTGGGAGTAGTTGAAACTCCGTGACTCGATTAACAGTCGAGCATCTTAGACCGCTAGATGACAGGGCAGTGGTCTAGAGTGGAATTGAACCACTTTTTTTGCTTCATCAGAGCAATATCCTAAGCCATTGGAAGACTAGACCAATCTACTTATATTGTCAAATCTTTAAGTGTTTTTATGAATATTATCAAATACTGTGTTTTAAAGATAAAAGTATTTATAATTATAACATATTATGGATGAGAAAGTTGATTTTTCTAGTGTGAACAATTTTGAAAAATCTAAATACAGAAAACAACTTGTTGCAGAAGGAAAGAGTGTTTGTAATGGACCTTTATGCAAAGGAGTCATTAAATCATTAGATGAATTTTCCCCAAAAAATTTGACTAGATGTAAAAAATGCAATTATTATTGTTCACATCAGTCATTTCAAAAAAATGATCGGGCAAATCGTAGGGAGAAAAATAGATTGAAAATAAATAAATTTTGTGAAATTTGTGGAGAGACTGATTTAGATTTACTCGAATTTGATCATATAAATATGAAAGATAAAAAGATTACAATTTGACGTAGTGGATCGGCCAAAAAAATTTTAGAGGAAGTAGATAAAACACGAATTTTATGTATATGGTGTCACAGGTTAAGATCTAAGAAACATATAGATGAAAATTTAATAAAAATAAAAGATGATTATGAATATACAGAGGAAGAAAATAATGAGACAATAGATATGGAAAACAGCAAAAAATGTAATGGATCTATATGCAAAGGAAAATTAAGAAATTTAAACAGGTTTCGTTGTTCAAAAGGCAGATATTCATATTATTGTAAAAAATGTTCAAACTATTCATATATGATTAAAAGAAGAAATAATAGAGATTTTATTGACAAAGAGAAATTGCAAAGAAAAGAATGTACCGAATGTCATATTAAAGTGACAGAAGATACTTTGTGTTGTTTTGATTTTGATCATTTAGATCCATCTACAAAAAAATATAATATATCCAGATTAGCATGTATTCATAGTAGTACTGAAAATGGTATTGAAACAGAACTCAAAAAATGCCAACTTCTCTGTTGTAAATGCCATAAAAAGAAAACCATAAAACAACTCAATTACCACCAACGAGATGAACAAACCCTTAAACAATTTGAACATATAAATATTAATAAAGAAAAATTGCCACCGTCTATTTGTCCACTCTGTAATAAAAATGAAAAAGAAAAAAAAGCTACGTGTTGTAATACGTGTTATAAAATTTCACGAAGAAAAGTCACCCGGCCACCATTTGAAGATCTCGAAACTGAAATTGCAGAAAAAGGATACCTTCAAACAGGGAAAGATTATGGAGTCACAGATAATGCCGTTAGAAAATGGATTAAATGGTATATCAAACATGACAACAAACAACCAACCAAAATAAAGATCAAATAAATTGTCCCAAAAATTGAAATTTAATTAATCTACCTCTTACCTTAACAAATAAAATACTTTCTTTGGCAAACTGAAACCAAATGACTGATTTCCAGAAATGGTATAATTATCAGTCACCCCCTCAACATGTCTACAATAAGAATGGTCCAATCATTCCACAAGTCTACACCCCACCAAAATCTGAACCAATTTGTACTCCCCCAAATCAACCATTAAGATACGATCGAGACGGAAAAGAAGACAATAAGAAAATTCGAGTCAAACCAATACCGGAGTCACCCAGAGGAGAAGTGATGATTTTTAAAATGGATTTTGATTAATTCATTAGTCTCGCATAGAAATTAATGAATTGAATTTAATTTGTGGCCCCAGCTGGAATCTAACCAGCATCGTTGGATTACAAGACCAACATTCTTACTTTGAACTATAGGGCCAATATAAAATTATTGGTAAATCTTTAAGTGATTTTAATGGAAAGATTGATAATTTTATAATATAAGTAAATAGAGTTAATATTAGGTATGATTGGATGGAAAAATCATTTAATGAGTTAACAAAAAATGAAAGAATCAAATATCGGAAACAGTTAATTATGGAAGGAAAAAGTGTGTGTAGTGGGCCGTTGTGTCAGGGGAAGGTCAAGCCGTTGGATGAGTTTTGTAAGCATGCATTATATTTATGTATTGAATGTAACCGATATAATAATCGAGAATCATTGAAAAAGAACGATAGAGCAGACAGGAGGGAGAAAAATCGATTGAAGTTGGATAAAGTGTGTGAAGTTTGTGGGGAAGATGATGTGGAATTGTTGGAATTTGATCATGTTGAAGTGGGAGAAAAGTCTTTTACGATAAGTAAAATGCAATCAGTTAAAAAAATTTTAGAAGAAGTTAGTAAGACAAGAATTTTATGTTTATGGTGTCACCGATTAAGAACAAAGAAATATGTGGAGGAAAATCTGAAGAAGTCAAAGGAGGATTATGAGTATAGTGAGGAGGAAGAGGCCGAAGAAGTTGGAGAAGGTGATGGTAAAGTTTGTAATGGGGAGTTGTGTAAGGGGAAGGTCCGGAAATGGGATTATTTTTATTGGAGTAAGAAAGAGAAAAGATATTCAAGACACTGTAAAAAATGTCAGTTGTATAGTGATATGCTTAAAAGAAGAGAAACGGCAAAATTTGTTGATGACATAAAATTAAATATCGGAAAATGTCAAGAGTGTGAAAAAGAAGTTACTGAAGAAACACTATGTTGTTTCGATTTTGACCATTTAGATCAAGGAAAAAAGAGTTTGGAAATTTCCAGGTTAAGAGGTTCAAGAAATATTGATCGAGAATTTGTTAAAGAAGAAATTAAAAAGTGCCAATTACTTTGCTGCAACTGTCATAAAAAGAAAACTTGTAAGCAGCTTAATTATAAACAGAGAGATAAAGAAGGTTTAAAACAGTTTGATCATATTCAGTATAAGAAAGAGAAGGAAATATCCATTTGTCCGAAATGTAATAAAAATGAAAAAGAAAAACGGGCAGATTGTTGTGTGAAATGTTATAAAATATCTATCAGAACTGTTGATAGACCATCATTTGATACATTGGAGGATGAAGTTGCAAAGAATGGTTGGTTGAAAACAGGGAGAAAGTATGGAGTAAGTGATAACACGATAAGGAAATGGGTGAGGTGGTATGTGAAGGAGGAGGGTAAGCAGGTGACGAAGATTAAGATTTAAATTTAGTTTATTTAATTAAATATATTATTGAAATATATTTGATTTTATGTAAAAGCGATTCCGACCGGATTCGAACCGGCAATCTACCGCTCAGAAGGCGGTTGCGATAAACCATTACGCTACGGAACCACAAAACAGAGCACCATTCTCTGGATCCATAAAAAAAAATTACTGCGGCAACGCCGGGAACTGCCCCCGAATCTCCTGACTGACAATCAGATGTGGTCTCTATTTACACTACGTCGCCTCGCCGCTACCCGGTTATGCTCCGGGTACTCCAGGGTGAAAACCTGGTGAATTAACTAATTATTCTATAGCGGCAATAAATAATAATATTATTTATTGCCTAACACGATTTAGTAATATTAACAAATCTTTAAGTGTTTTTTGTGTAAAAAATTATTTTTTAAAATATTGAGATTAGAGAAATATTTTCACTGATATATTCATAAGAAACATCTAACCATTTAGTAACGAAATAATTAAATAAAAACATTAATCCAGCTGCCACTCCACCCCAATATGCATCACCCCACCATATAGTTAAGTCAGCATTACCACTTAATTGTTTTTCAACGTTCTGTTTAACAGCCTCACCAACAGATCCAGGATTCCATTTTCTACGTACATAATAGAAAAAAAATGTCCATGATGCACCTATTATAATTGCCTTCATAATCAATAGTATTATTTGATTGATCATTTATATTTATAATTAATATAATTATTTTTGGAGTGTAATAATTTATTTAATAAATCAAAAGTGATTCCCGACTTGTTATTATAGCCATGAACCCCAATATTTTTAGAACATTGTGCATTACTATAATCATCATCTAAAAATAATATTTCTGAAGGATTTGTAATTTTAAATTTATCCATAATCTTTTTGATCATAATATTTTTTCCATATGATGAAGGACATGTCATGTCTATAATGTGACGTTTAACTATTAGAACAAATTTTCCTGTTTCTTGGTGAACATTATCCGGTGTAATGATATAATCAAATATATTTGGGAATAATATATCAGTAATTTTTTTTATGTTATCTAAATCTCCAAAAGAAGCAATACATAATTTGATATTATTTTTCTTAAGATCTTTTAAAAGATTATAAATTAATTGATAGTCATTAAATATATCCTGTAAAGGTATTATTTGATTATTTATTTTAATGGTTTTATTTGCAGCATCAATGTCTTTTAATAAAACTCCTTGTGTATGAATATTAATATTTGAAAGAGTATCATCAAAATCAAATATAATGACTTTATACTTGACCATATATATTATAGAATATAGTTAAATTTTGTATTGAATAAATAAAATAAAATGATCATTTGAATGGAATTATTTCAAAGTTATCTATCTTTGGACCAACACCAATATATTCAATATGAATGCCAAGTTGTTCTTCAATAAATTGGATATAATTATCAAAAGGAATGTCCTTATAAACTGGAATTGCATCTTTCAATAAATGTTCATCATCGGGCATAATTTCATAAAATTGTCCATTGATTTTGTAATGTGTACAAACTGGAATAAATTCTCTCTTGTCAGACATAATTGCATCAAATTTATTGAGATGTAAAACCATCTTGCCATTTACAAAAGGTAGTGCTTTTCTCAAAGCAGGAAGATCAAACCATCCTAATCTTCTTTCCATATCCTCTGCAGAATCAATCTCATTACATTTTTGACGAAGTTCCTGAATAATTGTTTGATCTTTGATTTCTGTTGGCAAAATTCTTTTGTTAAGACAGCAAATATAAGCACCAGTCACACAATGAATCTTCATAATTTTTGTAGGATCCAAATTTGTATAAGCTAACATTGCATTAATTCCTGTCATACAACTTGTTACATAAGGAACTTGCCCAAATACATTACAAATCAATGCACCATTACATCCTTCAACAATAACATCACAGTCTTCGCTATTGATTCTTCTAACAAATGATGAATAATCTGTACTAAAATCTCCCAAAATTTCATGTAATTGACCAAATGTATCCTTTAATTTAACAATACATTCTTTAATGTCAGTATCTTTAACTTCAATATTTAAAGTCTCACATGAAAATTTTATTTTATTTAACAATTCCTCGGGTGTACAATTAATAATGTCATAAGGTCGAATACAATGCCGATTTAGTCTGGCTCTATTTGCCACACCTGTTCCTTGATTAGTTGTTCCAAACTTTTGCCCTGTTTTTTCATTCTTATTTGAGACAATATAAAATGGTAGAACAATTGGTACAGTTGATGCAATCTTAACTTTGCCCTTGAGATTATCTTTATCCGGACGTTTGTTTAACTCATCGAAGAAAACAAAGGGATTAAAAACCATTCCAGGTGTAATAACAAATGTTGTGTCAGAATCCTTTGAAAGAATAACACTTGGTAAATGCATGGTAACCATTTTAATATCTTGGGTTTCAATGGTGTGTGATGCATTTGTTCCAGCATTGCATCTCAAAACATAAATTTTTTTTTGAGTATCAAAAGACTTATAAATTCTTGCAACTGCAATTCCTTTTCCTTCGTCGCTATATCCAAGTCCATAAACGATATGGATCTTTGGACCGGAAACAACTTTCTCTTTCGAAAGTGACATGTTTTCCAAATGATGGAAGATAATAAGTTTCCAATTTATGAAATCAATAAGCAATCAATTATTCAATTTTTTATTGAATAATATATAAAAAATAAATAGTCTTAAAAATTTTCCGCTAGCTAATTCCCTCCTTTGTAAAATTATTATAGGGTAAGACTTCATTCATAACGAGATATTTATTTAATACTTTTTGTGGTTTGATTTGCACTATATTTGCAAGTATTTTTTTCTGAAAAATATGATTCCCAGAATAGTCATTCATTAATTTAATAGTATTAACTATTCTACTACATAGTAAGTTAATCTTTTTATTTGATTTTACCATAATTGATAGACATGACTCACAACCAGGTTTATAAGGTATTGGAATATATTGACATCCCAGTTTTTTATAAAAACCAATAAGATGAGATTCGCATTCTAATGTCAATATTTTTTCCAAACAATAATTTTCAAATATATGATTGAATAACATTTTAGCAAGACCCATGCCTTGATAATTTTTATCGATTGCAATATAATCAATTTGTATTGCGTTTATAATAGGAATATACAAATGGATACAAAATCCACATATTTTATTTTCTGATTCGTCGAGGAGGTAATTGATAACATATATATTTTTATTGAAATTTTTTCTAATTAATCTCTTTTTAATCCTTAGGGAATTTTTAAAGCTTTCATAATATAAATTTAAAATAGTATTCATTTTATCTTCATTATCTGATATCGTTAATTCCTGGATTTTAAATAATTTCGTAATATTCTACCTCTCTAGTATTACTATAGAAAATAATTTATTTTTAATTAACGATAATAAATCTCAAAATAAACCATTATACATATGACGGAATAATTTAATCGTGTTATCATTCTCATTAGTAATATGTACTTTCTTTTTCTGATAATTGTTATTTATTATTGATATCTTTTCTTGTAATAAATTCATTATTTTAATTCTATCTTGTTTTGTAAATTTGTCTTCTCTTATTTTTTTTATAATTTCTTCAATATCTAAATTATAATATAAATCTTTTTTTTCTTGTGGAGATGTTAATTTATGAATTAAATGTACTCTTAATTCTGATAAGATGATTAGAAATATAACTTCAGATGAATGTTTAAATGATTTTTTAATATTTTTCCAGAAAAATGATTCGAGTTGTGAATTATTTTTAATAATCTCTGGATATTTATTTAGTATTAATTTTATTGAATATTTTGTATTTAATTCAAACGACTGTTGAAAATAATTTATAATTGTATCATTCTGATTATAAATATTCATCATTCTTCTTTCTTTAATATTTTTTAATTCTATTTCTTCCTGTAGGTTCTCAAATATTTTCTCAATCTTTTCAATAGAATCTTTATTTTCCCAAACTTTATATATTGAATAATAATGATCTAAAATTTCACTCAATCCATCTTTATCAACAAAATTATTAAATAGATATTCTTCTAATTTAACTATTAATTGATTTGCATTAAGTATCAAAAGTTTTTCATGAGTAGTTTTATATGAACTAAAAATATGATTACCGTGCGCAGATATTAAATATGCCATTAACAATGATTTGGCTACATCATTTGTATTACCTTTTATAAATTGATTCAAGAAAAGGTTGGTTTTTTCAATATAAAAATCGGAGTTGATAATTTCAGAAAATTTTTTAAAAGAATAACTTTTAGCCATTTCTAATAAATTCAATTTTTTAAATTCAACATCTACATCATATTTATATTGATTATAGTTTTTTTTTAATATATCACTTGCAATTTCCATTATATTATATATCAAATATAAAAAGTGTTTATTTATATATAAATGGGTCTTAAACATAGTAAGAGTTCAAATAAAAACAAAAAAAATATTTATGACTACTCAATTGTAAATATACCACCAGATACTAAATTAATAAAAATAATTTCTTATAATTTAAATCTTAAAAATTCTATCAATGTAGATCAAAAAATTAAAGAGGTTATTAGTTACTTGGATACAACTTATAAAAATAAATCTATTGATATAATTTGTCTGCAGGGGTTTTTAGATAAAATATCCCTAGATTTATTTATTAGAGAATATAAAAATTATTGCATTGAAAATAAATTAATAAGTTATTTTGCACCTACATTTGATAATATAGAATCAAAATTTGATACAATTGATGATGTTATAATTAATGAATCTAATAGTTATAATATTGGTTTGAAAAGTATATCATTGTCAAATAAAATTAGTGATATCAATTATAGTAATAAAAAAGTAAATACTAATATAATTATAAGTAAATATCCAATTTTAAGTACGATATATTCAGAATTAGATGATAAAACAGATATGGATGATATTCTAGGAATTCAATCTGTAATTGGTGCCAATATATTAATAGGCAGAAGAATCATAACAGTATATAATCTATCATTATGCAAAGATATTAAACTGTCAAACATTATTAATAATGATGTTAGAAAAACTGAAATAGAAACACTTGATGAGATCATAAAAAGAAATAATAAAGATCTCCAGGATAAAAAATTTAAGAAATATATTAAATCAGATATAAATTTAATAACAGGTCTATTTAATATTTCCGAAATTGAATATAAAAGTATCAATCAAGAACTATTATCTTTAGTTCAAGAAAAACATTTTATTGATTTATACAGACAACTCAATATTAAAAACCCAGGATATACCACAATTAATAATGAACGTCTAAGTTATTTTTTTATGATACTTACATCAGATTTTTATAATGAAAAATCAAATTATTATACTCAATTGCAACAAGTTAAGAATAGTGATGATCTAATGAAAATTGTTTTCAAGAGATATAATATCCATTTCTTTGATATTTATGTCATCAAAAGTATAAATAAAAACTTTCCAATATATTATCCAATAGAATGTATATTTTTGATTAAAAATAAATAATTTATTCATAAATTTTATCCCAGTTAAGATAACCACGGGACTTACCAATATGTGTATGGGGTGACCATAAAATGTTAAAATTATGTTGGTTTAATAAATCATGTAATTTACTTGAACAAATCATTTTATCTACATTGCTATAGTCAATTCCTTTTTGAGTGTATTTACCATTATTCATTAAATAGTATCCCGGCATATTGTAATCATATTCTAATCCGGTTTTAAAAAAGTCTTCTTTTTTATAATCGTATAAATATTGGTTAGGAATACTTGGTAAAGTGTTTGGACAACCATCTAAAGCCCGACCTTCGTCTTCTTCAATCAAAGCATCTTTTAATTCTACTTCTTCCATTCCTTCAAAGCTATTTACTACATATTTTTCGACAATAAAAATTAAAGCAATAATGACGATGGTAACTTTCAAGTTAGATCTTACATTAACATTATTGGGGTTCATTGAATATAAAATTACCATAACAATTAGACCAATTAATAAATATTTAATCAGATCTCTATTACTAAGATAGAACATATTATATATATTTATATATACTAAAATAAATTAATTAATAAAAAAATTGAAATTTAAAATTAATGCTAAAATACCTATATATTATTATAATTAATTAATAATGCCTGCTAAAACAACAACAAAGAAGACAAATACCAAAGCAACAAACAAAAAAGAGTCTGATGAGAAAGTAGTTGCAAAAAATGAAGATAATTTTAATGTTGAAAACATTGATGTTATGACTTTATCTCAAGAAGAACTCAAAGAATATGCCAAAGATCCAAAAAAATATGAAGCTATATTCAATAAACTTAATGAAATATTCTTAGACTGTTGTCAGAAAATGACCGATTTAGATGAAGAACGACGTGGAGTAACAAAAATTATGCAAGCATTCCATGAAGAATATAAAAAATATGGTCATCCAAATGATACATTTAGTGATCTAGATAGTGATGATGATTTATCAGATGATTTAGATAATATGTCAAATGAAAATAAAGATTCTGATGATGAATCTGATGAGGCTCCTGCTGCAACTCAACCTAAAAAAGGTGCACAAAAGAAAGGCGGTAAATCATCTGCAAAGGAAAGTGAATCAACCAATAAAAAACAAACCAAACCAAAAGCATCTAAAAAGGAAGAATCTTCAGATGATGAAGTAGAAGTTCCAAAGAAAAAAACTACTGCAAAAAAACCTGAAGAAAAACAAACTACAACTAAAAAGGCTAATGCAAAAGGAGCTAAGAAGAAGGTCTAAATGAAAAAAATTGAAATTATATTATTTTTCTTTATAATTTTTACATATATAATTGTTTATGCATATAGAAATTAAAGTAAATAAAAATCATGTAGACACTAATAATGTTTCATATGAAGAATATTTAAATAGAAGGAATAATATGTGCAATCTGACTAAAATTTGTGTTGAAGATAATGATACGGATAACACAAATGTGAATCATATAAACAAAAAAACATATATTTGTCCAGCAGCGTTTACAAGTAATCAAAAAAATAATAGAAATTCTTCTAGGATGGTAAGTAAAAATTATAATATATTTCGAAGAAACAAACGCTAGTATTTAATTTATATGGAAAAAATTGAATTCTGATTTATATGTACAATTATTAACAATATAGATTATAGCAGATATAGGCAATCTTTTCAAACATGCCAGAAGTATTTGATCAATTCTATTTGAATTTGACATTGCTCAATTATCATTTTAAGTCAGGAACGCCACTGAATGAAAAGTATAAAAAAATGTGGGGGATTATAAAAACAATGATTCCTATATTTAATAAACTTTATGAAAATAATGATATACAATTATCCGATATTAAAAATGAAAATTTTAATGATAGCTCTGAAGAAAAAACAAAATATCCATCTAATAATCATCAACAACTAAATACATCAGATGATATGTGTAGTTTATTTGATTCAGATGATGATAAAAAATTTCAACCTTTTCAGCAATTGATTCAGGGAGAAAAAGATAGTGATAATAATAGTACCGATGATGAAGATGAAAAAGATGAGGAAGGAGATAAAAATGTTGCCGATTTGACAGCAACATCTCTCTCACAACTTGACTATGTTAGAAAATTAAGATGGGCAGAAACCATAGATGATGAAGATATAACAGATGATGATACAACTGATGACGAGGATAATGAAAAAGATTCAAATGGTAACAATTCAGATAATAATTCGTCTATAAATGATGATAAAAAATGTAGTGGGGGTAATGACAATAATCATAGTGATTCTTCTGAAACAACATTTAGTGATTTTTCAGACAGTGGTTTATTAAAAAGTTTGGATGATTATGACGGTTGGAATCCTAGTAATTTTAATAATTACTCAACCTTAAATCAAGCGGGTATATATTTGTAATTTTTTTAGGATATAAGTTATATGACAACATTAAAAGAAATATTTAATTTGTTTGATGCAGACAATGATGGATTTATTGATCTTAATTCTTTTAAGAGAGTTGTAAATATTATTGGATTGCCATTAGAAAATATAGATGCTAGTAAAACAAACTTTAACATGTTTGACCTTCATGAATATATAATAGATAATAAAGAGATTGATAAAGTTAATAAAAATTTATTGAAAAAAAAATTAAATGAAAATTGTATATGTCATGATAAACAATTTATTATTGATAAATTAGACTCTAATAAAAATATTAATATTGAAATAGATAAATTAAAATTAATCAGAGAAATGTTTCTCAATGAATGAGGATAACTCACTGTATCCGCCAATAAATTTTCCTTTATAAAAAATGATTGGTCTAGTTTTATGATTTACATCAAAATTTGTTAAATCTTTTTCTTTTTTAAGATAGGTTAAAACTTTATCAATTCCTCCAATATTATCTATATCATAGGCTTTGAACGAGATTTTTTTTCTCTCTAATAATTCTAGTGCTCTTTTAGAAAATGAACACCAATCATTATAAAATACAATGAATAAGTCACTATTTTTATATTGTTGTATTTTTTTGTTTACTTTATCCATTATATTATATATATAATAAAATTGATTTTTTATATGAATCTTATTCAATGTATTCTATTGAATTATTAAAATGAATGTAAGTATATGTAAATATTCAGATGATTGTTATTATATTAATATAAATTCTCCCATAGTTTCCCAAAATAAAAAACTGTTAATTGTAATGGACAACTTTAATTATCCTCTAAATATATTACCTGAAATTATTTATAATTCAGCTCCAATACTTTATAATTATTTAAAATTTATAAATGATGTCCAACTGCTAACTATCTATCCAAATTGCACAGTAAAAAATATTACAAATGACAATATTTTCACTGAGTTTAAAAATATTATACATGGTAAATTGATTCCTGAAAATGAAGCATATAATCAATTATACCAGACAATGATAGAATCATATTTAAAAATAGTTAATGCAAATCAAAACATAAATTTTGATGTTATGATGATAGTTGATTATCAAAGAATGAAAGCAATTTATCGTGATATAGATAAATTAACCAAAATGAAAAATGTTAATGAAATAAAGGTTTTAGATAAAAATAAATATTCAACCTTAGATACAAATGGATTTATATATACTAATATTAAGGATAGTCATGAAAATAATTTTTACAGGGATTTTATTCTGGGAAATAATAAAAAAGAAGTTACTATTAATCTTAAAGATGGATATTTATTTGATTCACATAATAATGAATTTAAGATTGATATTTATAAACATAATACTTTAATAGTCAATGAAAGAATATCCAGAATAAAAATAGACTCATATGAATATAATTTAGAAGAAACTGAGTTTAATTATACCACATTCTTAGATGGAATTTATACATATATCGAATTAAATTATAAAGAATTAAAAAGGTATATTGATATTAAAAATTTTATATTAAATAAGATTAAAAATTATGAAAATATTGAAACTAAAAATAAAGCAGATATTATCTATCAAATTTTTAAAAGGAAAATTGATATAGTTAAAATTATAAATCAAAGTTTAGTTGATATAGAAGATAAAAATATTATAGAGTATGCTTCAAAAAGTTATAATTTTAATCCTTCACAAAAAGTAGACAATATATTAATAAAAAAAATATCCAATAATATATTTCAAAAAAAAATTATTAAAAATTCTAATAATCAAACAAAAATAGAAAATTTTATTGGGAAATATGAGTCATCTGATGATGAAAAATTTTTGATATCATGTGATTTTTTTACATCTCCATTAACATTGAGTAACTGGTTTGATGAAATAGAATCTAATGGATGCATGGGAATATTATTAAATATTCATATCACCCCTTTATGCAAACTAGGTTATATTGATGAAATTAAATTTAAGGAAATATCTTCAAGCTTTATGCCTGTCCAGGATTTTATTAACATGACTGTAGATTATTTTAATAAAAAAAAGAATGGGAAATATGGTGATTTAAATAAAAAAGAAATTATTAAAGGAGAAGTAATTGGACAGTCTAATGCAGTTATACCTCTATATATTAATAAATACCATTGGATGATTGTTAAAAACTATCTCGATTCATTATTAGGTATTATAATTTCTCATAATCCATTATCATTTACAAAAAATCATTATACTTTTTACTTTTTATTAATTAAAAATTTTTCAATGAGATTGTTTTATCAAGACAATTTTTTAAATGAGAAAAACATAAAGATTTTTATGGCATTATACAGAACATGTGCAGAATTATGCTTTGAAAATAATTTTAATAGAGGTATTAGAAAAGTTATTCATGATAAAATTAATCTTGGAAATTGTCATTATGATAAAATTCTTATTCAATCTCTGGTAACTGGTTATATTTTATCCAAAGAAATGTTAGATGAATTATTTGTAAATTGTTTGTCTGATGTCATAAAAATTCATAATATTAAAATAGATTTACAAGAAAATGATTCTGATGAAGAAATAACCGCCAAAATAAATATGATTAAACCTATAATTTATGATAAAAGTCTAAGTATAATTGAAACATTTTATTGTTCATTTAAATTAAACCAAATAATGGATCAAATTATTAAATATTATGGTTCTTTCAATCAATTAATTAAAAATTTAGATTCTAATTTTGGGATTATAGATACTTATTCATGTGATCTTTTAATAAATTTTATTAAAGAAAATAAATTTAATATACAATCTTTAGATGATTTTTTGAATGAATTTAATATAGAATTGGAAATAAAAAATTTGAATATCTTTTAAAATTATAATAGTTAGTATATAGAAAATATATATGCCTCAAAAAATAAATATACAAGGATTACAGGATATCAATGATCCATTTTATAGATATCAAATGGATAAGTTTATTTTAGTGAAAGAGAAAAATAAATTAGTAATTAATAATTTTGATAAAGTTTGTCAGGATATTAAAAGATCACCAAAATTATTAATTGATTATTATAAAAAGAAATTCGGGATATCAATTGTTTATAAAGACACTAAAGTATTTCTGCCCTCTAATTTTGATCAAGAAAAGATTATCAGTGGATTAAGAGAGTTTATTGATATTTATGTTTTATGTGAAAAATGTCAACTACCAGAAACCAACATTGATTTGCAAAATAATAAAATTATTTTATCTTGTGACTGTTGTGGCTTTATTAGTGAAAAAAATATAAAATAGATTTAAAAAAATATTCATAAAAGAAGTTATATGACTTGGGAATATGAAATTGCATTAGAACCTCCAAATAAACAACCACCTAAAATTCCTCCCAATAAAAATAAACCAAATGAAAGGAATAATAAAAGAAAACAACCCGATGAAGAAGTTAATACAAATAATAAAAAGTCCAAGTCTGATGATGAATTATTAAATATGATTATAAATGGAATTGATGTTGAAAAAATTAATGAGGAAATGAAGATTGAATTTGGGTGTTGTCAAAATCCTTTATGTGATCATAAAGATTACACAGAGGAAGAATTAAAAAATCTAAATAAATCTAAATTACTTCCTCCGCCTAAAGAAATTAAAAATATTGATGATTTAATTGAACTTGGTAAAACTTATCACTGTAAAAAAAATAAAGTTTATTATGGTATTAATATGAGAATTTTATGTAATCTTGTTCCTCCTTTAACTAGATTAAAAAATTTAGTAGGAATGAAATCGGTTAAGGAAACGATGGTTAATCAAATTATCTTTTTCTTACAAAACTTTAATCATAAAGAAAAATGCAATGAATGTTATGACTGTATTTATGGGCTTCCTTGCACTAAAAATAAGAATGATGATATGCTACATACAGTGATTACAGGACCACCAGGAGTTGGTAAAACAGAATTGGGTAAAATTTTAGGACAGGTTTATAAGGCCATGGAAATTTTATCTAATGGAGATGTTCATATTGCAACACGATCTGATTTAGTTGGAAAATTTTTAGGTCACACTGCTGCAAAAACACAGGATTTCATAGATAAATGTAAAGGTGGTGTTATGTTTATTGATGAAGCCTACTCTTTAGGCAACGCAGAGGGAAGAGACAGTTTTTCAAAAGAGTGTCTGGATACAATTAATCAAAATTTATCAGAAAGAAGAGATTTTCTTTGTATTATTGCAGGATATGCGGATGCCTTGGACAAATGTTTTTTTTCTTATAATGAAGGTCTTAAAAGAAGATTTAGTTTTAGATATGATATTACTGGATATACCCATGATGAATTAATGGAAATTTTTTTATTTAAACTTCATCATGAGGAATGGTATACTCAATTTGATATTAAAGAAAACGACAACCCAGAAATGATAAAATGTAAAGAAAAAATAAGGTTGGAATGCAAAGACTTTTTTAAGAAAAATTATAAAAGTTTTCCACATTATGGTGGAGATATAGAAAGCCTAATTATGAATTGTAAAATTGTTCATGGTAAAAGGGTTTTATTTTTAGAAGATGCATTTAAAAAAATTATTACAATTGAAGATATTGAAAAAGGCTTTGATACATATCTAACTCACAGAAAATATAAAGGTAAAAATGAAATACCTGAATATTTGAGAGGTATGTATATTTAAAAGAATTATGGTAAGCAAACTCACTTTCGTAAAATTGTTTATTAAAAAAAATGAAATTTAGAGTAAATTAATGATAGTATTTGATATATTTAAATATAAAGATGTCAAATCAATTAAGGATTGCTGTTATTGATAAAAATAAGTGTAAGCCTAAAAAATGCGGTCATGAATGTAAACGTTCTTGTCCTGTTAACATCACTGGTAAGCAATGTATTGAAATTGAGGATATTGCTAAAATTAGTGAAGAACTTTGTATTGGTTGTCATATGTGTGTGAAAAGATGTCCTTTTGATGCCATTAAAATTATTAATCTACCCACTCCTTTAAAAAATCATTTAATTCATTCTTATGGTGAAAATCTTTTTAAACTTTATAAATTACCTAAACCTAAAATAGGCACTATCACCGGTATCTTAGGACCAAATGGTTGTGGAAAAACAACTATAATGAACATTTTGGCTAAAGGAATTCTTCCAACATTTGGGAAAGATAAAATCACAGAAGCAGAAATTTTAAAAAATGTGAGAGGCACAGAGTTACAAAAATATCTAAAACTACTTTATACTAATAAATTATCAGTTAATGTTAAACAACAAAACATTGTATCTCTTGTCAAAAAAATTAAAGATACAAATCTAAAGGTTGGTGATATCATACAAAAGTATTCTAATCATCCGAAATACAATCAAATCATAGAAACATTGGAAATAAATAAATTAATGGATCATGAAATATTAACTTTATCTGGCGGAGAGTTACAAAAAATGGTTTGTACAGTATCTTTACTTAAAGATGGCAATGTTTTTATCTTTGACGAGCCTACAAACTATTTAGATATTGAGTACAGAATAAAGGTTGCCAATTTAATTAAAGATTTGGTATCTGAAGACAAATATATTTTTGTGGTGGAGCATGATTTATCAATTTTAGACTTTGTTGCAGACTATCTTCATATTATGTATGGTGAACCAGGTGCATATGGCGTGCTTTCTACTCTTTATAGTACTTTAGAGGGTATTAATATATATTTTGAAGGATATATTCCTGCTGACAATATAAGATTTAGAGATGAACCTTTTAAACTTGTTGAACAGAATTTAGTTCAAGATGGAGAACAGTTATACTCTAATCTAGGAGGAATTGTAAGTTATGACGAGAAAGAAATTAAATTTAATCATTTTCACCTTCAAATTAAAGGAGTTCAAATAGATAACCAAATTAATATGATTGTTATTTTAGGCAAAAATGGATGTGGGAAAACTACATACTTGAATTTCTTACAAAAAGAATTAGAATTGACAATAAGTTATAAACCTCAGATCAATAAGGATGATTTTGATAATCCTAAAATAACTGTAAAAGAGTTACTTATGGAGAAGATAAAAGTTAGCATGATATCAGCTATGTTTTATTCGGATGTTATTAAATTGCTTAATGTTCATAAGATCTATGATAAGAAAGTTAAAAAACTCTCTGGTGGTGAATTACAAAGACTAAGTATATGCTTATGTTTAGGAAAACCAGCTGATATATATCTTTTAGATGAACCATCTGCAAGTTTAGATATTGAACAAAGATTTAATACAACAAAAGTGATTAAAAGGTTCTTACTCCATAATCACAAAGTTGGATTTATTGTAGAACATGATATTCTGATGACTATTGCATTGGCCAAAGAACAAACCAGTCGAGTTATGGTTTTTGAAGAAATAAATTATGATGATGATCATGGAATCAGATACTGTCAAGCATCTGAATTACTCGATTTTAACACGGGGATCAATAAATTTCTAAAAAGTATTAACACTACTTTTAGAACTGATAATTATAATAATCGTCCAAGAATAAATAAAATAGGATCAGTTTTAGATCAAGAGCAGAAGAAATCTGGAAAATACTTTAATTAAAGTTATATTGTTTTGCGAATTCATCCGATGTCATTGTTTTAACTCCCAATTCCTTAGCTTTTTTGTATTTAGAACTAGTCTCTTCACCAGTTGCATGAACCAGTAGAGATGTATTTTTAGAAACTGTACCAGTAATTTGTCCACCATTATCTTCAATAAATTTTTCCCAGTCTTTATTTCTAAATCCAGTGAAAACAACTTTCTTATCTTTAAATAATGTCCCTTTAGCTTTAGCAGTTTTCTTTGGTAGTCTTAATTGACTCACACTAATCTTGTCTATTTTTTCTAGTTCTGCAAAGAATTTTTTAAATTCATTAAAGTTTTCGGCAATCTGACTTGCAGTGATCTCATCAAATCCTTCTAATTCTAATATTTTATCTTTCAATTCCTTCTTGGTCCATTTTTCATTCATAATATTAGGATAAGCTTTTGTTATTGCACCCATTCGTTTAACTCCCATCCCACGACCCAACATGTTACTTGCAGCCATAATTGTCTCTAAATTTGTTGTTTCAAATGCAATCCTAATATTATCATAAATTTTACTCAGCAGTTTTATTCCAATCCCATCAATCTCTTTTAATTTATCAAAGTCTGCCTTAATAACTTTTGGAATTGTATTGTATCCATGTTCAACCAATTTTGTAACAATGCCTTCACTTATATGTTTAACCCCAAGTACTTTGAAAAAATGAGTTATCTGTTTTATAGAAATTTCATCCTTAGAAACTCCATGAATATCTTGTACAATTAAATCAATACCTGATTTATTCCATTTATAAGGGATATCTGGTAATTTTGGTGTTTTTGAGGTTGCCGGTTTAATTACTTCCAAGATATGAGGAATGACATCCCCACTTCTTATGATTTTGATTACAGCTCCTGGACCTAAGATATTATCGACTACATATTTAGCATTAAAGGCAGTTGCATTTTTAATGGTGACACCTGATAAATTAACCGGTTCAATTTTAACCGTTGGTTTTAAATAACCGTGCATTGTAACATTCCATTCGACATCCAATACTTTTGTCTGTGCCATCTGATCTTCAAGAGCCATTTTAAAAGCAAAACCGTATTCTGGATTTGTATCTTTGGTGTCATAAACTTTACTACTATCAATCACAACAATACCATCAATTTCATAAATTGATTCTTTTCTTCTTTTTTTCAAATAGTCACTAAGCATATCATTAGTGATATTTTTTTCAGTGCGATAAGTTACTGTTGGAAAACTCCAATCATTTTCTAATTTATTCATTTGTTCAGTGGCTTTCATTTTAGGATGTATTACAGCATATCCAATAAATTCTGTTAGTTTAGCTACTTCAATAGAATAATTTTTAGAATTAACAAGTCCTGAAACTGTATTTCTTGCATTTGCAAATTTATCTTTAATTTTCTCAAAATTTTTTTTACTTATTATTAACTCACCTCTAATTGCAGAATTATTTGGGATCTTATCTGATTTTAGTTTATCTTTGAGGACATATGGAATTAAATGAGTAATATCTTGACCTGACATAGCATCTCCTCGAGTATAAAGTTTAAATTGATTATCCTTTTTATATAATAGACCAGAAACACCATCTAATTTATCACTTAAAACATAAGGACCAGGATAATCCTTTTTCCATTTATCTAAAGTATTGGTGTCTGGTTTAATTTTGTCTAAACTTGCCATTGGATAAGGAAGTGATACCTTTGCTTTACTGATAGGGGTTGATCCTACTTTTTGTAAATATTTATTTTTAGGATCTCTTTTTTCTAAAACTTCTACAAGAATATCATAAACTGAATCAGGTACTAAAGGTTTATCGGTGTTATAATAATGGTAATCTAATTTTTTTAATAATTCGACAAGTTTATTAACTGATGTTGTATTAGCATAATTATAAGGATTATCTAAGAGTATTTTAATTTCTTGATCAATGTTACCGATTTTATTTGACATATATATATAAATAAATATAATAGTTAATTATTTAAATAATTATTTTTCATCTTTTTTTTTAATTATAAAAATTGAAATTAATTAATATTTAAAAGAGTAAATAATATCCTTAATATATATATGAGTACTAAGAAGCAACTATTAGATCCACTTGGAACTTTATGTAAGATTGTCGCTCTTAATTTTAGTGAACTCAATACAAAAATAAGTATTCATAATCATGTTTTGACATTACAAAAACCAGATAATCTACAATTTTTGGTAAGAATGGTAAATGGTGATGGAAAAGAAAATATCAGTGAATTGTTTTATGTTATTATCAGAGTTGTGAAATGGTATTTTGCTAAAGATGGTCTTGATGATAATTCTAAGAAATGGACAGAAATTGCAAAAAGTGATGAAATTAGAAGACTAGTAAGATATACTTGTAATGCTTTAAGAAAATTACAAGAAACATATGAATATGGTAATGTTATCTTAGCAATTCAATTTTATATTAATATCTTAGAAGATGCGTTAAATGATAATTATAATGATGGTAGATTACCAAAATATATATTAGATAAAGAAACAGAATATGAAAATTTACTTGATTATGATAAACTGAAAAATTTCTGGGAGTATAAAAAGATGATTAGAATATGTGAACTTTATGATAGTTGTTTTAGAGTTTATTATGATGAAGATTTACCATTTTCAGAGAAGGAAGCACATATTAATGGTTCATTACGAACAATTAATGCAATTTTAGAAATTACAGATGGTGAGTTTCAAAAATTAATTCAAAACAGTAATAGAGGATAATTTTTTTTTATATATATAATATATATATATAAAATGATGCAATATGTTGCTGAACTTATTGGAACTGCAGTGTTCCTAGCTATTATCTTAAAGTCAGGCGGTGATAAATATGTCATTGTTGCCGGTCTTTTAGCCGCAATCTTACTTATGGGTGATGTTTCCGGTGGCCATTTTAACCCCGCAGTATCAGTTATGCAACTTGCCCGTGGTCAATTATCTCCTATGGATACAGTTGGTTATGTTGTTGCCCAACTCTTAGGTGCCCTTCTTGCAATTGGAATTATCCGAATTTAAGAAAATTTAATCTATTATTATAATATAATTAATATTATAATGGATGATATTATTGAGATAAATTATATTTCTCCAAAAAGTGATATAAAATTTGATAATAAAATGAACGATTATTATATTGTATTAACAGCATCTGGTATTGAAAATAATATTTATGTGAATAAGATAAAATTAAATGAAATTCAAAATATATCAGAAACTTTAAGAGCAATTGCAGTTAATAAAGCTATATTAATAAATAAACTTCAACATCCTATCATCAATATGAGAATATTTAGCTATCATATAAGTGATAGCATTATCTCATTATTGTTTGCTGGATCTTTTGATTTAAACTTATTAGAATATAACAGCATACAAATTGTAAAACTATTTACTCCAAGCAAGGTTGTTGGAGAATTTAGATCGACAACTTTTGTTAATGATGCTAGCTTGCTTGAAGAAAAATTTTATAATTATGAATCTTTTATTAATCATAATGTCTGTATGGCATTCATTACTAAATTACATAGAAAAAATTCAGAATTACCTGTAAACAAAACAATTGAAATTAATATTGACAAAGAAAAAGAAAAATACATTTATAACAGATATCATCAAACAATAATAAAAGAGCAAAAGTTATTCCCAATTAAACAATATTGTGATAGTAATAAACCAGAAGATTATCTTAAATTTTTAAAAGAATACGCTATTGATGTTAATAGATATAATGAAAAGAGTCTTGATACTTTTAAAAGTATGTTTATGAGGAAAATTAAGTCTAATTATAGAAAACTCAAATATGATCCTTTTTTAAATTCTATTTTATCAGCTCCCGTGGATGGAAGATTTATTGGATTTCATATTAATGGATCAACACAATTTAATCTTGATGGTAAAAAATATCATTATAAAGATCTAGTGCTTAAACCATATCAGTTATTAAATGGAAGTGGGTTTTTAGCCAGAACATTACCTAATGACTATCAAAGAGTACACATGCCTTATAGTGGATATTTAACTGAAATTGGAATTCTAAAAAACAATTCTTATATAATGTCTCTTAGATTTGAAAGTAACTATTTTATGCCACCAGATGTTCATGAAAGAGAATATAAATCTGTACTTTATGGTCACAATGTACAATTATCAAGAGCCTGGCCTGAGCTAGTAGATGTACAACCAGATACAAGTTTAGTTTTTTATCTTGTTATAATCGGAAATAATGATTCAAGTTCTTTAAATTTTACTAACAAGAAATTACAAGGAATGAAGGATAAGATTAAACCTAATACACTTTACAAACCAATGCCACATTGGTTTGATAAAGCAGAAGAGCTTTTAACATTCAATTGTGATCTTGTGGGACATACAATTTTCTTAATTAACAGAAAAATAGACTTTACATCTGACATCAAGAAAAATTCTGATTCCCAAAATAAATTATATACCTATGTAAAATTAAAAGATGTTTTAGGAGTTATAAATTAAAAAAGTGCTTAAGAAATGATACTTTTATATGAAAACATATAAAAGTATAACCATCTATTTATACAATAAAAAATAATAATGCCATCTGGAGTACCTCAATATATTTATAAGAAACATAGTTATAGAAAAAGAAAGAGTCATTCACACAGTCGTAAACGTCAAATGATTGACGGACCGGCTCATTGTGATTCAGATAGTGATGATTCTGGAGGTGAATTCAGTGATGAAGATGAATTCTATTTTGATGATGATGTTTCTTGTAAAGATAATAAAATTTATTTTAAATGTGTAGTTACGGAAGATACTGTAGAAAAACTAATTAAAATCATAGAATCAAAAAATAAAAAATTTAATAAAATTTCCAGTAATAAAATGATTCAATCAGCAACTCCAAAACCACTATATTTACATATTACAAGTTATGGTGGTGATCTTTTGGCTGGTTTCCGTGCAATTGATGCTATTCGTAGATCTGAAATTCCGGTTTATACAGTTGTTGATGGGTATGCAGCAAGTGCAGCAACTCTCATGAGTATTGTAGGAAAAAGGAGACTTATGACTCCTAATTCTTATATGCTTATTCATCAATTGTCATCAGGTGCAATTGGTAAATACTGGGAATTAAAGGATGATTCAGATAACTGGGAAACCTGGATGAAAGATATTTACGGCTTATATGTAAAGCATACGAGAATGACAGAAGATGAATTAAAACAATATTTATCTCATGATCTCTGGTGGAAGATAGATAAATGTATTGAAACTGGTATGGTTGATGAGGTTTATGAACATGATACTTATTAAATAAACCTTGCAATAATTCCACCAGCACCAATTCCAAAACCTGCTCCGCCTAAACTTGGAATTAAACCAAATACAGCACCAACACCGCCAAATAAAGTTCCTCCAACAACAGCCCCAGTAACTATTTTTAGTGTTTTATTATATGTTATTATTCTTGATGAATTATCAAGATTAGCAATTGTTTCATCTAAATCTTCATCAATGTCAAAAACTAATTCTTCAACTTCATCTAGATTATCATCATCTAAAAGTACTAAACTTCTTAACATAGTGGCAGAATCTCTTAATTCGATTAAATCTTTTTCAATTGCCTGAATTTGTTTATTAGTTTCTATAATAATTTCTTCATCAACATTTGGATTGCTTTGTGCAGAATAGGCCATATCCTTTAATGTTTTTAATTCTCCCATCAACTTTAAAACTTCTGAATTTGTTTCATTGTATTCTTCATATTTTTTCATCTTTAAATTGTAATTAGAATTTTTATTGGATTCTATTTCTTTTTCATTTTTTTGATCTGAAACATTGAAATTCATTTAAAATAACCTCTTTACTTATAATTATATAATAAATTAATTATTTTATATGGTTAAAGAGGATCATAGGTTTGAAAATAATAAAATAATTATTGGTGAAAATGCAACAGAAAATGATTATATTGTTAAAAATGCTAAACAGACTGATATTTGGTTTCATTTAGCTGACTTTCCGTCATGTCATGTAATTATTGATTGTTCATCAGAATTTCCAATAAATAAACAAATGATTAATTATTGCGCCAACTTGGTTAAAGAAAATACAAAATACAAAAACATACCCAAAGTAAAAGTAAATTATACTCAAATTAAAAATGTTAAAACAACAAATATAAAAGGTCAGGTAACTTTAAAAGGTAAAATATTAAATGTAATCATTTAATCTTGGGTTTTTTTAATTAAATAATATTCTATTATAAAAAATATAATGTCACAATATTCATCACCTAAAATATGGGGTCCTCATTTTTGGTTTATATTAAGATGTGTTGCACATAATTATCCTTTGAATCCTACACCTGAAGAAGCAGCCCATGTTAAAAGTTTTTTTTATGAACTTCAATATGTCTTACCTTGTGAAATTTGCAAATATACTTTTAAACAACATTACAATAAACACCCAATAGAAGCTGGACTGTTAAATCGCGGAAAACTTATCGATTGGGTTGAAACTATTTTTGAAGAAACCAAAAGAGTTATACAGGATAAAAGAGTTAAAATTATGGATATTTTTGATGAACCAGAAATTAATGGCCCTATTAGAATCATTTATAAACCCAAGAAAATAGAAAAAGATATAAACCTAGAACAAATCAGAAAAAGTGTGATTAGCCAAGAAACAAAACCTGTAACAAATTTAACTCCTCAAATCAAAAAAGAACCAGAAACAGCTAAAGGTAACAAAATTTATAAATTAACAGACAATGACCAAAATTTTGATATTAAAAATAAAGGTCGTAATGATAATATTAAAAATCTTAGAAAGAAAAATGATAATCATATAGGAAAAAAAAATACAGAACAAGTAAATAAAATAACACCAAAAAATCAGGCCCTGGCAATACAATATAATCCTCCCACACATAATACTCAACAAAATATTCATAACATTCAGTCAAAATTATCAGAAAATAAAAATGAACCTTCTCCACCTCCACAAAATCATAATATTGTTAATCAAATAAAGCATATAGGACAATCAAATAATTATCATCAAATCAATAAACCATCAAATAAACAGTTTAATAATATAAGATCTAGATCCATCTTAAATAACCAACATGTTAATCCAGAACCCCAAAAAACTCAACGACAACAACTTCCTCCTAAACAAGCTCCTTATATTCCACCATCGTCAAAAAAACCAATCATGAAAGAATTAGTTATTACAAGGAAATGTAAAAAATGTCATCAATAAAATTAATAATATATAGGTATCTTTCTATAAAAATTGATTATACAAGTATATTAAGTATTAATTCAATACTATTAATTAATTAAAATGACAAAAACCTATATTATTAATTTAATTGGTGGACCAGGAATTGGGAAAAGCACCTTATCTGCATTAATCTATGCAAAATTAAAAATAAATAAAAATAAATATACAGTTGAATATGTACAAGAATATGCCAAACAATTAGTTTGGATGCAAGAGTTTGACATATTAAATAATCAATATTATGTTACTCAAAGACAGTACAAATTATTAAAACAAATGACTGAGAAAGTTGATTTTGTTATTACAGATGGACCTATTATCCAAGGACTTTATTATAATCTCCATAATAGAGATAATATTTCCGATAAAGATAAAACCCAACAGTTTATTTTACAAAGTCATTCTGAATTTAACAACATTAATATCTTTTTAAATCGTGGAAATTATGAATATGAATCTCAAGGCCGACTTCAATCAGAAGAAGAAGCAAAAGAAATAGATGTTATTTTAAAACATTTGTTGAAACATAATAATATTTCATTTGAATCATTTGATTCAGATTCAACAGAAAATAATATAAATAAAATAGTTGAATATATTATTGCTTGTTCAAATAAATAAATTTACACTAAATTAAATTTAGAACCATTTTATACCAATGATTTCTATCCCAATAATTTTTAATTTATGAGATGGTATGACAACAATTTCACAATTGCCATCTGCATCAAGATCTAATTGAGATTTATTTATCTCATCACTATATATGATTTTTTTTATTCCTTTCACTTTTAAAGATTTATTTATCTCTTCAAGTCCAAATAAGAGTTTATCATCTGCAATTAAAATCATTTCTTGAATTTCTTGAATTACTTTATCATAATATTTATTAAGATCAGATTCAAATAAATGTTTCATGTTGTGAATTTGAGTTAATATGTTTTTGTCATTTATATCTCCAGTGTTAAAAAGATGTAGGTTATCTGAAAAATATTGTTTAATTAATGGAGCTTCTGAAACTAATCTTTTTTTATCTCCTGAACCTGCTAAAATTAACTTTTCCACATTACATCTAGTGTTGTTATGAGTCATAAATGTTTTAACAATAATCTCACTAACTTTTTTTACGAAAGCCTGTTCTTTTTCTTCATGAATTCTTTGAAATCGAGGTGCACTTTGACCTCCTTTGTTATGTTTTTTTGGAAGGTCAATATCCTGATTTAGTATGTTTCTAATATCTAAATTATCCCCTGTTTTAATAACCTTAAAAATATTGAATGATTTACCGGTAATAAATACAATACCGTAATTTTGTTCTTCATTGAACATTTCTAAAATACTTTCCAGATGAAACCTTTTATCGCAAAGATAAAATGATTTAGTAATTTTTTTTGGCGGGGTAATTAAGACAGCTCCAGATGAATTTAAAATGCTAAATACACTGCTTGTCTTCTAGAACCGATCCGGCACATAACACAATTCCATTTTCTGGAGTTTTAGGTTGGTTGTAATTCTTCAATTGATAGAGTGATTGTCTAATTGCATGTTCGACATCCTTTCTTACATTTTTATTACGAATGTTTGATGCAGTACTTAATTCTTCAGTCAATTTTTGGGTAGATAGTCAGATGTTTGTATTACCCGGAAGATAGTAAGTAATTAGACTAGTGCCACCACTTGAAGAATGTAGTTTGGCAAGTTGCTGAATTGCTTCTTTGTTCATTTCTTGGTATATATATATTAGATAATATAATATTTATATATATTTAAACTTATTCAATTTTTTTTATAATACATATGAAATACAGATATGGTGATAATAAAAATTGAATAAAATAAACCATATAAGGGACTATTTATAAATATCTACTAATTTATAACAATGACCAATATTATTAAGGTCCTGAGTTATAATATATGGTTTGAAGAAGAAGCCTGTATTGAACGATTATTTTCATTAATTGAAATTATCAATAAACTAAATCCAGATGTCATATGTTTACAAGAAGTTCGTCCCCAAATCTATGAAGCTTTAATAAGTAATTTGAATGACTATAGATATCATTATCCTAAAAAGATTAATAAATCTTATGGGTGTTGTAATTTTTCAAAATATCCTATAACCAAATGTCTTGATTTTACATTTCAAAATTCAAATATGGGAAGATCATTAATTATAACAAAAATAGATTATCCTTACCACAATAAAACAGAGGATGGAATATCTGTGGATAAAGTTGAAGTAGTGGTTTCAAATGTACATTTTGAGAGCTTGTTCAAAAAAAATATTAAAAATGAAATTAAGTTACAACAATATGAAATATCTGCAAATATATTAAATCAACTATTTGATACATATAAAAATGTCATTTTATGTTCAGATACCAATTTAATGGAGCACGAAGAAGATATATTCAATCAAATATTTAAAGATAATTCATGGAAAGATTTATGGGAATTAAAAGGGTCTGATACTAACAGATATTCTTATGATAGTTATGAAAATGTTCATTTACAAAAACGATTACCTAAATTTAAATTCCGGTCAAGGATTGATCGGATATTATTTAAATCTGAAAGCCTGACTGCAGATGATTTTAGTTTAATTAGAGGAGATGCATGCGAACCATCAGATCACTTTGGAATATACGGTAAACTGTCTATTACTAAAAATGATTAAACTATGAAAAATTGATTTCTCAAATAGATATAAATTAATATTTCTAATATAAATTTATAGATGCTTGAATCGGCAATATATATTGGATCAATCATTTTATCAGAAATATTTTTAAGGTATGAATGTAATTTAATTCTTAAAATGATAACTTATGATAGTCTTTTTGGGACTATTAATACATTAAAAAATTTTATTAATCATAACCTTACAGAAAGTCAAATTATCCAAAAATCATATTCTTTATATAATAATTCATTGTTAGATAGAATGATATTTTATGGTATTTGTCAAACAATATACTGTTTAATTAAGAATTTTCTATGGGCCGATAAATTGTATATTTTATATTATGGATTCTTGATTACCATAATCCCAACTTTAATTAACAAAATTATTAATAATAAAGTATTTAAATATATTAGGAAAAAAAAAGAATTTTGTATTAAACTACTTATCGCTAAGCTATTATCTGTTTTAATGACTGTTTATTCAAAAATATATCTTGAAAGAGATGTACATATTAATGATAATGAATTTATGAATATTTTAAAAGATTATAAAGAGACATTAGATTATTTTTTGGAAGTAGTTAAGAATTGTGTTGCCATCTTAGGCTTGGCGTATGTTAAAAAATATTCAGTAAGAATGTATTATACAATTATCAAATACATTTATAATTATAAGACAGGAGAATTCCTAGAAACATATAATAAAGACTCTGCCAAGAAATATCTTATAAATATTATTGATAATAAAAGATGGATCGATCTCAAAAAACCCAATACCTATAAGGCAATGATTTATCTTTATCAAAATAATTATGATGATACAGACATATTTAATAAAATAATTAAAGAAATTAATTTTTTAATGATAAAGATGTTTACAGTTTGGTCCTTAGCATCAATTTTCAGTAATATTTATATAATTCCAATTATTTCTCTTGCAATGGCCATATTAAGGAAATTTTATAATAAAATCAACTGGATTAAATTGCTATATGAAGGCATAGTTATATTAATAACGGTACCAGTATCATATTATTATCCGAGTTACTTTTTATCTAGTTTTGTTTGTCAATATGGCTCATTAATTATTTTCAATAAAGGCAGTTATTTTCTTATTGAATCATTAAGTAAAAAATCAATAGAATTATCTACATATATATTTGAAAATAATCATGATTTAACTTTATCTTATATTGTGACTGCATGCTGTTTAGGAATTTTAGGATTGATGAAAATTAATAATATGTATTTAATAATGGGTTTAAATTTAATCATGAATATTTCAACTAATAGTGAATTTAGAAAACAACTAAGTTTAGGATTATTAATAGTATCAACATATTTATCAAATTACAATATATTACATATTATCCATAATTGTTTAGTATTATATTTAGTGACTGGTATAATTGACAATATCACATTTTTACAGTTAAAAGATACAATACAAAACTGGATTGAAAAAAATGTAAATTTACAAAATATTATTAGAATATTTAATGAAATTCATCTAAATTATAGGCAGGCGAAAGATATGATGATATCATTTATAATGCAAATTATATACTATTTTATTAGAAAAAAGAATAATCAGGAAAGAAGAATTCAATTAGTTTTTGATTTGATGGATACAGAAAAATTTCCTTCAATGACCTTAAGTAAGGAGGATAAACTTATGGATGATAGTGTATCACTAGATGATGAAATTTTTAATCAACCTGATGATATTTTTCTAAAAGAAATTAGCGTGGATGATAATAATGATTCATATAATATCATAAAAACCATCAAAGATAAAAATAATTTGTCCATTATAGATAATTTTTTTAACTAAAATGAGTTAAAGAATATGTATATGTATTTTATTTATATATGGACAATATTAAATTAGGTATTATTGGTCTTGGTTTTGTTGGAGGCGCTATCATGGATTTTTTTATTGAATCTGGTAAATTTAATCTAAATCATAATTTATTTGTATATGATAAATATAAAAATAATGGAATTGGAAAATTTGATGAAAATATTTTAGATTCTGATATACTTTTTTTGGCATTACCAACTGTTTTCAATGAAAAAGAAAAAAAATATGATATTTCTAGTATTGAAGAAACACTAGAAAAGCTTAAGAATCATAATTTTAAAAAAACTGTTATCTTAAAAAGTACAGTAATTCCAACTACAACAGATAAATTATCAATCAAATATAAGATCAATATAATTCATAATCCTGAATTTTTAACAGCCAGAACTGCAAATATTGACTTCAAAGAACAACAACATATAGTTCTCGGTCAATCTGAATATTGTAATAAAGATTTTATAGATAACACGTATAATTTCTTTAAAACATTTTTCCCTCATGCAAAAATATCTGTATGTTCGGCAAAAGAGTCAGAGTCAATGAAAATATTTTTAAATAATTTTTATGCTGTAAAAGTACAATTTTTTACAGAAATTTATTTATTATGTAATAAGTTAAATATTGATTATACTAATGTTAAGGATTTGATGCTAAATAATAACTGGATTAATCCAATGCATACTCAAATTCCTGGTCCTGATGGAAATATTAGTTATGGTGGCCTTTGTTTCCCTAAGGACACTAATGCACTTTTAAATTTGATGAAAGATTTAGATGTTCCAAATAAGGTTATAGAGGCTACAATATTAGAAAGAAATTCAATGAGAAATGATGTTCAAAATATATCATTTTAGACTTGATTGTAATAAGACTGGAATTTTCTTTTTCTTTTTGGTAGAATTAGATGAAACACTTGAAATACTTCTGTTATTAGTTATATTTGATGTTTGTTTTAATTCTTTACTCCTATTAACTTGTTTTTTATTATCTGTGTTTAGATAATAACCTACTTTTGGTTTGTAGAATTCTTTTCTAATAGAAGATTCATTTTGAACTTTATTATCATCATGATTATCATATTCGATTTTAAATTCTCTCATTTTCTCAATCATTAGATTTGCTAAATTTTTCCAGGTATAATTTTCATCAATAAGTTTCTGTCTAATATTATTTGAATTTATTTTTGAAAATATATCATTCCAACTAAAATCTTTATTATATTTAAAAATATTAAGTTCCTTAATAATCATCATGTCAATAAAAATACCAGTAGTAATTATTAAGGTGTCGCTCATTGATAACTCATATAGTCTGTAGATATCATCTATTTGAATTAATTGGAAATACATTGTGGCTTTATTTATCTCAGTAATGTAATCATAATAAGAATTAAATTCAACACTATTAGTAATATTCCCATCAGTTTCTATATAATCAATTGAATGGCTACATATTAATGCTATTTTAAATTCAACACTGGGATTATTTGTTGCTAAATCATTAATCTTTGAGAGAATTTTAATAGTTTCATCTATATTATAATTCCTTATTTCAGACGCTGGTTTACTAATTAAAATATAAATAACATTATTAACCTTCATTGGTCTATTGATTTCTGGATCTAGTGGTGTCTTAATTTGATAAAGTTTATCCTTATTCGCATATTTTGTATAAGTAAACATCAAATCTTCTCCACCATAATATTTAAAATGTTTACATAATGATGTAACAGAATAATGTGAAATAAGTTTTAAATGTTGTAGGAAAGTTTTATCTTTATTATAAAAACCATATTCATCAATAAAAACAATATGATCGGCATTTTTAATATTATTAACAAATATATTTCTAAAAGTCTTTCTGATTTTTATCATTGGATAAGATTTTATGATGGTTGGATTTACTCCTTCAATCAGTGACATTTCCTTCTTTAACATAAATGCAAAATATTCACTTCTTGTTCGACATTGTTCTAACATAGTTAAATTCATCATTCCACAATTTATTAGTATGATTACCTCCATTTATTTCTATAATATATAACTTATCTTTTTTTATATATTATTTTAGATGGATAGAAATTAGATAAATATAAAAAAAGGATTTGATATTATTTTATCACTCTTATGCTCATGCCGTTAATTTAATTAAAAAAAATTGGGATTGCGGATGCTGTTCATTCTTCACAGATCCTTATCCTAATTTTTTTTATCACTCTTATGCTTATGCTGTTAATTTAATTAAAAAAAATTGGGATTGCGGATGCTGTTCATTCTTCACAGATCCTTATCCTAATTTTTTTTATCACTCTTATGCTTCGCATAAGAGTGATAAAAAAAATTGAACAATATAAAGAATACTACATAAGGCTATCTTAATACAACAATTAATACAGAGATACATAATAATGCCACAAGGAAAGAAAACAGTAACTAAGGGGAAAGCCAATAGCAAATCATCATCTGAGCAAAATAGTTCAGAACAAGAACAACAAGTTCAAGAAGTTATGGAACAGGAGGTTCAGGATGCACCAGTTGTAACTAATTGGTCTCGTGATTCCAATCATGATGATTCTGCTGGAAGTAACAATGGTGATACACAAGACGCAGGAAAACCCAGTGTCTTAGATTTTAATAGAGATGAAGTGGCAGGTTTTGAAAACAAAACTGTTTCAGAACTTTCAATTACTCAACTCTTGCAAGTTTTAGTTCGTCGAGGCGAGGTTCAAGAGAATATTACTGTTCGTAAGGAATGTGGTATTCTTATGAAGAAGCTCCATGGTGAACGCTTCCGAAAGAATCCGCGACGCTTCCAACGTCGCGGACCACCATTCTCCCATCAACAATTTGTTCCAGTTGAAGGCGGTGTGCCCGACAACAGTCAAAATAATGGATTCCAACGCGGTGCTGCTCCTTATAACCGTGGTGGATACAACAACCGTGGTAGTCGCGGTCGTGGAGATTATAATCCACGTTTCCGTCGTGGAGGATTTCAACCAGATCAGGGTGCACCACAACAGTAAACCTTTTATTTATTAGTTAATTATTTAGAAATATAATCTAAGTAATTAATAAAGATGTCATATCCTAAAATTGACGATCCTAATTTTAATAATAAAATAACCCATAAATTTATAAACTATAAAATCCCAAAAAGGAAAAGATCGTTTGAGTCCATATGTTTTCCAAAGAAATTTGAGTTACAAAAACCTCAAGAATTTCTAGCAAAATATATTAATCCCAAAACACCTTATAAAGGAGTATTAGTTTTCCATCGTATTGGCGCAGGTAAAACATGTACTGCTATTAATATTGCTGAACAATGGAAACATATTAGAAAAATTATCATTGTCCTTCCCGCATCACTCATAGGTAATTTTAGAGGAGAATTGAGAAGCAAGTGTGCAGGGAATGAGTATTTGACTGACAAAGATAGAGAAAGATTAAAACAATTACATCCATCAAGCCATGAATACAAAGATATTATCGAGAAAAGTAATCAAAAAATTAACAAATATTACAATATTTATTCCTACAATAAATTTGTTGAACTTGCACAGAATGATGATGTTAGTCTTAGAAATTCTATAATTATAATAGATGAAATTCAAAATATGGTTTCTGAAGGTGGTACCTTTTATAATGTATTATTTGATACCTTACATAATGCACCTAAAGAATTAAGAATTGTTTTACTTTCTGCCACTCCGATGTTTGATCGACCAATAGAAATTGCATTAACAATGAATTTATTAAGACTACCATATGTAATCCCAACTGGAGTTGAATTTGAAAAAATATTTATCAAAACAATCCGTAATAAAAGAACTGGCCAATATAGGTATGAGGCAAAGAATTTAGATATATTCAAAGATATGATTCGTGGTTATGTTTCTTTTTTTAGAGGTGCTCCACCTTATGTTTTTCCAGAAGCTACTGTTAAATATGTAAAATGTGAAATGAGTGATTTTCAATATCAAAGTTATGTTACTGTTTTAAAGAAAGAAGAGAAGGCTGATCAAAAAGCCAATAGAATACGTACTATTAGAGCATTTCAAAAAGGAGAAATTTTAAAACTACCCAACAATTTCTTTATTGGTACAAGACTCATATCTAATGTGGCTTTTCCAAATAGAGGTATAGGAGAAAAAGGATTTAGGTCTTTCACCGGTAATAGTTTAAAATTACATAATCTAGAAAAATATTCAATTAAATTTTATAAAATCATTAATAAAATCAATTCCAGTCCAGGTCCAGTTTATGTTTATAGCAGTTTTTTAGAATATGGTGGATTAAAAAGTCTCGCTAAGGCATTGGAAGCCCAAGGATATAAAAGTTATAATAAATACGGGGAAGGTAGAAAAAGATATGCGATTATGTCTGGCGATGAAACTAAAGAATTAAAAGATGAGATTAAAAATGTTTATAATCAACTGGAAAATGTTAATGGTAGCAAACTAAAAGTTTTATTATTGAGCCCTTCTATGAAAGAAGGTATATCACTTCTTAATGTAAGACAAATTCATATTCTTGAACCTTATTGGAATACCAAAAAATTAGATCAAGTTTTGGGAAGAGGTATTCGTTATTGTTCTCATAAATATTTGCCTGAAGAGAAGAGATTTATCAAGGCATATATTTATATGGCAGTTCATCCTAATGAGAAAGAAACCATTGATCAATATATTGTTAAAATGGCAAAACAAAAAACAGAACTCATTGAACAATTTGAACAAGCTATGAAAGAAGTAGCCATAGATTGTGAATTAAATAAAAATGCAAATGTATATTTGGATGATGAAGACGAGGTTGATATTAAATGTGAACCTTAATTTATTGAAATTATTATATTTTTATCTAGTAATTTCTGCAATGACTGGAAGATGATCTGAATGATAATCACCTGGTCTATAAACTTTGGTCATATGTTTATTTGGTTTGGTATAGAGAATATGATCGGCTACTTTATCATGACCGGTTTGTATAAGATTGGAGTTTGTACAACAAGTCACCTCTGTTGTTTTTCCATAAAATTCTCTTGTCCAGAACTTTGGTATGGTATTTAACGGATTATTCATATCACCTATTAGAATTATGTCATAGGTTTTTAATTTAGTTGTAATTTCATCTCTTTTAATCTGATCTAATTTTTTTTTAATATCATTATTTTTATAAATAAATTCTGAACGTCCAGAATATGTACATGTTGTTCCGCTTTGTTTATAATACATGAAATTATTTAAAGCCATATTTAATAATTTTTCTAAATTATAAATAGAATCACTTATTGGAGTGTCACCACAGTCTGATTTCATGAAAGTATATTCATTTTTATTTTTATCATTTTTTGTTTTACCATGACCTGCATGAACATTAATCACACATAAATTTCCTTGAAAAAATAAAATAGTGATTGGTCTTCCAGGAGTCCCAAAATAACTTTTAATTATTTGAATACCATCATCTAAAATATATTTTTTATCATAGAAAGTAATTTGTTCTTCAGAAAAGCGTAAATGAACATGGTTCATATTTTGTAAATAGGTAGATCGTTTTTTAATTTCATTCCATTCACTAGCTTCTTGTAATCCTACAAAATCATATGGACCTTTATCTTGGATAAACTTGGCAATATTTTTAAGACATTTTGTTGGATTTTCACCAGAACACCATTCTCCAGTCATAGCTTCCCAAGATATATTATAAGAAAGCACACGTATTTTTTGTTGAGCCACTGGTTTTACCACAGGTGCAGCCGCCGGTTTGGCTACTGGTTTTACCACAGGTGCAGCTACTGGTTTAGCTATTGGTTTAGCTATTGGTTTTGGTAATCCATATGAATCATAAAAAGGTTTTTTAGTATCATTTAACCAAGTAACATTATTACCATCTTTTTTAACCATTATTAATGACCAACTTTGTTTGATAGCTGATGGATTTTGAGGGACCCCTTCATCACAATACATATGCCAATTGTCTAGTCTTAAATTATCTACTTGTCCATCAATATTCTGGGTAAATCCTTTTAATGTTCCTGAGTTAATTTTCCATTTATTTGGTGGTATTTGTTTAGTTTTATCTGGTTTAGGATCTGGATTCCATCTTTTTCCTTGTGGTGGTGGTAATGTATTTAAAACATTTCTAATTTTACTTTCATTATCTTTACTAAATCCGGCAATGGTAATGTGTTTGCCTTTCCAATTGATACCTTTTGAACTACAAGTGCCAGTACCAGTTTCAGTATCTGGAACTAGATAAAGACCATATTCGATTATTGATGTGGCTGGTTTTTGGATGGTCGATGGCGTTGGTTTTAATAGTAAGTTAGATAAATCAAAATAATTCCCATGATTCTTGACATTTGCCGCCTGTGGATAAAAAGCTTTATTTGGGAAAATTGATTTAATTTTATTGCTGATATATTTTGCTGCCTTTTGGACTTCTTGTATCTTAGCAAATTCAGCCAATCCTAACATTCCTTCCTTATTAATAGACCAAATAACATATTTAATCTGATTATGTGTTTGAAGATAATCAGTAATTTGTTTAATCGCATCATTGATAATCTGTCTATATGTTTTTCCATTCCATTTTATTGTATCTAAAGTATCTCCATTAAAAGTTCCTGTTGGAATACCAAAAACTGCAGCTTTTGTTTTAGTACAATCACCATCAGTTCTATATTTTCGAAGTTTACCATTACCACTTCCTTCTAAACAATCAGTTTTATCTAAGAATTGACCAAAATTTTCATTGTAAATGATAAGAACATTTTCATTATTAATATATTTTTCTGTGTCTGTATAATTAGGTTTCATATTTTCATCAAATACTACACCTACTAAAGTTACACCATTAATTTTCAAGGTTGGTCCTTGTAAATCGTCCAATATTTTATCTATATATTCTTGTCGCTTATAGATAAGACTTATATTTTGTAAGATTTCTTCCATATATATATATATGAATAATTTTATTCTGTTTCATTAATTTCTTTACCAGCCCAATTCATCCCAACTTTATAATGTTTACCACCTGCATGACCAAGATCATAATAAATAAGATTAATATCAATAAATAGAGTTTTTTCTGCTTTATAAATTCTGTCCCAAAGGTCCCAATCCTCTGCATCAATAAGTTTAAACATTCCCATCTCTTCTAAGAATTTTTTTTCAATTAAAACAGTACTACATAATGAATATTTAAAATTAGGGGCCTTTAAGATACCACTATATTTGTCTAATTTATGAATAATCTCCGGATCAAAATAAAGACCTTTATTATATTTCAATTTATGATCCCATTTAAATATTCCATGGCCTCTAAAATAATTTGTGGAACAAACTTTCATTTTATATTTATGTAAAAGATGTAACTGGATTTGTAATTTCTCTGGAACCCAATAATCGTCATCATCTAAAAATGCAATCCATTTACCCCTTGCAATCTTAATACCCTCATTTCTAGTTAGGCCCTGGGCAGACATTACATTGTATTTTGTTTTCATATTTACTGGTAAATGAATGATTTGAATATCATCATCAAATTGTTCAGTAGTATATTCTTTTTGGGTAGAGGCATCATTAACAACAATAATTTCTACATTTTTATAAGTTTGGTTCTTAATTGATTCTATAGCCTTTTTAAGACTTTCATATCTATTAAAAGTTGGTATAATCACACTCACTAAATCTTTTTGCTTTTCCAATACATAAGAGGATTGTCTTGAAAGTTCTAAAATAGAATTATTATTTAAATAATCTAATGTAACAGCATTTATATTAGGAATAATTAAATTCTCTGCTATACCTGTAATTTGTTTTTTAATCATGAATGCGTTTCGGTCATCTCCTTTTTTAACACCACCATTAGATTGCTGATTTGGCTGATTTGATGGAGATTCATTTTTATTTGTTTTATCTAAATTGTGTTTCTTTCGATGTTTATGTCTAGATACATTATCTTCTTTATTTTCTTTTTTATTCTCTGCATCATAAATTTTCTTTTGATGTTTAATTATATTCATAAATTTATATAATATAATATTATATAATCTAATATTATACAATGAACTCAAATAAACTTTACAAATTATCTTTGGTGGTAATCCTTGTTATAGTTGTTGTACAAATAATTAATTTTTATAATAGACAACCCTTAGTCATCGAAACTAAATATGAACATATGAATCCAGCATTATTAACTCATCAATGGGAAAACTTGCGTCCAATTCCAAGTAATAAGAGTGATATTGATTTTTATATCAAAGGAAATAGATATAATACTAAAAGTAACAATACCTTAAAACCCCAAGGTATCTTTTTTTCTAAAACTGGTTTACCTTGTGGTCCACAATTCGATTGGACAACCAAACAATTACCAGGAGCTAATAATACATTGGGAGATCTTGTTTGGCATCAAGTTGAACCTAGAAATGTTCTAATTGATAATTGCTTACATTGTAAAAATTGGAAGCAAAATGAAAATTATAATGTCCCTAGTGGTGTTGCATCTTCATTAACAAGCTCTTATAATGCAACTGTAGGAGATAGTCAAATGGCATTAGATGATCAAAAGAAAATGAATGACTTAAATCCAGTTAAAATGGAGGAACTGCTTTATGATCGTACCGTTGAACCACCAAAAGGATCATACTTACCACCAGTTATGAATTATAAAAGTACCTGTCCATTAAATTGAGTATAAGATGAGTTTGATTAATTTATTAAAATATATATAACTTTCATATAATAAATATGAATGATATGAACAGATTATTAATTTTCCTCCTACTTGCAGGTTTATTGTTTGCATTATATAAATACCAGCATATTATTTTTAGTGAAGAATTAAAGAATACAATCATGAAAAATATACCAGGTGGATCATCTTATGTATCTGAAAAACCAAAAAAAATCACATATAGGTCTTCAAATCGAGAGGGTGGTAACCGGAAAAGTAAAAACGAAGTAACTCTTGATAATATTAGTCAACTCAGTATTGGATCCTTAGAAAATGAAAATGCCAATACCGGTAATGCTGTTATGTATAAACAAGATTCTCTTCTAGGATCATTGTGTTCTGATGGATCTTTAGGAACAAGTTTACCAGAAACAGAGGGAAGTGAAATGGATAATATGTCAGGAATGACTAATAATTCATCTCTTTTTTTTTGAATGATGAATCAAACAATGATAAAAAAGTTTTTATAGACTTTGGCATTAGAAATAAAAAAATAGGTAGAATTGAATTTATTTTATTTGAAAGTGCAGTTCCTAAAACAGTAAACAATTTTATAGCTTTAATAACACATCAAAAAGGATTTGGATATAAAGGTTGCCCGGTTCATAGAATTGTTCCTGGATTTGTAATTCAAGCGGGTGATTTTACCAGGGGAGATGGTTCTGGCGGTCATTCTATCTATGGAAAATATTTTGAGGATGAGAATTTTGAAATTAAACATACTGAACCTGGATTACTTTCCATGGCCAATGCTGGCCCAGATACTAATGGCAGTCAGTTTTTTATTACTTTAGACTATACTCCTTGGTTAGATGGTAAACATGTTGTCTTTGGTAAAATCTCAAATTTAAAAGGTCTTGAAACCATGAGAAAAATAGAAAGATTTGGTTCAGAAGAGGGAACACCTTTGGAAGATATCAAGATTATTAATTGTGGTTTACCTTAGACTTTTTTTTATTATATATAGTTAAATTTATTCTTTAATAATAGTATATGACAAATTATATTATTATCAGTTTAGCCATATTGATTATTATGATATTATATGGTTTTTGGTATGGGAAAAAAGAAACTTTTATATGTATTAAAACCGGGTGCAGTGGAGATATTTGCTCTGACAAACCAGTTATTACACCATGTGAATGGAAATGTGAACATGAATGCTATAAAAATGCAACTTGTACCAAAATTGATGGAAAATGTCAATTTATAGAAACTCCCAGATTTAGGAATTGCATCCAATTATGCAATGAAAACAAGCTTGCAAGCCTATAAATAGGGCTTAAAGGGCCTGAAAAAATTGATTTTTGAATTGAATCAGACTTAAGGTTATAATATATACATAATCATATATAATACAAATGTCAGAAACAGAGAATAAGAAGCAAAATAAGATCACAGCAAAAGCAGGTCTCACATTCAATGTCAATGCAGTCAAGTCAAAACTCAAGGATTATCATGCAACACATGGAGTAGAAAATCCAAAATATGGTGGTGGTCAAACAGCCATGACCGCAGTACTTGAAAAATTTTATGAACTAGTTCTTCGAGAATGTCTAAAACGCCTTGGAAAACAAAAGAGTGGTCTTAAGGAAGTTAATGTTGAATTCCTCCAAGCAACAGTCTTATTGAATATGGATATGAAGGATTATTGTGTAACTCGTCTAAGCCATTTTGATACCAAACAAATGTATCGTGATCAAGTTCCATTTGACACCAAACAAATGGATCAAGTGATGGCTCGTGTTGATAAGGATCTTGCCCTTACTCCAAATGCCAGAAACCTTGCATGCTATCTCTTGCTCCAAGTGTTCCTTGATTTAACTTCCACATGTGATCATCTTCAAGCCTATGCAGGAAAGAAGACTCTTGACGGTAACTGTGTCATTCATGCTTCTCGCATTTGCTTCTCATCTGGCCTTGCTAAGGAATTTTGTGAAGAGGTTGTTCGTGTCATGAAGGAATTTGATGTCAATCTTGAATCTGACGAAACTGATGTTGTCAAGAAACCAGATGCAACCCCAAATGCTGCAGCTGAAGATGACAATGAGAGTGCTCAAACAAAAACAAACAAGAAAGGCAAAGAAACCAAAGCCGACAAAGACACAAAATCAGAAAAACAAACAGTTGGTAAGAAAAATCAAAAGGCTCAAAAAGTAGAGGATGACAATGACAATGAAAATGAGAGTGATGATGATCATCAAAGTGATGAGGAGGTAGAGGTTCAACCCAAAAAGGGAAAAGGTAAAGAACAAACAAAAGAACAATCAGCCTCTGGAAACAAGAAAGGTCAAAACCAATCTGGAAAAAACAAGCCGGCTAAGAATTCAAAGTAATCTAGCTTTCTAACATTTATTTATAAAATTGAAATAATAAGTATATTAAAAGATATTTAGTATATTTATATTATTATGAATATAAATGATTTCTTTGATAATGAAGGGAACGTTAAATTAGAAAAGAAAAAATCCGATAATTCTAATAAAGGTCTCACACTAGGAGATATTAAAAAGGAATGTCATAAAGAATATTTAAGCAAAATTAGTAAATTTGTAAGCAGTGAAATTATAGATATGACTGAATATACTTTTTTTGTTAATTTTTTGAAATTAAGAGGGAGTATTGTGGATACTGAAAAATTTCATGTATTGCTATCAAAAATATATAATCACCCCAAAACAACTGAAGCAGATAAAAAAGAGTTTCATAAAGACTGCTCGATTTTATTTAAACACATATATGATTTATTTGGTGACAAACAAATAGACACTGACCATGATTTAAATGTAGACTATTTAGTCAAAGACATAGAAGAATATAATAAAAATAATATTACCTTTACAAAAGATCAAAGATTGGCAATTAAAAATATTTGCCATTTTTTATACGATACTAAAAAAAGAACATTTGGGCTTTATGGTTTTGCAGGAACAGGAAAAACAACAACTATTACTAAATTAATACATTATCTTCTTTACAAAAAATACATTAACTCTATTGTTTTTACTGCACCTACAAATAAAGCAGTGAATGTTATTAAATCAAAGTTTAGATCTGACTTGGATGATCTTGTACAAAATAAACTTAAGGAAAACATTGATAATACTGAAAGCTTGGATGATGTTTTATACAAGTTAGAAGATAAAGGTTTTAAGGTTAATTTTTTAACCATTCATAAATTACTTAATTATCAAAATGATTTTGATATTGAAGGCGAAAGAGTTTTTATCAAGGGTGATAAAGCAGGGCTAGAGAATTATGATTTAATCGTGGTAGATGAGACTTCAATGATTCCTTTCCAAATTGTTTCTCATTTGTTTGAAGAGGCCAATAAAAAGAATATTATGAGCCAAAGAATTCCTAAAATTATATTCGTAGGAGATCCTGCACAATTGCCCCCAGTCAATGAAAGAATAAGTATTACATTTGCTAACAAAAGTGAAGATTTTGACTTTGATCTTTATAAAAAAAGTTATATACAACAACAATCTAAAGGTCAATATAAAATGGAATTTGATAAAGAGTTAATTAAAACTATGGAAAATAAATTTAATGAATTGAAAAAATATATTTTGAATATGGATTATGTAGTTTTAAAACAAGTAATGAGAAGTAATGACAATAAAGTAATTGGATTATGTAATGAAATTCGTGCTTCTGTTTTAAATGAAATTAAAACCCCCATGATGTCTAGATTTAAAGGCTCTAAAGTTTATCTTTATAAATATGATCCTAGAGTTAAAAAAATTGATACAGATTGGTTCAAAAGATGCATAGAGTATTTTGGTGCAATAGATGAAAAACAACACTTGAGTAATATTATCTTAACCTGGACAAATAAACAATCAGATGAATATAATGATACCATTAGAAAAACTCTTTATAAGAAAAATGTATTAGAAAAATTTGAGATTGGTGATATTTTAATATTGACTGATTTTTATAATATGAAGGAAACTGAAATAAATGAAAAGAAAGGTAAAAAAGAAACCAAAAGATTTTATACATCAGAACAAGTTAAAGTTACTGATATTGAGAAAGTAATTAAGGCCATTCCAGAGTTTACAGAAAATTTACCCAAAAAAATTACCAAGATCAAAAATACTCATGATATAGAAGAAAAATATGTCAAAACCATTAAACTAATTAATAAAGGTACTAAAAGAAAATACAATGTGTGGAAGCTATTTGTTCATAAATTAGCTGATGTAATTATGGACACAATCCCAGAAACTCATCAAATTTATGTCATAGATGATAATTCAAGCCAAGATTTAAAAGAAGATCGTAAATTTGCAGCCGATAAGATTCGGGAATTAAGGAGTTATTATAAAAACCTTCATAAAGAAAATCTTAATATTATTGATTCAAGTGTAATTAGACCTTTATGGAAAGAACTAAATAAAAAATTAGTTGATCCATTTGCTAATTTGAATCTTGCTGCTAGTATTTCTATTCATCGAAGTCAAGGAAGCTCATTTTATAATGTATTTATTGATGCAGATGATATATTAAAAAATAAACATATAGATGAGGCAAAGAGATGTCTTTATACTGCCTGTACCAGGGTTTCAAATGAACTTCATTTGTTAATTTAATTTTTTCTATCTAAATAATATAATGAATAATAATTATGATGAATTTATAATAAATTTTTATAATCATCCAAAAGATATTGATGATAAAGATATTGATAAAATAGAAAAAATATTGGATCATTATAAAAGGGAAATTGTTGATGATAAATATATCTTGTTGGTGGCAAGTGATGACATTATTTCAAAATTATTTATTTTATTTCTTTATTATTATGATCAAACTTTAAAACCAGATAAAGAAAACAAGCATCATTGTGGTCTGGATTTTGAATTTGGTGTTAATGACAATATCAGAGAGGTTGCTTTAATGCAATTAAATTTTGAAAAATATCTATGGGTTGTAGATCCAAAAAAATATGATTTAGAAAAAAGAGATATAATAAATGATAAATTGTTCTTCAATAATAAGGTTTATAAAGTTTTACATGGTTCTGATGCCTTGGATTTACCTTACATGTATGACACATTATTTGACAATGATCAAGAGAAAATATTAAAATTCATGAAAAAATTTATTGACACTAGATTTTTATGTGAATATGTAAGGTCTAGTTTAAATGAAGAAGGGAAATGTTCCATCTATGATTCTATGCTTTATTTCGGAACGATTGATCAAACAAAGTATGATGAATTAATGAAAATTAATGAAGCCATGGGTCCAATTTGGGATGTACAATGGGATATTAAAAAAATGAGCACTGTTCATCTTAAATATGCATTTTATGATGTTTTACAATTAATTGATTGTCTCAAAGACATTTATAAAAAAATTACAAATGATACGCCTGACTATATAAGAACCTACTATTATATTATAGAAATCATTCGATTTGTAATTATGGAAAGAAAAGGGGCAACCAAAGTTTTAGAATTAGCTAAAAGTGTAGTTAATCCAATTAATAATTATTTGGTTAAATCAAGAGAAGGAAATATAACACTTATTCAAAAATTTAATAAAGTTATGGAGAATGAGATTATTTTAAAAGATGATAAAGGAGATATATATGTAAACTTTATTGATAAACTAAATTATGTTAAAGGCGCCTTTGTATTTTTACTTAAATATATTTTGTATTATGTATGTAGCAAGAAATATCAAGTCTATAAAAATAAAAATGAAATTATGAAAGATAATATTAATATAGATGATCTTTATAATGAAATTGAAAAAATTAAAATGTATAAATTATTAAAATTTTTAAAATTATATGAATCCAATATAAAAAATAAAATTTAAGTATATCATATAGTTTTTTTATTTTTAATTTTATTTTATTTATATATAATATAATAAATGGCCTGTAATAACTATCAAAACTGTGTTAATCGCGAAAGACAAAATATGAGATATCCAATTGATTCCAAATCTTTATATTCTGGAAGATTTTATGATGATCATGCTGCTAAAACTAGATGTTATGCTAGAAATCCAATTAATATTCTTGAAGGATTTGGAGGTCCTATGACTTGGGAAAAAATGCTTAAATGGCTGCTTGTTGTCTTATTAGTTGTTTTATTAGCTATGTTTGCTAAAGACTTTTTAATGCCAAAAGAAGAAATACCAATAGATATGCCAGAAGCTAGTGCTATTCAAATGACTCCAATGTCCGCCCTTCAACAATAAATATAAAAAAAAATTTTAAAATTGCTATAAATAAAATATATATAATAATATTATATATAAAGAACTTATGGAAGAAGAACAACGCAATAATAGATCTTGGTTTACCCTCAAAAATATGTTAATGGCACTTGTAGTATTACTAGTTGTAGCTCTTGTGGTATATGTTGGTAAGGATTATGTTATGCCCACTCAACAAATTGGTGGTATTGACATTCAAAGCCCTGAAATAATTGAATTGACCGCTATGACCATTGAAGATGGTTTTTATTAAACTTTATAAAAAATTATATAATATATATAATATAATATGATTAATCCCGAAGATTTTAGACCATATAGCGAAGTTTATAACTATGAACCCGCCCCAATTATGCCTGGCATTAGAAGACTTGCTGATGCCGAAGAAGAAAAATATGAATTAGATGTTGAATTACCAGATGAACCTCTAAACTTTATTCCAAGCAGAGTTCCTCATTACAATAATCCTAGTAGATATTACTATGCTGGTATCCAGGTTCCTGAATGTGCAATGAGACCCGAAGAAGAAGAAATGGTAGAAGGTTTTGCTCATAAAAAAAATCGTAGATTTTGGTTACGTCTTGCAATCTTTTTAGTTATTCTTTGGGCTATTTCTTTGATGTCCTCTAGACAATAATTAAATTTTATTCATGATGTGTTAATTATTTAATAAAAAAATTAATATATAAGATTAAGAAGATACTTACATATGAGTCGAATTCAAAAATATAGGGAGAGTTTACAAAGATTTATAAAAGATAAAAGTTGTTTATTTGATAATGATTCAGATGAAAATTTAAATGATGCAACATTTGTTTATGAAAAGTTGAAAGATAATGATATGGTTTTTCCAATCTTAATGTTGACTATATTAAATAATCAAAATAAAAAAAACAGAATAACAATGCAAGGATATTATATTGCCACCAGTATTGAATTTATAAATACAATTTTATACTTTATGGAAAATAAAAATAAATGCATCAATGAATTAGAAAGTGAAGAAAGATATTTGAAAATTTACACAAATTTATTTATAAATGTTCATAAATCCTTACATCAAAACTTGGAAAGTATAAAAAATACATATAACTTACAACAACAAAGTTATATAAATATTATTCTTAACACTTTAAGTTTATATAACACTAGTTTTCAAACAATTAACGATTCAAAATTATCATTTGAAGTTAAAGTTAATAATAAAAGTTGTCATAACAGTATTATTAAATGGTATCTTAAAGATAATGAAGAAATGATTGAGAAATTTAAAAATTTAAAGCAAATTAAAAAAGAATCCTTGTTAGAATATATTGAAGAAAAATATATTGTTTTATGTGAATTGGCTATTTCTGTTGCCTGGGTTGTCGGTGGAGGTCAAATCAAGGAGAATTCAAAAATAAAAAAAATATCTAAACACTTTGCTCTCATGTATAAAATTGCAAAGGATTTTGAAAATCTAGATTCTGATATTAAAGAATCTCAAGGATTTACCACCAATTATATTTTAAATTATGGTCTTCAACAAGGTTATGAAGTATTCTTAAATAATAAACAAAAATTTATTGAAGAATCTATGATGGAAGAGATTTATACAACTACTATTAAAGAAATTATTGATATCATCGAGGTTAATGTCGATATGATTATTGATCAAACTTCTCCAGACTTGAAATCAACTTATAGTAGCATGAATGCATGATAAGGAAATTTTAATAAAAGTTGAAATTAAATTTTATTACTTTGTATTTAATAATGGTAATAATCATTATTTAAATTATAGATATGTTCACATTAGGAGGACAGATTTTTGAAAGTATTGAACCTCATGAAATTGAGGCCAAGTACGGAATTAAACTAAATGATACATCAGATGAAAAAATTCCAATAGCTTTTCCAAATATGAATCCATCTTTTTGTTCTTGTGAAAAAGCTATTCCAAATATTACTTTAGAAAGTTTCCAGGTCATAGAATTGACCGAAGAAGATAAAAATTCTAACTGCGCAATTTGTAGAAATAATTTTATTGATAAATGTATTGAGCATAAGCAAGAAGAAAACAATGATCCATGCAAAATTATCCAAGGATTAAATTGTAATCATAAATATCATTATTGTTGTATCATCAGATGTTTAAAAACAAGATCATGTTGTCCATTATGTAACACGAATTGGAAGTTTTTAAATGTTAATTACGATAAAATTATTGTACATCACAATGATCAAGTTTATGAATTTGATGCCGATTCTCAAAATATTTTAGATCAAGTTGGAGAGAAATTTAATGTGGATATGGATAAATTCAAGTTAACTCAAAATAAACAATATGTTGATGAATATAAACCTGGTAGATATGCTTTATGTACACCAGATATGCATTCTGGACATAATGCTCTGAAAGTCTATTGCAGGATGGGGAATCAAGTAGAAAATATATTCATTAAATATTCAACTAGGATTGATGAATTAAGAGAAGAATTATCAAAAGTATTTAATATCCTTAAAGATCAAGTTTCGATTCATTATAGAGGTATTGAAATAACAAAAGATATGGATAATCTTAACATATTTAATCTTGATTTCTTACAAGAATGTGAAATTTTAATCAATGCCTATGTTCAAACAGAATATAAAATAGATATTGATGATATAGATGGTACTGAAAATAAGTTTGTGACTCTTTATCCAAACTGTCCTCTTTCAGGTAATACCTTACAAAATGCAGTTTGTGGAAAAGTTTCTTGGTTACCAGAGCCTTTTGTTAAAGGCACTACAAAAGAAGAATTATCTTGTTTGTTATCATCCTTATATATTTTAAATAAAAAAGTTAATATGAATGAAGACAGGATTAAAATGGTTTGTAATAAATTTGAGAAATTTATGAACCTTTACAATATATACCCATTCCAAGCTCAATTAGCTAAAACAGCATTGGAGGCTTTTCTTAAATTGGATAATTTTACTAATAAACATAGATTGATTATCTCTTGCACCATCGGAGAAATAATTTGTAAAATACAGGAAGAAAGTGAAATAACTGAAGTTAAAAATCCTCTTCTTTATTCAAATGTGTTTTGCAATTTACTTCTTTCATTAAATCCGGCTGAAAAAATTAATTGGAAATTTGCATTAAAAGAAGTACAAACTGAAAAAACATTTAACATTTATTCACCAGTTGTTCTTTCTAATGGAGTTCCTCCTCTTCTAACTTTAGATAAACATTTAAATGTAGTTGTTTTCATCGGAAAAGGAAAGGATGTATCCCTTCCAATAATTTTATATAATCCTCTAATTGACAATGAGATTGATGTTAATTCTGCAGAATTAGCAAAGATTGTTGCAAATAAGGGTGCAACTTTATTGATAGATGATCGGATTTATGATGAGGGAATTATGATTTGTATTGACACTAGTAATTCAATGGGTGGATGTTCTGATTTTTATGAAGATAAAGAGGCTCAAAAGAAAGATAAAGAAGAAGAAGAGAATGAATTTTATAAGATTATGAAAATTCCCGATGTCAAAGATCCTCAAGAATCAGATATCAGACTATTAAAAAATACAATCATTTGGTTCATAACTCATCCTAATTTTAGTGATTGGACAAAAAAAAATAATTCAATTAGAAATATTATATTATTAGAACAATCTGATGATAAAGAGATGGCAGAAATGATGTCAAAATACTTCTCATTATTCAAAAAACTTTTAGAAAATAATACAGTTGTAGTTTCTGGAAATCAATATTCACATATTAAAAAACCAAATAAGGATAAAAAGAAAGAAAATGATACTCAATATAAAACAGATCCTCCATCTGAATTTCTCTGTCCAATTTCACAAGATCTTATGATTGATCCGGTATTAGCTAAAGATGGCTTTACATACGATAAGGATGAAATTACTGAATGGTTTAAGACCAATTCAACATCTCCTCTTACAGGTAAGAAATTACGTTCAAAAAAATTAATGGAAAATAAAACTCTTAAAATTCTTATTAATGATTGGAAAGACAAAAATAAATTACCTAAAGGAGAGGAAGATGAAAAAACAAATATAATTAAATTAAAAATTAATGAAGAGGAAATAGAATTTAATTATAATGATACAAGTAATGTTTGGGATCTAGTTTATGAAATTTATCAAAAAACTGGATATACTCATGAAAGATATTCAATTAGGAAGAATTATTGGGTAGTTGATAGAATTACCTTACTCAAAAACATTAATGATGAATTGTCTGTTAATTTACATCAATTAAAAGATATTAAAATTAAACTGACAGTGGGATATTATGATAATTATCCTAAAACATATAACTTTCCGAACATTTATACATTTAAAAATGTAACATACCAATTGGGATTAAATAATTATTATGATTGTCAATTCTGGTATGGTTTAAAGGATGATGGTGATGGTATCAGTAGAGGTCAACTTTTATCATCATCATCTAGACTATCCAGTTTATACAAAGACGAACTTGATATTACTTTACATCAGGGGCGTTATGGTTCAAGAATGAGTAAACATTATATGAGTCGATTGGATGTTGTAAAGAAACTATTTGATGCCTTTATCAATAGATCTATTGCTTATTCCTTTAACACATCAATTGGATTAATGTCATTCTCTAATGAAAGTAAAGTAGAATGTGAAATGACAGCACTTTATGAAACTTTTAGAGATAAAATGGATGAGTTAGAGGTTAGTGGTGCTACAGCATTATATGCTGCATGCAAAGATGCTGTTGAAAAACTTGTCATTTGGAAAAATGCAGATCCTGAAAAGAGAGGTGAAGCAAAACTTCGTGTAATTTGCTTAACTGATGGCGCAGACACTGGTAAAGTTAATATGAAATCTCAAGTTGAATCTTTATTCAAAACACATGGAGTGGTTTTAGATCTAATAGTTATAGGAAATGAATATGATCAATATATTAGCAAAATTAGTCAGAAAACAGGAGGATATATGTTTAATCCATCTACTATTAAATATGCCTTAGACATTATGGAACTGGAAACTATGGTAAGTTCTAAGAATCGAGCTCAAGCTAATTCTTGGAATGGTATCATTGATGAGAAATCCCCTCCACCTTTCCTTAAACCGGAAAAAGAAATCAGAGCCAAATCAACATTAATTAACAATGCTCTTGATAAATTTAAAGACACCAACAAACTTTTACAAAAAGAATTATCAAATATTATGAAAGATCCTCATCCATTCATAGATATTTACATTAATGATGATGATTTATATTTCTGGAAAGTTATTTTCCAAGGTCCAGAAGGAACACCTTATAAAAATGGATCTTGGTTAGCATATTTACAATTTCCAAAATCTTATCCAAGTGCACCACCCAATATTAGATTTGTAACGCCAATTAAGCATTGTAATATAAATAACTATGGTAGAGTTTGTCATTCTATCTTGGATCGTAACTATACTCCTGCAACAAAAGTCTCTACTATCCTAAACTGTATCTATGGTCTATTACTTAACCCAGATGCAAGTGATCCATTGGATACCAATATGGCTATGTTGTATTATGAAGCAGATGGTCAATATGAGGCTCAAATTATGGACTATGTTAATCGATTTGCAAGAACTTCACGGGAAGAATGGATGAAGAAACTTGTATAAAAATTGATTTTTTTATAACCAAATAAGTTTATTTTATAAAAAAGTAATTTTATCTAAAAATATGCCCGAACAACAATTAGTTAAAAGAGTTTTTCATTTTATTACTCCTTTTGTTTTCTTTCCAATATCAACCTATTATCTTTTTCAAATAACTCGTACCCAACAATCTTTATTCGACAAAAGGTTTAAGAAAGTTCAAGAAAAAATGAACGATTGATGATGAATCGTTAAAGAAAATTGAATTTATTTATCTATTCTCTTATAAAGTTATATCCTATTTGTAATTAGATGGCAAAAGTAGGTTATGTTTATGATGATTTAATGTTACTTCATCAAGCAACTTATGATCACGAGGAATGCCCTGATCGAATTGTTATTATTAAAAAAAAATTAGAATCATTAGGTTATTTAGAGAAAATGGTAAAGATACCATCTCATTATATCACTAAAGAAGAACTTTTATTGGCTCATGATAATAAATTTATTGAAAAATTAGAAAAAGTATTTCTCACTCCAGAAAAAAACATCCAGGCACATTTTGAAAAATACAATTCTATGTATGCCAATAAATCTAGTTTGACAAGTGCTAAAATAGCTGCTGGTTCATCCTTGAATTTATTTAAAAGTATCTTGAACGGGGAGATTCAACATGGTGTCGGTATTGTAAGACCACCAGGGCATCATTGTTCTAAAACGGCCTGTAGTGGATTTTGTATGTTTAATAATATTGCCATTTGTGCCAGGTATGGTTTGGGGATGGAAAAACGGGTGGCGGTGGTAGATTTCGACATTCACCATTTTGATGGGACAGCAAATATTCTCAAACATAATACCAACGTCTTGGCCATTTCCATTCACCGTTATGACTATGGTAAGTTTTATCCAGGTACTGGTAAAGCCATGGACACATACAATTTACTGTCTATTCCTATTAATGGAACTGCCTATGATGAAGACTATTATATGATTTTCAATGAACAGGTAATTCCTAAAATAGCTAAATTTAATCCAGACATTATTTTGGTTTCGGCCGGATTTGATGCGGCTGAAGGAGATCCATTAGGAGGATTCCATTTGACACCAACCTGTTACTATAATATGACTAGGATGCTCTTATCTTTTGGTAAACCAGTCATGTTAAATCTGGAAGGAGGATATAATTTAACAAGCATTAGTAATTCTATGGCTGAATGTACAAGGGCTTTATTGGAGGATGTAAAAATTGTTTAAAAAAAATTGATTTATAAATGCACTGAAGAATCCACCTTAATCATCCAAAAGTATTACCTACTAAACATCTTCGAAGAAATCATGAGCAACTCTGATACTTCCAAGTGCCCTTTTTTCCGTGGGGAGACCAACCCCATGACTGATGTGACACCTTTCCAAGGCCTTGATATGAAGGAGGCTGAGAAGTGCTCCTACCTCAAGGAGGTTTGTCCTCACTTTGGTGCAACTGTCACGGGTCAAGCATCTGTGCCCTCCTCAAAGATCCATCCTGTTGACATGACCAAGGCGAAGGAGTGTCCCTACCTTCAAAAGAAGTGTCCTCACTTCTCTGCCTGAATGTAGATGTTCAACTTTCAACAAAAAAATGAATTATTAAACTATTATCATCTAATAATTTAATAATATCACTACAACAACAATGCTATCACTTATAGGAGATTATATTGAAGGTTGGATAAGATCTATTATAGTTTTTATAACTAATTTCTTACCAGTTAAAATTATTCGGGATGACAAAGGGCGACCATTTCTCTACCGATATCATTTATTTGCATTGACAAAAGATGGCCCTGGAATGTGTATTCATCGTTTTGCACGTTCAGACCCTGATAGAGGCTTCCACAGTCACCCGTGGCTTCATTCCGTGAGTTTTATACTTTGTGGAGGTTATGATGAAAGAATTCTCTTGAATCCAAAAAAATCAGATGATTTACAATACAAAACTGTCAAAAGAAATCGATGGTCTTTTAACTATCTTGATGGTGTAAATACTTTCCATCGAGTTATGATCGAAGAAGGGAAAGATGCTTGGACTATTTTTGCCTTCCAGAAAAGAAGTAAAACATGGGGAATGGTTGGTCTCGATGGTCAATATAGATCAATGAGTCAAACAATTTCTGATCAAGATGGTGGTTGGTGGAATGTTGTAGGACCAGGATTAGGTGTGCATTCACACTTAGACAATACTGGAAAAGTAATTGCAACTGTAGATACTATTGTTATGGCGGAAAATAAAGTCTTGCTCATCAAAAGAGGAAAAGATCCTTACAAAGACTCTTGGGCATTCCCTGGTGGGAGAATAAATCAAACAGATAAAGATGTAGAAGCAGCAGCCTATCGAGAGTTAAAAGAAGAAACTCAGTTAACAGATGTAAAATTAAATTATTTTAAGACAGTTGGCAATAATACAAGAGATCCGAGAGGATTTTGTATCACTAATGTATTTACAGTACAATTAGATAAAATTCCAGAAAGTGTTAAGGCAGGTGATGATGCCGTGGATTATCAATGGTTTGATTTAGAAGACCTACCAAAAATGGCATTTGATCATAAAGAAATTCTAATGGAATATCTGAATGATGAGTTTTAATATCTTTTGAATTTACTGACTATTTTCCATTGTTCCACAAAATAATCTTCCTTTATTTTATCCCATATCTCAAGATCCTTTTCAGACAAATGATTTTTTTTCCTATAATTAATCCCCGAACTACAATTCCATATCACTGTTTTCAATTCACTTTCACTATAAGGGTATTTTTTACTTAAATTGTCAACGATATAGGGTGCACAATGAAAGTCAACCCCACAACAATTATCACCATCTAATTTCCATTCATCTAATTTTAACATAGTAACAGTACTCGAATCAGTTAATTTAATCTCTGTTTGATTACATTGTTGATTATCTTTAAACTTTTCTAACCAAAATCCAATAAAGTAATTCAGCATATTCATATCCCCTCCCATACCGCCATAGCTTTTTCTAAATTGTAGGGAATATAACAAATCATAATCATTTAAATCTAGAAGTTTGTATTCTTTATTATCTTTTTTTATTTTATCGGCTTCTTTAATATTACATAAAAGGTCTACAAGACCCAACGACCAATCAATGATATATTTTGTTGGTTTGAATTGATTTTTTTTAGAAGATGTGGCAGCAGTGAGCCAAACTATTGTGGAGAAAGAACTATGTAAAGTTACATCTTCTAAAACAATAATGGCAATCCGTCTTAAGAATTCATTAAAGTTTAATTTAATCATATGGTATGCCGTTTTAATGGCCTTATCATGTAATCCTCGTCGAATACATTTCTGTAAATTAGATTTTAAAAAGGTCATATGTCTGAGATTATATTTCTTTTCCGGTGGTATTTGATAATCATGTTTTTGGGATAAGTTTGTACATATTGTGATGGGTACTTTATTCCACGTTACATTTAATGAAAATCTGATACGATCTGGGTTTTGATAGAGCCATTGTGACTGCATGGTTTTTGCATCAAAGTAGAAAACAGTTTTTTGTTTATCTGTTGGTGCTACTCTTTGGTCTGAATCATCTTTATCAAACCATTGATTGATGGATTGGCGCATGTGATATGTTAAGGGATTAAGGGATTTTTATATAGTTATTTTGTTTCAATATTTTGAAGAATGTATTTAAAAAATATTTGAGTATTAATAATATGGTCAATAATAAAGAGTTATTGGAAAAGTATAATCAATTGAAAGATGATTATGATAAGTTGTTGGAAGAGAAAAGGGAATTGGAGAGTCGGTTGAAGAAGTATACGGCACCGGAACGTGCTCACCGTTATTATGAAAAACATAAGGAAGATGTGAAGGAGAAGGTGAAAGAGTATCAATCAAACAATAAAGATAAGTCAAAAAAGAAAAAGGTTATATGTGATGACAAAATAAAAGAATATAATCGACGGGCTTATTTGAAAAGAAAGGAAAAGTTAAAGAATAAAGAAATTCAATAATTTGATACGTACCAAATTCATTAACTTTTATGCGTTATAAAATTACTTAAATAATATAATATAGTAATATATAATACTGTATGCCGGAAAAGAAAAGTCTTGAGGAAGTTAAGAGGGTGATTGAGGCGAAGGGGTGTAAGTTGGTATCAACATTTACAAATTTTAAAAAGAAAAGGGATTATAATTGTAGAAAATGTGGGAAATTAAAATATCTTGATTTTAATGATATAAAAAAATATTTTGAAAAAATGGGATGTCAATTAATATCAACAGAATATAATGGGATTATGGATAATTTAGAGTATATTGCCAGATGTGGTCATAAAAGATTAATACAATTTAAAGAATTTAAGAGAAACAATGGTTTATATTGTCAAAAATGTTGCAAAAGTAAAAGTTCTGGCGAATTATGTATTGAAAATTATTTAATTAATAATAATATTAATTTTGTAACACAATATAAATTTAAAGATTGTAAATATAAAAATACATTACCATTTGATTTTTACTTATCTAAATATAATCTACTAATTGAATTTGATGGGCAAGATCATTTTGTAGCCAATGGATATCGTGGTGGAGATGAAAAACTAATTGTCAGGAAAAATAATGATCATATTAAAACATTATATTGCCATAAAAATAAAATAAGATTAATTAGAATTGAGCATACTGAAATAAAAAATATAGAAAACATACTAAATTATGTTATTAAATATATCGATAGAATAAATATTATGTTTTTTGGTAAAAATTATTTAAAATATGAACATTATCCAAATGAAAGTTTTAAATATTTATGTATTGAATCAAGAGATTTATTTATATAATGCCTTTTTATATTTTGCAATTGATTTTTTAGCTGTTTCCTTGACATCTAACATAGGTTCAGGATAATCAACATCCGGATATTGATCATAATATTTATACCATTTTAAAATATGTTCATTTTCAACATCTTTTAATTCTGGAACCCATTTTTTTATGTATTCACAATTAGGATCATATCGTTCTGCTTGAGTCCAAACGTTAAATGTTCTAAAATATGGAACACTATCTGCCCCTGCAGATGACAACCATAACCAATTTTGTGTATTGTTTGGGATGTCTAGATCGCAAAGCATTTGTGAGAAGTATTTTTCACCTTCTGCCCAATGAAAAAACATGTTTTTTATAAGGAAATTACCCACTAATAATCGTCCCCTATTGTGCATAAATCCAGATTCCCGAATTTCGCGCATGGATGCATCTATAAGTGGTATGCCGCTTTCACCTTTTTTCCATTTTTCAAACATCTCCTTCTGCTTCGTACTCGCCTTATCCACCGTAATCCATGGCACCTTACTATACTGCTCCTTAAAATTTTTCTTTTTCCAATCATCAGATAAAGTATTTGGATATGCATCTGTAACATTATAATAAAACTCCCTCCAATGCAACTGTTTAATCAATTCATTCTTTGTTCCCAATTTTTCTTTGATTTTATGATAAACCTCTCGAATAGAAACACAACCGAATTTAATATAAGCAGACAATCTTGTTGTGGGAATATTAAGACAATCTCTGGTTTGATTATAATCCTTAAAGTTTTTAATATTTGCCAATATTTTCAATGCATTATCTCTTCCTCCATGAACAGCAATATTTTTATTTTCCTTATAAAACTTTTCCTTTTTCCCTTTAAACTCCCCCTTTATTTTATTTCTATTAGAATAGTAATTTGAATAGTTATTATTTATTGGTTCTGGTACTTTTATTTTTTTTGTTTTGTTGTAATAAGGAGTAAATTTAGAATAAACCTCATCATTACCTGTTCTAATGGATCCAATAGGGTACATTGTTAAGTCTTCAATTGAATGGAATTCTACTCCTTCTTGTTCACAAACTTTTTCTATCTCTGCATCTCTTTTTTTGGAATAGGGGGTAAAATCTAAGTTGACATAAAGTCCTTCAATATCTTTATCTGATTTAATAATAGATTTGACAACATCATGTGGTTTTCCATAAAAATACCATATCTTGGATCCCTTCGACTTCAAATCTTTGTCTAAATCATCTAAAGATTCCATCATAAACTGAACACAATTATCTGATTTATAAGGGTTCTTGACTAATTGTTCTGGAGTAAATATAAAAATAGGGATTACTTGCTTAGAGGTTTTAAGGGCTTCCATCAATCCAATATTATCACGAAGCCTATAATCTCTTCTAAATATGAAGATTGATTTTTTATATTTTTCCATTTATAATATAATAATAACATCTTATTTTTATATTTTTTATCTTATTATTATATAAATGGGTCTTGTTGATATATTAATATACGGAGGGATAGCCCTAATGTATAATTTGCTCATCCATAATGTTGCGAGTTTGTCCTATAAAGACTTACAATATGATGAAAAACATCAAAATACAATAATAATGCTCATATTATTTGGTGGAATTGGTATATTGGTTTCAAAAATAATAACAGAACAAAGAATTAAATATAAAAATAAGTATGTAAGCAAAGGTTTATATTACGGTGGCTTTTTACTTATTCTTACAGCTCTTTTTACAAATTGGGAAGCAGTAGAAGATGAAATGAAATTAATCTTTGTTACAGCAATTTTCGGCATATTGATTTGGTATGGACAAAAGAGAGATGAAAATAATGAGAAAATAAAAGAAGAAGATGGAAAGAAAAATGAAGAAATTATAACAGAACTTGTTGAAAATAAAAATAATAATCAACAAAAAGGAGAAGAAATCAATGAAGATAATATAATGGAAAAAGTTAATAGTTTAGAATAATTATGATCTTAATATTTTTAGAAATTTTTTATCATCCTCATATGCTTTCAAAATATCATTAGCTTCATGAATTTTATGAATATGGCATTTATTTAAAAATAAAACTCCCCGGCAATCTATTTCACTGGAAGATTGACTTGTCCAAATTTCATTGACAATTTTATTAATATCAATGGTTTTTATTTTGTTTACTTTATTTTTATATTCGTTGGGTATAATTTCTGGATATTCTTGAATTGCTGATACATACATTAAATGTTCAGTAGGTTTAAAATAATCTTTTTCATTAACTTCATATTTTTTTAAATTTTCTTGCAAGTTTAATAAATATCCTTCTTTTTGATCTTTAATAAAATAATAAATCTGTGTTAATAGTGGGGCATGAGTATATTTATAAAACCAAATAGATGGTTTATTACCTTTTATATTGTAATAGTAATCAAAAACCCAAACTAACCCCTCTATATATTCATCAACGATGGATTTCATTTTTGGGTTTTTAATATTTATATCATTAATACCAAAAAAATCATGATAATATCTTTTGACACCATCTTGAATAGATTCTGTTTTCCAAGCATATGACTTTGGATCCACTGTTACATAACCAAGATTAAGATTATAGGCATTTAATTTTTTTGTATATTCATCTAACATATTATCAAGTTTAAATATTTCTTCATCATATTTTGTAATTTTTAAATGTGGATCAATGGCATCCAATGTTTTTTCTAATTTTTCACGATGATGTGTACTTTTAAGACTTTTAGAAAATTTTTTTAAAGTAACTCTAACTTCTGGCAGTTTATTATAATTTTCATAAAATTTTAAATATTCTTCAATAAATTCTTTGGGATCAGTTGGATTCATAATATTATTTTGAAATCTAGTTAATTTAATCAATCTTGTAATAAATTCTCTCTCTTGATTTATCCAATGGTCAAACTTTACTTTATTATTTCTAACTTCATAATTAAAAAGTCTTAATTTAGCTAAAAAGTCGTTCAAGACTTGTGTAAAATTTTCATCAGAAACTCCAAGTAGCTTTCTTAATTTTTCATAATTTTGATAATTATTTGTTAAATACACTTTTTGTAAGTTTCCGCCTTCATCATAATGAAGTATTTTAATAATTTTAGTAAACTGTTTTTGATTAATAATTTTTTTATTCTTTTTTTTATCAAATGAGACAATATAAAAATCATCTTTATCTAAATCTTCTTGTAAAAGTTTAATATATTTATCTATAATTCGAGTGAAATCATGTTTAACAGAGAATGATTCAATTTTAGGTAAAAAATCATTTCCAAATATTGTCAAAATAAATACAATATCATCAATAACAGAATTAATAGCTAATTTTAAATTAAGAATTTTTTTATTAAGTCTTATAGAATTAGCCACATAATTATAAAGATTTATTCTCAGCATATCAATGTCAATAATATCATAATTATTTTGTTGTTGATTATGTCTAATAATACTAATGTTCTTAAAATAATTGCTCAATAAAAGACATAACAAACTCATATCTGAATCAGGACTATAAATTGCAATTTTATCTTCCTGATTATGGTTTTTTTCATTGTGGAGATAATCGACAATCTTTTTTTCTCCTTCTCCCCATTCATCAGAACCAGAATAAATAAAAGATTTTAAATTAGGACATATTATTTTAATTTCTTTCTTGAATTCATCAGAAGATAATAGTTTATTCATTTTTTGTTTATAAGGAGTTCCAGGTGATATATTTATTTTACTCCATGCATATTTGTTAGTTTCATAAATGTATCTCTTTTGAATATTTTTTAATTCTGATTCATGTTTTTGAAGTATCTTTTCTTTTAATTTAGAAATTAGAGTTCCCATAAATCTTCTTTTCTTTTGTTCTATCATCTTTGACTTATGAGGTACACCATCAGCTGCAATCAAAATATATTTAAGTTGATTTGGACTTACAAAATTTTCAATGATATTCAAAGTAGCATCTCTAACCTTTTCCAAGATCAAATCATTAAGACTATTTTCTGGAACTACATTTAAAAGGTCTTCATATTCTAAATTTTTATTTGGATCTAGATTTATATGGTAAGTTTCTAGTAATTGTTTAAATTTAGGATTATCTTTAAAAGTATTATTTAAAATTTGATATAATAAATAATTCATATCATTATTTATGGCCGTACTGGTAATATGAACAATCGAATTAAAATCAATCAAAAGATATTGGGCATTTAATTTTTTTTCTAGTTTATATGTAAATTTATTTTTTAAGTTAGTAATATCATTTTTTTCAATACTACTAAAGAATCTTTCAATTCCCATTATAATTTATTGTTATATATTAATTAAAAATAAAACAATATTTGCAAGCATAGTTTTTCTGATAAGCTTAAGAAATTAAGTTAATTAAATAAATTACTTAATTTATATTAAAAAACATTATTTATTTAATGTTTCTTGGATGAGCGACGTCTCTTAGAGGATTTCTTGGAACCCTTCTTGGATGAACGGCGTTTGGATGAGCGTTTTTGTTTTCTTGAGCGACGTCTCTTGGAAGATTTCTTAGAACCCTTCTTTGAACCTTTCTTGGATGAACGGCGTCTTCTACCACCACTCATTTTTCTTGATCCGCGGCGTCTGCGGGATGATTTCTTAGAACCCTTCTTAGATGAGCGGCGCTTGGATGAGCGCTTTTGTTTTCTTGAGCTACGACGTCTGCGGGAAGATTTCTTTGAGCCCTTCTTGGAGGAGCGGCGTGAACGTCTTTGTTTACGACTGCTTCTCTTTTTGGAGCTAAGTTTCTTGGATAATTTCTTAACCTTTTTCATGATGTCTTTGGCCATTTTTTCAACACCGGCCTTGCTGCTTCTTCTGCGTCTACCACCAACTAGTTCTGATGACATACTTATATATAATTAATTTATATTTTTTTTTTTATAAGTAAAAATTTTATTAAATAATTTTAAACACATTTTTTCAATAAAAAAATCTCAAATAAGTATAAGAAGAGATGAATTTATATCAGGGGAAGGTTTGTGATTACTGCGATTTTAATATGATAATTCCACGGAAATATTTAAATAAATATATTGAGAAAAATTTAAAATCACACTATAAAATTGAAGGATTATGTAGAATATCAGAACTTGCGGATGATTATGTTATGGTTTATCATAATAATTTATATAATCAATTAAATCATTTTCCTAGATTAACTAAGAGTGAATTTTTAATAAAACAGTTTTTACATTACCAAAAAGGCACAGATATATACTCTGGATTTAATTGTGGTCTTTGTGATAAAAAATCTTGTAATTTTCATTTTATATATAGTAATTTTATTTTCTATAAATGTAAAAATTGTAATTCAACTACTAATATATGTGGATGGTGTCAAGAAGAAACTCCTGTAAATTTTTATTGTATTAAATGTGATGATCATAAAGACGATATGTTTATTTAGACCATCCTTTCACTAAATCAATCTGTTCCTTTTTTGTTAAAGTTTCACAAGGGGTTTCCAAGACAACTGGAATATTTTTTTTAAAACATATTCTAATAAATTTTTTTAATCCCTTAGTACTTATATTCCCTTTCCCAATATCTGCATGATTATCTTTATGAGAATTTAATTTATTTTTACTATCATTAAGATGAATACATGCTATTTTATCCCATCCAAGGCAAGATTCAATTAAATTACAAAATAAATCTACAAAAGCTTTATCACCAATATGATATCCAGCTGCAAATATATGACATGTATCAATGCAAAATTTAATCCGAGATCTTTCTTTTTGATTGAATCTCTTTAGGAGGTCCCTTAAACCAAAAATACTTGTGTAAATTTCGCTGCCAACACCAGCACCGGTTTCAAAAATAAGTGTTGAATTTTGATCTGATTTTCTAAGAACCTTTTTAACACCCTTAACATAATTATCAGTTGCAGTTTTTTCATCTAAGTTTTTACATTTTCCCATATGCAAGACACAGCCAATTGCACCAATTTTAACGCTGTCATTCAGATCATCAATTAATTCTTTTACTGCTGTTTTATAGATATATGAATCTGGATCATTACAAAAGTTAAGTTTATAACTGGAATGTATAACAACTTTCATTTTATTTTCTTCTAATAATTGTTTTAATTTATAATAATCGGAATCCGATTTCCTTTTACAGTTATACATTTGTGGACTTGTTAAAAATATTTGAAAGAAATTGATACCCAGTTTATTGGCATAGTCAACGGTTGATAAGAATCCATGAGAGATATTGAGATGATGACCTAAATAAATATTATTATCATTCATAATATGATCGATATTAATAGTTATAAATTAAAGTTTTCTTAAATCAATTTTATCTAAATTAAAGAAGCAATACTCATACTAATTTCTGGACTTAAGAGCAAAGCTGTACTGATATTATTTCCTAATTGAAGTGATTCTCCAACTAACATATATCTAACGAATTGTAAGTAAAGGACAATTAATATAATTGCTAAGACAACACACATAGCTGCAACTGTAACCCAATTGGGTACATTATTTCTTCTCTGTTCATTTTGCATTTCTTGAATGACTCGACTATTCATATTTATATTATATGTGAATAAAAAAATTGGTAATTATAAATATAATTTTGATACTTAAAATGCAATAATTATAATTCTGTAATTATTATATATTAATTATTCGTTAATGGTATTATGATATACGACACAGCAGAATAGTTATCGTTGCAAAATAAAATTATCAAAATTAAGATAATAATTATTTAACGGGAAAATTGTGTTAATGGGAGACATTTGATGGATGGTAATGGGTTGAAATTTTTCAACACACAAATATTTCTGCGCAAGAAATTGAGAATTTTTCAAGAAAAATTGAAAAATTCAAAATTTCTTGCACACAAATATTTGTTCGAACTAAATTCGAATAAATATTTCTGTGTGAAAAAAAGTGATTTTTTTTAGGAAAAAATAAAAAATCACTTTTTTTCGACACACAAATATTTGTGTGTCAGACCTGCGCGTTTTAGGGCTAAATTCTCAGAAAACTATTTTTCGTTTAAAAATTTTCATATCAAAGTTATAAGGTAACGAAATTGATTTTTACAAATTTTCTGAAAATTGAGTTTTGAAAAAAATTAAAATTTCAAATGTCATAAGGTGCCTAATTATAAAAAAGTGCATGAGAAAACTAACATTTTTTTGAGGGAATAAGGCGAGCTATTTAGAAAAAGTGTATTAGATGACTCATAAAAATCTGAGGGAATAAGGTGACATATGGATTTTTAAAATATTCTGATAAGTGATATAGACGAATAAATTGGTGACGGTCAGTAGTTTTTGGTACCAGAAATTACTAGTACTTTTCAGTAATTCGTTTGGAAAAAGTATAATAATTTCTTAATATATAGTATATAATGAGTACTTATAAATGTCGGCCTTGTAAATACGCGACTCATGACAAAAGTAATTTTTCAAAGCATCTTTCATCCAAAAAACACAAGGAAAAAGTAGTACAGTGTTGTAAAGGAACTTCACAGGAACCTTTTGGGAACCTTTTAGGAACTACTGATAAATTATACAGCTGTTGCTTTTGTAATGGTATTTATTCTACGTCTGGAAGCTTAGCACGCCATAAAAAGGTTTGTGGTCAAAAGATTGATATAGAAACGTCTCATCAGACTGAAATGGACAACTTGAAAAAAGAATTACATGAATACTATAATACAGAGCTTGATCGTCAACAATCGGAAATAACTTCTCTTAAGAAAGACTATAAACATCTACAACAGCTTCATAATACTGAGACCAAACACTATAAAGATAAAATTGAAACTCTTAAAGAAGAAATCAATCGATTGCAGGAGACCCTCAACAATGCAGGTAATATTATAAAAACATCGGTTTCAACAACTAATTATATTATAAAGAATTTTAAAGATGCTCCTGCTTTAGCCGCTCCAGAAGACTATTCTAGGTTAACTTATGACCGTCCAAAGGGTGGTCTTGAGGATGAATATGAGTTGTCTGATACAGAAGAAGAACAGGATCCAGATGATCCAGGAGACAAATTCATTGATCCAGATAGTGACGATGAAATTAAATTAGATAAAGGCAGAGAAAAAGAGAAATTTGTAGAAAAACTCTTATATAAACATCGTGAAAATATATTAGTAGACTATCTAAGTCGAATCATTGTCCGTTATCATAAAAAAAAGGATCCGAGTCAACAATCTATATTTAATTCAGATACTACTAGACTAACATATATTGTCAGAGAACTGTTTTCTAATAAGAAAATTGATTGGAGAGTTGATAAAAAGGGTATTAAAACAACTAATTATATTATCAGGCCTCTTTTGAAACACATAGATGAATTGATTCGAGAATATATTGATCAGAAAACGACTATTGATCGAAAGACGGTTACTACAGAACAGTTAATCAGAAACTTTGATAATCTCAAGTCTGGGAATGAAATTTTACATTCCATTGAAAAAAATGAGTTATCAGAAAATATTTTGAAGAAGATTTCACCATATTTCTATTTTATTAAAAATGACAGTGGGTTATTAACTGAATAGATATATATTGGTTGTCGGAAAATTGATATTTTATTTCAATATCAATATTAATAATATAATAATCAAAAATGGATTACCAAAATATAATAAGCCTAGAAGAAGTACCAACACTGGAAGGATTTATTCAACGACAAAGTAGTCCTGATGGATTTGAATGCCCTATATGTTTTATGTCTTTAGCAGATTCTCCTTATGCCATGATTGATAATACTGCAGAAAAAGGTAGATATCATGTTGAATGTTTAGAATTATGGTTAAATAAAAGTAGAAATGGTATTCTAACCCAAGATAAAGTAAAAAGTTATACAGTCTATCATCAAGATATACAAATTGAAACAGTAAAACTAAAACCATTACCACCACCAAGAAGAGATAGAAATGAACAATATTATCAAAATAATGATAATATTAGAAGAAATGAGGAAAATGATGATTATTGTTGTTTATGCATAATAATTTAAAACATTTTCGAGTAACACAGTCATTTTGCATATAAGGTTAAATACTTAATATGTGAACTTTGTTCACTGAGCGAAATTAAGTATAAAACCATCTTTTGCGAATTTATTCGCTGAGCAAAGCGAATGTGAACGGAGTGAACTGAACGTAGTGAAATAACTCGTAGAGTTATTGTGCGAAGTGACTGCGTCACTCGTATCTCTTATTGTTCACATAAAACTCTGGTGTGTAAATCATAAGGTAGATTATATGGATTATTAGTTGAGTTAACAATGTTTTGAACAGTTGGATTTTTGAGTTTAATATTTAAGCAGTCGTGAGTGACTAAAACACCCCTTGAAATAGGTACCTCATTTGGTAAAAGTGGTTGTGATCCATCAAAAACACCATCTTTATTTGATCTAATTCCATTAATACATGTGTTATTGAAATTGCAATTTTGAGTGCCATTCATAACAACTAGTCCATGGGCAGATGCATTTTTACTTTCAACATTATAAATTTGAAGATTTTCAGTGGTGAGATTGTTAACTGCAGCAAGTGTCATACCATAACATTTAGCATTTTGATAACCAACTAATTTAGGACCTTGTAATGGATGGGATTGGGCATAATTACCAGCCTTTGTTGTTCCAAGGTCACCTTCATTAATCACATTAGAAATACCACAATCTAACATACACATATTATTTACACCGTCAACCTTAATTCCAATAGTTCCCTTAGCAACATGAAACATACTATCACCATTTCCAATTATAAGATATTCTACATCTTGGGAATTTAATTGGTAAGGTGTTCCATTACTGTTATAAAGTTTTATTTTACCATTTTCTTCCTTAAAATATAAAGAATTATCTGATTTCCAATCTTGTATACCTTTGTGAATATTAAGGGTGCCAAGATATGCAGTGCTAATATTTTGATTGTCTAAACTATATTTAATTTTAGCGATTTCAATTTGGACATCGGATAGACTTGTTCCTCCATAATAGTATTTATCATCAACAAGATTTGCAACACCATTGTAGAATTGGAGTACGGCTCCAGCAGTATCAACTTGGGCACCACCATTTGGATGTCCAATAGTAATAATTTCGTGTGGAGTTGATTTAATATTATTAACATTACAATTAATCATATATACATTTGTAGTTTCATTTGCCTTAGATGAACTTCTATCTTCAAGGAATTTGTTAACAGCAACTCCAATTGGATTAAAAAGAAGACCATAACCTATACCATCAATCAGTCCTGTTTCATTCTTAAAATAAGGAGTAACTGTTCCATTGTTAAAAATTATGGAATTGAATGTGTCATCCATATCAGCATATAATGTATTTTTTGCGCTAGTAAGATTTGCATTTCCATGTCCTTTACCTTCAATTGCATTGATAAAAAGTTTAATAAATCTAGCTGCGGAATAAGTTCCAACAACTGGAATGTCATGACGATTTTTGTTTATAGTTACATTTCTATAATAAACATTCTTGAATCCATTGAGAGCAATTCCTGCAACTTCACAATCATCAAAAGTTACATTCTCAATCATAATGTCATTTCCACCATTATTACCATGAATACCATGGTGACTGGATCTGCCAAATCTTCCATTGTAAATAAATGTATTAGTTGCAGATCTAATAATCGAACCAAAATTAGATGGTCCTTGAAGGGGCATAAAGGGTTGATCAGCCAGTTCGATATGGGCATAGAATCTTTGTTGAAGAGCATGTTCTTTATGTTGTTCAAATAAGAAATTATTCATATCTAAAAGAACACCTCCACATTCGATTGTAATAGCAGCAAAAAATCCAAGTCCATAAGCGAATGAAACTTCTGGTTGAAAGTATTGAGCATTATTGGTTGCACTTTGATTTGGAAACCAATCTAAGGTACGATTCGGATTAATTTTTCTGGCATTTGCAAAATTATTGGTTACTTGGTTATTTTGATCAAGCCAAGAAGTAGGTCTATTTGGATTAAATGAAATATTTTCTGTAAGTCTAAGTAGGCATGGTTCATGTACTCTTAATGTTCCATTAGCAAAATCACTGTTCTTAAGTGTAACAACTTTTTCTTTGTTATTGTTTTGATTTGCATTAAAAGTTGCCCAGGTAACTTCACCATTAGAGATATATTTTTTTCTCAAATTTTCAAAGTCATTCCTTTTTTGATTGTACGCATAAATTTTGTACTCTGTCATAATGTATATTTTTATTGGAGATTTTTTTATTTTTTATAGTATATAATATAAAAATGCCAAAACACAATTGTCAGGATAACTTAAAAAAAATAATTTGTTTTGATCAATGTTCAAAATCAGAGGGACATTATTATAAATGTCAAGTATGTGGAAAAAAATATAAGCATGAAAAACCTTATACTGTTCATCATCAGAAGAAACATCATAGTCAACAGATCCCACATCATGGTCATCATGATAAATATTCTCAATCAGAGAGTTGTAGTTCATTAGCTTCTTCAAGTGAAAAACATTTTTATTATGGTCAAGCTTATAATGTACCGGATTCTTTTTGCCCACCAAAATATTCTGATCATATTCAATCAGATCATTCAGAATCATTTTATCTTCCACATTATGGTCATGGACATCCACAACCTTATCATAATAAATGCCCAAATTGTAATCATTCTGTACCACCTTGTTACATCCCTGGTCCTCCAGGTCCATGTGGTCCAACAGGTCCCAGAGGTTTAACCGGTTATGGTCATACTGGTCCAACTGGTCCTCAAGGCTCTGATGGT